>Ga0209181_10006430_pt1 | contig 16469 bp, 15 predicted proteins | sample MAT05_FD_187208 | JGI IMG/M metagenome (GOLD analysis project Ga0209181, IMG submission 187208) | Freshwater microbial communities from Lake Fryxell liftoff mats and glacier meltwater in Antarctica - MAT-05 (SPAdes) (version 2) | ecosystem: Environmental > Aquatic > Freshwater > Ice > Liftoff... | reverse complement strand
GTGAGAAGCAGCGTGCCCTCGTTGAAGCACCGCAGGACGGGGCTCGCGTCCTCCTCGCGGTGAATCTCACTCGGCGATCATCAGCCGCTCGTTGCAGGGCTTGGCGTTCTCGTCGATACGGAGGCCAGCGATCTTGAGCGGATCGCGGTCGAGCCCCTTGAGCTCGCGGGTCACCTTGTGGACGATGAGCGCGTCGAGGTTCCCGCTCGAATAGGCCGTCTGCGTTCCACCGCAGCTCGACTTCGGATCCCCCGCGCCCGTCGACGCCGCGCCGGCGCCGCCGCGGAGCACGAAGAGGTTGGTCGCGCCGGTGTACTGGGCGATCTGGCGGAAGACCACCTGGCCGAGCGTATCCATCCCCGAGGCGGCCACGGTGAAGACCTGGATCCCCTTGTGCGCGGCGTCGCGCATGTCGGTCGCGTAGTCGCTGTCGCTTACGTAATCGAGGTGCGGCGGCGCGTCAGCGATCAGGAACGCCATCCGGGCCACGGCGTTCCCGCTCCACTCGAGGCCGTTGAGCCCGACGTGGAGGCCCTCGTTCATCGACTCCGGCGTGTCCCCGCCGCCGGTGGCGCTGATCCCCGCCACCGTGCGCGAGAACTTCGCGGCGTCGGTGGTCATCGGGTAGACGCGGGTGACGAAGGCGTCGGTCCGATCCTTGTACTCGACTAGGCCAATACGGAGGCGCACGTTGCTCGCCGCGAGCGCGGTCGCCACCTTCTGGATCGTGGCCTTCACCGCGGCGATCTCCTCGGACATCGAGCCGGTGGTGTCGAGGATGAAGGCCAGATCGACGTCGCGCGTCGCTGGGAGGACGCGCTTCACGGCGAGCTTGAGATCGATGACACCGTCGCTCTGAGCGAGCGAGAAGCGCGTGCTCACAGAGCCGTTCTGGCAGCTTGTGCTGGCCGAGAAATCACGCCCAGCGAGGCCCTCGGCGTGGGGGAAGAGCAGCGCGCGCCCCGAGGCGGTCGTGGTCAGCGTGACCCGGTGTCCCTGCTCGTCGCTGACGACGACCGGGCAGCGCGGGACGGCCTTCCCGTCGGCGTCGCGGACCACGAGGAACTGACGATCGGTCATGTCAGCGCGGTGAAACGGGAGGCGCTGCTCGGAGGCGATCCACTTCTGGAATTCGCGGTAGTTGGCGTTGTCGTCCCACTCGCCGGCCTTCACGGCGGCGGCAGGCGCCGCCATCACCGGCTCGGGGCGCACGCCGTCATCGCCGGCGATCTCCGCGCGGCGGCTCTTCGCCGGCGCCGCGGCGGTGGCCGCGGGGGCGGCCGCGGCCGCGGAGGCTTCAGGCGTCTTCGCCGCCGCCCTCGGGGCGGACGGGGTCGACGGAGCCATCGCGGCCAGTGGAGGCGGCGGCGCAGGGGGCGCCCCCTGCGCGACACGCCCCGGCCCCTCCTCGCGAGCGGCGGAGCCGGCGCTGGCCATGATCCTCTCGTCGGCGGCGCTCGCCGCGCTGGCCTCGGGCGGCGCCGCCTTCTCGCGGTCCGTTATCCCCTCGTCATCGCGCATCGGAGCGGCCTGGCTGGGCGCCGCCATCGCGCCCGGAGGCGCCATCGCGTGCTGCGCCTCGGCGCAGCCGGCGAGGAGGACGAGTGTGAGCGAGGTGAGGGCGATTCGGGTTCGCGTCATGGTGAGCGGTGGAACGCGGCGCATTGGCCGAGCTTACAGCTTCACCCGAGGCAGCGCGCTACGGCTTTATTCGCTGTCTTCCTCGCCCTCCGGGGGCGGCGCCGGCTTCGGCGTCGGGATCGCGCGCGGCGCCACGGCGTAGAACGGATCCGGCCCCGAGAGCACGCGCACCAGCGAGGGCTCCCGCGCCCGCGCCGTGCCCGTGTACGCCGCGAGCCCGAGCTCCGCGCCCGACTCGTTGGTCTCGAGCGTCGCCTGGACGCGGTAGAGCCCGGGGCGTCGCAGCGCGTCGCGCGTGCAGCCTTCGCCGAGGAGCATCGTCATCGAGCTCGACGCGCCGGGCTTGAGCGCGCGGTAGAGCTCGCGCGGGACCCCGTGCGTCGGTGGCATCGCGCTGCAGCGGAGGACGCCGTCGGGGCCGTCGATACGAAAGGCGACCATGCGCTGGTGGATGGCGACGAGCATCGGCCGCTGACCGACGTTGGTCGCGGTCAACGTGACCGCGGCGCGGCTCGTCGAGGACGCGTCGACGAAGGGGGTGGTGGTGAGCTCGAGGCGCGGCGCGTTCTCGTCGACGACCGGGGGCGGAGCGACGGGAGGCGGCTTGGCGACCTCGACGTCCGGTGCTCCCGGCGCCTTCGTTTTGGCGTCCGGATCGATCCATCCCGGCGGTGTCGGGGGCACCGCGCCGGCATTCGGCGCGGTCGGCGCGGCAAGCGTTGCCGGCGCTGAAAGCCGGTCGAAGTGGAGCACCATCGTCGGCGCGGCGATCTCGCGCAGCGGCGTCACCTCGGGCGGGAACGCCGTCCCCTCGACCACGAACGGGCCACCGTCGGGCTTCTTCGCGGACGACCACGCCGGCTTCTTCGCCGCCTCCCACCCGAAGCGCACGTGCACGACGGCGCCGCCGGCGAGCTTCGCCGCCGCGTCTTTTCCGAAGCAGAACAGGCGGGGATCGAAGGACTCGACGTACGACTCGCCGGGGCGGAGCAGGAGCGAGCTCGGCTCGGGGAAGCCGTCCGGGCGCAGCGGCGCGGGGAGCTTGCACAGCACCGACGTCGCCGCCTTCTTCGCGGGCGCCCACATCTTCTTCGCCTTCGGATCGACCTCCTCGGACGGCGCGATGTAGGCCTCGGGCTCGATCTCGAAGCGAAGCAAGCGCACGTCCGCGGGGATGCGGATCGGCTTTTCGCCCTCGTTGTCGAGGCGCATCGTCCAGGGGCCGCGCGGCGAGGGCGCGACCATCCACAGGCGCACCGCGGGCTCGGGCAGCGGCGGGGCCGGCGGAGCCTTTTCGCCCTTCGCGGGCGTGGTCGCGGCCTTCTTCGCTGTCGCGATCGGGGTCGCGACGGCGGTCGCTTCGGGGGGAGCAGGAGTCGGCGGATCGACGGCAAACGCCGACGCCGGAAGCAGCGTCGCGACGAGGACGCCAGCCATGGAAGATCCATGTATGCGCATGGGCGATCGCTTACCGCGGCTGGCTGGCAAAGGCTTTCGCTTTGTTGCCGCGAGCCAAGCCGGCGACGTCGGCGGACGTTCGGCGCTTTCATTCCGTCAGCTCTGCTCCTAGCGTACGGCCGCAAAACTGATGCGCGGCCTTTACGCCATCCTCGACATCGAAGCCCTGGAGCGTCGCGGGATCGCGCCCGCGGCGTTCGCCGAGCGCGTGCTCGCGGCGCGCCCGGCGGCGATCCAGCTCCGCGACAAGCGGGGCGGCGCGCGCGCTACGCTCGCGTTGCTGCGCGCGGTGATGCCGCTCGCCGCCGCCGCGGGCGTGCCCCTCTTCGCCAACGATCGCCCCGATCTCGCGCTCCTCGCGGGCTGTGACGGCGTCCACGTCGGCCAGGACGATCTCCCCGTCGCGCTGGTGCGCTCGGCCTTCCCGAGCCTGCGCGTCGGCCTCTCGACGCACGACGCCGCGCAGGTCGAGCAGGCCTGCGCCGAGGCGCCGGACTACCTCGCGGTCGGGCCGATTTTCGCGACGGCGAGCAAAGAAAATCCTTCGCCCGTGATCGGCATGGACGGCCTGCGCGCGCTCGTCCGTCGCGCGCGCGCGGCGCGTCCGGGCCTACCGATCGTGGCGATCGGCGGCGTCTCGCTCGAGACGGCGGGCGAGGTGGGTTCGATCGTCGACGCCGTCGCGGTGATCGGCGCGCTGCTGCCCGAAGGTGGCCTCTCTGCCGTGGAAGAGCGCGCCCGCGCGCTCCACGCGACGATTCTCGGAGAACGATGATGAGCTTCACCTTGATCCTGGCCGTGACCGCCGCCGTGGCGGCCTCGATGGGCTACCTCGCCGCTCGCAAAAAAGACCACGAGCCCAGGGCGCTGCCGGGGAAGCGCAACCACCAGCTCGAGGGCCGCAAGGACGACGAAGAGGACGACGACGAGAAGGAAGAGAAAGAAGAGAAGGACGAGTACGGCAAGCCGCCGCCGGCCAAACCGATCCAGAAGATCAAGCCCGGTCCCAAATCCGGAGCGAAGCCCGCGGGGAAGCAGGAGACGCCCGAAGAGAAGGCGAAGAAGACCTTCGCTGGATTCCCGCTCTCGCTCGGAGACGTGGTGTCTGATCACCACGAAGAGCGCTGGCTCGCCGGCGCGCTTGTCGCCCGCGAGCAGGGGCGCGTCATCTCCGTCCTCTTCCTGGCGCCCGAAGGAGCGAAGCTCTCCGCGGTCGCCGCCTTCGCCGCCCCACGCAAAGAGATCTACTGGATGGATCCGGCAGAGCTCGACGTGACCGAAGAGCCGCCGGCCACCATCGAGCTTGGCGGGAGCGTCTTCCGCCGCAAGGCGCGTCTCCCGGTGACGATCGAGCGCATGGGGCAGGGAGCGCCGTCGATCGGGGAAGAGGCGATCTGGGGAGTCTACGACGGCGGCCCTGCCGAGGTCGCCGTGGTCCTGGTGAGCGAAGGCCGCGTATGGGCCTGGCAGGGGCGGAAGCTCGATGAGGATCGCTATGATCGCCTTGGTGAAGGAGAGTAGCGGCGCCGGGGAGGCAACACCTCGCTCCGAGGACGCGCCCGACGTCGCGGTGCTGATCGCCGGGGCCGGGCCGACAGGCGTTGTCGCCGCGATCGAGCTGGCGAGACGCGGCGCCGGGGCGGTATCCGCGCGGAGCCTACCAGAATGTCTGCGCCGCTGAGCACTTCCTCCTGCTCGGTCCCGCTGCGGCGAGCCGCATGCGCCATGCCGCCCGGCCGGGCCTCCCAGATCGAGGCCGACCGCCTCGATTTGATTCGAAAGGACATCCAAAACGAGACGCTGCCTCGTTTTTTGCCTCCTTCCATGTCCCGGATCGAGACCGCGCCTCGATCCGGGACATGGAAGGACCTCCCCGATCGAGACCGCGCCTCGATCCCCCACCTCCCGGCACGTGAAAATCGAGACCCGGCCTCGATCCCGCAGCTCCCCCGAGCCGGGCCCAGCGGCGCGCTCTACCCGAGCGCCTCCTTCATATCCTGAATCATCGCCACCATCGTCAACGCCGCCGAAGCGTTCCGATCCAGGTTCACAACCGCCTTGGCCACCGCCTCGTACCGCTTCGCCGCCACCCCCGCCACCCGCGGAGCCTGATTGACACTCTGCCTCGCCTGCCGCGCCAGCGACGCCGCGAGCGCCCGCAGATCGTCTTTCAGCACATCTTTGTCTTTATCAAGCGACTCGGAGAACGCGACCGCGAGCCCCAGATAAGGCGTGTTCACCGCCGCCATGGCCGCATCGATGAACGCATTGCGCGCCACCGTGCGCTCTTCATCCACGAGCTCCAGCGCCAGCGAAGCGCTGCCCGCCGCCAGCTCCACCGCGAGATCGTGACGCTCTTCCGGTACCTTCTCTTTCTGAAGGATCGACCGCACGATCTCGTCCGGGAGCGGAGCGAAGCGCACCGGCAGCGTCCGCGATCGAATGGTGTCGAGCAGCCGATCGGCGCGCGCGGTGAGCAAAATGAAGTGAGTCCCGATCCGCGGCTCTTCCAGCGTCTTCAGCAGCGCGTTGGCGGCCCCGATGCTCAGCTCTTCAGCCCGGCGGATGATGAAGACCCGCGCCCGCCCTTCGTGCGACGGGTAGGCCGCGTGGGCGAGCACCATCGTCCGGATCTGCTCGATCGAGATCTGCGTCGTCTCGTTCTTCGGAGGCGTGAACGTCTCCGGCGGGTAGAACGCGCGCTCGATGATCATCAGGTCGGGGTGGTGCGACGAGCGCGGCCGCTCGTCCGAGAACGTGATCGCGCGGCGGCATGCATCGCAGCTACCGCAGCCGAGCACGTCGCCCGCGCTGCAGAGCAGGGCCTGCGCGAGCGCCTTCGCGGCGAGCTCTTTCCCCGTGCCGTCGGGGCCTTCGAAGCGGTACGCGTGGTGGACGCGCCCGCCGCGGAGCGCTGTCTCCAGCGTGGCTACCGCGGTGGCTTGCCCGAGGATGTGGGTGAAGGGCACGGCGGCTGCGTAGCATGCTCTCGCGACCGCTGCGATAGGATGCGGGCCCATGATCGCCCGCGTCGATTCGAAGCTCCGCAAGAAGATCGAGTGGCTCCAAAGGCGCGCGGAGGGCGCGCTGCTGCCCGACGCTGTGCTCGCGCGGGAAGGCGCGCACCTCGATCCGATCGGGAACCTCGACGAGGTCAGCAAGGCGCGCGATCCGGTCTTTCGTTACGTGCGCCGTTAAGACGATCTCAAAGGGTCTTTCCCACCAGCGTCGCCACGGTCCGGATCAGCTCTGCGGTGCTCACCGGCTTGGCGATGTGCTCCTCGAAGCCGAGCGAGAGGGCCTCTTCACGGTCGGCCAGGCTCGCGAACGCCGTCAAGGCCACGGCCGGCACGTGGCCTCCTTCGGTGGACTCCCGGGCGCGCACTTGACGGAGGAGCGCATACCCATCCTCACCGGGCATCCCGATGTCGCTCAAGAGCAGGTGGGGACTGAACGACACGAGCTCGCGGAGGGCCTCGCGCGTCGAGTGGGCCGCGCGCACCTCGGCGCCCGCGTCGAGGAGCACTGTCGTGAGCAGCTCGCAGGCGTCGGGATCGTCGTCGACCATCAGCACCCGCACGCCGTCGAGCGCCATCCGGATCAGGGCCGGGGTCGGGGTCAGCGTCGGGGCCGAGCTCGTCGGCGCCCTCGGGCTCCTCGCCGCGGGGATCCGGTTCGTTTCGACGAGGAGAGGCAGGGTCACCGTGAACGTGGCGCCGTGGTTCTCTCCCGCGCTCTCGGCCGTCACCGTCCCGCCGTGGAGCGCCACGAGGTGATGCACGATTGAGAGCCCGAGCCCGAGGCCGCCGTGCGACCGCGTCGTCGTGCTGTCCGCCTGGCGAAAGCGATCGAACACGTGGGGGAGGAACTCCGGCGAGATGCCGCAGCCGCTGTCCTCGACCACGATCCGCACGGTCGCGCCGTCGCGCTCGAGCCGCATGCCGACGCGCCCGCCGTTCGGCGTGAACTTCACCGCGTTCAAGAGCAGGTTGGAGACCACCTGCTCGAGCCTCCCCGGATCGCCGAGCACCTGGCCCGCGTACGGATCGAGCGAGGCTTCGACGTGGATCGACTTCGCGTCGGCGGGCCGCATCACCTGCGTCAGCGCCGCGTCGACGACGGGCCCGAGGTGGATGGGCTGGCGATCGAGGCGGATCGTGCCGGTCACGACCCGCGAGATGTCGAGCAGATCCTCGATCAGCTGGGCCTGCGTCTTGACGTTGCGCTCGATCGTCTCGAGCCCCTTCTGCATCATGCGCTCGTCGACGCGCTTCTCTCGGAGGATCTGCGCCCAGCCGAGCATCGACTGCAGCGGCGTCCGGAGCTCGTGCGAGACCACGGCGAGGAACTCGTCCTTGGCGCGCACGGCGGCCTGCGCCTCGGCGCGCGCCGCCCGCTCGCGCGCGAGCAGCTCGGCGTGCTCGTGCTCGGCCAGCTGTCGCTCCTCGAGCCGCCCCAGCTCTTTCTCGATCTCCCGACGCTCGGTGATGTCGCGCGAGCTCCCGATGACGCCGAGGAGGTTGCCGGATTGATCCCGGTAAGGCGTCTTGGTGGTGTGGTAAACGCGGGGCTGGCCTCCTATCGTCAGGTGCTCTTCGGACTCCATGGCGCGCCCCGTCCGCATGACCTCTTGATCCGTCTCGCGCAGCAAGCGGGCCTCGGCGTCGGTGAACAGCGCAAAGTCTTCCTTCCCGGTGAACGCCTCCGACGGCAGGTCCAGCAGGCGCGCGCCGGCCGCGTTCATGAGCACGTAGCGACCGAGCATGTCCTTGGCGTAGATCGCCTCGCTGGTCCCGTTGACGATCGACAGCAGCAACGACTGGCTCTCGTTCAGGAGCCGCCGGGACCGCTCGCGCTCGGATACCACCGCGCCCAGCGCGAGCGTGGTCAGCGACGTCGCCACCAGAAAGGCGTGCAGCAGGAGCAGGCTGTGCGCCTGATCCATCCGCACGAAGGCTCCATGCCCGGTATACGTCCCCCCCACCGCGATGGTCGCCACGAGGAGCATGCCAGTCGCCGCGCCGCGCACCCCGAAGCGGAGGGCCGCCCAGATCAGCGGAATGAAGAGCAGGTAGGGGCGGAGCAGGAGATTGCGAGCCAGCGCGTCCCCTCCCTGCCCGAAGACCAGCCCAGCGCAGAGGATCAGGAGGACGCCGATCGCGGCGACCTCGGCGAGCCTGGCGGAGGAAAAGGGGAGGCGCGGCCTGCGGGCCCAGGTGAGCAGCACCGGAGCGACGACGAGGGCAGAGGCGAGATCCCCTGCCCACCAGATGATCCAGGTCCGGGTGAAGTCCGCCGCGGCGATGGTGCCACTGAGCGTGAGGCTCGTCACTCCGATCGTCGCGCCGAGAAGGGGGCTCACCCCGGCCGCGAGCACCGCGAGCCCGACCACGTCCTGAAAGCGCTCGAGGGAGCAGCGAAAGCCCGGGATGCGTCGGAGCGCAAAGGCCCCGACGACGGCCTCGAGCGTGTTCCCCATGGCGATGAAGCAGGCGACCAGCGGCGGCGCGCCCAGCCAGAGATTGAGCCCCAGGGCGCCGAGCGCGATGCCTGGCCAGAGGCGGTATCCTCCGAGCAGCAGCGCGGCGAGGGCGATGCCGGACCCTGGCCAGACGAGCGTGGCAAAGCCGCTGACGGAAGAGATCGCCATGCCGAGCTTGCCGAGCACGACGTAGACCCCCGCGAGGGCGAGGATCTGCCCGACGCGGGCGAGCTTGCTGCGATCCGACGGTTGCCCACCCACCATTTGTGCGACGGGCATGACCCTGGCTCGCCCGAGCGTCAAGGAGCCGAACGCACGCCGCCCGCGGTCACGCGGCCCTCCCGAGCGTGAAATAGATCGCGGCCAGCGCCACGACGCGTCCAGCGTAGGCGAGCTGTTCATGAGGCAAGGCGCGTCGGGCCATGAGACGGGGGTCGCCATGGAGCCCTCAGCGCCGAACGTCAACCCGACGAGTGGGAGCGGAAGAGCGAGCGCCTTTCTCGCTCGACCGCTCGATTCAGAACGTGCCTAGCGCCGTTTGACAGCCTTCTTCGCGAGCTTGCGCTTCGGTGCCGCGGCCTTCGTTTTCGCCGCGGAGGCGCGCTTCTTGGGGGCAGAGGCCTTCTTCGCGGGAGCGGCCTTCTTCTTCGCCACAACCTTCCTGGCAGGAGCGGTCTTCTTCTTCGCCACAACCTTCCTGGCGGGAGCGGTCTTCTTCTTCGCCACAACCTTCCTGGCGGGAGCGGTCTTCTTCTTCGCAGCGGCCTTCTTGGCGGGCGCAGCCTTCTTCTTCGCGGGCGCAGCGGCCTTCTTCTTCGCGGGCGCAGCCTTCTTCGCGGGCGCAGCCTTTTTCTTGGCGGGAACAGCCTTCTTCTTCGCGGGAACAGCGGCCTTCTTCTTCGCGGGAACAGCGGCCTTCTTCTTGGCCGGCGCAACCTTCTTGGCCGGGACAGCCTTCTTCGCCGCCGCCTTGGCCTTCTTTGCGGCGGCCTTCCGTGCTTCGAAGACCGCGGTGCGCTCGCCGGGCAGATCGTCCTCCGAGGCCTCGCCCTGTACGATCCGGTAGAGATCGTTCACCAGCTGCTCGACGCCGTCCTTCGTCGCGGCGCTGACGAGGCGCAGCTTCACGCGCTCCTCGTCCCAGAAGCGTTGCGCGAGGGCCTCGTACGCCTCGCGCACCTCGGTGATGTCCGACTTCGAGAGGACGACGATCTCCGGCCGCAGGGCGAGCTCGGGGCTGAACTGCTCGAGCTCTTGCCGCAGGGCGCGGTAGTCGGCGAGCGGCTCGCGGTCGTCGCCGGCGTCGAGCGTCACCAGGTGCAGCAGCGCGCGGGTGCGCTCCACGTGCTTCAAGAAGCGGATGCCGAGGCCGATGCCCTCGCTCGCGCCGGGGATCAGGCCGGGGATGTCGGCGATGACGAACGAGGTGCCGCCGGCGCGGCGGCCGCCGCCGACGCTGACGACGCCGAGGGTCGGTACCAGCGTGGTGAACGGGTAGTCGGCCACCCGCGGTCGGGCCTCGGAGACCGAGGAAACGAAGGTGCTCTTGCCGACGTTGGGGAAGCCGAGCAGGCCCACGTCGGCCATGATTTTGAGCTCGAGCTCGATCTCGCGTTGCTCGCCCGGATCGCCCTTCTCGGCGCGGCGCGGGGCGCGATCGTGCGGCGTCGCGAAGTGGATGTTCCCGCGGCCGCCCTTGCCGCCCTGGGCCACGACCACGCGCTGCTCGTGCGCCGTCACGTCGGCGAGGAGCTCGCCCGTGGCGGTGTCGCGGATCTGGGTGCCGATCGGGACGCGCTCTTCGCGATCCTCGCCGCCACGGCCGTGGCAGTCGCTCCCGTGGCCGTGCTCGCCGCGGTCGCCCTGGATCATCCGCGCGTGGGTGAAGTCGAGCAGCGTCGACATGCCCTCGTCGCCGACGAAGATCACGCTCGCCCCGCGGCCGCCGTCGCCGCCCGACGGGCCGCCGAAGGGAACAGATTTCTCACGCCGGAACGCCGCCGCTCCATTGCCACCGTCGCCCGCGATGACCTTCACTTTGCACTGATCCACGAACCGCATAGCCCGGGCTCTTATCATGCTCTAGGAGGACGAGACAGTGCTGCGATTCCAGAGTGGTCGACCCGGTGCGAGCGTGAGCGCCAAGATCCTGATCATCGACGACAACGAGGGCCTCGCTCAGAACCTCCGCGATGTGCTCGAGGGGGCGCGCGAGCTCGACGTCGAGGTCACGCTCGCGGCGACGGGGCAAGGCGGACTCAAGGCCGCGCGGCGCGATGGGTTCGACGTCGCGGTGGTCGACATCAAGCTGCCGGACGCGAGCGGGGTCGATCTGATCCGCCCGCTCCGCGCCGCGTCGCCCCAGGGCGAGATCGTCCTCGTCACGGGCTTCGCCACGGTCGACACGGCGATCGCTGCGCTCCAGGCCGGCGCCTTCGCCTTCATCCTCAAGTCGTTCCGCCCGGAAGAGCTGATCTCCACCGTGGCGCAGGCCATCGAGAAGATCGCCCTCAAGCGCGAGCGCGAGGAGTACGCGCGCCGCTACAAAGCGCTGGTCGGCGCGACCGACGTGCTCATCGTCGGCCTCGACGCGGACGGGCGCGTCACGCTCTTCAACCCGCGGATCTCGACGCTCACGGGCGTGACGGCCGAGGCCGCCGCGGGCTGGCCGTTCGCGGAGTCCTTCGTCGAGGACGCCGATCACAAGAAGCTCCAGCACGCGCTCCAGACGGCGCTCGAGGGCGACGCCGCGGTGGAGGTCGACGTCGGGCTGCGCGACAAAGTCGGCGCGATCCGCCGCGTTCGCTGGCACTTTTCTCGGGTGCGCGGGGCCAAGAACCGGGCCGAGCTGCTCTACGGGATCGGCATCGACATCACCGAGCGCCGCGCCCTCGAGCGCCGCGCCGCCGACGCTGAAGCGATGAACGCCATGGCCCCGCTCGCCCTCGGCCTGGCCCACGAGATCCGCAACCCGCTCAACGCTGCGGTGCTCGAGCTCCACCTCCTCGGCCGCGCGATCGAGCGCCTCCCCGACGCCGCCGCGCGCGAGCCGATGAAGCGCCGCGTGAGCATCGTCGAGGCCGAGATCAAGCGCCTGGAGCGCCTCTTGACGGACTTCCTCGAGCTGGCCCGCCCCCGCGCTCCGCAGCGCGAGCCGGTCGATCTCGCCCGCGTCGTCGGCGACGTGATCGAGCTGGAGAGCGAGGCGATCGCCGCCAACAAGGTGGAGCTCTCGCGCGAGCTCGCGGTCGACTGCTTCGCGACGGGCGACGTCGAGAAGCTCAAGCAGGTGGCGCTCAACCTCGTCGTTAACGCGCTCGATGTGATGCCTGACGGCGGGACGCTCCGCGCCGGCGTGGCCGGGGATGCGCACGAGGTGTGGATGGCCATCGGCGATACAGGGCCGGGGGTGGATCCTTCAATTCTTGCGGAGATTTTTGATCCGTTTTTCACGACCAAGGCGGCCGGGACGGGGCTCGGGCTGGCGATTGTTCGGAAGATTGTGGATCAGCACAGCGGGCGGATTGCTGTGGATACGAAGAAGGGGGAGGGGACGACGATTCGGATTATTTTTCCGCGGCATGCGCTGCGGTAAGCGCGGCGCCCGCTCGAGGAAGGCGCTCTTGAGCGGTTTGGTGCTCGTCGCTCGTCGCTCGTCCTCGTCTGCCGTGCGCCTCTTCGTGCGCGTGCGCGCTCCGGATTCAGAGCGCGCACGCGCACGCGCACGGAAGACGCGCACGAGGACGGCAGACGGCAGACGGGCCCTGAAGCCGTCTGCCACCGCGATTAGCCGACGATGCGCATCGGGGGCTTCATCGGGAGCATGGGCTTGGAGCCCGGGGAGGAGGGGATGCTCGGCTTCGGGGTCGTGCTCTCGCCGTCGAGGGCGGAGAGGGCGGCGATCAGGCGATCCATGCCGTAGTCGAGGGCCGCGTCCTGCTGGAAGATGTGCGAGATTTTGATGAGCTTGAGGCTCGTCTGCTTGCCGAGATCGATCTCGCGTTCGAGGAAGGTCTCGAACGAGCCGTAGCCCTTCGCGAGGTAGAGCTCCTGCGTCTGGATCTCGAAGAGCACCTGGCCGATTTCGAAGAAGCCCTTGTCGAGGCGCTTGCGGAGCGTCCGGATCTTCTGCGTTTGGTTGTGCAAATCGCTGATCTTTTGCTTGATCGCCTCGGCCCCGTCGGGGATGCGGATCGTGGCGCGGGCGCTGCCCGGGGGGGCGGGCTCGGCGGCCCGGGCTCGCGCCTCGGCTGCGTGCTTGGCTGCGTGGCGGGCAGCCCAGGGGGCGGCGCCGCGGAGGCCGAGCTTGCGCTTCGAGGGGCTGCCGCCCTTCCCGTCGTCCTTGATCACCGGGTTGCCCGGGCTGCTGAGCGAGGCCTCCGCTCCGCTGCGCCGCGGCTTCGACGATTTGGAAGATTTGGAAGTCTTCGAGGACTTCGCCAGCTTCGCCGTCTTTGCCGGCTTCAACTTCTTCGTAGTCTTCGTAGTCTTCGTGGTCTTCGAAGATCTGGAAGGCTTCACGCTCTTGGGAGCTCTGGAAGTCTTTACGGCCTTCGCCGGCTTCGCAGAGATCGGAGAGACCTTCTTCTTCTTCTTCGACTTCTTGGCGGCAGAAGCTTTGGCTTTGGTGGGCTTCGTCGCTTTCGGCATGGCACTGTGCTCCCCGCGTTCGTACGAGCTCGACCGGTGCTCTGCTAGCGGAGACGCACCGCGCATCCACGCGGTAAAACGCCTGCGCGACGCCGCTCCGGAGAACGAACTGCACCCCGGTGTCAAGGCCCGTTAAGGCTTACCGGTCGTGGCCATACCAAATAAGTGCACGGATAGTCTACAAAGTTCGCACGACCGGGGTACTTTTGCGCTGGATGGCCTTGGGTCTTGCCATGCTACCGTCGCAGGATGGCTCCTCACGAATTCGAGCGCGACGAGGCAGAAGCCACGGCAATACCAGCGGGCGAGGGCGCGAAGGGGGGGCGCATCGCGGTCGTCGTCAACGGCAACGCCAAGAGCGTCACCGCTGAAGTCATCGAGACGCTCGACCAGATCCTCGACACGGGGGACCTCTTCATTTCTCGCCGCGTCGAGGAGAGCGAGGCGATCGCACGGACCCTGGTCGAGCGCGGGTACGGCACAATCTTGACGGGCGGCGGCGACGGGACGTTCACGGTCGTCGTCACCGCGGTGGTCGCCGAGGCTCGGCGTCGTAACGCGCCGCTCCCTCGGTTCGGCCTGCTCCGCCTCGGTACGGGCAACTCCCTCGCGTGGGTGATCGGGGCCAGTAAATCCGGCGAGCGCGGCAGCGGGCGCGGGCTCGCGGCCGACCTCCAGCGCCTCCGATCCGACGCGGGGAGCCGCTGGATCCGCTTCGTCGAGGCCGAGGGCATGCTCTCGCCCTTCTGCGGCTTCGGCATCGATGCCGAGATGCTCCGCGACTACGTCAAGGTGAAGAACGCCCTCGCGCGGGGCCCGCTCAAGCGCCTCGCGCCCGGTCCGCTGGCCTACGCCGTGGCCGCGACGACGCGCACGCTCCCCGGCTATGTGTTCAAGAAGACGCCGCACTGCCGGGTCGTCAACGAAGGGTCGGACGCCTTTCGCATCGGCGACAAGGGCAAGATGCTCGGCGCCCCGATCCGCAAGGGCGCGGTGATCTACGAGGGCCCGGCCAAGGTCGCTTCGATCGGCGCGATCCCGTATTACGGCTTCGGTTTCCGCTTCTTTCCCTACGCCGACGAGCGCCCGGATCGGATGCAGCTCCGCATCTCGACGATCAGCGCCGCGTCCTTCGTCGCCAACTTCGGCGCGATCTGGCGCGGCGAGTACGAGAACCTCGAGACCACGTTCGACTACCTCGTCGACGACGTGACCATCGAGATGGATCCGGCGACGAGCTTTCAGATCGGCGGCGACGTCGCGGGCGATCGTTCGCGGGTCCGCGCGAAGCTGACGCCGCCGATCCGCATCGTCGATTTCTATGCGCCGCCCCGGGGCTGACGCCGACAAGGAAGAGAGTCTGCCCGCGCCGCTGCGCATGGCCGAGCTCTCGGCGCGGAGCGGCGTGCCGCGGGAGACGATCCATTTCTACCTGCGCGAGGGGCTCTTGCCGAGGCCGCGCAAGGGCGGGCGCACCGTCGCGTACTACGGCGAAGAGCACCTCGAGCGGCTCCGCACCATCCGACGTCTGCGCGAGGAGAAGTACCTTCCTTTGGCGGTGATCCGTCGCCTCCTCGACGCCCCGGCTGCTGCCGCCGATCGCGACGTCGACGTGCTCGCCGAGGTGCTTCACATCCTGCCGCGCGACGACGACGGCGGCCCGGCGCCGACGCCGGCCGCGGTGCGCGAGGCCGCGGCGCGCGGGCTCCTCGGCAAGCGGCGGCCTCCGGGGGCGCCGGGGAGCGATCCGGCGGAGCGCCGCGTCCTCGGCCTCGTCGACGAGGCGCTCGCGCAGAGCGGCCCGGCGCAGGCGCTCACGCTCGCTGATCTCGAGGCCTGCGCCGCCGGACTCGAAGGGCTGGTGGCGCGCGAGGCGACGATCTTCTTCGACGCGATCTTCCAGAGCGGGGATCTCGAGGGCTCGATCGCCGCGCTCCGCAGCGGCCGCAGCACCGTGGCTCGCTTCATCACCGCGTTCCGCGATCTGATGCTCCGACGCCTCGTGGAGGAGCTCTTGCTCGCCGTGCAGCAAGGGCCCGCCGCCGTGGTGCGCGCGGTCGTGGCGCCGCTCGAGCCCGCGCGCCGCGAGGAGCTGGGCGAGCCCGCGCGCCGCGTCGCGCTCGTCGCCGCGGCCGAGTCCGGGGACGCCGCGGCCGCGAGCGCGCTGATCATCCACCTCTTCGGCTGCGCCGACGGCGCGGCGATCGCGGCGCTTTCCCCGACGATCCTCGCCGTCGCGGCGCCGCGCCTCGCGCCGCTCGTGGCCTGGGCCGCGCACGAGGCCGCGCCCTCGGGAGCGACGCTCGCCGCGCTCGAGCGCGCCGTGGCCGCGGCCCCGGACCTCCCGCTCGGCCCGATCCTCCTCGCTGGGGCCACCCTCGCGCGCGGGATCCGCCGCCGCGACGACGCCGGCCCGAGCCTCCTCGACGAGGTGGTGCCGGCGCTGCAGCGCCTCGCCGCGGCCGATCCCGAGAGCGAGCTGGATCCCGCGCTCCGGGCGCTCGGCCACTTTCACCTCGGCTGGGTCGAGCTGGCCCTCCCCGCGGTGATGGGGCGCGGCGAACGAGGCGCGCTCGCGCTCGCCCGATCGCTCACGCTCGCCCGCGCGTCCGCCGGCGCCCTCGATCCGGCCATCGTCGCGACCCTCGTCGAAAGCGCGGAGCGGCGCGATTAAGCCCTGTCCTCGCCTCCGCCGCGTGGCATGGTGGCGCCGTGGACTGGAAACTCTTCGGCACAACGTTCCTCGCCATCTTTCTCGCGGAAATGGGCGACAAAACCCAGCTCGCGACCCTCTCCGCCGCCAGCACTGGATCGCGCTGGGTGATCTTCGCCGCCGCCGCCCTGGCGCTGGTGAGCACCACCGCGATCGCGGTGATCGTGGGCGAAGGCCTCTCCCGTGTGGTCTCGCCGGTGTGGATCCGGAGGGCCGCAGGCACCCTCTTCATCGTGCTCGGCGTGCTCTATCTCTGGAGCGCCAAGAGCGCCTGACGCCGCCGTGGGCGTGAAGCGGGGAGGGGCGACGTGAAGCAAGCGTTGGCGGCAAGAACGGTAATTTGTTCGCTGTGTATGCCTGGTGCGTAGCTGTGATGGTGGGCGGGCTGGTCGCATCAACGAACAACTACGACACATCAATCGAGTCTAGAGCACCGAACAGGTTGAAATGCCCAGATTTCAACGCAAAGGCGCGGAGACGCAAAGGCGCAAAAAATCGGATTTCTTTTTTTGCGTCCCTGCGTCT
>Ga0209181_10006429_pt1 | contig 16470 bp, 16 predicted proteins | sample MAT05_FD_187208 | JGI IMG/M metagenome (GOLD analysis project Ga0209181, IMG submission 187208) | Freshwater microbial communities from Lake Fryxell liftoff mats and glacier meltwater in Antarctica - MAT-05 (SPAdes) (version 2) | ecosystem: Environmental > Aquatic > Freshwater > Ice > Liftoff... | reverse complement strand
GGCAATCGACCACTTTGTGAAAATACTCAGGACGCGAAATATCAGTAGGCTGTTTAATGGGATTCTCCAAAACGACGACGCTGAGCTTTTTACGGCAGGGGGCGAAACTGTTTTAGTTTGCCAGCACTAGTTAAATTGTGCAGCGGCTTGATCGACATTTTTAACGCATTGATGAAAATCGGCTTCCGGTTTGCGGCGGTCTTGTCAAATCCCTTAAAGGCCCGCCTGATGAAATTACAGCGTCAACCTTCCAATTGAGTTTCTCGATTGGACTCACATTTCATTCACGACCGGTCTATGGCAAAGTCTGGCTCAATGTAATAGCATTCGTCGACGGTCGAGAGGCGAAATTCGGCTTCATGCCGTGTGAGCCGTTGGCTTCGGCCAGCGGCTCCTATACCTCTCACCAATTATTCTGACGCCTCTTGGTCTTCAACCAAGGGGCGTTTTTTATTGTAGATGACCCCTTTCCGGCCAGCTTCAATCCGATCCATGTCCTCGATTTCGACCACTTTGTCCCACACCAGTTCGATGTAGCGGGACTCGTCGCGCTCATAATGGCGTTGCAGTGCCCACAGAAAGTAGTCGACGGCCTGCAGACCGGTATTCTGTGGCGGCGTGCTTGCGATGATTGCCACTTCCGCCGAACGGCGAGTGCCATATTGGCTTTCAAAACGTGCTTCGGCCTTTTCAATGGCCGAGCGGAAAGCCTGAGTTCGTGACTTGTTGCCGCGCGTGGCAAAGCAAATCTCCAGCCGATCTGCGAACGGGTGGTAGCGACGGAACAGTTCCTCGACCAGCGTGTCGTACAACTCGTCGCCGCGGTAGCGATAGCCGGGCTCACGTTCATTCCGCTGACGCACGTAATTCAGAAGTGCGGCCTTACTGCGCAACACAGCGTAGAAACGCAGGTCGAATCGCGATAGCAGCTTGAACACCTCACGTCGCACTTCGGGCAAGTCATCCTTGGCGTGGAATGCGCGCGCCGTTTTGCCACGCTCGGTTTGCATGGATGGCACGCGCTTAAAGTAAGGATCGGCCAACAGGTCTAAACGAAGCGCCGCAAGTGCTACATCGAGCGCGGCTGGATCACCGACGTCCAGCTTACCGAGGATGAAGTTCTTGGAACAGCCTTCCTGCCCGACCAGAATACGGCCTTTGGCATCGAACAGCGTCGGGTCGCCGGCCTCGTCAACGAAAAAGTGCAGCGTGCTGGGGGCGTCACTCATCTGGTGCGGCGGATTTGGCTTCCGTCCTTCTCAATGCGCCCTTCACGCAGTACGCCGTTGATCAAGGACGCTACGATTTCCTGGATTTTTGCGCCAGTGCCGCGGAAACCGAGCCACCGGGCGAGTGCGGTACGCGTGGAGACTTCATCCCCCATCAGGATTCGGATGTGGTCGACTTTTTTCCATTCTTTATCAAGGCTCAACAGCGCTCCGATCTCGAAATACCCGGTGGCTATGTCGATAGAGCGGCATAGCTGACACCAATCACGAAGGTAGCGAGAAGCTTTCCAATCGTCATCGCTATTGTCGACGATGAATAGCTCACTCCCTGTCAAACTGGATCGCTTTGGCATATGGGCTCTGTGATGGTCGGAATAGTCCGACAATGCCGGGATGGTTGCGAAAAGAAAAGCCCAAAATCAGACCGAGATCGCGTCATCCACGATTTTCAGAGCCAAAAACAGGCTGAAAATATGCCCCGTGAGCGCCAGAGCCCTTTCCCGGAGGCCGAAAAAACCCAAAAGCAACACGCCCAGTCACCTTGGGCGTCAACGAATCTGGATCAGGTGATTAGTTCGGTTATTACTCAAGCCATTTTTCATTCCTGGGGCGTTGCCCCAGGCTGTGATGGTTCGCGCCTTTGGCGCTACAGGCTTCGATCAAAACCACGTTTGGAAAATGCTGTACCAATTCACCAAGTTCCGACAAATCGCAGCATATCGCCCAAAACGGCAAATTACCGGCAGTTTGCAAAGCGCAACCCCACCAAGCCGCACCCAAGGTGCCACCCGACTAAACTACGGCGATGCCCAAGCCCGCTACCAAGCCATTGAACTGGAATACGCCAAAGCCAGCCCGCTACCGAACGCGTCGATGGCTCGCTTTTATCTTGGCATGCATCGTTGCGCTAGGTATTTATCGCAACCTGCCGCGGCAAACGCTTTACGCGGGCTTGCCGCTTTCACGCGTGGTGTTGAGCGAACAGGGCGTGCTGATGCAGCTCACGCTTGCCTCGGATGATCGCTTTCGCTTGTGGCAACCGCTGGCGAATTTTGCGCCGTCCTTAGTGCAAGCGACGCTGCTGAAAGAGGATCGTTGGTTTTACTACCACCCGGGCGTGAATCCTTATCGACTGGCGCTGGCGACGCTATCGAGCTATGGCGGCGGGCGTACTCAGGGCGGCTCGACGTTGACGATGCAGTTGGCGCGTTTGAAATATGGCCTGCACACACGTTCGGTTTGGGGCAAATTAAAGCAAATTGCGTATGCGCTCAAACTTGAGGCGGGTTATTCCAAACATGACTTATTGGAGGCGTATTTAAACCTTGCGCCGTACGGCGGCAATATCGAAGGCGCAGGGGCGGCAAGTCTTATTTATTTTGACAAACCGGTATCGGCATTGAGCCTGCCGGAAGCGCTGACGCTAGCGGTATTGCCGCAGCGCCCCAGCCATCGCGGGCCAAAAGTTGCGCTGGCAGGTTTGGCGTTGAGCGCTGAGTTAAAGCACGCGCGTGCAGCGCTGTATCAGCTGTGGCAAGAACAATTGCCCAATGACGCTGCGCGCGACAATGCACTGTTCCAAGCGCCCTTGGTGATTGGGCGACATCACCCCCAAAATGCGCCGCATGCCGCCCGGCTTGCCCTGCGGCTCAATGAAATACAGCGCGCTTATCCGGTTACTGAGCCGGTGCTGAGCACGATTGATCTGTCATTACAGCGCATTGTCGAACGCCAGCTGCAAAGCTATCTCGGCAGCGAGCGCCAAAGCGGCATCAATAACGCCGCCATTTTATTGGTGGATCGCAACGATATGGCGGTCAAGGCCTTGGTTGGCTCAGCGGATTTTAATCGCTCCGAGATCGACGGGCAAGTTGATGGCACGCAGGCGCAGCGCTCGCCGGGCTCAACGTTAAAGCCGCTGATTTATGCGCTGGCAATCGATCAAGGTTTGCTGCATCCCAAAACGATTTTGGCCGACGTCGCCACCAATTTCAGTAGTTTCGCACCGGAAAATTTCGACGGCAGGTTTCGCGGGCCGATCAGCGTGACCGAGGCCTTGGTGCGCAGCCGCAATGTACCGGCGGTGCGCGTGGCGGCCAAGCTGGGTGCGGGCGGACTCTATGGCTTGTTAAGCCACGCTGGCATTCGAAATCTTGCCTCGGAAGCGCACTATGGTTTGGCGCTGGCCTTGGGCGGCGGCGAAGTTAGCCCGGCAGAATTAGCAGCCTTGTATGCCATGTTGGGCAATGATGGGCGATTCAGGCCGTTGCGTTATTTACAGGCACAAACGCAAGAGCGCGGCACGCAGTTGCTGAGCCCAGAGGCCGCGTTTATCACCCGCCAAATGCTCTACACCAACCCCAGGCCCAAGGCAGCAAACCGCGCCGCCACCTTTCCGGTGGCCTGGAAAACCGGCACTTCTTGGGGCTTTCGCGATGCCTGGTCGGCGGGCATGTTCGGGCAATTTGTATTGGTGGTTTGGGTGGGTAATTTTGATGGTGCCAGCAACCCGGCGCTCATTGGCGGCCAGACCGCCGCACCGTTATTTTTCGCGATTGCGAATGATCTAGATGCCAGCAAGCGCATCAAGCTGACGCCGGATGCGCAAGAGGAACTCAATAGCACACCGTTGAACGTAATCCAGCTCGATGTCTGCGCGGCAAGCGGTGACTTACCGAATCTAGAGTGCCCGGTACGAACCAAGACTTGGTTTATTCCAGGGGTGTCACCTATCCGCGTTTCAGACGTGCATCGACGCGTTTATATCGACCCAAAAACCAGCACGCCAGTTTGCCAAAACAGTGGCGTAGTCAACCCCGACTTACGCACCGAGGTGCGCGAGTTTTGGCCCAGCGAGATCGCGCAAAGCTTTGCCGCCGCCGGGTTACATCTAAAAACTGCACCGAATTGCGCATTAGTTCAAGCCGAAGCGCCAAAAATAACCGCGCCACTGAACAACGTCAGTTATCGATTAACCGCCGCCGAACTCAAAGCTCAGACACTGGTGCTACGCGCGAGTGCGGCTGCAGGTGTAACCGAGCTGTATTGGTTTGCCAATGGTAACTACGCAGGCACCAGCGCGCCGGGCGTAGGTTTGCGCTACGCGCCCGGCCGAGCGCAAGAAATTTTGATTAGCGTTGTTGATAATCTGGGCGGCAGGGCGGAGCGTAGGATTCGGGTGGTCGTCAGATAATTGGATTTAGATGGGGCCTAGGTAACGCTGCAACATCAGCCCGCCAAGCGGCAATCCCAAACACCCGCGCAGCGTTTAAATCGGTCGCACGTTCAAGCTCAGCGGGAGCGATCCCGCGCAACTCAGCAATAACTTCAAGCACACGCACCAGCTGCGCCGGTTCATTGCGCGCGCCCTGAAAACCACACAGGGGTTGATCCGGCGCATCTGTTTCTAATAACAGCGATTCCACCGGCATATTCTTGACAATGCCACGCAAGCGCTGCGCCCTGGGGTAGCTGACTGGCCCGCCAATACCTAGCTTAAGTCCTTGTTTTATTAAGCTATCTGCCTGTTGTTGGCTGCCGGAAAAGCTGTGCAGCACGCCTTTTTTGACGCCGTATTTGCGCAAACCCGTAATCACCTCGTCGAGCGCGCGGCGCGCATGCAGCACTACCGGCAAATCAAAGTCGCGGGCAATTTTTAACTGCGCTTCGAAAAATTCCTTTTGCGCGCTGCGTTCGACGTTCGGCTCGAAATAGTCCAGACCAAACTCACCCACCGCCACTGCGCGGTTCGTACGCAACCAGCTTGTTAAGTTAGGCAAATGTTCGGGGTGATGCGCGCTTTGATATAAAGGATGCAATCCATATGCCGGGTAAAGCCCGTCATTTTCTGCGCATAGCGTGGCAATGCCTTGCCAGTGGCTTTGGTCAATCGCCGGAATCAGCTGCGAGTGCACGCCGCTTTGCCGGGCACGCGTCAGCACTGCTGCGCGATCATGAGCAAATTCACTAACGTCCAAGTGGCAGTGGGTGTCAAACATGGCGCTTAGACATGGCGCTCAGTCAATGCGATGGTTATGGGCACTAGAAACAATTCAGTAGTAGAGCCGTTCGCCCTGAGCCCGTCGAAGGGCAGAGCCGCATGTTTTCTAACGGAGCGCGGAGCTTGGCCGGCGCATCGTGCAACACCCTCGCCTTGGTAAGCTCGGACTAGGCTGTGCACTTCGACGAGCTCAGTGCGAACGGCTATTTGAATTGCAATCATAAACACAAACACCCAAAACAGAGATCGTCAAACGATGCGTTGAGTGTTAGCTTCAGCGCTTAAAATTTCAATCCACGATCGGAGTTTTATGTTGCCTAGCTTGTACAAACTTCGTCATCTAGTTGCCGCCTCACTTTACCTGCTGTTGTTCAATACCAGCGCCTTCGCGGCATTTCGCCAGCACGAGCTGAAAGCAGATGAAGTTGTCCAGCTGCAAAACACCACCGCGAAAACCGACGCATCGGGCAAAGTGCAGGTGCGCGTGCACGCGTGGGTCTACGAGCGTGAGCGCAGGCCTGGTGCGCGCACGCTATTTGCACGTTATTTGGGCCTTGATTTGAATACGTTAAGTACGACCGAGCGTGCCGCATTTTCCGAACGCGCCGGGCTGTTTTTGGTTGATGTGCAAAAAAACAAACAGCTGACGCTTGTAGCCAGCGATAGCAGCAAAATTGCGCTGTCGAAGACCGACAAATATGGCGCTGTCAACGAAGTAGTGCCGCTACCGATGGCTGATCGCAACAGTATGTGGATCGATTATGCAGTGCAGGGGCCAGAAGCAAGATTTACCGGGCGCGCGCTGCGGGTGCCAGATCAGGGTGTCTCAATTGTGTCTGATATCGATGACACCATTCGCGATACCCATGTGTTGAATAGGCACGAGATGCTGATGAACACCTTTGTGCGACCTTTGAAAGCCGTGCCGGACATGGCTGAGCTGTATCAAAATGCGGCAGCACTGCCGGGCGTGCGCATCCACTATGTTTCCAACGCACCCTATGCGCTATATCCGCTCCTTGAGCAGTTCTTGCGCGCCGAGCAATTTCCCGAAGGCTCGATGCATTTGCGCGCGGTTAGTTTTAAAAGCAGCATTTGGCGGGCAATTTTGCATACAAAGCATATCAACACCCACAAGACCGAAGTGATCGAAAGCTTACTGCGCGACTTTCCCGAACGAAGCTTGGTGCTCATTGGCGACACCGGCGAGCAGGATCCAGAAATTTATGCAGCGCTAGCGCGCGCACATCCTGAGCAAGTGCGGATGATCTTATTGCGCGATGTCGCAACTGATGGACGCACAGGTGAACGCTTGCTGCGCGCAATGCACGACATACCAGCTGCAAAGTGGCTGCAGTTTACCGATGCCAAAGCGCTGAGTCTAGAAATGCTCAAAGTCGGCAGTGACAACAATTTGGGGGCTGCACCATGAGCGAGCCGACTCCAGATTTGCGCAATCAAGCGCTATTTTTGGCGCACGCCAAACCCGGCGTGGTGGGGCTTGCCGGCGGCGCGCATTTTATTGATCGCACCATTCGAAAAGTGCAGCGTCGCTGGCGTGGCGATACGGCGCGCAGCCTGTATTCACATGCGTTTATTTGCAGCGGCGTGCGCGCCGATGGGCAGCATTGGCTGTTGGAGTCGGATTTAGAGCTGCGCCACAAACAAATCAGACTTGGCGTACAAGAAAATCGCGCGGCAAAGTATTTCAGTGCAACGGACTATCCAAATTTGGCGCTGCTTGACTTTAATTTGAGCGCCGATCAAACCACAGCAGTGATGTCCAGCGCACTTGATTTGCTGGCTGGCTCAGCAACGTATTCACTGCGCGAACTGCTGGGCACGCTAATCGCGCTGCAGCGCCCTACCCTGCGCAGCCGGGACAATTTACTGAGCCGCGAAGGTGCGGTATTTTGTTCGGCGATGGTGCAGCACTGTTTTAAGCCGATTGCAATTGAATTTGCCTCTGGCGTCAGTATTAAAAACACCACGCCTGAGGATATTGCGGCAACTACCGCACTGCATCAGCGCTATGCGGTGATTCGCTCGGAATCGTGAAGCGCGCAGGCAACGTATACTCCGGCGCTTCAAATATCGAGGGTCACGATGATCAACAATGACATCTTACGCAGCATTCGCTACATGCTTGATTTGAGCGATGTCAAATTGGTGCAGATCACTAAACTAGCACAGCCTGACTTTGCGCTTGAGAAAGCAGATGTAGTGCGCTATCTAAAAAAAGACGAAGACCCAGACTATTTGCCCTGTCCAGATTTGATGATGGCGCATTTTCTGGATGGCTTAGTGCTGCATTGCCGTGGTGACAACCCGAATGCGCAGCCTCGGCCACCGATATCGCGCATCAGCAACAATTTGGTGCTAAAAAAACTGCGCGTAGCGTTCGAATTGAAAGACGCCGACATGCACCAAGCGTTTTTAGATGCCGGTTTTCCAGTAACAAAACCCGAGCTATCCGCGCTATTTCGCCAAGCAGACCACCGCAATTTTCGCGTCTGCGGCGATCAAATGCTGCGTAATTTTCTTAAAGGATTAACGCTGCGGGCGCGCGGATGAGCCTAACGCCAAGTTTGACGAAAAATCGCCCATGGCATTATAGAACAGACTGATTGCATCCATGGTTCAGCGTGCTATTTTTTGCTTTGCATTCGATGCCCACAAAAAAACCCGCTAAAGGCGGGTTTTTTTGCATCTCGATACGTTGATCGAGCGTTCCGCCATTCGGCGGTTTTAACTAACGTTGGCGCGCTTTAAATCGTGGGTTGCTCTTGCAAATCACGAAAATTTTGCCGCGGCGACGCACGACCTTGCAATCACGGTGACGCGTTTTTGCCGACTTGAGTGACGATAGAACTTTCATAACACGTCCTTGTGTAGGATTTAATCAGCCTGCGAGCATAGCAGCGGATTCTGACAAAGTCGAGTTCGAGGAAAGTGATCAGTGCGCTATTGGGTAAACCGTTTGGCTAGCGTTTCCCATTTGGCAGAACCTAAACGCGCCAAGGTTGCTTGATTGCGCTCGACGATTTCGTTGGCGTCAGGGTAAATCGCAACCGCGCTGCTGATACTTTCTTCGCGCAGCAGATGCAGCATTGGGTACGGTGAACGGTTGGTCACGTTACTCAAATCTTGCGGATTTGCATCAGCAAAACAATAATCCGGATGAAAACTGGCAATTTGCAGCACGCCATCCAGATCTAGTTCAACAATCAGCGCGTCGGCAAGCGCTAGAAATTCGTTGTAGTCGGCAAAATCAGCCAATATGTAGGGATGAATCAGCAGCGTCGTCTCCAGCTGCTCAATCGGCACCTCGTTTAGCGTTAGCATTGCTATTCGCAAGTCCGCAAGCAGCGCATCAACGTCAGATGCTTTGCTAATCGTCCAGCAAATTTTACGTTTTACATGCACCGCTTTGGCAAATGGACAAAGGTTTAGCCCAATAACCGCAAGCTCTAGCCACGAAATTGAGCGAGCCAAGACTATTTCCGCGCAAGCTAATTCATCCGCGTTCAGCGTCGACTCCAGCGTCTTTGATTGAATCGGCGTGCGCTCAATTGGGGCAAGCTGTATTTGGGCGCCAGACATACACTAAAGGCTTTTACCATTGGGCTTTTTACGATAGCGCGTAAACGGCGGAAACGCCCAAGGCCGCAAAGCCACAACAAGCGAGGTTGTGTGGCGCTGTGCTAGCGGCAAACGGGAATCCTCGCGCACATATTCATCGAATTCTTGCGCTAACCGCTCCATTGCTTGATGAAATCGAGTCAAATTGGCCCCTGACAACATGCCGGACAGGAAAACGAGCCGTTCGCCAGTTTTGTCAAAATTGCTATCGAAAAACTCCTTTTGCACAAATTGATTGAAAAACCGCTGCACCGGGCCGGCCGGACGCCAGGAAAACTGTCGGCTAACCAAGATCCGCACTTCATTGCCCGGCAACAGCTCGATCATGCGCATACGATCAAGCTTTGCCATCAGCTGCACCAGTTCGTGCTCAGTAAAATCAAAATGCTCCAAAATTTCACTAAATCGCCAGTGATTCAGCGCTAAATTCGTCACCAGCAATAAGCGAACATTGCCAAACAGTTCCTCTTCTTGCTCTTGCGTTAAACGTGAAATGGCTGGGGGCCGTTCTGCGGCGCGATCAATCAGCTCTTCCAAGGACAAGCCCGCGAATCTAACGACTTGTTCAAAACGATCCAACGTAAAGTTGCCGAGCGAAAACGTCCGCTTAATGGCCGGCTCGCTAACCTCTAAATGCGCGGCAACATCGCTATAGGTTTTCCCTGCGGCCTTGAGTGCACGCTTTAATTCACGAACTAAAGCGGGTATTTGGGTTTCAGACATTACAAACTTCCCTTATTCTGCAGCACTAAAACTTTGCGCGCGGGACTAACTTCAATTCTCACGGCGTTTTGAACTTACAATTCGACTTAATTTTGCCCTAAATATCAGTAGCATTTATCGACTCCTTGCTCGCGGTTCGGCTTGCATGCCCAAAAAGCCGATGAAATGCTCGTTGCCCATCAAATTACCCATTGCCAATGAAAACTCTCGTTCTTGAAATCCTTGTACGTGAAATACCCGATCTCAAAGCACCTGATCTTGAGACACGCGTGCCTAAAACAATAGCACTTGAAAAACGTTCCCCTGTCAGATGTGCAGCGTTCGCCTGTCTTAAGCTGTAATGCTGCTAGCCGAACACCTCTTATTGCTCGACCGTAAACTAGATGGTTCCCCCTGGGATCAAGCGCGCGCACCTGCGGCACTGAACCGATGGCTAGCGGCAGCGTGTTTAATTGAATTGACCGCATTAGGCCGCTTGACTCTAGCCGGGCCGCATATTGTTGCTCCGCAAGATATTTCAGCGCACTACATGTTGCTCAATGACGCCCAAGCGATCGTGCGCAAACGCGCGCAGACGCCACTAGACGCGGTCGAGGCGGTCAGCCGCGCAATGCCGCGAATTGCACCAGATTTGCTAGCGTCTTTAGTGCGGCGTGGCATTTTGATCGAGGAAAAAAAGCGTAAATTTGGGATTTTTTCGCAAACGTCGTACCCAGTTCAGTCCACCAGCAGCTATATGGAATCGGTGAAGCTACTGGCACAGGGCGCAGAAAATATCGGTTTGAGCGATCTGTGGCTATTAGGCCTGTTGCTTTTAGGTGATGGCATGGATTTGTTAAAGGCGCACTTACCCGATGAAGCAATGGCGCTGGACGGGCGACTCAATCGTTTCGAGGCCTTTGTATCAGGCTCCAGAGCAAGCAACGATGCAAATTCTCAGCTTACCGTCCAACGCGCGCGGCTGATATTCGCGCTCACGAAATTTGAATAGGGCCGTCAATGCTTATCGCCGAAACACTTAGCTTGATCGCACTTGACCCGCTTACCGGGCAAACCCGGCCAAAATTAGCGTCGCTGCACGATCAGCGCATCCTTGCGTGTGCATTACTGATGGAACTGGCGGTGCAAACCCGCATTGGGCTGCGCAACGGCGTTGTCGTGGTGCTCGACACGCTACCCAGCCGCCACCCACTGCTTACCGCAGCGCTGCGATCGGTATCGCGCGCCTCGGGTCAGCTAAGGCCACAAACTGCCATTGAACACGCTGCGCGGGAACTGCCGCAGCTGCGCGATGATTTATTGGACGCCTTGGTTCGACGGGATATTTTGCATACGCCAAAACGCTCATTCGGTTTTTTTGGTAGGCGAAATTACCCAGTGCGATCAAGTCAAGCGCAACTTGAGTGCTTAGAAGAGCTGCGCCGCGCCGCGATTGGCATTGATACGTCTTTGTTAGCGCTTGCGATGTTGGCGCTCGGCAGCGCCACCGGCGCAATTGACCAGCTGCTAACATTTGATGAGGCAGAATCCGCTAAAGCGCGCCTACGTCAACTACGTGAAGAAATTCGGGATCAACTTGCGCAAAGCGATGAGCAGCTAGACGAAATTTATGCAATCGCGCTTTTAGAAGGGTTGGAACTGGCAATGGAAGCTCACATTAAACAGGACAACGGTTAATTCAGATGCGTAGTTTTAGCGCTCAGCGCACGCTAATTGGTGCCGCCATGATTATGCTGGCAATCGGAGCAAGCATTTTCGTGTTTGATCGCTACAAAAATCTAACCCAAACGCCACCGCCCGCTCTAGAAATCGCTTTCACCGGTGCGCAAGCCTGTTTTGACTGCCACGAGGATCGCCATGCAAGCTGGAGCAAAACCTTTCATCGCACGATGACGCAAACGGCGAATGCAAGCACCGTGGTCGGCGCTTTTGATGGTCAAGCATTAACCGCGTTCGGTGGCTTAGTGCGGCCAAATAGCGCCGATGGCAAGTATAGGTTTGACTATTTTGATCCCATTACCCAGCAGCCCATCGCGCAATTGAATGTCGTTCGTACTGTGGGCTCGCATCGTTACCAGCAGTATTTGATGCAAGATGACAGCAGTGAAACTTACTACCGTCTGCACTATTTATGGCACATCGGGGAGCAGCGCTGGGTACATATGAATGCCGCATTTTTAGGCTCAGACGCACAGCCCTTTGACGCGCAAGTGACTACTTGGAACACTAATTGTGTGTTTTGCCATAACACCGGGCCGCAGCCCAATGTAAGCAACTTAGCCGAGGTACGCACCCGCGCGCAGTCGGGTGAACGCATTGATGTAGGTTCTGAGCTGCGCTTTGACACGCACCTTGCCGATTTAGGCATTGCCTGCGAAAGCTGCCACGGGCCTGGGGCGCTGCACGTGAAACGCATGCAGGGCTTGCCGGAACGCCTGCTGGCTAAGGTGGGTGTGCAAGACTTCAGTATCGTCAACCCAGACAAGTTGACTGCGCAGCGCAGCAACGCCGTGTGTGGCGCCTGCCACGCCGGGCGAACACCAAAAGCCGCCAGCGACATTGATACGCTTTACACCAGCGGGATCACTTACCGGCCGGGTGATATTTTGGAAGACCACTTGACCATACTGCATCAAAACACGCCCAGCCCCAGTGCAGCGTTACCGCATTTGTTCTCCAACCGCTTTTGGAACGATGGCTCGCCACGCTTGACGGCGTACGAATATCAGGGGCAAACCGCTTCAAAGTGCGCGCAAGATCCAAAACTGACCTGCATGCGCTGCCACAGCATGCACAGCGGCGACCCCGCTGGCATGCTGCCAAGCAAGACGCCCGAGGCCGGAGATGCGCCATGTTTGCGCTGCCATCAGGAGTTTAAAAGCCAAATTGCAGAGCATACCGGCCACCAGCCTGGAGCGGCCGGTGCGCACTGTATGGATTGCCACATGCCGCGCGCGGTCTATGGGGTTATGACGATCCACCGCACCCATTTAATCAGCACACCGAACGTGGCTAAGGACTTAGCCACGGGCAAGCCGAACGCATGTTTGAACTGCCATGCCGAACGCCCGCCCGCATGGGCTGCGGCTGAAATTGGCAGGCTCTGGCCGAAACAAACAGCGGCTGCAGGCGTTGCGATTACGCGCAGCGATGGCGCCGATAGCCATTTAAGTGACGGCCTTGCCGCGTTGCTCGCCGGGGACCCGGTGCGTCAAGCGGTTGCGGCATATGAGCTGGGGCAACTCGATCAAGCCGACCCTGCAGCACCGTTGCATGCCCGCGTGGTTTGGCTATTAAAAAGCCTTGAAGACGACCGCCCTGCGGTTCGCCGTTTTGCCAGTCAAAGTTTAGCTGCGCTCGATGTGAAGCTAGGCTTGGGCTTAAAAACAATCTTAACGGGCTTTGACTATACCGGCGACGCAGCCGCGCGAACTACCGTAGTCAATGCCCTGCAAGCGCAGTTTAATGCGCTTGATAAATCTCAATGGCCATTACCCCTAGCCGAGCTAGGCTTGGACAGCGCCTACAATTTGCGGCCGGACGTACTTGAAGCGCTGCAAATTCAAGCTGGTGCTGCCGATAAACAAATTGATATTGGCGAATGATCCTGCTTAACAAGCCCGGCACTCAGAACGAAAACAAAAGCAATCTAGTCGCCAAGAAATGTGACATAAGTCTCGAATTATTAAGTTTTCACGTAAGATTACGCGCACTAAACCTTTTGGGGCTTTTGTGGACTTTTTGCCTTTCTCTAAACTAACCCAGCTCAACATTAGCCCACGCGTGCGTAACGTGCTGGAGGCCGCTTATCAACTATGTTGGCGCGAATTGGAGCAAGGCATTAAGCGCACTTTAGATGAATTTGAGCGCGAGCTGTTTCGTAACGCTGAAAAGGCGCCGACGAATGATTTGCAAAACCGCTGTTTTGAAGCCTTAAAAGTAGTGCGTAAATCGAATTCCGTCATTTTGATCGCGCTGCGCGATGACTTTCAACGCGGCATGTTGGCGTTGTTGCAACCCGCACGCGCAACCGATACTGGCAAGGTGCAAACGCAAAGAAATCTCGCGTTAGTGGACAACACCACATTGGAGCTTGAGCTTGCGATTAGTGAGCTAGCCGCCAAAGCTGAAATTAGGTCTAGCCAAGCACTGAGCTACGTGGCAATCCGATTTTCCGTGATTACCGGTGGTGCGCCAGTTGCGGTGGATCAAATCCCGGTTGGCCCGCATCGAATACTGGCAGCGCTAGCAACCGGGTTGTCCAGCATCGAACTTTCGATGCCGATAAAAGTGAGCTTGATACGCACTTTTGACAAATTGATGCTGGTCCGCATGCCAGAGTTGCTTGAGGCGATCAACAAGCAATTCGCCGAACAGCGCGTATTCGCGCATTTGAACTTAGGAATGGCGCGTAAATCAGATGCAAAAACACCCGAAACCAAGGCAGCCGATGCGAAGGCACCTGAAAAGGACGAAGCCAATGATCCTGCGGCTGGCGCACAGGAGCCTGTAGCACAGCCAGAAATCAATGCGCTTGCACCTGCGCTTGCACCTGCGCTTGCACCTGCGCATGCGCCTACGGCAGCACGCATCGCTCAGCCAAACTCCGCGAGTACACAAGCAAACGCACCGTCGGCAGAGCGTGCCGCGCAATCTTCGCAAACGCCAGGAAATGACGACCCCTTTGGCTTAGCGGCGCTGGGATCAGCATTTTCGGCAAGCCCCAACTTTGGTTTCCCAACGAGTTCAAATGCACAATCGAGCTTTGAAGTGGCACCCGCACGCAGCCCAGGATCGAGCGCGCAAGAAACCATTAAAGCCACGACTGCGCCAAATTTAGCCGCGACTTCCCCGCAAGCTACACAGCCCATGTTGGAGCGCAGCGCGCCCAGGCAAAGCGAGTACAGCGGCGCCGACGAGATCGCCGACCGCGAGCTATTTGCCACACTTCGAGATTTGCTTGCCGGCAAGCGCGCGGGCGCAAATGTAGGCTCGGGTGCAGCCCATAACGGCCAAACTCCCGCTGATGCGCCAATCGCGAGTGTCGAGGATGTGCAATCCATTTTAACCGTGTTACAGACTCAACCCGCTGCGCCCGTGATGATTGGTGGGCGCTGGAAGTCGCGCCGAGTCGCAGATATCAAACAAGATATGCTCGGCCAACTGCGTCAATTACATGGTGGGCAAACGCCCCAGCTTGAGCAGGAAACCTCAGATACGCTTGATTTGGTGGGCATGCTTTTTGATCATGTTTTAGCAGATTCCAAAGCCAGCAGCACCACGCATTCGCTGCTAACCAAGCTGCAAGTACCCATTTTAAAAGTCGCGATTAAAGACAAGAGTTTCTTCAGCAAGCGCAATCACCCGGCACGACAGCTCTTAAACTCGATCGCTGAAAATGGCATGTTTTGGGCCGACGGCGACGATGTCGATCAAGCGCTCGTTGAGCGTATGCAAATGGTTGTAGATCGTATCAGCGCTGATTTCGATAACGATGTGGGCGTTTTCGAAACCATGGTGGACGACTTAGGGCGCCATGTCACCACGATTCAGCGCAAAGCTGAAGTTTCGGAAAAGCGCTATGTTGAAGCCGCCAAAGGGCGCGAACGCTTAGAAGTTGCGCGCACAAGCGCCGCAAACTCAATCGAAGGCTTCGTCAAAGGCCGGATGCTGCCGCCTTTGGTCGTGCACCTTTTGGAAGGTGCTTGGGCGGATGTGCTGGCGTTAACGCAGTTGCGCCATGAAGTTGATTCGCCGCTTTATCAGGAGCGCTTGGAAGTTGCCGAGCAACTGGCAGGTTGCTTTGATTTAGATGAACCTGTTTCAAAAAATGATTTTCTGGAACTCAAGCCAGTATTAGAAGAAGGCATGAGCCTAGTGGGTTTTCACGGCCCGGAGATCGAACGCACATTAAATGCGGTGGCTGAACTGGTCGTCGAAGGCGACGCGTTAGTTCCGAGTTTGGAGCCTGCAGAAGAGCGCGAAGTAACTGAGCTGGTGCGCAACAAAGCGCGCATTGGACAAGATCAGGAAGCGCCAAAAACCCAAGAGCACGCAGCCGAACACGAAAAAAAGTCGATCTTGGCGCATTTGCGCAAAGAGGAAAAGGCGGAACTTTCAGTAAAAGAGCAGCAAACGCTTGACCGCTTAAAGCAAATGCCGTTCGGCACTTGGTTTGAATTTGTCATCAATCAACAGGGCGACGTCGCTAGACGCAAGCTCAGTTGGTTCTCACCCGTGACCGGCCGCTGCTTATTTGTAAACTCACGCGGTACGAAAGTTGCAGAAAAAACTATGGATGAAATGGCGCGCGATCTGGTGCGCGGCAACGCCAAGCTGTGGGAGCCGCAAGCGGAAAGCATTATCGACCGCGCGTGGCGCTCGATCAAAGAAAAAATGAAAACCTGGACGCAAAGCGATATGAGTGTCAGCGAATTGGCAACTGCCGGGAGTGAAAACTAATGGCTGCTCACAAGCGAAAATCGGTTCGCAAACGCGTGACTCAGGCGATGATGGTAACCGACGCGTTCACCGGCGAAGGTTTGGGGCGTATCGGCAACTTAAGCAACGATGGCATGATGCTAATTACGCCCAAGGCACTGAGCGATGAGCACTATTTTCAACTGCATTTTTCGTTGCAAGCACTTGGGTTTGTGCCACATAAGGTCGAAATTGGCGTGCAATGCCTGTGGTGTGACCCCGCGCGCACCGCCAATACCTTTTGGGTCGGTTGTAAAGTCGTCGATATTAGCCCGACCGATCAGGCCATGCTTAAAAAGTGGGTGACGCAAGCGGAAGAAACGGTTCCTTAACAAAGCCTCTGTGCCTTAACTAAAGCCTCTGTGCCTTAACTAAAGCCTCTGTGCCTTAACTAAA
>Ga0209181_10006424_pt1 | contig 16480 bp, 19 predicted proteins | sample MAT05_FD_187208 | JGI IMG/M metagenome (GOLD analysis project Ga0209181, IMG submission 187208) | Freshwater microbial communities from Lake Fryxell liftoff mats and glacier meltwater in Antarctica - MAT-05 (SPAdes) (version 2) | ecosystem: Environmental > Aquatic > Freshwater > Ice > Liftoff... | reverse complement strand
CGCAATCGGCCCCTGATTCCGATCGAGGAAGGGCAGCGGCAGCGACAAGCCCCACACGATGGCGGTGCTCTCGACGTTGGTGGTGACCTGCGCTCCCAGGGAAATCGACGGCACCGGCAACGCTTCACGCTTCGATGCGGGCAGCGTCGTACGCGCTGCGGTCTCCGGCTGACGCGCGCGCGGTGACGATGCTTCGCACGCGCTCGATATCGGCAAAGCTCTCGTCGAGAATCGTCTGCTGCTCCTGCCTCGACAGCAGCTGAGCGAAGGCCTGCCGCACCGCCAGCCGCTTGTCAGACAGTGACGCCGCGAGGCCCGAACGGGCCGCCTGCAAGTTCAGCTTCGCCGCAGGCCGCGCTGGCCGAAGCCTTTCGTGCACATCAACTGCGCGGCGCTGCCGGCGAACCTGATCGAGAGCGAGCTCTTCGGAGTGAAGCGGGGCGCCTTCACCGATGCGCGAGAAGATCGGGCGGGGGCCTTCGTCACCGCGGCCGACGGGACGTTGTTCCTCGACGAAATCGGCGAGCTGCCACTGGAGCTCCAGGGGAAGCTTCTTCACGTACTCGAGGCGGGGAAGGTGCGGCCCCTGGGCGGCACCAGCGAGGTGACGGTGCGGGCGCAGGTCATCGCGGCGACGAACCAGCCGCTCGAGCAGCTGCTGCGCGAAGGAAACTTCCGGCCCGACCTCTACTACCGGCTGAACGTGATCCGACTCGAGGTGCCGCCACTGCGTGAACGACACGAGGACATCGTTCCCCTGGTCGATCACTTCCTCGGCAGGGCGAGCGAGAAGCACTCGCGGCCACTTCTCGGAGTGTCGTCTGCGGCGATGAAGCGGCTCGTCTCGTACGCGTGGCCCGGGAATGTGCGCGAGGTGTCGAACCTGCTCGAGCGCGGCGGCGCGCTCAGCGAGAACGACACGCTGCTGCCCGAAGACCTCGACTTCCCCGATGCGCCCAGGGTCAAAGGCGTGCTGCACGAGGGCATCAACAACCCGGTGTCGCTCGAAGAGCTCCAACGCAGCTACGTGAAGCGGATCCTCGACTCGCAAGGCGGGAACAAGGCGGCGGCCGCGCGGATCCTGCAGATCAACCGCCGCACCCTGTACCGCAAGCTCGGCCTGGTCGACCCTTAGCGGCAGGTTCCCGCCAACCGCCCGCCGCGCCTGGCTTTTCCCTGCACGACAAAAGTAGATCGAAGATCCTCCGGACCCCTCGAAGCCATCGACCGTCGACGCAGTGCGGCGGATCCGATCGAATTCGATCGAACTGGTGACAGGTGCGCCCAGACCCCGCTATGGGCGGAGAAGATCGAGGGGGTCCGGGAATCGGGACGACTGCCGCGCTCCAGTCGAGTGGTTGTGTCGTGCTGCGCTGGCCGAAGTCCTGCTGCAGACCCCTGGTATTCAACTCCAACCAGGGAAGACAAAATGAAATGGCTCGTGGCTGTTTGTATGGCGATGACGGCGTGCGGCGTGGCCCCGGGACTTCCGGATGCCTCGGGCAATGGCGGTGGCGGCGAGAAAGACGCGGGCGTGGTGACGAAACCCGACGCGGCAACGATTCTCGAGGACGCCGGGACGAATGAAGAAGACGCGGGAGCCCCTGACGCAGGCCAGCCCGACGCAGGCCAGCCCGACGCGGGGGGTCCGGAAACGAGCTGTTCAGACGGAATCGACGACGACCAGGACGGCCTGATTGACTGCCTCGACCCCGACTGCGCCGCGCGCACTTGCCGTGGAAGCGCAGGCGACTGTGACCTCGCCGAATCATGCTCGAACGGCGCGTGCCCCGCCGACGCCTTCGTCTCGCCTGCGACGACCTGCCGTGCGAGCGCTGGAGGCTGCGACATGCCCGAAGCTTGCACCGGCGCAGCTGCCGCCTGCCCTGCCGACCTGATGAAGTCAGGCGGCGTGGAGTGCCGCGCCAGCGCCGGTGAATGCGACACCGCAGAAACCTGCACGGGTGTGACGGCCACGTGCCCGGTCGACGCGCTGCTGCCCGCCACCTACGTCTGTCGGACTCCGACAGGCCCCTGTGATGTGGCCGAAACCTGCCTTGGTACGAAGGTCACCTGCCCGCCCGATGGGTGGGCCCAGGCTGGCTTCGAGTGCCGCCCCGCTGCGGGCGACTGCGACGTCGCCGAAACCTGCAGCGGAGTCAGCGATGCCTGTCCCGTCAATCAATTCATTCCCGCGTCGATGAGCTGTCGCGCTTCGGTTGGCTCGTGCGACATCGAAGAATCGTGCACTGGCAGCAGCCCCAGTTGTCCAAACAACCTCTTCCGACCTTCAGGTTACATCTGCGGTCCTTCCGTTGGCGGCTGCGACATTGTTGAGGTCTGCAATGGCGCGACCGCAGCCTGCCCGCCCAACGTCTATCAAAGCCCTGGCTTCGTCTGCAGCGCGGCGAGCTGCGTTTCCAATATGTGGAAGCCCGAGGTGTCCTGCAACGGAACCGCCCAGTGCGACGTCGCCAACGAAACTTCGTGCGGCGCGTACGTCTGCATGAACGCCAACCAGTGCTTCACGTCGTGCGGATCCGACGCCGCCTGCGCAGTGGGCCAGTACTGCTCGGCAGATCCTTTCGGCGGGGGCGGCAACAACTGCCTGCCGAAACGGGCGGACGGCACTTCGTGCTTCAAGGTGTCGCAGTGCAGCAGCGGAGCCTGCACCCAGTTCTGGCGCGACGCGGACAACGACACGTTCACCACGACGGCAGCGTCGTTCTGCGGCACCACGCCTCCGGGCGGCTTCCGCTCGGCGGCAAAAGGCCTTGATTGCGACGACACCGCGCCGAGCGTGTTTCCAGGGCAGACAGCGTTCTTCGCGACTCCGCGGGCTGGCGGAGGTTTCGACTACGACTGCGATGGGATCCAAACGCAGCAGTTCCCGACGACCGGCTTCTGCAGTCAGTTCGGCTGCTCCTATCCTGGCAAGGTATGGACGGGTACTTCGGTGCCGCAATGCGGCGCGTTAGGCAACTTGTTGCAATCCTGTACCGCGAACCCCTTCTGCAGCTACATGGCTGCGGTCACGGCGCAGGGCTGTCGATAAAGTCAGGTGGCTCCAGGTGGCCGAGTCGAACGTTCGACTCGGCCACCTTCCCTCAATCAAGAGTAGAAGCGAGTTCGTGTCCGTCGATCGCGCCGTCGAAATCCTCAGAGCCGGCGGCCTGGTCGCGCTGCCCACCGAGACCGTCTACGGGCTCGCCGCCGACGCCGACAACGAGCTCGCCGTTCGCAAGATTTTCGCGCTCAAGGGCCGGCCCGCCGCGCACCCGCTGATCGTCCACCTCGGCGACGTGCAGCAGCTGTCGCACTGGGCCCGTGAGATTCCCAAAGCCGCCGAGCAGCTGGCCGCCGCTTTCTGGCCCGGGCCGCTGACGCTCGTGTTGCCCAAACAGCCGCGCGTGCTCGACATCATCACGGGCGGGCAAGACACGGTGGCGCTCCGAATTCCCAACCATGACCTCGCCTTGCAGGTGTTGCGAGAGTTCGGCGGCGGCCTCGCGGCGCCCAGCGCGAACAAGTTCGGCCGCCTGAGCCCCACCACGGCGCAGCACGTGATGTCCGAGCTCGGTGACGGCGTCGACCTCGTCTTCGACGGAGGCCCCTGCGCCGTCGGCGTCGAGTCCACCATCGTCGACTTGAGCTCCGGCGCTCCCTCGCTGCTGCGGCCCGGCGGCATTCCCAAAGAGCAGATCGAAGCGTTGCTGGGTCTAAAGCTTGGAACCGCGGCGTCGCAGGTGCGCGCCCCCGGCACCCTCGCCTCGCACTACGCGCCGCGCGCCGGCCTGGTGCTCACCACGCAAGACAAGCTCGCCGACGAAGCCGCGCAGCGAGACCTCTGGGGCGCTTCCGTCGCCGTGCTCTCGGTGCAGAAGCCCGCGCTGCCGGAAAGCATTGCGTACTTCGCGTTGCCGCATGATCCAGCCGACGCCGCGCGCACCCTGTACGCGACGCTGCGAAACATCGACGCGCAGGGGTTCGACGTCATCGTCGCCGTGCTCCCACCCGAGACGGGGCTCGGCCTCGCAGTCAGAGACCGGCTGACGCGTGCGGCGGCGCCGCGTGACTCAGTGAAGTGAGTTGGGCTGCACCAGCGCGAATTCCCCGATCTTCCCTTCGAAGCCTTTGCCGTCGGGGCGCGCGAACGTGTAGGTGCCGCGCATCGTCCCGAACGGCGTCTTCAACATCGCCCAGCTCGTGTATTCGAACGACTCGCCCGGAGCGAGCTTCGGCTGTTTCCCCACCACGCCCTCACCCCGCACCTCTTCCACCCGGCCCTCGCCGTCGGTGATGACCCAGAAGCGGCTCTTCAGCTGCGCAGGCTCGGTGCCGACGTTCGAGATGGTGACCGTGTACGTGAAAGCGAACTGGTTGTGCTCCGGCTCACTGCGCTCTGACCAGTAGCTGGGCTTGATGCGGATCCGGATGCCTTCGGTGGTGGTGTCGGACATGGGTGGTTTTACGAGTCCTTGAGCAGCGGTGCGGTCACCGGTTCCTTCTTCGGAGGGTGGATGATTGACCAGACGATCGACACGGTCAGCACCAGGGCGATGAAGCCAAGGCTGCCCACAATCAGCAGCCCTTCGTTCGCGTGCGTCCACTCGTGGAAGTACGTCTCGCCAATCAGCTTGAGGCCGACGAACCCCAGAATGATGCCGAGGCCCACCTTCAAGTAGTGGAACGAGTCCATCAGCTTCGAGACCACGAAGAACAGCGAGCGCAGCCCCATCACCGCGCACGCGTTGGCGGTGAAGATGATGTACGCGTCCTGGCTGATTCCCAGTGCGGCAGGAATCGAGTCGAGCGCGAAGAGCACGTCGCTGGTCTCGACCACCAGCAGCACGAGGAACAGCGGCGTCACTACGCGCTTGCCGTTCTCCACCGAGAAGAAGTGTTGCCCATGGTCCTGCGTCGCGACCGGGAGCACCTTGCGCGCCCACCGCAGCACCACGTTCTTCTCGGGGTCGACGTCTTCGTCTTCGCCCGCAGTGACGAGCTTGAAAGCCGTGTAGAGCAGGAAGGCGCCAAAGCCGTAGAGGACCCAGGTGAACTGGGTGACGAGCTTGGCTCCCAGGAAAATCAGCAGCGCGCGAAGGGCGAACGCCCCGATGACGCCCCAGTAGAGAAGCCGGTGCTGCGCGTCTTTCGGGATCTTGAAGTAGCTGAAGATGACGAGGAAGACGAAGAGGTTGTCGACCGAGAGCGCGTACTCGATGACGTAGACGGTGAGAAACGTGCCCGCCGTCTTCACGCCGCCCAGCGTGTAGAGAAAACCCGCAAACGCGAGCGACAGCGAAACGTAGACGCCGACCCAGATGCCGGCTGCCTTCACCGACACGACCCCGCCCTTCGCCTTGACGAGGCTCAAGTCGATGACGACCAGCGCGAGCACGCCGACGAGGAAACCTATCCAGAGAAGAGGGGTACCCAAGGCGCGCGAAGCTACACGGCTTTGCTCAACTGCTGCATGACCATCAAGCTGCGGCCCGCCAGTGACAACCTCTCGCCCGGGAAGAAAGACCGGGTGACCCGGTTGTCGCGCGCCGTCTCGAGCACCACCTCGTAGCCATCGCCCTGCGCCTTGTCGGGCAGCACGAGCTCGACGGCCTCGCTGCCCGCGTTGACGTAGAGCAACAGGCTCTGGCCGACCACCTTGCGTCCATCGGGGCCGCGCGCGCCGATGGCGTCACCCCCCAGGAACCAACCGAGGCACCGGCTGTGCGGCTGCGCCCAGTCGGCGGGCTGCATCTCTTTGCCGTCGGGGCGAACCCACGCGAGGTCGTGGAACTGGGAATCATCCAGCGTGCTGCCGAGGAAGAAGTTCCGGCGCTGCAGCACCGGGTGGTCGCGCCGCACCTTCAGACAGGCTTTGGCGAACGCGAGGAAGTTGTTGCGCGCTTCGTCGAGCTCCCAGTCGACCCACGACAGCGCGTTGTCCTGGCACCAGGCGTTGTTGTTGCCCCACTGCGTGCGTCCGAGCTCGTCGCCCGCGCAGAGCATCGGGGTGCCGACGGAAAGGAAGAGCGTCGCGAGCAGGTTGCGCGCCTGGCGATCGCGAAGGCCGAGCACCAGCGGGTCATCGGTCTCGCCTTCGACGCCGCAGTTGTAGCTGTGGTTCTCGCCGGCGCCGTCGCGGTTCTCTTCGCCGTTCAGCTCGTTGTGCTTCTGGTTGTAGCTGACCAAGTCTCGCAGCGTGAACCCGTCGTGGCACGCGACGTAGTTGATGCTCGCGGTCGGCCGGCGGCCCGACACCTTGAAGAGGTCCGAGCTGCCCGTGAGGCGATAGCCAATCTCTCCGGCCTGGCGTTCATCGCCGCGCCAGAAGCGGCGAATCGACTCGCGGTACTTGTCGTTCCACTCGGCCCACTGCAACGGAAACTGGCCGACGCGATAGCCGCCGAGGCCCACGTCCCACGGCTCGGCGATCAGCTTCACGCGCGAGAGCACCGGGTCCTGGTGAATCGCCTGGAAGAAAGGGCCCGACGGGTCGAACTCACCGTTGCCGCGGCGGCCCAGCGTGGTCGCGAGATCGAAGCGAAACCCGTCGACGTGCATCTCGGTGACCCAGTAGCGAAGGGAGTCGAGCACCAGCTTCAACACCTGCGGGTGGCGCAGGTTGAGGCTGTTGCCGCAGCCGGTGAAGTCGAGGTGCCTGCCTGGATTCGTGGGGTCGGCCCAGTAGAATGCGGGCGCGTCGAGCCCGCGGAAGCTCAGCGTCGGCCCGCGCTCGTTGCCTTCGCAGGTGTGGTTGTAGACGACGTCGAGCAGCACTTCGATGCCGGCGTTGTGCAGCGCCTTCACCATCGTCTTGAACTCGCGCACCTGCTCGCCGCGGACGCCGCTGGACGAGAAGCGCTGGTCGGGCGCGAAGAAGCCGAGCGTGTTGTAGCCCCAGAAGTTGCTGAGGCCCTTCTCGAGAATGAAGCCTTCGGAAGCGGCTTCGTGCACGGGCAGCAGCTGCACGGAGGTCACGCCCAGCGAAGTCAGGTGCCCGATGACGCCGGGGTGCGCCAGGCCCAGGTACGTGCCCCGCTGCTCTTCGGGGACGCGCGGGTGCCTGGCGGTGAAGCCCTTGACGTGCACTTCGTAGATGACGGACTTGCGCCAGAGCACCTGGGGGCGGCGTTCGCCTGCCCAGTCGAAGTCGTCGGCGACGACCACGCTCTTCGGAGCGCCGCGGCCCGAGTCGCCTTCGTTTCTGCTCTCGACGCCGGCGGCGGTGAAGGTGCTGCCGTGCAGGGGCTCTTTCCAGTCGGGCTTGCCGCTGATGGCTTTCGCGTATGGGTCGACGAGCAGCTTCTTCGCGTTGTAGCGCTGGCCCTTCGACGGATCCCAGGGGCCGGTGACCCGATAGCCGTAGAGCTGGCCCGCGCTCAGGTGAGGCACGTAGCCATGCCAGACGTGGTTCGTCACGTCGAGCAGCGGGAAGCTGTGGGTCTGCTGGCCGGGGTCGTCGGAGTCGAAGAGCACGAGCTCAACTGCGGTCGCGCCCTCGCTGTAGAGGGCGAAGTTGACGCCGCGGGGGTCGCAGGACGCGCCGAGCGGGTACGGGACGCCGGGCCAGACTTCGAGGAGGTCAGTCACGATGGACTGCCCGTCTACTTCACTTTCGGGTCGGAATAGGGGCCGACGGATTCGGCCGTCTGCTGCGAGGCCGCAAGGGGTCTGACCGCCTTTGCCTTGTCGTGGGGTCGAACAGGGTTAGCCGGGGGAGGCCCCCTGCTTCTCGTCCTGTGCGGCGATCGAGCGGCGCACCTCGTCCATGTCGAGCGCGCGCACCTTCCCGATGAGCTCGTCGAGCGCAGCCGCCGGCACGGCGCCGGCCTGCGAGAACAAGATCACCCCGTCGCGCATCACCATCAGGGTCGGGATCGCGCGGATCTGAAAGCCCGCGGCCAGCCCTGGCTCGTGCTGGGTGTCGATCTTCCCGAAGACCACGTCGGGGTGGAGGGCCGCAGCCGCCTCGAAGACCGGAGCGAAGCTGCGGCAGGGGCCGCACCACGAGGCCCAGAAGTCGATCAGGACGATCCCCTTCTCGACGGTCGCGTCGAAGTTCTGCTCAGTCAGTTGAACGGTTGTCATTTTGGTGTCGCCTCCATTTTCCGAAGTCTCAGAGCTGCGCGCCCATTTCGTTCTTCTCGACCTACATCTGTTGCGGGCCTCGGCTGAACAGCGGGGTTCCGTCGCTCTTGCGAATCTGCACCGTCTTGCCGCCCTTGCTGATGGTGGTCGCCAGCAGCGTAGGGACGCCGTCGAACAGGATCTTCGAGCCGGTCGCCTCGAGGTCATCGTTCACTGCGAAGCTCAGCTTCGGGTCGATGAAGAACGACGGGCCGGCATGAACCACCACCATCTCGTCCGCGATCTTCACCTTCAGGTGCACTCCGGTGAAGTCGCGCCCGTGCTCGACGCGATCGATCTGCGTCACCCGGCCCTTGATCGTGGTGACGGTGCTCGCGTCGAACATCGGCATCGCGTGGGGCCCCATCGCCTTCTTGCCGTGCATCGGGTGCCCGGCGTGCGCTGGGCAGGTCGCTCCTGAGCAACCGCAGCCGGCTTCGCAGGCCGCCTTTTCCTTGCCGCACGGGCATGGGGTCGGCTCGGCGGCGAGGGCGCCAGTTCCAAGCAACAGAGAAAGACTCAAGCCGAGCTGGACGAGGGAGCGACGCATGGGGACTCCGGGTGGGTTGTCTGGTGGGTAAGAGCCAGCCGCGTGCGGTTCGGGTTCAGCGCACGACCTCAGCCCAGAAGACGCCGCGAAACTCGCCCACGTCGAAGCCGACCGCTTGATCAGCCGGGTAGCGCGCGCGGAGCGCGGCCGCCACCGGGGCAGGCACCGACTTGCCGTGACAGGTCAGACACATCGGCTGAATGAGAATCGTCTCGGCGTAGCCGGACTTCCCCTTTCCCAGGTCGACCAGGACGCTCTGACCCTCTTGCGGCTTCGCGGCGAGCGTCTTCATTGCGTCGGCGACCCAGGGGCGGGGCGCGTTCGCCGGGCTGCGAAGCTTCAGCGCCGAGCGCCCGACCGTCACGTCGGGGGAGGAGGCGCGGGCCGCGAGCGTTGGGGCCTGCGTGGCGCAGACCTCGATCGCCGCTTCTGGGCTCTTCGCGAGCGCGGCGACGAGCGCCTCCTTCAGCGACTTCTTGAACGGCCCCACCGCGGCGCGCGCCTTCTCAGTGGTGGCGAGGTTGGGTTCGGCAGCCCAGACAGTCGTCGCCATCAGCACCCACAGAATCGATCTCGAGACGCGCATGAACTCTCCTTTGCCCTGTGAGCCTGCGGGCAGGCCAGAGGATTCCTCGTGGTTGCTTTTGAACCCCTGGCGAGCGCGGCTGGCTCTTGACCCGCATGAACGACTCGAAGCCCAGCTCGGCACAGGTTGTCCCCGCCGGAAACGATCTTCCAAAGCAGCGTGAGCCGACGACGCAGATCGAGCCCTTCTTCGACCCCCGCACCTCGACGTTGACCTACGTGGTCTTCGACGAGGCGTCGCGCGACGCGGTGATCATCGACCCGGTGCTGGACTACGAGCCGAGCGCTGGCCGGGTGTGGACTGAGTCGGTCGAACAGGTCGCGGCGTTCGTCGACGCCAGGGCGCTGAAGGTGCACCTCGTCCTCGAGACCCACGCGCACGCCGACCACCTGTCGGGCAGCCAGTGGCTCAAGAAGCGCTTTGGGGCCCAGGTCGCGGTCAGCCACCGGATCACCGAGGTGCAGCAGGTCTTCAAGGGAGTGTTCGGCTGGCCCGACTTCCCGGCCGATGGCCGCCACTTCGATCGGCTGTTGAAGGACGACGAGGTGGTGCGGGCCGGGGCGCTGGTGCTCAAGGCGATTCCCACCCCGGGGCACACCCCGGCCTGCATGAGTTTTCAGGTGGCCGATGCGGTCTTCACGGGCGACGCGCTGTTCCTCGACGACGTTGGGGTCGGGCGGTGCGATTTTCCCCGGGGCGACGCGAACGCGCTCTACGACTCGGTGGAGCAGCGGCTGTTCACGCTGCCCCCCGAGACCCGGTTGTTCGTCGGGCACGACTACCCGCCAGCGGGCCGGGCGTGGAGAGCGTCGACCACTGTCGGCGCGGCGCGGCTGCGCAACGTGCAGCTGACCGCGGTCACGCCGCGCGGCGAGTTCGTCGCCCGCCGGACCCAGCGGGATCGCAGCCTGACCGCGCCGCGCCTGCTGTACCCGAGCCTGCAGGTGAACATCGCGGCGGGCCAGCTGCCGCCTGGCGAGCGCCGAGACGGCTGCTGCCTGACCGCCCCGGTGACGCCTCGGTGAGAACCTTCTGCGCCCGCCGTGGGCTCTGACGGGCATGAAGACCAAATGGATGTTTGGAGCAGTGGGACTGGCCGCCGCGTTCCTCTTCCTCGCTGCGAAGGGGGGCGGAACCGTCAACGGCGAAGAGGCGAGGGCGCTCGTGAATCAGCAGGGTGCGCTGCTGCTCGATGTGCGCACCCCGGAGGAGTTCTCGGCGGGGCACATCGACGGAGCGACCAACATCCCCGTGCAGGAGCTGGAAGCGCGCCTGACCTCGTTTCCCGCCCGAAAGGATCAGGGCGTCGTCGTGTATTGCCACAGCGGCAGGCGCAGCGCGAACGCCGTGGGGATTCTGACCAAGGCCGGCTACACCCGGGTCTCCGACCTGGGTGCGATGACGAACTGGAAGTGACCTCGTCCGCGCAGCCCCGCGGCTTCTTCAGGCGCTCTGCAGAAGAGACTTGAGCATCAGCCGACACTCCTCGAGCGCGAGGCGCAGGCGCAGGCGTTGCTCGAGGTGCGAATCGGTCTGGAGCGCGGTGGAAAGCTGCACCTGGCTCGTCTGTACGGTGCCCACCGTGAGGCATTCCGGATCGCCTCGTTTTGGCTCCGAGCACCATCGTTTCGTTGGGCAAGGTGGCTTCCTCTCAAGGAGATTGACGGGCGGGAGCGCGGGGTCAGCCCCTGAACAGCAAGCTGCGCTCCAGCGCCGGCTTACCGGCGAAGGACGGTGACCCGGAGCCGCTGGTTGCCCGTCGCCGTCCCTGCCACGTCGGTGATCGCCAGGCAGGTCGTCCCGTGCTTGAGGGTCACTGCGCGCGGAGCATTCTCACCGCTGGGGCCGCCCGAGCCACCCGAGATGTTGCACCGGTGGCCGTCGCGCAGCTGGCCCGTGCCGAGGCCCGTCGCCGGGTCGAGGTTGCCCGTGCCGTAGTCGTAGTAGTTGCAGTTGTAGGTGCCGCCCCCTTCAATCGTGTAGCCGACGCCGATCTGCGCCTGCACATAGAGCCCGCCCGTCGAAGTCAGCACGAGGCTGCGGGGGCCGTTGTCCTGGCGGACGCTCTGCCCGTAGCCCTGCGCTTTCCACGGGGTGCACACGCTGCCCGAACAGGTGCGGGTGAACGACGACTGGGTGCCGGTGGTGAAGAGCACCTCGCCGCTCGGCGGAGCGCCTTCGCAGCTGGGCATCGGGTCGTCGAGCGACACGTAGCCGTGCGCCCGCGCGTAGTCGAGCAGGTGCTGCATCGAGACGACGCCCACGTACTTCACCGCGTACAGCTGGGCGAGCGTGGCGATCGGGCCGGCGACGCGGCGCGCGAGAATCGACTTCGCCGTTCGCGAGACCACCCCCGCGCCCGTCGTGAGCTGCGCCAGCGACCCCTCATTCACCAACTTCAACACGCCCCGCGCATCCGGCGACCCTTCCGCAAGCCCCGCGAAGCTGGTCAGCGACGACTCCTCGACCCCGCGCTCGTCAGGGGTCTGGTCGACCTCCATTCCGTCCGGGCCGCACCCGGTCAATGCCATCGCGGTGAGGAACACTGCCTGGAAGGTGGAACGCATGGTCGGCGAGATCCTGTGTTGAGGTTTGCAGTGTTAACCCCAACAGGCGCGAGGGTGTGCAAACACTCTTCAGTCGGTGGCGAAGACCTCAGTCTGGCAGCGATGGGCTGGCCTGATGCACAGCCGATGCAGGCAGCTCGATCGTGAAGACGCAGCCGACGCCAGGCAGATCGCGCACGGTCAGGGTGCCTCGATTGGCCTCGACAGCCTTGCGGCTGATCATCAACCCGAGCCCCGCCCCCGAGGTGTCTTTGCCGAGCTGTTGGTGGGCCACGAAGAGTTCCTCGGTCTTGCCACCGGGAAGGCCGCCGCACTCATCCTCGATCTCGATCTTGACGCGATCTGCCGACGCTGCTGCGCGGAGCGTCACCTTTGAGCCGGGGTGGGTGAACTTGAGCGCATTCTGAACGATGTTGGAGATCGCGCCGAGGACAATCTGGCGATCGACTTCGACCGTCATCGCGCGGGGAATGGGGACGACGCTGAGGGTCAGGGCGCGCTCGTTGGCGCGCATCGAGGCTTCGATCTCGACCTCCTCCAGCAGCTCGGCGACAGAGACCTGCGTGGGGTGGACATTGCCCACGAAGACCCGACTCGCGACCAGCGATCGATCAACCAGCACCGAGGCCGCCTTCAAGTTCCGCAACACCACCGAGCCAACCGAGCCTCCCACCGCGGCCTGCCCCTTCTGCAAGATCGCAAACGCCAGCATCGCGGCCGAGAGGTGGTTGCGCAGCTCATGGGCCAGCTCGCCGGCCCGAGAGTGATCGTCCTCGTTTCGGCTCGCGGTCCCCACCCGGGCGAACTCGGTGACGGCCTGGGCAATGGCGTCGTCGAGGCAGCGGTTGAGGGTGTGAAATTCGTCGGTGGTGATTGGCGCGCGCGTCTCGTCGGCAAGCTCGGTCACCACCTGGCAGATGTCTCCGTAGTCGTGAACCACCTGCGCGACCGTGAAGCCTTGCTTGAGCAAAGCCCCGCCGTGCAGGGTTGCGGTCGCGTCCATCGACAGCTTGGATTCACGCGAGGTCGACACGTTGCTCAGCAGCGCGATGAGCTGGTCGAGAAACAGCGGAACTCCGTCGTTCACCTCTTGGCTCGTGGCGTGTGGAGCCGACCGACTGTTGACCTTCGCCTGCGCGCGAACCAGCAGCTCGGCACGGTTGTCTTTCAGGAAATCGGAGAGCACGACCATCCGTGTGCACCCAGCGCGCCATTCGATCAGTGGGCCCCACTCGGACCTTGGCTCGATGGCGCCTCGCATCCGCGCCACAGTGTGACTTCTTGACCCAACCAATGAAAAGGGCCCGCCCTTCACAAGTGAAGAAGAGCGAGCCCTCCAGTGAAGCTCTACAGCGAAGACCTCAGCTGAGGTGCTTGCTGACGAGCTTGGTCATCTCGAACATGTTGACGGACTTCTTGCCACCGAACACGGCCTTGAGCTTGTCGTCGGCGTTGATCTGCTTCCTGTCCTTCGCGTCCTGCAGGTTGTGCTTCTTGATGTACGCCCAGACCTTGCTGGTGACTTCCGTGCGGGGCAGCGGCTTCGCGCCGACAATCTCTGCCAGCGTGGAGGACGGGGTCATCGGCTTCATGAACGCAGCGTTCGGCTTCCGCTTCGCAGCAGCAGCAGGCTTCTTCACAGCGGCTTTCTTCGCGGCCATTTGTTCGGTCTCCTCCCCCTCAGGGGGACGTTAGCGGTCTCAGACGAGATCCGGGCCGCGGTGAGTAGCAAGGTCTTCCAGTGAAAAACAGCCCCTTCGAGGATTTATTCGAGGGAAAGTCGCTTCGAATGCGTCACCTGATTACCGGAGCAAACGGCTTTCTGGGGGCGTGGTTGGCCCGCCGGCTAATCGTGCGCGGCGATGAAGTGCGGTGCCTGGTTCGTCAGGGAAGTGACGTTTCGGCGCTCGAGAATGTGGCGTGTGAGCGCGCCACGGGCGACGTCACGCAGCGCGCATCACTGGGGCCCGCGCTGAAGAACATCGAGGTCGTGTTTCACCTCGCGGGCATTCGGCGCGCGGCGACGAGAGACGACTTCATGAAGGTGAACGCGGAAGGCACGCGGCTCGTCGCGGAAGAAATGGTGAAGGCGGGCACGCGGCGCCTGGTGCTGTGCAGCTCGCTCGCCGCAGTCGGACCCTCGGTCGGTGGCCGCCCGCGCGTCGAGTCGGACGCGCTGGCCCCCGAAGAATGGTACGGCGAGAGCAAGGCCGAAGCCGAACGCATCGCCTTCAGTTTCGCGGGCAAGCTCGAGGTCACGAACTGCCGGCCGAGCCGGATTGTCGGACCTGGCGACCACGAGAACCTCACCTTCTTCAAGCTGGTGAAGAAGGGAGTCGTGCTGAAGCTGGGTGGACCCGAGAGGTTGTTGTCGATGGTCGCGGTCGAAGACGTGGTGTCGCTGCTGCTGCTGCTGGCCGACAAGCCGGAGGCCGTCGGGGAGTCCTTCTTTGCGTCGAGCAACGAGAAGGTCAGCCTCGATGGGCTGATGCGAATGATTGCCGAGGTGCTGCAGGTGAAGACGCGCACCATCCCGGTGCCGCAGGCGGTGCTCAAGCTGCTCGCGGCGGGCGCTGACGTCGTGTCGCAGCTGACGGGGAAGAAGCTGGCGCTGAACCGGAAGCTCGCGCGGCAGCTGCTCGCTCCGGGGTGGACGTGCAGCATCGAGAAGGCGCAGCGGCTGCTGGGCTACGCGCCCGAGGTGACGCTGCGTGAAGCGGCGCAGCGCAGCGCCGACGGGTATCGCGCCGCCGGCTGGCTCTAGATTTTGTCGAACGTCGGGTCTTCCGCGAGCTGGCCGTGCGTCTCGGCACGGACCTCGGCGTGAAAGGCCTCGTACTCGCGGCGCTCGACGTCTGACAGCTTGTCGAGGGCGAAGTTGAGCCTGGCGCGCGCCCGAATCAGCTGCTTGCGCGCGTCTTCACCGCGGTTCCGGGCGGCGACGAACGCGGGAGCCTCGGCGCTCTGAACGCCGTCGACCTTGATCGCGTCGAGCTCCTTCTCGGAGTCTTCCTGAAGCTTCTCGAGCGCGGTGACTTCGCGCTGAGACTCGAAGGCGAGCTTCTGCGCGGCGGACTTGAGGCGGTCGGCGCCACGGCGAAGCGTGTCGGCCTCGCGCGTATTCTTCGCCTGCGCCTCGAGGTGCTGCATCTTCAGAATCAGCGCGTCAGCGGAGTCTTCGGCCATGGCGCGGCACTCTACTTCTCTTCGTTGAACCAGGCCTTGAGCTCAGGCACGACGGTGCGCTGCCACGTGGGGCCGACGCGCACCTTGATGAACTGTTCGATCAGCGCGTCGACGCAGCGGCCGAGGCGCGAGACGAGCTCCAGCCGCTCGACCAGCTCTTCGCCCTCGTCGCCCTCGGCGAGAAGCGCGGGCAGCTTGCCGGCGCGGAAGTCGAAGCGTTCGGCGTCCAGGGTGACCTCGAAGGTCTGCTCGCCGTGCGTCAGCTGCAGGTGGGCGCCGTGGACGAGCAGGTTGCGCTTGAGCGCGAAGCGAACGATGCCCGAGTACGGCGCCGAGACGCCCTTGGCTGCGACCTCGGTGACTTCACCTGCCCCGGCGCGCAGCAGAATCTTGCCAGTGAAGACGACGCGCAGCGGCTGCTTGTCGACAGTGCAGAGCGCGTCGGAAGACTCGGACTTCATCAGGATCCAGCACAGGCACTCGCGGCCGAGCCACGCGCGCCCGCGGTACAGCGCTTCCTTCGCCTTCGCCTGCTCGACGATTTCCGGGTCGAGCTCTTCCTTCCCAGTGGCGCCGTCGACGCCAGTTTCCCCCCGCATGAAGCGGGCTTCGGCGGTGGCTTGCGTGCGGCCCGTCATGACTTCACTCCGGAGGCTTCGAACAGCGCGGGGGTGGGGCCGAGCGAATCGAGCACGCTGGGCGAGACGAAAGACGCGGGCACGCGGGGGATGAGGCGAACCCCGAGCCCTGATTCCAACACCGCCTGCACTTCTTCGACGATGCCGGTCGAGCTCGCCCAGACGAGCAGCTCGCCGCTGGTGAGCTCGTAGCTCAGGTCGGAAACGGAAGAGACCGGCGGCGTCTTCGAGCGCAGGCCTTTGCGAATCAAGTCCTTCTGGTCGGCCTTCTCTTTGCGGCCAGGGTTGCGGCCGTTCTTCTCTTCGAACTTCTTCGCCCACTCACCCAGCTCGGCGCGAATGGTCGACGCGGGCATGCGGATTTTTTCGACCCGCCAGGCGAACAGCGCATACATGCCCTCGAACAGCGCTCCGGCGGAAAAGTTCGTGGCGCGATCGTCTTCGAGCTCGACGAAGCCGGCGGCGCGGTCTTCGTCTCCTTTCGGGTCGATGGGCTCGAACGCGCCCTGCTTCAGTGTCTTCGTCAGCCACTTCTTCACGTCTTTCGGCACCGTGCCTTCGATGCGAAAGCGCGAGCAGCTGACGGTTCCTTTTCTGATCGGCATCCAGCCCTTGTCAGCCAAAGCATTGCGGAAATCCACCCCCGCGTTGAGGCAGAGTCGCGCGGATGCGTTTCCTTCTTCTCGCCCTGCTCCTCACCGGCTGTTTCCACGTCCCGCCCACCCCGACGCCGATGGCCTTCGTCGAAGACCCCTGGCCCTCGGGAAGAGCGAAGTGCCTGCTGGTGCTGTTGCCCGGCATGCGCGACCAGGCGGAAGACTTC
>Ga0209181_10006423_pt1 | contig 16480 bp, 12 predicted proteins | sample MAT05_FD_187208 | JGI IMG/M metagenome (GOLD analysis project Ga0209181, IMG submission 187208) | Freshwater microbial communities from Lake Fryxell liftoff mats and glacier meltwater in Antarctica - MAT-05 (SPAdes) (version 2) | ecosystem: Environmental > Aquatic > Freshwater > Ice > Liftoff... | reverse complement strand
CATCTAGAATTTGGGAGTGCGACTTTTCTGAGACACCACTCTTTCGAACGGCTTCAATGCGTTCTGGAGAAGACAAGATGAAATTGCTGGCGCTATGCCCGGTTTTGGCGCACTGCGATTGAATGCAATCTACTTCTCGCGACAAGAAATGGGTAAACAGCCCCGCTAGGATGCCGCCGGTTAGCGTATCGGCAGGGTAGGATAGTTCGCTCTTCGTAATATCCGCCATAATGGCACCGCAAAGGGACATCCATATAATACCCTTATCGAAGAGGTCATAGTTCAAATCCAAGATGCCCCATCCGTTTTGGCCGAACTCTTGCATCAATAGCCCCTGAAAGAATGCCAATGGGAAATCTTTCGCGGGCTGTTCATAGAACTGGGACCATTCCGCGTCCAAGCCCTTGCCGAAATCACCGCCCCACTTGCGTCCGCAGCGATGCAAGACCCTTTCGGCTTTGTCGCCGCATTCCTTCTCGAGCGCTCGATGTAACCCTAATAGGAAATCGTTGGTAAGTGCAATCATTCTGCGGCCAGAACGGTTGTAGAGAACTCCCGTCTCGACATTTGCCGTGATGTAGAGCTTCTCAGCGTAATAGTTTTTGAACTGAAGTTCCGATAGGATTGACATGAGCAATTCTCTTGATTATTCGTTTTTGCTAGGAAGCTTAGGACCGTTTGATCAGTAAATATCCGATTTTCCCGTAGCGGAAGTCGCCAAGACTTTCGGTATGAGCGGGCGCCGAAACTCTTGGCGAGTTTCGCTACGACAATAATTGATCGAGTGCGGCTTATACGGCAGGTGTTGCCGGCATTGGAAAGTCGGACATGATTTCGATGGTGCGATTCAAATAGGGCTCGAATTTGCTGAAGGTGTCGGGGGGCAGACTTTGCCGAAAGCCTTGCTTTAAGTAGGTGTACGTGTCTCGGTTGAATTCCGGAGTGAAGTTGAGGCCGGCTAGGATGGTTCGCAACCAGAAAAGAAGCTTCTCTTCCAGAATTCCTATATCGTCGAGGAGCATCGACTGAGCCATGAATCGCGTGGTGAGTTGCACATCGCGGAATGCTTTGGCCCATGCTGCTGTGTGGTACTTGTCGAAATTGGGATAGCGTTTTCGAGTGTTATCGATGCAAAAGCGAACCGCAGTGTCTTCGTTCTCTTCGATCTGCGCAACGGCATCCAGTCGCTCCTGAAAGCTGGATGTGTACGTCAGCAGCTCCTGTCGCTCCGCTGCGGTCAAATAGCGGCTATCACTCTCAAGTATCATTGTGTTGATTCGACTGTTCATTCGCAGGGCTCTTGATCTTTAGGTTCGCATGTCATGCGGGTGTGAATGGATTTTGGTAATTGGTAGTCGGTGCGCGGCTACGCGCGATTCTGTCGTAGCTTTTCCTTCAATTCGAGGTTTTGCAGATTGAGACGGATCATTCGCTGCATTAACCAAGCGGTTGGATCAGTGTTGTTTTCAGAAGGCTTTGCGCTTGCCATTCCGAGTTCGTAATTGAGTTCGATGACCAATTGCTCCAATTGCTGAACATATGCATCTGTGCTTTGCTCCTCGAACGCAGGCCGAATATCGGCTGGTTGAGGTAGCATGGTTTGTGAAACGTATGAGGATCCGGCTTTCGATCTGTTGAAAGCGACAGGTGGTTTGGGTGGCATTGCGTCGCCGATCTCTTTGCGTGACGGTCGAATGGGTTCGGGGGAATCGACTTGGGAGGGAATGGTACCCGCCAGGATTGTGCTCTTCGAAACGGGAATATTCGCAACACGCGATTCGTTCTCGAATTTCGTAGTGGCAGCCTTTTCCTCAACCACGGCCAAAGGCGCAACTGCAGCGACTGGCTTGACTACTGCGACAGGCTCGACCACAGCGACAGGCTCGGCCACAGCGACAGGCTCGACCACAGCGACAGGCTCGACCACAGCGACAGGCTCGACCACAGCGACAGGCTCGACCACAGCGACAGGCTCGACCACAGCGACAGGCAAGACCACAGCGACAGGCTCGGCCACAGCGACAGGCTCGGCCACAGCGACAGGCTCGGCCACAGCGACAGGCAAGACCACAGCGACAGGCTCGACCACAGCGACAGGCAAGACCTCAACCGCTGGCTCAACGAGTGCTTTAGCCTCAGCAACTTCTAGATCGGCAACCGGCGGTACGGGTAGTGCCGATTGGCTTTCCGTTCCTAGATCCGTTTCAGTTGCGGTTTCCCCTACTGCTTGAAAGCCCCACGGCGTGTCCAACTCCACCTGGAAGCTCTTTGAGTTCGACCAGTTGACCAAAGTGCCTAGGCTGCCAATAGGCTGATTCCCGAGCATAATGGCAGATCGTGAAACAGCCATTGTCGAGCTTTGTGAAGTTGTGGTGGATTTGGATTCAGGTGGCATAGGTAGTCGTCGGTGATTGCGATGGTAGAACGACGTCGTGTACTAGACCTCTTTCACCTTCTTCATGATGTCCTTGCCGGTTGCACCTTGGCTGCGCCAAAATGCCGCCGCGTCCACGCGCTCAGCATGCGAGATGAGAAAGCGGCAGTGGTCAGCCCCCATAGCGTAGCATTGGATTTCAACGCATCCAAAGTCTTTTTTCGCTATCACGCTAAAAACAGACGCAAACAGACCTGCGTAGAAATAACACACGGCTGCACCAATGTCGCCGAGCGTCTTGGCAACAGCGGATTCGTAAAGGTCAATAAACAGCATGTCCCGCTTTGCTTCGCGGAAATCGAACTGCCAAGTCCCCCAGCCTTCGATGGTCAACGGCCACCACCAGGTCTCGAGCATCATTCCCATGCCCATCTTCGTAAAGTCGACTTCGTACTCGCCTTGAGATCTTTTGACGAAGTTCCGCATATCCTCGAGACCCCAAGCATAGCCGGTTTCATACATGACCATTCCGGCACGGTCGCCGACCTCTTCCTCAAGTCCGCCCAGGAGCCCCGTGATGAAATCTTCGGTGACACGGAGAACGCGCTGACCATAGACGTTGGTAATCAAGCCTTGGCTGCGATCTCGTTGATAGAACTGATCGCTAGTGTAGTAGTTGTGCTTGTACGGTTGCACACCGGGGGTCATCCGGATCGTATCGCGGATCTTGTCGTCCGCCTTTTCGTTGCGAATGCGAACCAGCGATTTCTCATCTGGTTTTCCAGACATGATCTCGATGAATTGATTGACTTTTTCTTCGGACGTCTTGATGGAGGACACAGAAAAACTTTCGTAAAAATGGGTTGGTGATTTCGTAAGATAGGCTGCGAGCCTATCCTACGTTAAGCCGCGGGCGGTAGCCGCGATTGACAATCACGTTCCGGTGCTAACGCCCGAAGTGTTTCAAATTCTTTTCAAACTGCCTTGGACAGATTCGAAACCTGTCGTACGGTAATTGGCAATGCGTTATATAGTTCATTGAGCAAGTTCATGAACTCGACAGCGCCTAGCTTGACTGCGTCGGCTCGCTCTTGGCTGAGTTCGGCTTTTTCAATTTGCTCTTTCAAGTTCCGAACCCGCATCGGAGTGGCGGAAGCTCCTTCGGTGTGATATTCGATGCTCCGGGACGAACCGGGTTCGTTGCCAAGTGCTTTGCTCAGGAACTTCGCTATGACCAGCGATCCCATACGGGAGCCCTCGAGGATGTAAATACAACCCAGGAGGGCGAAAGGCAAGTCTTTGCTCCAGCTCTGGAGTGTTGCGACGATGGTTTGGGTTTCGAGCAATGCATCCATGGAGTCCAAACGATACCCTAGGACGGAAAGATCCCGAACGATCGTTGGAGTTCGCACCATTTCTGGAGTGAAGAACGATTCCAAATCAGCGTTATTGCTGACCCCCGACTCTAACGCATTGTGGACGTACCAAAGTTGCGCGATTCCGCGAGCATAGTCCGTGGGATGGATGTACTCGCTCAACATGGCTTTGGAAAAGGCGGTTTTCTCGATCGCCGCGTGGGACTCGCTGATCGCGGCGCGAATTTGTTCCATTAGTTTCATATGCATCCTCAAGGTTTTGCAAAAAGGAAATCGGTCAGAAAGGAATCCGTCCATTCAACCCCAAAGAGGTTGCCCAGGAATTTCTTGCCCGGGCTGCTTTCCATGTGGTGTTTTTGATATGCCTGCAATTCTTGGGTCACACTACGATCCTCAGGCAAACGGGCTGAATTTTCCGCAGTCGTTCCCGTTGCATACGCTTTGAGATAAACATCCAAGTATGCCAAATAGCATTCTTGGATCGTGCTTGTCCAAGTTCCATCCGCCTGCCGCGAGTAGGTAAAATTGCCCGGCGAAGCGCTCGTTGCCCATTCTGGTGCTTTTTCATCGCAGGGCAGGCAAGCGAATCTCGCAGCGAGCGGCGTAGTCAAGTGAGTCACTTCGTCGACGGTATCGCCTGACATGACAGGGGTTTGTATGTCCACAAATGCAACCCTGGTCACGCCCCCAACGGAGATGAGTTCGGCTGCGAAGACAGGGACAACGTCTGGACGCTTCGGGAAAATCCATGTGTTGATGATTTCGTTTTTTTGGCCTCGAATGTAAACCATTCGCAGGGTGGCAATCGAATGCCGCAGGGCATATGCATCGTCGTAAACGATCGACCAAGCTTCCGCGGAAAGCGAAAACTTGCCGTTCTTGGATTCCTTTTCGGAGATTGTGACTGTAGTTGGTATTTGATTGGCCCGGACCTGCTTCAAGCGACTCTGTGTTTGAAGTTTCAGCGTTTGAAAAGGAAACCGATCTGCGACGGGAGTAAACCAGCGAGTGGGCAAATCGACAAAGCTATCCGCCATGAGTTGTTGGAATCCAAGATCCAGTCGAAAATCGAAATACATCGCAGACCATCCGTAGAATATTCGCACTTGAGTCGGTGGCAAGATGCCCACAATCTCTTTGTCGTTATCGGCAACTGTACGCCCCACTTTTCTCGATTGGGTAACTTGGGAGGAGGCTAAGTGGCTGATTGCAGAAAATTGCACTTTGAGGATTCGATTTAAACAGAATGGAAGCGGTCTCGAAATGATGCCAAGCCCCCCCTCATCCCAAAGCTATCGCGATTTACCAGTTCGAAGGCATTTCGCTCGACCGTTGTAACCTAAATCTTTGCCAGTACCAATTTGCAAATGGTACGGTCGAAAGGCTTTGCTTGAAATGGGTGGATTCCCTAATGTGATCGTCCGCACGGATGCCGATAAACCAAAAGGACCTAACTCGACGGGAGCATCTTTTCGTCGCAAATCTTTTCTTGCCACACTTCGGCCCAGATTATTTGGTCCTGTCGAATTAGAACTTGGAGGAGGTGGTTCTTGCCGTACAGCACGGTGTTTCCAATATGGTGAGTGATCGAGACCTCCGCGAAGGGATTGCCATCGAAGTATGTCGACGCCGTCGAAAAAGCGATTCCTCCCAGTTTGGTTGGTATGCAACTCTGTCAACGTGGTAGCCGCGGCATGCAAGAGTTGGAACGGCCCGATCTGATATCTAGTGAACAATGCTGTAGAGCTGTCCGCCGGCCCCGCTCAAGGTGGGTTCAAACGGGATCAGGAATCGGATCCCTGTTCCATCGTTCTCGAATCGCGCTGGTGTGAATTCTAATCTGCTGTTGAGCGAATCGACAAGTGCTCGGACTTTTCCAATCGCGTTTGCATCTTGGGGCCGCGAACCGTATGGTATGGAGAATAGAATCTCGTCGTTTCTCAGTCCGATCGAGAGCGGTAGGTCTTGATGCCCTAAAGACACATTCCACTGCATTCGAAGGAGTACTTCCGTCAGTGACTCGATGACCATTCGAGGAAGATAGAGGAATGGCCTGACATTCGGCGATACGTCAAGTTGGATCGTGTTTGTATTGCCAAACCAGTGATTCAGATGGTTCTCCATAAGCTGCACGAACGAAATCGTTTCGAATGGAACGGAGTGGTTTGGAACGTGACCGAAGACTGGCCAATTGGAATGAGCTTCGCGCCCCTGAAATCCGCTTGCATCTAGGGTTAGCGTTCCAAGCATGCCGAACAGCGAGATCAAGGGAGCAAATCGCGAGGTGACGTCATCGAATAAGTCTGGTTCAATTGAATTTAAGAATAGAAATCCTTGAATCGTCGTTCCTCGACCGATCGCAATACACAGTCCGCTTCGCAGCCCTTGTTCTGCAATCAATGCAATCGAACGCTGTGCTGGTTTTCCTTGCTTGTGGAATGAATCCAAAACGCGAGTAGACTCGCCGAAAACTCGCACTGTCGAGGGTTGCATCGAGAACAGCGAACCATAGGGATTCACGAAACAGGAATAGCCTTTCTTCAAAGTGTTCTTGGACGAGCGTTCACTAACGGTTGAGTCCACCACAACCAATTGATTGGCGTTTGGCGTTCGGCCAGCGAGGCAAATGCGATCAACTCTCTGAAAGAATTTATGGCCCTGCAAAACTTGCATCAGTTTCAATGCCGGTCGGTCCGAAGCCAAACCCGTTGCCAAATCCTCCGCTACGCTCGCAAGCTGCGAGACAATCCAAGACTCTTCTTCAATACAATGATCGAGCGTATCAAGTGTCTCTCGGGAATAGATGCTGCTGTCGTAATGCTGATCCCTGACCTCGTGGATTGGGTACGCTTTTGTGGTCGATTCATCAAGCTTCAATTCTGATTCACTCAATCTACCTAGATCGAACGAATCGCAAAGGTCGCTTTTGCTTAACTTGAACGCCGATTCAAGACACTTGATCGTTTGATCGATGCACTCCAGGGAGACATCGGCTGGTGCTTGAACCACACCGTCCAAAAGTGTCAGAGCTTTACTCAACGCTCTATGTCGCTGCGTTTGGTTCTCTCGGAAGCCTGCTTGCGATAAAGCTTTGTCAACCATCACGAGGCTAGCGACCGTTATTTTGCACAATTGTAAGACTTGTGAAAACCCAAGGAACGAGGCTTCGGCTGCAATAAGTTCCAATCGCCTTCTCCATAGGACCAGTTCACATTGACTTGGGCACAAATCAACGTCGGAGGCCCAGTGCCTCGCGGTTTGACGCAGAATGAGCGAAAATTCGCGTTGGGTCGTTGGTCGGGATGTTGGAACGGGCATCGAATAGGTAGACATCAGGTCAGGCTTTCACGGATGGACGGTTGAGTACGATTGGAATCGAGAGCCAAAGGACGGCGACGATTGTCTAAACTTCAGTTGGCGATATCGTCTTCCTCATCTTCTACTCCCTTGCTGTGCATACCGTCACAAAAAGGTTTGTTCTTGGATTGCCCGCACCCACACAGTACATGCATCTTCTTGCGCGAGTCGGATGCGAGGGGGCGTCCGTACTTGTCTGTGATTTCCGCAGATCCCTCAATGATGATAGGACCTTTAGGATTGCAGCATATTTTCACAGGGCATACTTCACAGGATGTTGGCATAGATGGGGTCTTTGTCCTTGAGGCAGTGTTCTATAGTTTCTAAGCAAAACTCGGTTTCGAACCTTACGCGACTCCGTCACGCGAGGAGCAAATTAGGTGTCCAATCCTCTGCAATTGCAGGGTATTGCAGGAGTGGGGGTTGGGGTCGTATGGGTTTCCATCGACCTCTAGACCAGCGGGCGCAAGACATGAGCCGACCACTCCAAGCCGTCGAAGCCGACGAATCCGTCCCCTTTGGCAGAAGCAACTATGTACGAGACACCGTTGTACTCAAAATCCCCCGCGATCATTTTGCCGCGTCCCAACTGGTAATGTTCGTCGGGCAGGGGAACGATCAACCTCGGTTTGCAAAGGTTTGCGTTGGTCGACTCCATCACGACTTGATCTCGATTCGCAAAGAAAGCTACTGCACCGGGGATTGGTCGCCCGTTGGTGGACTTGGGCAAGCATGCATGGAGAATCTCCGATGCTTCGGATTGCCAATCAAAGAGGCAAGCAACAACACCAATCGTCCCGGCTTCTTCCGTTTCCCCCGGTATGGACTGAGCGAAAACCAGCGACGCAGAATTGGTATTGTCGAGTTCCCCGTCCGCCATCTCATAGATCTGAGCTGAATCGTTTACACTGGACCGCATCGCTTTGCTAAACCATACCTGGTCGGATACCGATCGAACATCGACGTCCGCGATTCTCCTCGGTCTCGAACATGCTTTGATCTCGCCGCTATTGTTCAACAAGAAAATGTTTCGGTACACTGGGTAATCATCGTTGATCATACGAAGCAGGTTTTCAGCTTCGACGAGGGGTTGATCTCCTTGGATTCCCAGCGCAGCCCGAAGGCTGCTCGTTCTCGCCCAAAGTCGCAGTGACAGAGAGCGTTTCAAAACTTTGTGGGACATCAGATCTACTGCTTGCTTGGCCAACGTCTCTTGCAAATGAAGATTGAGTTCAATCTCCGCGCTGGCCATTTCATAGAGCAACGATTCCATCCTCTTCGTTGCCGAGTCGCCGGTGGCTGTGATCTTGTCGAACACAGGTGCCAGCGCTGCCCCCCGTTTGCCCAACTGCGATGCAAACAAGATGCCGTTGAGAGATATCAACTTGATTGCTTGGCGATCGTCCTGCAGTTCATTGTAGGTTGACTTGCTGATCTCGGGGATCAACTTGGATTCCATCAATTGATGTTGATTGACCTTCAATCGGGAGTCCTTTGTATCGGCTTGCATGATATCTGCCGACGGTGCGATCAAGTGCGATACCCAGCTACTGCCGCCAACCGAATTGGTTCCGGACGAGCAAGCAGAGAAAGCAACACTTTCTCGCCCCTTAAAGATTACGTGAGACCAGTACGACTCTCCCTTAGAAAGAACGCGGTGCGAACGGGGTAAATCGCAATGGGAGCCCGGCCAGATTGCAGCAGGCTCGTTGGAGCAAATGACAATTCCCTTTTCATCAGTCAGAAACGAATACCATCCGTCTCGTGTTTCGCGATTACTGTCTTCGGGCAAATAGTTTCCTAGAAGCGCACCGACTTCGCTTTGGAAATCACAAAAAACCGCGATGGTACCTAGTACGCCCGACTGTCGGTCACCGGGATCGCGAATGGGATTCGAAAACACGATCGCCGAATGAACTTCGTCTTTGAGTTCGGCCCGTTCTACATGTGTATTGTTGGACCCGGATTTGAGCGACTTTTGACACCAATTCTCGTGGGAAACGCTCTTGGAAAGCAATGCGATTCTTCGTTCCGGTCTCGCATTGGCGATCACAATCCCTTGGTCATCCGTGACGACAATGTCGTAAAGGCTTGGATACACCGATCGTATTAATTCCAACTGGCGGCATGCTTCCTGGATGTGTTTTTCACAGCCATCCAGTTTCGCCATCAGCTTACCTGCAAACTTGATCGTAGCTTCCTGGCCGTCCCCTTTCTGAAGCATTTCTAACAATCCATCAAGGGCTTTGGAGAATTTGCCGCGCACCTCGGTGTTGAGCATCAACTCACGCATTTTAGGAAAATAGGCGGTGATCTCTTGGACACGATCCGAAATATCCGTCGACGTCCAACTTGACGCCAGGGTTGGAATTCGAAACGAAGCGATCGCACCGTCCAGATAAGCCGACATCTCATCGAAGTCGGCCTTGAGAGTTTTGCTCGTCTTTTTGAGAGCCGCCACGCATGCGCCGAGAATCGGCTCCTTGGACCACCAGCGAACATCCGTCGAACGGTCCAACAGCGACTGATCGACTAGGTTGACTTTGATTTCCGCAGTCGTCGTATACGCAGCGCCGCAAAATCGACCTCGCTCGCGATAGTACTGTGAGAACAAATCCGTCACGTTCTCGGAAAGATGGGTGCAAAGCTGCTCCACCTTTTGCATCAGGTCGGTGATCTGCTGCTGCTCTGTCAGATTGTCGCTGATATCTGCAGCCGTACATTTGCCCTGATTGCAAATGGGCAGAATTCCATTCAAGTCCGCTACGATCCGGTCATGAAAGCGTCGATGGGCCTCAGTCATGAAATCGCGATAATTGGTGGATGATTCCGTTTCATTCTTTACGTCGATCATGAGTGTGCCTTCTTTAAATCAAAAATAATGCATTCAATAAGTTTTGTGAACTCGAGGAGTATTACGTCACCGTTGGGAGTCTCAAAGACACCTTGGTAGAAATCCTCATCGAGGTGAGCGGGGGTGGGATGTAGTTCTTGCAGATCCACTTCTAGTATGTTTTCGAGCCGATCCACTTCCAAGACAACAGACTCTTGAAAGCTGGTTAGGTTCCGTTTGAGCGCTTCCTCGCAGAGTTGTTCTTGCGAAAGGATATAGATGCGATCTTTCAAGGCCGAGACTTTCGATTTCGCGGACGAACCCAGCACTTGATTCATATCGAGTACGACCGCAGTGATTCCTCGCACATGTGCCACCGCCGGAACACGTTGATCTCCGACCTCGACAGGTGTCAACTGCATAGATGGGCAGAACTCGCCCACCAGCAGCAAAGGCATGCCGTAGATCTGCTCGCCAACCCAAAACGTAAAGATCCGTTGAATCATGGAATGTTCTTTGCTTTGCATACTACCTTGAGGGTATAAATTTTGAGGCTTCTAGAACGGACTCAACACATTTGCGAAGTTCAAATTTGTTGATTTTGCCCACGTATTTCTGAAATCCAATCTCAAGTCCGCGAACACGGCTTGGTTCGTCTACTTGTGTCGTCAACGCGATCATGGGCAAGTCCTTGAATCTCTCGTCCGCTCGAATCCGTTCGCCCAGTTCGAAGCCATTCATTTCAGGCATGTTGATATCGGAGATCAACATACTGAAATGGCCTGGGGACTTATCCAGCAGTTCCCATGCTTCGCGACCATTGGACGTGATCGTGAATTCCCACTCGGGCCGTTGCAAGTATTGGTTAAGCAATCGTTGAAAGAAAACGCTGTCTTCGGCACAAAGAATTCTAGCCTCTTTGACCGGTACAGCAGAATTCAATGTCAATTGATCTGGGGCGTGCATCTCAACGAGCTTGTAAAGATCTAGAAGTGTGACAAGTCGCCCTTCCAACTCGAACAACCCCACCGAACAAAGATCGTGTTCCGACTTGGACCGAAAGCATCCAGTGAGTTCATGAACGCGAATATCCGTTCCGCAAGCCAACGCGACATCGATGTCAAAGTTTGCTGGCAGAATAATAGTCTGTGGTTCATTTGAATTTTTGAGTGGCCGAACCTTCAAATAATGGTCGAGGAATAGGACCTTCGCCATTTTGTCTTGGGTAGGGTAATAGCATGTCGTACCTACCCGACGCAGCTTATCCGTTTGAACCGTCTGAACCAGGGCCGCAATCTCCAACGGGATCGCAAAGTACTCGTCTTCGGCGTAGTTGAATACCAGAACCCGTTCTGCAGCCCCTTTCTTCGATTTCCGCACCGCAGGCACATTGTCTCCGCCTGTTGAGTCGAAGTTGAGTTTGTTCCGGTTGGCGATTCCGCCGACATCCAAGATGAAAATGCATCGTCCGTCGCCCATCACCGCATGCCCCGTGTACATCCAGCAATGCTCGATGAGTTTTGGGACAGGCTGAACGATCGCTTCTCGCATTCCAAGCACTTCGTTGACGACCAAAGCGAATCGATGTTGTCGATGGCGAATGATGACGATCGAAACATTTGGCGGCGATGGTCGATTATTCGATTTTGAATCCGCTTGAAGCGTCGATTGCCCAATCGTTCGAAATGTATCCAATTGATATTTACCCAGTCTTGGACTGTACAGCATCCGAGGCTTGCCGATCGCATCGGCCAGATGGATCAACGGGAGAATCGTCTCTCTCAAATGAAAGACTTCCCCATGTTCCAGTGCCCGGAAGTCCCGAGGGTAATTGGATTTGTCTGGGCGAATGATTTCGCATACCGCAGAATCCGGAATCGCAAATTGGCTTTCCCCCACGGCGACGATGAGAGTCTTGGTCAGAGACGAGGCTACCAATGCTTTGGCCAAGGGTAGATGGGCTGTCAGTTTGGTCCCTAAGCCTGTTTTAGAATCGAATGTAATCGATCCGCCGATCTGTTCGATGTTCGTCTTGACCACGTCCATTCCAACGCCGCGGCCGGAGACGTCAGTCGCCTGCTCTTTCGTGGAAAACCCAGGCGCAAAGATCAGGTGAATCGCTTCTTGATCGCTCATGGCAGCTGCTTGCTGCGGATTGATGAGCCCTTTCTCGATGGCCTTTTTTCGAATGAAAACTGGGTTGATCCCTTTGCCATCGTCCTCGACCTCCAAAACAATTTCACCGCTTTGCTGGAAGCTTCGAAGCCAGATCGTTCCACATCGCTCTTTGCCTACCTGCAATCGATCTTCTGGAGTTTCAATCGCATGGTCGACACAATTGCGAACCAAATGGGTGAGAGGATCGGAAAAGGAATCAATGATGGCTCGATCGAGTTCTAGATCCCCACCCTCGATAACCAAGTTGATTTCTTTTCCAAGCGAGAGCGAAAGATCGCGAACGATTCTCTGAAACTTCGTAAAGAGCACGCCGGTGGTGCTCTTTCGCGTTTTGATTACCGTTTCATGCACTTCGCTAATGAGTCGGCTAAGGCGATCGAGTGTTGGGTCGATCGAATTTTCCCTGCCGTTCAACAATTGATTGCGGGCCATCACCATTCCGCCCGTGATCTGCAACAGATGGTTTAAGACCGATGCCGGTACCCGCATCGTAGGGTCCGAGATTCGAGTCGTTGAAGCCGGCTTTTTTTCGTCGCTTGCGGGAATTGACTCTGGCTTTTCACGAGTTGGTACTTCGACAGGTTGTTCGTTAGTCGTCGCAGTTAAAGCGGCGCTGCTAGGGACGCTTGGCTTTTCTCCTGGGGATCCTTCGCCTGCGACAATGGCATCGAGTCTTGAAAGAATAGCGCTGTAATCATGGCTGGCTCCTAGGTCTGGCAGGTCCAGCATTTCGACCAGAGCGTCGACTGCATCGAGAATGACGCCAACATTTTCAGACGAGGTTTTTGCCTCTCCATCGCGAATCTTAGAGAGAAGGGATTCGGCACGATGACTGACCGAAACGATCGTGTCCAACTTGAGGAACGAGCCAGCACCTTTGATGGTATGAATCGCACGGAAAACTCGATTGACGCAGTCCTGATCGAGGGTCGTATTCGACTCGAGCAGCAATAAATCCGATTCGATGCTAGAAAGCGATGCCTTGCTCTCTTCTATAAAATCGGGAATCAACTCGTCATCCATTGAAAAAACCTTCATCTATCGAATCGTTTCAAGGTCACTTGAACGACCTGAACGAGCCGCTCCGATTTTTAGAACGGTGTAACTTACATGACCGAAACATTCCGAAGAGTCGCCCTGCACATAATTGCACTCCTTTACAGACTTGCATGGATTGGTGCGATGTGGTTGTGATCCTTTGTCGCGTCACGGCGACGTCCGGCAGTTACACCTGACATGCTTCAAATAATCGCTAAAACCAAGTCCCGCAGGCTCGTCGGTAAACCTGCGGGATTCATTGGAGCCACGCGACTCGAGTGGTGGTGATGATCAGCGAGAACTGTCGTTTTTTCTCCCCTTCTCCTCCAGAGAGAGGATCCTCGGGAGGAAAAGCGGAGTTCGATCATCGACGGCTTCGCCATCTTGTATGGGCGATCGCATAGAGTGCTAGTTTGGAACAGAATCGCAGCAAAGCATATGTACAGCAATAGCGGTTTTTAACAGCGCAGGGTAGGGGTTTTCCTGGCCGTATTCGAGCGAATTGAGTTCATCAACCAATAAACGAATGATCGATTAATGAAATGATTATCCACGAGCGAGCATGCTTATCTAGGAACTCGTTTCCCCTCAATTAGGTTTGGTAATTTGCGATGAAAAGTCTGCTGCTCAACGATTTACGGCCTATTATCTACATTGTTTCAACTTTGCCCGAACAGGTCGAACTTGCGGTCACTGCGGCTAGAAATCTAGAGTGCATCCCGTTGGCATACGAGTCTTTAAGCAGCTTCTATCCATATTTTGACGAAACGGCTCCTGGCTGCGTTGTACTCTGTATTGATCAATTTGATTCCCAAACGACAAGAATGATGGATCGCATTAAGCAGCGATCCGCATCCGCTCAGATAATTCTTGTTACGAAAGATTGGGAGCTGACAGATATCATCAAAGCAATCAAACACGGGGCGGCAAATGTCCTTGCTGAACCTGTTGAATGCTCGCTCATGGTGGACGCGCTGACGGAATCCATTGCATGTGACAGGGCAAATCGGACGAGGCTTAGTTTGAGCATTCCAGATTCAGTCATCGCCCAACTTGACCACGAAGAAGCCTCCATCCTTAGCCTGTTGATTCAAGGGCGAACGACCAAAGAAATCGCTTCGGAGCTAGACTTGAGCGTTCGAACGATCCACTACCGCAAGACCTCCATTTTCAGAAAGCTTGGAGTGCGTGATCGCTCCGAAGCAGTGGAAATGGTACGAACCATTCGACGTGGAAAGCCAATACTAGACAATAGCAGCACTACCTATCATTGCGCTTCCTGAAGACAATCCTGATGCGCTACTTGCTAAATCGGCACTCATGTATTGTCGCCAACGCTTGGACTGACCAATGAGGTAGCGAGTAACGTCGATCAATTCGTCATGAATAATAGGCTTGGCAATGTACTCATTTGCACCGAGGTAGAATGCGGACTGCAACGCATTGCTGGTCGGTTGTGCTGACAGGATTACGACCTGCGTCAGAACGTTCCTTTTCTTGACCTGCTTGAGCAAGGTAAATCCGTTGAGATTCGGCATGTTTAGGTCGGTGAAGAGAATATCGACCTCTTCCGAAATACAAATGCCGGCCGCACGTTCTGGTTCCGTACAGCTCATTAGCAAGATCGAGTCCAGAAAGTAAGACTCAAGGATGTGACGGAGTAGCCGAGGAATGTATGGATCGTCATCGACAACTAAGATCTTTGTGCGTGTGCTCGTCATTTTCATGTTTCCTGAGATAACGGTTGTTTAGTGAACAATGCTGTAAAGTTGCCCGGCACTACCAGCGGTGGTTGGCTCATATGGAAACTCCATACTGACCGAATCATCATGCAGTCGATACGTGACGGGCAAATGCTCTACATGGTCGTTGAGTGATTGAATCAGTGTTCGAATTCTAGTCCAGCTCTCTACCTTGTTTCGATCACACAGGTGAACAACAGAAACAACAATCTTTTCACCCAAACGGTGGATTCTGACTGGAACGATCCCATCCAACATTTCGCGATTCCAAACCATTCTTAGCAGAAGCTCGCTTACGGATTGGACCACCAGACGCGGTAGGTAGAGAAACTCTCCCAAGTTCCCTCTCACCTCAAGTTGGACTGTAGTGGGGCTACCCAGCCAAAGCGTTAGATGACTGTTGATCAACTCGTTCAAATATCCCTTCTCGAATCGAATCGAATGGCTGGGAATAGCATCGCTAAGTTTCAGGGTTGGCGGAGTCTGCGTCCCCTGAAATCCGCTTGAATCCAGTGCGAGCGTTCCAAGCAATCCAAATAGTGATAGCAATGGTGCATAGCGCTCGGTGACACCGTCAAATAGTCCTGGGTCAATCGAGTTCAGGAACAGGAATCCTTGAATTGCATTTCCACGGCCTATGGCCATACAGAGACCGCTTCTCAGTCCCTGCTCTGCAATGAGTGCAATCGACCTTTGGGCGGGCTTGCACTGTTGATTGAATGACGCAAGCACTTGATTGCACTCACCAAATACACGGACGGTCGATGGTGGCATTGAAAAGAGTGATCCGGTCGGGTTGACGAAGCAAGAGTACCCTTTTTTGAGTGTGTTCTTGGTTATCCGTTCGCTCGTCGCGGAATCCACTACGACCAATTGATTTGCGTCGGGTACTCGACCTGCCAAACATACCCGATCGACGCGTTGGAAGAATTCATGACTGCGAAAGACTTGCATCAGTCGAGATGCAGGTCGAACGGATGCGGTTCCGGTTGCAAAGTCTTCGGCAACGCTGGCCAGTTGTCCGACGATCCAGGACTCCTCCTCGACGCAATGGTCGAGGGCGTCAATCTTGTTTTTGTCGTAGACGTTGCTATCCCTATGGATTTCGCGTGATGCTTCTTTGGCCGAAATGGTCGGTTCGCTAAAACTGAGAATCGACCGGAGCGCTATCGGTTCTTGCAGGTCGCAGTCTGTGCTAGCAAAAGCGACCTGGAGTATCTGGATAGCGTTGTCGATAATCTCTACGGACGCAGTTTGAGGCGTTATTACAGCAGAGCAGATAGTTTTCCATCCGAAGTCTAAAGCTTCTTCCGTATCATCGGAACTGTCTTGCAGCATGTTGCCCGCTTGTAGGCATGCCGCCATTGCCTTGCAGAGTTGTGTCAATCTAGAAAACCCAAGAAACGATGCCTCGGATGCAATAATTTCGAGCCGCTTGCGCCAGATAATTCTACCCGCCAAGTTTCGAACGATATCCCCAGTTAATTTGTCGATTGTCCAAAGGGCTACGGTCTCTCGAAGCACAACGGAGAATTGACGCTCTTGCTTTGGACTCAACTTGTTGAAAGCAATTGTGTTTCTA
>Ga0209181_10006422_pt1 | contig 16488 bp, 12 predicted proteins | sample MAT05_FD_187208 | JGI IMG/M metagenome (GOLD analysis project Ga0209181, IMG submission 187208) | Freshwater microbial communities from Lake Fryxell liftoff mats and glacier meltwater in Antarctica - MAT-05 (SPAdes) (version 2) | ecosystem: Environmental > Aquatic > Freshwater > Ice > Liftoff... | reverse complement strand
CAATCAAGCGACCCCGCCGCAAGCGGACGGGGTATGGAAGCAGATTTGCTCCCGAATTCTAGATTCGGATTGCAAGCCAGTTGTTTTCGCCGCAGAGCGGCGGGGAATCTACCCGTACTAGATTGAAAAACTATTACATTACGTCTGGATCTTCACCCAGTTGGCGTAGTCGCTCTGCTAGACGCTCCGCGCGTTCTGTAGGGGTGGATAGCCATTGCCCATCTGCATTGTACCAACGAAGCCAAAGTCCCTCTGTACCTTGATACACCCCTTGCCAAACCCCCAAACCAAGTTGGATTTCTTCCAACCAAAGTTGCTGTTGGGTGAGTTGGATTTCTTGATAGCGGGTTCTTTCTAGACCAAAGGCTCTCATTTGATGGGTATAACGGTCAAACACCACATAGTAAGGGATGCGCAATATGCGTTCATACACTTCCCACTTTCCAGGTGGCGTATCTCGCTCTTGTAGAGCACGAACATTTTGCCCTAGATCTTCATCTTCTGTTCCCGGTGAAAGCAACTCTACAGCTATGAATGGCATGACTCCCTCTTGCCAGGTTACATAACTGAGGCGCAGGTCTTGCTGTTGACTTGCCCGTTCAACGCCGAGAACCATGAACCAATCGGGTCTTTTGTACCAAAGAGGATGGCGTGTGTCGTAGTAAAGATTAATGTCGGTACCAATGAAGGTTTGATCAGAAGGACATTCGGGAGATGCAAAAGTTTCGCGTAAAAGCTGGGGTTGAAATTCGTGAAATTCGTCGGGCAAACCAGGCTCCTCTGGGTCTTCACTGGGAAGATCATACATGGTTGGTAGTGTTTCTTGGGGAGGGAGGGGAGAAGAGGGTTGGTACATGGCTGAGTTACCCTTGAACACGGTAGTCTCTAGTTTATCGTGGGAGCGAGATTTGGGAGCGATCGCCATAGGGGTAGTTGGCAGAGGCGATCGCTCGACTTCTTTGAGAGTGGGTGGTAGATTAATTCTCATTTGACGGACGTTTGATTACTGTCACTGGGAGCATCAGGTATGTCACTTAAGCTTGGAGTTTGCTTGTGGGCTGGAGCTTGGATGAGTTTGATGGCGATCGGTACGCAAGCTCAAGTAGTGCCTGATGATACGTTGGGTGGGGAGCGATCGCAGGTGCGACCAGAAACGATACGCGGAGTGGAGAGCGATCGGATTGAGGGTGGGGCAAGGCGGGGTGGTAATTTATTTCATAGCTTTGAACGGTTGAATATTGGGGCGGGACGAGGCGCTTATTTTAATAACCCGGATGGGGTGGAGAATATTTTTGGGAGAGTGACGGGGAATTTGCCGTCTGATATTCAGGGAACGTTGGGGGTGATTCGGGAGGGAAGGACAGATACAGTGGGGACGGCAAATTTATTTCTGATGAATCCGAATGGGATTGTGTTTGGGCAGGGGGCACGATTGGATTTGGGCGGGTCGTTTGTGGGGACGACGGCGGATGCGATCGGGTTTGGGGATTTTGGGGTGTTTGGATCGAGGGTAGCTGAACCCCCAGCCGCATTGCTGAATGTAAACCCGTCTGCGCTTCTGTTCAATGCACCTTTAATAGATTCAGCCTCAATCGTAGTTCAAGGAGATGGAAGGGGGGTTAGAACAACGACAGAGTTAATCGATACTCAGGCGGGACTTCGAGTGGAAAATGGCAATACTCTTGCTCTAATTAGCAACGATATTACCTTAGAGGGCGCAACGCTTAAAACTGCTGGAGGAAGAATTGAGATTGGCAGTGTGCTTTCCTCTAGTACCGTTGGAGTTAGTCCAGTCGCTGATGGTTGGTCATTTAATTACGCAGGGACTCGGGACTTTGGAAATATCCAACTCTTGCAAAATTCTGTTGTAGACGCAAGTGGAAGTGGTGGCGGAACAATTCGAGTTCAAGGTCGGCGCATTGGCTTGTCAGGCGGTTCCCAGTTGGAATCTAGCACCTTAGCAGAGCAAATAGGGGGCAAACTAGAAATTGTTGCTTCCGAAAGTGTGGATATTGATAATTCACAGCCGAATGACTCTCAAACTGGGATCTACGTGGACGTTTATCCAGGCGCGTCTGGAGAGGGAAGTGATTTATCTATATTCACTGGAAAATTAGCCCTTAGAAACGGTGGGTTGATGAGTGTTAATAATAATGGATTGGGGAATGGAGGCGATTTATCTGTCGTTACTAGAGACTTAGAACTAGAAAACGGTGGGTTGATAACTGCCAATAATAACGGGTTGGGAAATGCAGGTAGCATCAACATTGTTGCTAGAGGCATAATCCGCTTGGATACCTTGAACTTGAGGAGTAGAATTCTTAATAGTGTCAATGCCGATGCAGAAGGCAATACAGGTGGCATCAGAATTAACACAAACTCCTTATTTTTGAGCGGAGGATCGCAAATATCAGCACTTGTTACGGGTCGAGGAAGTACAGGAGGCATAGCTATTCGTGCTCGTGAAATAGTCAGCCTTGACGGTAGAGATAATATTCCTCAGCGAGTTTTCCCCAGTGGTATTTTTGTCAATCTGGAAGGTTCAGGTTCTGGGGGAGATATTTCAATTTCTGCACGCTCATTTCGGTTGACCAATCGTGCTCAAGTGGCAGCCGTACTGAAAGGTAAAGGAAGTGTAGGAGACATCGTAATTCATACCGTTGATCGAGTCTTTCTCCTAAACTCACTTATTAATACTGAAGTAACTGAACAACGAGGGATTGGGCAGGGAGGAGATATCATGATCAGAGCGGGAAGTCTGGAACTGCGAGATGGCTCGGCTTTGCTGGCTGACACGGAGAATATAGGAGATGCCGGAAACATTATAATTGATGTTCAAGGTGCAGTTATTCTAGCTGGACGAGGGTCATCTGCCTTTAATCTCAACGTCCCAGTTTCTAGTCAGATTTCCTCTACTGTTGATCGGGTCAACAACCCAGATATTACGATTACAGGAAATTCTGTAGGCATTGGGAAAGGAGGTCGAGTTAGAATCACCTCTCGATCGCTAACGATGGGGGACGGGGGCTTTATAGAAACTAGTAGTTTTGGGCAAGGAGATGCCGGAAACATTAATGTTCATGCTGATCGGATTAATCTCACAGACACCAGCTCAATTAGTAGTGCAGTTGAAAGACAGGGCATTGGAGATGGTGGAAATATCCGCATTCAAGCTCAGAGGCTGACGTTAGACAATGAAGCCTTCATCAGTGCTAGTTCTTCTGGGCGGGGAATAGCCGGGAATATTTGGATTGGTGAAGCTGAATCTATACGTCTGAGTGGACGATCTAGCATTAGTGCAACCAATCGCTCTGAAGGTAGAGGGGCTGGTGATGTAATCCTTAGCTCAGATAGGCTCATTCTCTCTACAAGTAGCCAGCTACGCACTAGTACTAATAATGATCGCCGTGCCGGAAACATTCTTCTCACAGACTCAGGGAACATCACCGTTAACGGTAGAAACAGCGGGATCTTCGCCAACACCTCTGCCACTTCAGGCGGCAGAGGTGGCAGAGTAGAAATTACAACTGATAATCTGACCCTTGAGAATCGAGGCGCGATCGCTGCTCAAAGCCGTGGTACAGGTGAAGCAGGAAACATTGAGATTAATGGCGATCGCCTAACTACTACTAACGGCAACATCACAACTTCTGCAAGAAGTGCTTCTGGAGGTGCCATTACTATCAATGCAGGACAAATCCGCCTCAACGGTGACAGCGATATTCAAACAAACGTTCAACAGGGACAGGCAGGAGCAGGTGACATTACTCTAAATGCAAACACTCCTATATTGGCATTTGACGATAGTGATATCCTGGCAAGCGCTGATTCTGATCGCGGCAGAGGTGGGCAGATAACTTTTAATTCTCCAGGACTGTTTGCCGAAAACTATGAGCCTGCTCCCCGTGGTACTGAACAACAACTCGAGCGCAACAACCGAGTAGACATCAATGCCAACGCCCAACAACCCGGAACTGTAGTTACGCCTGACACCAGTTTTATTTCTAACAGCTTGACCGATATCTCCGAAGTTCCCATCGACACCGATCGACTCCTCGCCAACACCTGCCTCGCCCGCGCCCAACAACCCGGACAATTCACCATTACCGGAACCGATGGCTTACCCCAAAGCCCCAGCAACGCCACCCAATCTGCCTATCCTACCGGAGCCATTCAACCGATTCCTGAAACCGAATCCAGACGCGATCGCCCCTGGCAGATGGGAGATGCGATCGTGGAGCCTCAAAGCATATATCGACTTCCTGATGGAAGTTTAGCAATGAAAACAGGATGCTCTGAGTAAATTCAGAAAATCACGTAGACAAGATGATCTTTAAGTAAATACCAGAAAATTAAAGGTAGAGGACACAGTTTATGTTAAACAATGGAAACACTCTGAGAACTGCACTACGAATTAACCTCACAGACCCATCATCATCCCTTCTTGGCAATGTCGGAGACAAGAGTCGCTCAAAGTTCTATCAATTTAGTTTATCAAATCGGAGTAGTCTGACCTTGACTTTATCAAGGCTAAAAGCAAATGCCGATATCGAGCTTCTAGATTTTTCTGGTCAACGGCTTCAACAGTCCCGTAATCCTAGAAGGCGGGATGAGTCGATCGGCTCATCCCTAAATTCTGGAGTCTACTACATCAGAGTCTTCACTGGAAACAATCGTACCAAAACCCGATATCAGCTAACTGTAGCTTCGGCGGATCTTGTCCCTGCAACTCAGACCCCAATTGTATCGCCTAGTCCTATACCTGTCCCAATACCTGTTCCGATACCCACGCCCACACCTGTTCCGATACCCACGCCTACAACTGTTCCGGCACCCACGCCTACACCTGCTCCAAGTCCAGATTCAATTGGAGGTGTAGCAGCTACAGGAGGTACTGCGCCATAAGCTTGAGTAAGTGTCAATGACCTCCTGATTGATTCCAGAAGCTAAAGATGAGCGCGATCGCCCCTGGCAGATGGGAGATGCGATCGTCGAGCCTCAGGGCGTACATCGGCTTCCTGGTGGGCGAGTGGTGATGACGAGAGACTGTCTGAAGTAGTCACAGGATAGTGAAAGCGGTCGCCAAAAGCAAATACTGCAATGAGACGATCGCTTTCACTACACTAATATGTCGATTAAATCGTTCCGGGAAAACCTCCAAAGAAAACTGGAGATCCCGCAGCATCAACAACTAGACTATAGGAACCGACGCTGTTGGTCATATCGAAGACACCAATGTAATAAGTCCCAGTGGATGGCGCTTGGAATTGAATAAGAGGATCTTTACCCAATACCCAAGAGTCGTCGCCGAATGTCACGAAGTTTCCAGCACCGTCATACACGACGACGGCTGGGTCTAGCAACGTATTACCATTGGAAGCACCCAACACCGAGATCGCATAATCGACCTGTCCTACCAGAGGATGGGAATACCAGTCGATTTCTCCCGGTGTGCCAATCAAAGCATCTGCTCTTGACATAATGTTTCTCCTAGTAGAGTGTCATGTTTGATTTGAGGGGTAGTTTGGTGGTAGATTGCATACTCTACCTAATAAGGCAAGGAGCTATGGCAAAAAAGAAATACATCGTCTCTCTCACCGATGAAGAGCGACAAGAGTTGGAGCAATTCACTAACACGGGCAAAGCTTCTGCTTACAAAATCAATCATGCCCGAATTCTGCTCAAAGCTGATACAAACCAACCGGACGGTGGCTGGATAGATGAAGCAATCAGCCAAGCCCTAGACCTGAGTGTTGCGACCATTGAACGAGTGCGGCAACGGTTTGTCGAAACCAACTTAGAAACAGCCTTGAGTCGACAAGTGCAGCAACAACGCAAACCTCGACGTTTAGATGGAGAGCAAGAAGCCTATCTAGTTGCGCTCACTTGTGGTGAAGCCCCTGAAGGGTTTGGGCGTTGGAGTTTGCGTCTGTTGGCGCAACGGATGGTGGAGTTAGAGTATGTCGAGAGTGTCTCGCATGAAACGGTTCGCCAAACGCTGAAAAAAACGACCTCAAGCCTTGGTTGCGGGACTGCTGGGTGATTCCCCCCGAAGCCAATGCCAAGTTTGTCTATCACATGGAGGATGTGTTGAGTGTGTACACCCGTCCCTATGACCCACGCTATCCAGTGGTTTGTTTTGACGAAACCAGCAAACAGTTGGTCAAGGAAATGCGAGTTCCTCTGCCGATTGAACCGGGTCACCCGCCCCGCTATGACTGCGAATATGAACGCAACGGGGTCAACAATTTATTTATGTTCGTTGAACCCTTAGCGGGTTGGAGACATGTGGAAGTCACAGAACGACGTACCAAGGCGGATTATGCTCAACAAATGAAATACTTGGTGGATGAGCGCTACCCGGATGCGGAGTGGGTCACCGTTGTGCAAGACCAACTTAATACCCATGACCCTTCGGCTTTGTACGCCACGTTTGAACCGGGCGAAGCCAAGCGTATCCTGGATAAATTGGAATTTCATTACACCCCTGTCCATGGCAGTTGGCTCAATATGGCAGAAACTGAACTCAGTGTTTTAGCCCGCCAATGTCTCGATCGTCGCATTCCAGACCCATCGTCATTGCAACGAGAAACTGCAGCTTGGGAACAGCGCAGAAATACACAATTACGAACAATAGATTGGCGATTTACCACCGAAGATGCACGGATTAAACTCAAACGGCTTTACCCCTCATTTCAACCCTGACAGCCTACTAGAAAATGTAATGCGTCACTTGAATGATTCTCGTGACAGAAAACACTATAGAAGAATCGCGTTAAGGAAGTATTTCAGTTCTAGACCTTATTTTTTACCTCAAGCCGTAACGTCAGTTGCACAAAAGTGTAACTTAGAAGTTGTAATTCAATAGAGAACTCTCTTGTCGTGAAACAAGAACGTCTGGCAAAAAAAGGTAATGAGGTTGGCATAAAAGTGAATGACTTTGAGTGTCAGTTTCCCTATTCTAAAAATATGGAACACGGAATGAGTTCTGCAAAGAACAAGATACGTTGTGTTCCTGGTTTAAGGATTTCTAACACTACAACATCTTACATTCTATTGGAGAGTATTATGTCAGAGCATTCAGATTATCGGGTAACTTCCTATGCCAATCTGGGCAAATATCAAGATATCATTTCCCAACATGCGATCGCAGCAGCTGGAGCGGCTGGAGTGGGTGCAGTAATTCCCCTTGCTGATACGATCGCTGTTTCTGGGATTTGGATTGCGATGATTGCTCGAATTGCCGAAAGATCAGGGCATCAAGCAGATGATGCCATCATTCAAAAGTTTGTGATCACAATCCTTCAAGGTGCAGGTTCGTATATTGTGGGAACTGCTGTGTTGAGAGTATTGATGATGACAACAGGGATTGGGATCATTGGAGCTGCCGTTCTCAATGCTTTGCTGAACTTTCTCTACACTGCTCGCCTAGGCATTTTTATTGCAGAACAGTTTGATCGGCCTGGATTTGAAATGACACATGCCCTGGCTACTGTAGATTCGCTCATCCAGATTGTGTTCTCACTTCCTACCATCGGCGAGCTAAAGTTTGCTTTCAATGTGACTCAAGGAAAGTAATACTTCTCGCAATAGGAGAAAAAGGCGATGAGTACTTCTAATAACGACGATAGTGGAGATGGTCTTGGGGCATTACTTAAAGGTGCAGGTTTATTTGCTGTAGCTGCTGCTGCATGGGGAGTCTTGAATAACATGAGTGCTTCATCTGAAGCGCTGGAGCGATCGAGTAAAGTTCAAGTCCTGTTTGAGCGAGCGATCGCCCATGCTCAACAGGCAGAAACTCAGCAAGCAGTTCAGCTATTTTCTGAGATTCTAAAAATTGCTCCCTCCCATGCCCCAACCTACAACCAGCTTGCTTGGATTTATGCCACAAGCTATTCATTTGATCAAGCGCTAATATTTGCTAATAAAGCAGTTGAGTTTGCAACCAATCTCTTCGATGAAGTCAACTCTATCACGACATTGGGTGACATCTACTACATGATGGGAACGTCTAATTTCAACCAACTTCGGCTATTGAGTAATGCGCTTGCTCAGTATGAAGCCTCCGAAAGCCTCTACCGAGAAGCAATTCGGCTAGCAGGAAGTCATGATTTGTTCCAACTCCCATTGATTAAACTGAGTAATTGTTTGAATTCTAAAGGAGCCGTTTTTGACTCTTTTGAAGACTGCCCCAAAAGTGTAGAGTCATTTCAACTGTCATACCAAGTTTATCAGTACAATCCCTATCCAGCGATTAATCTAGCTTGTATTTCATCCAGGTTACAAAATAAGCAGCAAATGCGCTATTGGTTGGAAATTGGTGTCCCACTGGTAATAGATAGTTTCTACTGGCAATCGAGTCATCTTGTCTCCGTCATGCTGAATGACTTAGATTTTGAGAACTATCGTGATGAAGTCCTTGATCTGCTAGTTGGTCATGGAAAGATTACACAGCTTGAGTATCGGAGGTATTTGGAAAGCTGGTTGCGACGCAAGCATAATCCTCAATCTAATCGCGATTTTCGGGGGGCAATCTTTGTCAATTATGCTGAACAAGTTGATGGAGAGCAGGTAGGGACTCAGCATCGTTAGGGTAATCAACAAAGAATAAAGGAGAATACGTCTTATGTCAGGTAATAATTTAACTGGAGCAAACATTGGTTCGTATGGAGAAGTAGTACATGGCGATCAAATCGGTAGGCAGTACAACATTTCTCTAACGCAAGTACCAGGGTGGCTTGAAGCTGAAAAAGAAATTCAACAGATCTTAAAGGATGTGTCTGATACTTCTGCAAACTCGCATCAAAGCGATCGCTCAACGACTCAAACGGCAATTCAAGCGATTCAACGCGATCCAAAAATCAGAGCAAGAGTGATCGGTGCCCTTCAAGAGGGAGCAAAAGAGGCGTTGAAACAGCTATACAGTCATCCTGCTGCTGAGGTTGCGATCGCTGCTTTTGATGGATTTACAAAAAATCATTAGCTTCCAAGAGGTTATTTGCGGGGCGTTGTGACAAGCAGTCCTTACTGACTCGGTAGTTCAAGCACCTCGGTGTGAACATAAAATTGCGAAACGCCTTGACTGTCAGTGTGTATATACCAACCCAAATTTGCTGATTGCCGATCTAAGGATTGGCGATCGGCAAATTGCCGTTAGATGGCAGCACATGTATGTGCTGAAACCGCACACCCCGTTAATCAGCAGCAATTCCAAATTCGACACTATATGGGCGTTTCAGCGTTTCTTATTGAGATTGGTTTCAATAAGCTCGGGCTGTTCTATAGACTTGACAAATCAGAGGAAGTTTGTGTCTTAAAGAAAAGACTGGGTGATGTTGACTAAAAAGGAGAAGCGAGACGTATACATATTTCTACACTTCTGTCTGTGCAAGATAAACATTCCGAATTTGGAATTGCTGGTTAATCAGTGAGAGAACGATCGCTCATGGCATAAAACTGCAAGCCATTCAGGATCTTTCAGTGATCAAATTGGCAGCTATGGGGAATGCGATTGCCCTCTAAGTCCTGCAAGATAAGAAGCATCAAATCTTTCAGGAGCTTACTTATGCAGTGGCTTAACATCGTTACAGATGAATTGATTCAGCAGATTAAAAGCGGCTTGCCTGATGCAACGGCAGATCAGGTTAAACGATTTGCCGTACAGGTGGCACGGTTGCGATCGCTTCAGAACTTTTTTGAGCAGTATCCACAGGACAATGGAGCGATTTTTAGGGATCGGTTGGATCATGCTCAGAAGTCGTTGGACTTTAGCCGCCCTTATCGGATTGCTATGATTGGCATGACGGGTGCTGGTAAAAGCACCATGAGCAATGCTCTACTGGGGCGACCCTTATTATTGACGAAAGATCTGGGAGGCCCGGCGACAGGAACAGCTTTGCAGATTTTTCTGGATGTGCCTGAAGGGGGGCAAGAAACTGCTCGGGTTCAATACCGTACCGAAGCAGACATTCGGAAGCTAATTCTTGATTATTTCATCACCCCATACGATCTGGATGCAACCCTGTTAAATGAACCGTTCAGCTCGCAGTTTTTGCAGATAATCGCAGCGATTGAGCCAGTCAATGCTATGGCAGAGGAGAACTACAACGATTTCAAAAATCTACGGGCAACAATCGTTGATTTGGTTGGACAGCATTTGCGACATGCATCAAATCAACCTTTAGAAGATCAAATCTACTCTCTGGATCAGCAGCGGGATTGTGATTTGCTTTGGGATTTAGTCAACGAGAATAGCGATTTCAATCGCCCAGAATCGGCAACGCGGAAGGTGGGCTTAGTGAAGTGTGTGACTTATCACATTCGACCTGCAATGCTCAATCAAGTGCAAACCTTGAATCTGCCTGAGAATGTTTGTCTGGTGGATTTACCGGGAATTGATGGGTCAATGTTACACAATATTATTATTGGCGAGGGAATTGAAGATGCGGATGCAGTGATTCTGATTCTCCGCCCCAGACAACTGGCGACGTTGACCGTGCAGCGGTTGCTGAATCGAATTCGCAAACATATTAGCCTGGAGGGTAACGTTGATTCTGGCGATCGCATTTTCCTGGTGATCAATGCAAAAGATGAAATTATGTCTGACAAGGCGCGATCGCAGCATGAAATTCAAGAAATGAATCGCATCATGGAGGCTCTCGTTCCAGGTTATACCCATCGTTTTGCTAAGCGAGGAGGCAACGATCCTTATTTTATGACTTCAGCATGGTCAGCTTTGGAGGCTCAGCGACTCATGCAAGGCAAAGTCCTGGACAATCCTGACACCTACAAAACGGTGACCATGCGATTGAACGTGCAGGGACAATCGCCTCAAGTTGTCCTTGAAGCAAGCCAGGTACCACATCTAGTTGATGAACTGATGCGATTTACTCGGGAACATCGAATTGAAGGCAAGGTTCGAGATGGTGGTCAGGCGATCGATAGTGTTGTCAATACATTGATGCAAACCTTCTTGGGACAAACGCAGAAACTCCAGGAAGATCTGGGAATTCACCAAACTCGTGATGGAATTAACAACGTGTTACGCGATCGCCAGCGAGAAGTTGAGCGACGAGTAGAGGCATTCCGCAAGAGCATCATGCAGAACTTTGAGCGCATCCATGAAACGCTTTCGGCAGAAGCCCAGACTCTATGTGCAGAGATTGATCAGCTCTTGCAGCAGAGAATGCCAGATCTCTGGAGAAAGTACTCTGTAGAGGATTACAATCTGATCTCCCAGGAGGAAGAAGGCGGACAACTCCTGTTAACCATCCTTAGTAGCACAGAACTCTCCCTCTGGAAACATTTGAGCCGTAGATTACCCTCTCTGGCAGAAACGATTGTTCAGATTTATCAGGATCAATGGCAGGCTCAGCAACTTGCTCAAGAAGTTTCGGTGGGATGCTTTCACCAGCTTGAGCGAGAGGCTATGGATCATCTGTGTCAGTCGTGGCTCGAACAGAACATGCGCCCAACCTTGCGAACGATCGCCAGCCGCATCGCGCTCACACAGATCACAAATCCCCAAACCCTGTTCTCCCGAAATGGTGAAGACAATTCTCTGCGTCAGTTATTAGGACAACTGCCTCCCCAGCCGGAACTCCCTATGGAGTCGTTCAGCGGTTTTATTGCAGAGGTGCGACGCTATTATGAACCCTGCATTCTGAAGTACTGCATTCCTTCCCTGATCAACCTATTTCTCTATGAAATGGTGCTGATGGAAGAACATCTCAAGGGTCAGATTAGCCGCGTTTTTGCCGAATTGTATTATCTCGATGATGCGACCTTGCAGTCTAAGCTGTTGGGTTCGAGCAATCCAGACTGGGAGCGGTTAAGCTTGCTGACCCACAAATTCTCAATTTTGAAAGGGCTGACGATGGAATCTCTAAATCAATCCCTTCAAACTAACGGAAGGGTCGAGCCGCAGGTGAGCCTGACATCTGTGCTGTAACTCGCCCTGCACTGGAGTTTTTTTGGAAGATTTTTCGTTTGCTGTCACCCCACATTCAATCTCATTAACTCACAGAGGAATCACTCATGAACATTCAAGCCAAGCTGGAGCGGTTGGTCAAAGATTTGTACAACCCAACTTCTAAGGATTTTCAAATCGGCATCTGGGGAACCGCCCGCGCCGGAAAAACGACCTATCTGACGACGCTGTACAATGCTTTGATGAAATCCAATCGCTGGTATGTAGAGGCTGACGATCTTGCCATTAATTTTGTTAAAGAACAATCGAAGCGTTTGCAGAAAAGAGTCTTTCCGATGCCTACAGAATTGGCGAACCCGGATAACCCGGAGATTTTCACGTACGAACTGACTCCTCGTCTTGAACCATCACCTATGAGTAAAATCTTACCTCCTCCAGCAAAAGTAGTGCTCAGCTTTATTGATGCACCGGGTGAGTGTTATGAAGATCTGGAAGGAGTTGGCAGTAAAATTCTAGACTATCTGAGTGATTGTCACGGCATCATTTTTCTTCTAGATCCGTTCCGCGCCAAGGAGGAAAACAAAACCTATGATGATTTGCTCCTGGATTTATGTTTTGAGTTTCAGAAACGCAAGCGCAAATGCAATTTGAATACGCCTCAACTGCAACAGTACATGTCCTTTTGCGTCACAAAAATCGATCAAGATCAAACCCTGTGGAATGCTCAAGACTCGTCGGATATTGTGCGGCAAGTGATCGGACAGGAAATGTTTACCAATTTGCAGGAAAATTTTGCCATGACAGGAAGGCTCAATTGCTATGGTGTTTCTGCCATTGGCTGCCACAAAAACGACAAGGGAAAATGGCAAACAAATTTGGTTCTCCCACAGCGCAATGGTGCTAGCCCAGAAATTATTGCGCCCAAACCTGCTATCCCTGCTTACGGTTGGAGTAACCCTGATTCCGATTTTGCAACACCATTGCAGCCAGCGCCTAGTCGCCCACAACCGAAGGCTGCAATTCGCTCGGATGTAATTTTGGAACCGCGCAATGTTCTGGAACCTCTGGAATGGCTGATCCAAAGTATTCAGTCCAGACCGCCTATTTTGATCTCTAAAGGAAAGTAAAGGAGAAAAATTATGACGGGATTTCGTCAGTTCATTCATGGTAAGCCCGTCGGTGAAGCGGAAACCGCATACAAGATTATGGCGCGTTCCCAGGATTTACCCGATGATTCATCTCTTTTCGCTTTGATCCAAAAGAACCGTTTTTGGGGAGGTCAAGCTCCTTCAGCTTTCCCGTTGAAAGCCGTGGGTCTGTTTGTGACAGCGCAGGAATTTGTTTTGGTGCAAGCATCTTCTGCGATCGCTCCTGATCAGCAACCTGCTTTGAATGGAAACAGTGAATTTAATCAACATCGCTATGTGTTGATTCCCAAGAACGCGCTCTCGCCGCTCCAGGGGCAGTTTATTCCAATGCTGCTCTGGCTCTGGAACCAACCGCTGCCGCCTTACGCAACTGTAGGGAATGCACTGCCCCTCCTGGAAATTCCATTGCTTGATCAGTCTCAGACACCTTTGCAAATGCAGGAGGTTATGGAAGAAGTGGAGTCTATGCTATCGAGTCAAACAGGGGACTCGCGATCACAGATGCTAGGGGCGCTGGAAGTCCTGATCCAGGGAAAGCAACTAGCGATAGGTGCCGAGGAACAGATCAGTAAACCTGAAATCTATTTTAAGTGCCTGCTGTCGCTCTTGCCTGTCAATTGCCGTAGCGAATTGTCAATCGCCATTGGCAGCTTAGATGAGCAAAAGTGCAGCGCTCAACTGATGTTCAAAACTCATGAAAAACTCCGAGCCAAACTTCCCGAAGATGTGATTGGGATCAAGTCGCTGTCTAGCGCCAGTTTGGAATCCACCGAGGCATCCCGCTCATTATCGCTCTATTCCAGGCTGATTCAAACGGGTGTACAATCCTCCACTGATCGGTTAACCCTGCTTCAATCTCTCAACGATCTAGATAATTCTTCAATCACGATCGCTCATCTCAACGATGTTGAAGTCTGGAGCGCCCTGGTTCCTCTTCTCCCTAAAGCGCAACAGCCAACGGTTTGGCAAGAATGCTGGTCAGGACTGGAACCTGAGCAATGGAGCAAAGCGATTCCCCTGCTCCATGATTCGATCGGGAAAAAGGTCGCATGGCAGTCTCTCCTTCAGTCTATGGATGCCCATTCTGGGCAGGTCGGGACGGTGCAATCTTCTTCCTCGCTGCTCCATCTCTTACAGACACTTTCTGATCCGGGTCAATGGATCGACTTTCTGGAAGATCTCATGCAACAACTGACTTTAGCTGAACTGCTGCTAGAACCCGTGTTGGCAATCGCGGCACCTATAGCAGATATATCGGTGGCAGACCAACTCCGTTCTCTCGGCTTTAGCGTGGTTCGCCATACCGCTCCGCAAACTCCCGGCGTTGAGAACTCGGTGGCACAAAAGTTGAATAGCCATCCGCTCTTTCAAGAAATGGGCGATCGGTTTCGTCTTTGGGCAAGTACCCTGGTCTCTACAATGTCTGATCAGTCTCTGATCAATCTCTTCCAAAAAGTATTCATCGATCTGTTCCCAACCCTGGAACTCGAGCAGTGGCATCAAAGTCGATTTCCGGCTTTATTCCATGAAACCTTGCCAGAAGTGGCAGCCATTCTTCAAGCTTTTCTGGAACGTCGGGCAATTGCCTTGTCAAGCCTTCCTCGGCTTGCAACATTAACAGAGTTGGACTCGGAGAGAAGCGATCGTCTGTATTCTTTATGTCTGAAGGTTTATCCCAAAGACCCAGCCAATATTCGTGATTTTCTAGTCAAGCTACTGGAGCAAGTTCGATCGGATGAAAGCCATCTGTTTTCATCGTTACAGAAAACGAGAAAATGGATTATGGAACAAGATCCTCTTTGGGTGGAAGCGATCGATCGAGCTTTAAAACCTGCTGCTTTATGGGACGATTGGGAAAGGGTTGCTCAACTGTTCTACCCCGAAAGCTTGAAAGAACAGATTCAGTGGCTCGATCGGACAGTTGGTGCTGAGTTTCCAATTCAGATCGTGCAACAATCACTGACTTTAGTCGTTGATCAGACGCTGAGCCGTCTAGAGCTAACGACGAGTCAAGCGTGGCGGACGTTAGAGCAGAGTGACATTCCAAGACTGATCAATGATCCTTCAAGATGTTCTCTGGAAGCGCAGATTCATCTAAGCTATTGCCTTCGAGATAAAGGTCAATATGACGGATTTATAGATGGATTATTACATTCCCTTGTGGAAGGTCACATTGCTAAAAAACGTCAGCCTGACCCCGATCTAGTGCATCTATTGATCAATCCTCTGATAACCCAGACCTTCCAGGTTGAAAATTGGTTATCCCTGACTCGATTGCGTTGGAGATTCCAAATTGAGCGTTGCCCTCAGGGATTACCTGTGATTTTGGAGCAGCATCAGAGTAGGTTGACGAGTTATGCTCAAGCTGCGATCGCTACTTACACAGATTCCGAGCGAATCCAAACTCTTCTCCTGGAATGCAAGGCGTTTGAACTACAATTCGACGCCCTGCAACAAATTCTCCTCTCCGCAAAACCAGAGAGCCTGACCATTCCCCTGATGATGTCCTATGGCTACTTTGAGTCAGGCTTAGGACATCCCCATCCTGATCCATTGCATCATCAAATGATGACGCTACTCCTCAAAGTCCCCGTGCGCAGCGAGGAGGAGCGATCACAGGTGATAAATATACTTGCGGAGAGTTTAACCCATGTCCTCCAACAGGAGGACTTTATCCTCATTCATCAGCTTCGTAGTGCAGCCGTTGATCAAGCCCTTTACAATGATGCTCTCAAGCTTGCGATGCAAGTGGTCATACCAACGATGCTAAGCGCGCTCGTGTGCTTCATCGCCAACATACAAAGTTCTCTTGCGGGGGAAGACATCGCTCTATGCTTCACGGTTCTGGAGACGATAGTGTCAAGTCAAGTATGTGGTGAGAGGTAGAGTGATTAAGGGAAGACAGAGACGATAGAGATAAGATTGCCGAAATCTGCAACTGGCTGGTTGCCCTCCGAATCAGTAGGGCGAACGCATACGTTTCTTAATATCTCAAGAAGGCTAAATATTAGCCAGTTTACAGCACTTTCCATTTTCATAAAGTACACCTGAAATTGTTCAATTCATTGCTGGAAAAGGGCTTTGGACGTATCAAGAGGTGCAACCAAGCCTAAAAGTGCTGTATTGCGAATATTCTCATCGACAAGTGCTTGTTGAGAATGACTTACCTTCACTTTAGTGGTAGCAAAGTCTAAATTCACTAGATATAGCGTGTTAAGAAACGTATGCGTTCGCCCTATCCGAATCAGTGATCGACTCGACTTTTCCTTCCGCAAATGGTATTGGTAATTGCTCAACCAGGAGAGAGCAGGGATTCCAGTGGGTTTAAAGCAGTAAGAATCGATTCAAAAGCAGACAGACCTTGCCGCTTGCCAGTATTGACAATGGAGCGAACAGCCGCAAACAGATCTC
>Ga0209181_10006420_pt1 | contig 16490 bp, 30 predicted proteins | sample MAT05_FD_187208 | JGI IMG/M metagenome (GOLD analysis project Ga0209181, IMG submission 187208) | Freshwater microbial communities from Lake Fryxell liftoff mats and glacier meltwater in Antarctica - MAT-05 (SPAdes) (version 2) | ecosystem: Environmental > Aquatic > Freshwater > Ice > Liftoff... | reverse complement strand
CACCATCGCGCTGCCCGACGACATCAAGATGGTGATGCCCGGCGACAACGTGAAGGTCATCGTCGAGTTCATCACGCCAGTCGCGCTCGAGGACAAGCAGCGCTTCGCCATCCGCGAGGGCGGTCGCACCGTCGGCGCGGGCGTCGTCACCAAGATCATCGAGTGAGCCTGAGATGACTACCAAGATCCGCATTCGCCTCAAGGCTTACGACCACCGACTGCTCGACCAGTCGGCGGCAGAGATCGTCGAGACCGCAAAGCGCACTGGCGCTCGCGTCGCTGGGCCGATCCCGCTCCCCACGCGCATCAACAAGTACACCGTTCTGCGTGGCCCGCACGTCGACAAGAAGAGCCGCGAGCAGTTCGAGATTCGAACGCACAAGCGGCTCCTCGACATCCTCGAGCCGACGCAGCAGACGCTCGACGCGCTCATGAAGCTCGATCTGTCGGCCGGTGTCGACGTCGAGATCAAGAGCTGAGGAGACGGACCATGGCGAAAGTTAAAGTCCTGAATCTCGGTGGCGAGAGCGTCGGCGAGATCGATCTCGCAGACGAGGTCTTCGGCGCCGACGTCAACGAGCCACTTCTGTACGAAGTGCTCAAGGCGCAGCTCGCTTCAAAGCGCAGCGGCTCGGCCAACACCAAGACGCGCTCGGAAGTCGCCGGCTCGTCGAAGAAGATCTACAAGCAGAAGGGCACGGGTCGCGGCCGTCACGGCTCGATCCGCGCGCCAAACTTCGTCGGTGGCGGCCAGCAGCACGGCCCGAAGCCGCGCAGCTACGCGTACCGTCCGCCCGCGAAGATGCGCGCTGGTGCGCTCCGCAGCGCGCTCTCGCTCAAGCTCAAGGAAGGTCGGCTGACGATCGTCGACACCTTCACGCTCGACGAGGTCAAGACCAAGTCGCTCGCGAACGTGCTCGCTGTACTCAAGGTCGCGAAGGGCTCGCTCATCGTCGATCAGAAGGACAACGAGAAGCTCCGCCTCTCGGCGCGCAACCTCGACACGCACCAGTTCCTGCCGCCCGAGGGTGTGAACCTCTACGACTTGCTCCGCCACGAGCACCTCGTCCTCACGAAGCATGCCGTCCTCGCGCTCGTCGAGCGGATTCAGAAGTCTGCCTGAGGGCAGCTTTACTTAGGACACGCCATGAGCCCCGAACAGGTCATCAAGCGCCCGCTGGTCCTCACGGAGAAGGGGAACGTCCTGCGCGAGCAGGACAACAAGTACCTCTTCGAAGTCGACCGCCGCGCGAACAAGATCGAAATCAAGAACGCCGTAGAGATCCTCTTCAGCGTCGGAGTGGTCGAGGTCAATACGATGATCGTGCGCGGTCGCATGCGTCGTATGGGTCGCGGGCACGCGAAGACTCAGAACTGGAAGAAAGCGATCGTGGAGCTCAAAGAGGGCGACAAGATCGAATTCTTCGAGGGAGCCTGATCCATGCCGATCAAGAAATTCAAGCCGACGTCCCCCGCGCGTCGCTACTACGAGAACGCTGACTTTTCGGACCTGACCAAGAAGGCCCCCGAGAAGAAGCTGACCGAGGCGCTCAAGGTGAGCGCAGGTCGCAACAGCCGCGGCCTCATCACCTCGCGCTTCCGCGGCGGTGGCCACAAGCAGCGCTATCGCGTCATCGACTTCAAGCGGAACCGCATCGGTATCCCCGCGACGGTCGACTCGATTCAGTACGATCCGTGCCGCACGGCGCGCATCGCGCTGCTCCACTACGCCGACGGCGAGAAGTCGTACATCCTCGCGCCGGACGGTCTCAAGGCCGGCGACACGGTGATCTCGTCGCGCAACGCCGACATCAAGCCCGGCAATGCGATGCCGCTGCGCTACATCCCGCTCGGCACGATGATCCACGCCGTCGAGCTCAAGATCGGCAAGGGCGCACAGCTCGTGCGTTCGGCTGGCACCGCCGCGCAACTGATGGCGAAGGACGGCGAATACGCCCAGCTTCGTCTGCCCTCGACCGAGGTGCGCATGGTGCACCTCAACTGCCGCGCTTCGATCGGGCAGGTCTCGAACACCGAGCACGCGCGCATCAGCCTCGGCAAGGCCGGCCGCAACCGCTGGCTCGGCAAGCGCCCGCACAACCGCGGCGTCTCGATGAACCCGGTCGATCACCCGATGGGTGGCGGCGAGGGTCGCACCTCGGGTGGACGTCACCCGTGTTCGCCCTGGGGTCAGCTCTCGAAGGGCCTCAAGACCCGCACCAACAAGACGACGAGCAAGTTCATCGTCAAGTCGCGCGGCAAGAAGTGACCGGACTTTCCATGAGTTTTTCGCGCAGCCTGTTCGTGAGAGGGGTCTGAGATGGCACGTTCTATCAAGAAGGGCCCGTTCATCGATGCCCACCTCGCCAAGAAGGTGGACGACGCAGTCCGGACCAAGGATCGCAAGGTCCTCAAGACCTGGTCGCGTCGCTCGACGGTCACGCCGGACTTCATCGGCCTCACCTTCGCGGTGCACAACGGCCGCAAGTTCGTGACGGTCTTCGTCACCGAGAACATGGTCGGCCACAAGCTCGGCGAGTTCGCGCCGACCCGCACTTTCCACGGCCACGCCGCGGACAAGAAGGCCGGCAAGAAGATCAATCCCACCACGGGTAAGCGCTGATCGACGGCGATCCGCGGATCCAACTTGAGCATCGTATGGGCGCGTGCTAGATCGCGCGCCCTTTCTCACCGGGCAAGTTCAGAACCCGAATTGATGAAGGCGTGAGCACCATGGAAGCCAAGGCAATCGCAAGGTTCGCTCGTATCTCTCCGCGCAAGGCGCGGACGATTGCGAATCTCGTGCGCGGCAAGAGCGTCGTACAGGCCGTGAACGAGCTCAAGTTCACGCGCAAGTCGGCGGCGGGATTGGTGGCGAAGCTGCTCGACAGCGCCATCGCGAACGCCCGTGAGAAGAACGAGAATCTCGATCTCGACAGCTTGTACGTGAAGACCATCTTCGCGGACAAGGCGCCGAACGGGACGATGCGTCGCTGGCGCCCCCGGGCAATGGGCCGCGCCACTCAGATCCAAAAGGGCGTCAGCCACATCACGCTGGTCGTCGCCGACCGAGCAGAGGCCTAAGAGCATGGGACAGAAGACTCATCCGTACGGCTTCCGCCTCGGCGTCATCAAGACGTGGACGTCGAAGTGGTACGAAGACAAGCAGTACGCGAAGTGGCTCCACGAGGACCTCAAACTCAAGAGCGCCATCAAGAAGAAGTTCGCGCATGCTGGCATCGCCGGTATCGAGATCGAGCGCGCGGCCAACAAGGCGAAGGTCGTCATCTCGACGTCGCGCCCCGGCATCGTGATCGGCAAGCGCGGCGCGGGCGTCGAGCAGCTCAAGGCGGAGCTGCAGAAGCTCACCAGCAATGAGCTGTTCATCGACATCCAGGAAGTCCGCAAGGCGGAGACCAACGCGCAGCTCGTCGCCGAGAACATCGCGACGCAGCTCGAGCGCCGCGTCGCTTTCCGCCGCGCCATGAAGAAGGCCGTGCAGACGGCGATGAAGTTCGGCGCCAAGGGTATCCGCGTGTTCGCGGGTGGCCGGCTCGGCGGCGCCGAAATCGCACGCCACGAGGGCTACCGCGAGGGTCGCGTGCCGCTCCACACGCTTCGTGCAGACATCGAGTTCGGCACCGCCACGGCGATGACGACGTACGGCACGATCGGCGTGAAGTGCTGGATCTTCAAGGGTGAGATTCTCCCGCAGCGTCGTCGTCGCATCGCGCCGGCGCAGGGCGTGAGGAGCTGAGTCATGCTGCAGCCGAAGCGCACCAAGTATCGCAAGGCGATGAAGGGCCGGACTGCCGGTCTCGCCATGCGCGGATCGAATATCTCGTTCGGCGATTTCGCCCTCCAGGCGCTCGAGCCGGGCTGGGTTACCTCGCGTCAGATCGAGGCGGCTCGTATGGCCATCCAGCGCCACGTGAAGCGCTCGGGTAAGCTCTTCATCCGCATCTTCCCGGACAAGCCGATCACGAAGAAGCCACTCGAGACCCGCATGGGCTCGGGCAAAGGCGCTGTCGAGGGCTACGTCGCGGTGATTCGACCTGGTCGCGTGATGTTCGAGATCCAGGGCGTCACTGAGGAGATTGCTCGCGAGGCTTTCCGCCTTGCCGGGCACAAGCTGCCTGTCGCGGCGAAGTTCATGACGCGGAGCAACGACCTATGAAGCCGGCGGAGATTCGCGAGCGGACGACCGAAGACCTGCGTGAGCTCGAGAAGGACCTCACGCGGCAGCTTTGGAAGTCGCGTTTCGACAACCACACCAACCAGCTCGACGACACCGCGAAGGTGCGTCGTCTGCGCCGCGACGTCGCGCGCGTGAAGACCGTGCTCGTGCAGCGCGCGACGGAGAAGGCGTGATCATGGCGACTACCGAGAAGAGCGCGGCGCCCGCGAAGGCCCCGAAGGCGGCGAAACCCGCCAAGGCAGCGAAGGTCGCAGTGGCTCCGGCCGCTTCGGTCGACGAGCGCGGCGCCCGCCGCCTCATGGTCGGTCGGGTCGTGAACGACACCGAGTCACCCGGCCGTACCCAGAAGACGATCGTCGTCGAGGTCATTCGTCGCTACCGCGATCCCGTCTACGGGAAGTACGTGAAGCAGCGCGCGAAGTACCACGCACACGACGAAAAGCACGAGTTCAAGACCCGCGATCTCGTCGAGATCCGCGAGTCGCGCCCGCTGTCCAAGACGAAGCGCTGGGTCGCCATCCGGCTCGTCGATCGCCCTGAAGAGGTGTGACGTGATCCAGACTGAGACCGAGCTCGACGTGGCCGACAATAGCGGCGCCAAGCGAGTGATGTGCATCAAGGTTCTCGGCGGCTCGCGCCGTCGTTACGCTGGCCTCGGCGACATCATCGTCGTAGCCATCAAGGAAGCCCTCCCGACCGCCAAGGTCAAGAAGGGTGAAGTCGCGAAGGCGGTCGTCGTGCGCACGCGCCGCGAGTACCTCCGACCCGACGGCAGCTACATCAAGTTCGACGCCAACAGCGTCGTCCTCGTCAACGCGCAGTCGGAGCCAATCGGCACGCGCATCTTCGGGCCAGTGGCGCGCGAGCTCCGCGGCAAGAAGTTCATGAAGATCATCTCGCTCGCTCCCGAGGTCGTCTGATGTCCCTGCGGATCAAGAAGGATGATCTGGTCGTCGTCATTTCGGGCAAGAGCAAGGGAGAGCGCGGCCGCGTTCTCAAGGTCCTTCGCGAGACCGACAAGGTCATCGTCGAGGGCGTCAACAAGGTGAAGCGCCACACGCGTCCTACCCCGAAGAACCGCGAAGGCGGCATCATCGAGAAGGAAGCAGCCCTCCACGTGTCGAAGGTCATGCTCCTCGACACGAAGTCCGACAAACCGACGCGCGTGAAGGTCGGAACGGACAAGGACGGCAAGAAGGTTCGCGTCGCAGTCAAGACCGGCACCGTCCTCGACGGATGAGCTCGGTCTCAGTCACTCGGTCAGTCAGTCGAAAAACTAGAACGGTAGAAGACACGGGCTCAGCGGGCGGCGGATGGAGCGTTTCGAGAGAAGCGCTCTGAAGTGGCGCTTCGAGAGAAGCACTCTGAAGTGGTGCTTCGACAGAAGCACTCTGAAGTAACGGGCCGCCCTACAGGCCAACGAGGCGATGATCATGGGTGAGTATGTTTCGCGATTGCAGACTCGGTATCGGGAGCAGGTCGTCCCGGCGCTGATGAAAGAGCTCGAGCTCACGAATCCGATGCAGGTCCCACGACTGCAGAAGGTCGTGCTCAACATGGGCTTGGGTGATGCAACCCAGAATGCCAAGATCATCGACAGTGCCGTCATCGAGATGATGGCCATCTGCGGCCAGAAGCCGGTGGTCACCAAGGCGAAGAAGTCGATCGCGACGTTCAAGCTTCGCGAGAACATGCCCATCGGCGTGATGGTCACCCTGCGCCGCGCGCGGATGTGGGACTTCGTCGATCGGCTCGTCTCGTTCGGCCTGCCTCGCGTGCGTGACTTCAAGGGCATCTCCGCGAAGTCGTTCGACGGCCGTGGCAACTACTCGCTCGGTATCCGCGAGCAGATCATCTTCCCTGAGATCGACTACGACAAGATCGACAAGATCAAGGGCATGAACATCTCTTTCGTCACGACTGCGAAGTCGGACGACCACGGTCGTGCGCTGCTCGGGCACCTCGGCCTCCCATTCCGCAAGTCGGCGCCGGAGACTTAAGCCATGGCACGCCTGCAAGCATTCGCGAAGATGGAGAAGACGCCGAAGTTCCAGGTGCGGTACCGGAACCGGTGCAAAGTCTGTGGACGCCCCCGTGGCTTCTACCGGAAGTTCCAGCTCTGCAGGCTCTGCCTGCGGAAGTACGCGCTGCAGGGAGATATCCCGGGCGTCACGAAGTCGAGCTGGTGAGAGGCATTTCGTCATGATGACCGATCCGATCGCCGATATGCTCTCCCGCATTCGCAACGCTTCTCTCGCGCGGCTCGACCGCACGGAGATGCCGATGTCGAAGCTGAAGAAGAACGTGGCCGAACTCCTCAAGCAGGAGGGGTTCGTCTCCGACGTCCGCGTCTCCGACGAGGGCTTTGGAAAACTCACGATCATCCTCAAGTACGGCCGTGATCGCACCAGCGCGATCGTGGGCATCCGTCGCTCGAGCCGCCCGGGGCGCCGAGTCTACGTCAGCTACGACGGCATTCCCCAGGTCTACAACGGCATGGGAATCTCGATTCTCTCGACGTCGCACGGCGTCATGACAGACAGGCAAGCACGCCAGGCGAAAGTCGGCGGCGAGCTCCTGTGTGAGGTGTGGTGATGACTGCCACTGCCACTGCCACTGCCACTGAGACGATCGCTCCCGCCCAGCGGCAGTCGCGTATCGGCAAGCGCCCGATCGTGATTCCCGCGGGTGTGACGGCCACCATCAAGGGTGGACACGTCGCGATCAAGGGCCCGAAGGGCGCGAGCGAGAAGACGTTCTCCGACAAGGTCGCCATCTCGCTCGAGAATGGCACCGTGCTGGTGAAGGTCCTCAAGACCTCGCCGCTCGATGGCCCGCGCCTCCAGGGCCTCACCTGGGCGCTCATCAAGAACATGGTGCACGGCGTCTCGAAGGGTTATGCGAACTCGCTCGACCTCGTCGGCGTCGGTTACCGCGCGGAGCTCAAGGGCCAGGTCCTCACGCTCGCCCTCGGTCTCTCGCACCCGGTCGTCATCACGCTGCCGTCAGACATCAAGGCGCGCGTCGAGACGATCGACGAGGGCGGCACGAAGAAGCCCCGGCTTCACCTCGAGTCGCATGACAAGGAAGCGCTCGGCCACATCGCGGCCAAGATTCGCAGCTTCCGTCCGCCGGAGCCGTACAAGGGCAAGGGCGTTCGCTTCACTGGCGAGAAGGTCCGCATGAAGGCGGGTAAGGCCGGCGGCAAGGCTGGCAAGAAGTAGTCTCTACCAGTAGCGCAGATGCGCTGCTGGTAGCCAGCGGCGCAGATGCGCTGCTGGTGAATGGTTCGATACAGCGCACGATCGCTCGCCGCACAAGAGGCCCAGCAAGATGCTGGGCAGGTCCGCCGGCAAGTGGCGCGGAGGTCAGAGGAACATGGCGTACGACAAGATTGAGTCGCGGCAGAAGCGCAAGCTCCGTATCCGCAAGAAGATCACCGGTACCGCGGAGCGTCCGCGCCTCAGCGTCTTCCGCAGCGCGAAGCACATCTACGCGCAGCTGGTCGACGACGCGGGTGGCAAGACGCTGCTGCAGGTGTCGACCCTCACGAAGGACGTGAAGGGCCCGGCCGCAGAGGCAAACAAGACCGACGCCGCCAAGGTCGTCGGCAAAGCAGTCGCCGAGGCGTGTAAGGCCGTCGGCGTCGCCAAGGTGGTCTTCGACCGCAACGGGTTCCTCTACCACGGTCGTATCAAGGCCCTCGCCGAAGCCGCCCGCCAGGCCGGCCTCGAGTTCTGAGCGGAAGGCCATTCCCAGAAGGACTATCAAGATGGCAGGCATCGATCCCAATACGCTCGAGGACCTCACCGAGCGTGTCGTCCACATCAACCGCGTCGCCAAGGTCGTCAAGGGCGGTCGTCGGTTCAGCTTCAGCGCGCTCGTCGTCGTCGGCGATGGCAAGGGCCACGTCGGTGTCGGCCTGGGCAAGGCCAACGAAGTGCCCGACGCGATCCGCAAGGGCAACGAGCAGGCGCGCAAGCACATCTTCAAGGTGCCGCTGATCGGAACGTCGATCCCGCACCGCGTCGACGGTCACTTCGGCGCAGGCAAGGTCATGCTCCGTCCGGCCTCGGCTGGTACGGGTGTCATCGCCGGCGGCGCGGTTCGCGCGGTCGTAGAGGCCGCGGGCATCCGCGACGTGCTGTCGAAGATCCTCGGCACCTCCAATCCACACAACGTCGTTCACGCGACCGTTGCAGCACTCCAGAGCCTCGAGGCCGTCGCCGACGTCGCAACACGTCGTGGCCGTCCGGTCGAGGACATCATCGAGAGCCGGCCATGACCCAGAAGCTCCAAGTCGTTCAGGTGCGGAGCGGCGCGGGCCGCCAGCCATCGCAGCGTCTCACGCTCAAGGGCCTCGGCCTGCGTGGGCCGCGCTCCAGCGTCGTCGTGGACAACACGCCGTCGTTCCGCGGGATGGTCAAGAAGGTCCTCCACTTGGTCAAGGTCGAGCTGATTGAAGTGGGAGACAGCGATGTCTGAGACCGATTCCACCGAGAAGTACATCCCGATCCTCTCGCGGCTTCGTCCCGCGAAGGGCGCGGTCAAGACCAAGCGCCGCAAGGGCCGTGGTCCTGGCTCGGGCCTCGGCAAGACCGCTGGCAAGGGCATGAAGGGTCAGAAAGCCCGTCATCCCAAGCACTTCTCGAAGCTCGCCTTCGAGGGTGGTCAGCTCCCGCTCCAGCGTCGCCTGCCCAAGGTCGGCTTCTGGAACATGTTTTCGCGTAACCTCGCGACCGTCAATCTCAGCGACCTCGCGGTCTTCGAGAAGGACAGCGTCGTTGATGCCGAGGCGCTTCGTGGCAAGCGCCTGGTGCGCGGCAAGTTCGATGGCGTGAAGGTGCTCGGCAATGGCGATCTCGATCGCCCGCTGACCATCCGCGCGCACGCGTTCAGCGCGGTCGCCAAAGAGAAGATCGAAAAGGCCGGAGGCAAGGCCGAGGTCATCGCGCTCGCTCCCCGTTCCGAGTAGAACGCGGCGCGTGTACACGACGACTATCCAAGCCCCCGAGGTCGATCTCCGATGAGTGCCTTCGCGAACATCTTCAAGATCCCCGAGCTGACGCGTCGTCTGGGCTGGACGCTGGGTCTGCTCGCGGTCTATCGCGTGGGCATCTTCGTGACGACGCCTGGCGTCGACCGAAACGTGATGCGGCAGATCGTGTCGTCGAACAGCGGCAGCTTCCTCGGCATGTTCAACATGTTCTCGGGCGGCGCGCTCGAGCAGATGTCGATTTTCGCGCTCGGTATCATGCCGTATGTCTCGGCGAGCATCATCCTGCAGCTGATGAGTGTCGTCGTCCCGCAGCTCGCCGAGCTCCGCAAGGAAGGCGAGGCGGGCAACCGCAAGATCAACCAGTACACGCGCTACGGCACGGTGATCCTGAGCCTCGTTCAGGGCATCGGTATCGCGATGTGGCTGGAGAGCATGAACGGCGAGTCGCAGTACGGCGACGTCGTCACGCTGAACGGCCCCGCGTTCTACTTCCTGACCGTCGTCTCGCTGACGACCGGCACCGCGTTCATCATGTGGCTCGGTGAGCAGATCACCGAGCGCGGCATCGGCAACGGCATCTCGCTGATCATCTTCGCGGGCATCGTGGCCGGTCTCCCTGACGCGTTGTTCCAGACGATTCAGCAGGTGAAGATCGGCCAGATTCAGCCGATCGCGCTGCTCATGGTGGCATTCATCGCGCTCGCCGTGATCGCGGTCATCGTGTTCTTCGAGCGCGGTCAGCTGCGCATCCCGATCCACTACGCCAAGCGCATGGTCGGTCGAAAAATGTATGGCGGCCAGACCTCGCACCTGCCGCTGCGCGTGAACATGGCCGGCGTCATTCCGCCGATCTTCGCGTCGTCGCTGCTGATGTTCCCCAACACGCTGGCGAACTTCAACGTGCCGGGCATGGACCAGTTGCAGACGATCCTGAACCCCGGCGACTGGCGCTACACGGTTCTGTTCGTCGTGCTCGTGATCTTCTTTGCGTACTTCTACACGGCCGTCACGTTTCAGCCGGTCGAGGTCGCGGACAACTTGAAGAAGCAGAACGCCTTCATCCCGGGCGTTCGTCCGGGCAAGCAGACGGCCGAGTACATCGATCGCCGGGTTTCGCGCATCACGTTCGGCGGCGCGCTCTACATCGCTGCGGTGTGCACCGTACCGACGCTGCTGCAGTCGTACTTCCACGTGCCGTTCTACTTCGGCGGCACGTCGATCATGATCGTCGTCGGCGTCGCGCTCGACACCGTGCAACAGATCGAGTCGCACCTCATCACGCGACACTACGAGGGCCTCACCGGTCCGAAGGGCCCGCGCATCCGCGGACGCAGGGGGTAGGCGGTGGACGTCGTCCTCTTCGGCCCTCCCGGCGCAGGCAAGGGAACTCAGGCCAAGCGACTCGTCGAGCAGCTGCGTATCCCGCAGATCTCGACTGGCGACATGATGCGCGCCGAGCGTGCGTCGGGCTCCGAGCTCGGCCAGCGCTTCGAGAGCTTCATGTCGCTTGGGAAGCTGGTGCCGGACTCCCTCGTGCTCGAGCTGGTCGAGCAGCGCCTCAAGCAGGAAGACGCCAAGGGCGGAGCGATCTTCGACGGCTATCCGCGCACGATCCCGCAGGCGGAGTCGCTCGACACGATGTTGGAGCGACTCGCGCGTAAGATCGACGTCGTCGTGTCGATCGAAGTGAGCCTGACGGAGCAGATCGACCGGATCACTGGTCGCCGTACGTGCGTAGCCTGTGGACAGGTCTACCATGTGCGCTATAGTCCGCCCCCCCCGGGGGGTCGCTGCGGCAATTGCGGCGGCGAACTCGGCCAGCGGAAGGATGATCTCGAAGAGGTCATCCGGAAGCGGCACGAAGAGTATCTGGCGAATACCCAGCCTTTGCTGGGGTATTACGGCGCGCGAAAGCTCGTCGCGACGGTGGATGGGATCGGCTCGCTCGACGAAGTGACGGCGCGTATCCAAACGGCCATCGCTCATTGAAGCGAGTTCGAAAGAGCGCTCGCAGCAACGAGCCTCGAGGAAGAGAAGGAGAATAGGTACCCGGGATTCATGTCAGCCCAATCCGAGCATCGCGCGATCGAGGGGATCATTCTCGATGCCATGCCGCAGGGGCTGTTCCGGGTGCAGCTAGACGACGGACGCAGGGTCATCGCATCGCTCGGCGCCGAGGCCCGCAGGGTCACGGTGAAAATCATCCCAGGTGATCGGGTGTCGGTAGAACTCTCTCCATACGACCCCACGCGGGGCAAGATCAAAGGTCGGCTCGGCTGACCGCAGTTCGGAGACGAGAGTCTTCGCCAAGTTTGGAGACACGAGTCTCTGCCAGGGTTTGGAGACGAGAGTCTCCGCCAAGTTTGGAGACGAGAGTCTCCGCAGTTTAGGGAGTCCGGTCATGAAGGTTCGCCCGAGCGTCAAGACGGTCTGTGACAAGTGCAAGGTGATCCGGCGCAAGGGCGTCGTTCGCATCATCTGCACGAACCCGCGCCACAAGCAGCGGCAGGGCTGAGAGAGGATTTAAGTCATGGCACGTATCGCCGGCGTCGACCTTCCGGGTCGCAAACACATCGTCATCGCGCTCCAGTACATCTACGGGATCGGGCTGACGCGAGCGCAGGAGATCTGCGCGAAGTCGGGCATCCCCGAGAGCAAGCGCGCGGAGGATCTCGACGAGAGTGACGTCAAGAAGATCCGCGACTTGCTCGAGTCGACCTACAAGGTCGAGGGCGACCTGCGCCGCGAGATCCAGATGCACATCAAGCGTCTGATGGACCTCGGCTGCTACCGCGGTCTGCGGCACCGTCGTGGCCTCCCGGTTCGCGGCCAGCGCACACACACCAACGCGCGCACCCGCAAGGGCCCGCGTCGTGGCGTGAGCGCAGGCGGCGGTGGTGGCGTGCCGAAGAAGTGATCACGGGTGTCGCTCTCGAACGGCGCTGACGCGTCGCTTGGGAACGATGCCCACGGGCGTCACTCCGCAGATGCGCGAGTGGCGCACGCGGCTCTGCCGAAGCGGTGAAATGTTTCTCGAGTCGGGTCCGCGAGTAGACAGGAATTAGGAGAGATCCATGGCGAAGGCAGTAGCGGCAAAGGCCGGCCCCAAGACGAAGAAGAAGGTCAAGAAGAACATCGGCACGGGCATCGCGCACGTGCAGTCGACCTTCAACAACACGATCGTCACGATCACCGACCTGAGCGGCAACGTCGTGTCGTGGTCGAGCGCCGGCTCGAAAGGCTTCAAGGGCTCGCGTAAGAGCACGCCCTTTGCCGCGCAGCTCGCGGCGGAAGACGCCGCGCGCAAGGCGCAGGAACACGGGATGCGCAGCGTTGCGATCTTCGTGAAGGGCCCCGGCGCCGGTCGCGAGAGCGCACTTCGTGCGTTCCAGATTGCTGGCCTCAAGGTCACGCTGGTGCGCGACGTGACGCCGATCCCGCACAACGGCTGCCGGCCGCCCAAGCGCCGCCGCGTCTGACCTCACCTTCGCTCGCCTCGCATGCATCTGGGTTCCTGCGCCCCAGATGAGATCACGTCCCAGCAGGAACGATTTTCGGAGAACTCGAGATGGCGCGTTACATCGGTCCGGTCTGTAAGCTCTGCCGGCGGGAAAACCTCAAGCTCTTCCTCAAGGGCGATCGCTGCTACACCGACAAGTGCAGCTTCGATCGGCGTCCGTATCCGCCGGGTCAGCATGGCCAGCGTCGCATCAAGTTCACCGAGTACGGTGTTCGTCTTCGCGAGAAGCAAAAGGTGCGTCGTATCTACGGCGTGCTCGAGCGTCAGTTCCGCAAGTACTTCGCGGAGGCGGATCGCGTCAAGGGCGTCACTGGTGAGCAGCTTCTCGGCTTGCTCGAGCGTCGTCTCGACTCCGCGTGTTACCGCATCGGCTTCGCGGCGACGCGCAGTGAGGCGCGCCAGCTGGTCCGTCACAAGCACGTCCTCGTGAATGGCCGCATCGTGAACGTGCCGTCGTACAACGTGCGTCCTGGCGACAAGATCACGATCCACGAGGCGAGCCGCGCGCACAAGCGCGTCGTCACCGCGCTCGAGGGCGTCGATCGCCGCGGCGTGCCGCAGTGGCTCGAGCTCGACAAGGGCGCGTTCACCGCGACCATCAAGACCGTGCCGAACCGCGAAGAGATCACGCTGCCGATTCAAGAGCAGCTGATCGTCGAGTTCTACTCGCGCTGATCGCATCGGCGCCCTGACGTGCGCCGACGAACCGTGCGCTTCGGCTCGCTCGAGTCGCAGACATCTCTTCTCCGCGCAGGCCGTCTGCGCTGTCCGTAGTCGCTCCCACAGCGGTCATACTACCGCGAAGGACCAAGGCCCCCATGAGCAGCAATACCCTCGTCGCACGCAACTGGCGCGAACTGATTCGCCCCAAGACTGTCCCGGTCGAGACCGAGACGCTGACGCCGTTCTACGGCAAGTTCGTGTGCGAGCCGCTCGAGCGCGGCTTTGGCATCACGCTCGGCAACTCGATCCGCCGCGTGCTGCTCTCGTCGCTCCAGGGCGCCGCGATTACCGCGGTCAAGATCGACGGCGCGCTGCACGAGTTTACGAGCGTCTCGGACGTCGTCGAAGACGTCACCGACATCGTGCTCAACCTCAAGGAGGTCGTGGTCAAGAGCCACACCGCCCGTACGCAGCTCCTCCGCCTCGAGAAGGCTGGCCCCGGCGAGATCAAGGCCGGCGACATCACGACGAGCGATCAGGTCGAGATTCTCAACCCGGATCACGTGATCTGCACCGTCTCGAAGGGCGGCAAGTTCTCGGCGGAGCTCACGGTCAACGTGGGTCGCGGCTATGTCCCGGCCGACCGCAACAAGACGCCGACGATGAACATCGGTACCACGCCAATCGACGCGCTGTTCTCGCCGATCCGCAAGGTGAACTACACCGTCACGAACGCTCGTGTCGGTCAGATCACCGACTACGACAAGCTCACGCTCGAGGTGTGGACCAATGGCTCGGTCAAGCCCCAGGATGCCGTCGCGTACGCGGCGAAGATCCTCAAGGACCAGCTGTCGATCTTCATCAACTTCGAGGAAGAGGAAGAGGCCGTGATGGCGAGCGCGTCGGACGACGAGCCGCTCAACGAGAACCTGTTCCGCTCGGTCGAAGAGCTCGAGCTGTCGGTTCGCTCGGCGAACTGCCTGCAGAACGCCAACATTCACCTCATCGGTGAGCTGGTGCAGAAGACCGAGGGCGAGATGCTGAAGACGAAGAACTTCGGCCGCAAGTCGCTCAAGGAAATCAAAGAGATCCTCGCCGACATGGGCCTCCAGCTCGGCATGCGCATCGACAACTGGCAGCAGATGCTCGATCGCTGGAAGCAGCAGCAGGCCGCCAACTGATTTGCAGCCAGCGGGCCGCTAGCTGATCTGCAGCCAGCCGGCCGCCAACTGATTTTCGTTCTCTAGGCCGCGCTGAGCGGATCCGGACGGGTAAGCACCATGCGTCATAAGAAAGCGGGCAGGAAGTTCGGCCGCAGCACGAGTCATCGCCGGGCGATGTTTCGTAACCTCGCGGCGAATCTCGTGATGTACGAGCGCATCGAGACGACCGATGCGAAGGCGAAGGAGCTGCGCCGGATCGCCGAGCGGCTCCTCACGCGCGCCATTCGTCTCGGCGACGACCTCGCGGTCGACGAGGGCAAGCTCAAGGAGGCGGATCGTCAGCGCGTCATCGGCGCGCGCCTCGCGGCGCGTCGTCAGGTCGCGGCTTTCCTCCCGCACAAGGGAACGAAGACGCTGTCGGACGGCTCGACCGAGGAGATCGACCTCGTGAAGAAGCTGTTCGAAGAGCTCGCGCCGCGCTTCATCGCGCGCGTGAAGGCGAAGGACGGAAAAGGCGGCGGCTACACGCGGATGATGAAGCTCGGGCCACGTCGCGGCGACAACGCCGAGATGGCGGTCATCGAGTTCCTGCCCGACGGCGCCTGAAGCTTCGATTCCGCTCCGCGGATCCACAGAGCGAGCGCGCCCCCTGCGAGAGCAGGTGGGCGCGTTTTGCATTTGGTGTGCAGGGCGTTGGGGGGGGTCGCGTGGGGCGCGGGCGCGTGAGCTATGCAGTGCGCGTGGTGCGCACTGCATAGCTCAACGGACCGTCTCGAGCGTCTCAACAAGAGACGAATAAAATCGTGTAGTTACGCTCAAATATTTGGGTGTTCAGCCGTTCCCATCGAACGCCGGCCCTGCTAGCTTCAGCGCGTGTCTGGTCGCCGTAACCTGAGGCTCGATGCGGCGCGCGCGGTGCTGCCGAGCGAGCGCGTGCAGCTCACGCGGCGGCTCGCATGGCTCGGCCTCGCGCTCCTAGAAGGCGGCGAGGACGACGCGGCCGAGTCGGTGGCGATCGAGGTCCACTCCGAGACCGTCCAGCCCGAGCCGGTTGCGCCGAAGACGCTGGCGCCCGTGCCCGGGCCGCGTGCGATCACGGCGACGCAGCCACCGCCCGCGGAGCAAGGACCCGTGCCTGCCGAGCAACACCTGCGCTCCGCCTCGCGTACGTATGCGGCGAGCCAGTTCAACGCGAACGTCGAGAAGCTGACTGGCGAGAGCGCGCCCACGGGCGAACGCCCTTCGCGCCGGCCGCCGCTGGCGTCAGCGTGAAGCGCCGCCACGCTCCTGTGCGCACGGCGGCCGTGCCGTTACCCGACAGCGGTTGCGATTGTTCGACGGGCTCTCAATCAATCGCACGCGGCGCCTCCGCGCGCGTCGACAGGTCAACAGACTGTAGGTTGCGCCGCTGCGCTCAGACGGGCGCGGACAGCGAGCCCGGCGAGGTGTCGCCGTCGTGCTCGTCTGCTGCGCTCTCGGCGGCGCGCGGAGCCCGTTGCGCTCTCGACGACGGGCGGCGAACGACCAGCGCGAGGGCGGCGATCAGCGAGAGCAGCGCGGCGCCACCCATCGCGCGGCGCTTGCGCGAGCGAGTATGCGCAGCCCGTTCACCACTGAGCTGCTCGAGCACTGCGCGCGCAAACGAGTCGTTCGGCGACGCCACGAGCACGCGCTCGTAGGCGTGTGTGTCCGCCACGCCGCGCGTCAGCTCCATGTCGGCGTGCAACGCGAGCAGCGCGGCGCGCCAGGTAGCTGCGTCGGCGTGTGCTGGCGCGAGAAAGAGCGCACGCCGATACGCGCGCTCGGCGCCGGCGAGATCGTGGGCTGCGCGTTGCTGCGCGCCGAGCAGCGCATAGCCGGGCGCCATCTGCTCGCGCTGTGCGAGCTCAGGAGCGCGCACCAGTACGGCGGCGTAGTGGCGGGCCATGACGTCGAGCGTCCCGCGCG
>Ga0209181_10006418_pt1 | contig 16492 bp, 17 predicted proteins | sample MAT05_FD_187208 | JGI IMG/M metagenome (GOLD analysis project Ga0209181, IMG submission 187208) | Freshwater microbial communities from Lake Fryxell liftoff mats and glacier meltwater in Antarctica - MAT-05 (SPAdes) (version 2) | ecosystem: Environmental > Aquatic > Freshwater > Ice > Liftoff... | reverse complement strand
GATTCCCCACTGCTGCCTCCCGTAGGAGTCTGGACCGTGTCTCAGTTCCAGTGTGGCTGTTCATCCTCTCAGACCAGCTACCCGTCTTAGCCTTGGTGGTCCATTACACCACCAACTAGCTGATGGGCCGCAGGCTCATCTTCAAGCGGGAGCTTCCAAGGATTGGCCCCCTTTGACCGCAACTTCGGAAAGTCGTGGTCTTATGCTGTATTAGCACCCCTTTCGGGGAGTTATCCACCACTCGAAGGTAGATTACCTACGTGTTACTCACCCGTGCGCCACTGTACCGGGGCCGAAGCCCTTTCTCGTGCGACTTGCATGTGTTAAGCGCGCCGCTAACGTTCGTTCTGAGCCAGGATCAAACTCTCCAGTTTAAATCCTTATGGCTGCAACTAATGAGCTAGTTGCCAACTTCGTTTGACGTCGGCAGCTGTTGTTTTGCAGCTGCTGACTTTTAGGACCCACGCGATTTCTCGCATAGTCATAGGATTCAGTTTTCAAGGACCGAGGAGAGGGTGTGCCTCTCGAAGGGGCGGAGAACTTAGTTTCCGTCCCCGACACTGTCAACCGGCAACTCCGCTTTTTGTTTGGCGGCCGTCTCGAAGGAGCTGCGGTGCCGGTTCGTGAGAACCAGCAAACTCCGTTTCGAGAGGCGCCTCCCGAGATCCGTTGTCCGAGGTGGACAAGAAGCTGGAGTCGATTTCCGGTTGGTTGGTTCTAGAAGGAGCATCCAGGGAGTCAGCGCTCGTTCGTCGCCGACCCAGGTGACAGCAGGGCCACCTGTGGATAACTATCGGGGCCCAAAACCCCTTCACTCGCGCAACCCGAAGGTCTTACAGAATCGCATCCCTTTCGGGCACTTGTCCGAGATCTGAAGCTTCTCTCGACTGCTCTCGCCACGGGTTTTCCGTGCGAGCGAGGCGCCGTGGGCGCCGCCGTTGGGAGGGGGTATATGTACCGCCTGCTCCGAACTGGCAAGACTTTTTCGATCTAATTTCGTGGGGTTGGACCACTTCGAGAAGTGGCGCTTAGTCTCGCGGGCCGAAAATGGCTGAAAAGCCCATGAAGTCGCAGAGCTAGGGACTCGGTCGACCCCCTCGTCAGCGTGCCCGCTAGTCCACGCTCAGCTCTATCTCGAACGGCCGGAAACTCAGACCCTGAAGCGCGCTCGATCGACGTCCAAAAGAGCAGAAGCGGCGGGCGCGCTCAGCGGCGGGTGGATGGAGACGTTGAGCGCGGCCAGTGACGCTCAATCCCACACCTCTTCTTCGAGATACCAGCGGCCGAGTCGCTCGCGGATCAGCGTGCCTTCTTCTCCATTGGAAAGGCGGACACGGAAACCTGCTTCTCGACGGTGCCGTTCTACCTCGGCCAGGCGCCCCATCACCTCAACGCCCGCAGGCCCCTGCTCTGTTTCGACCTGACACGGGCGACGCGAATGGGGACCTTCTTCAGCCACCGCCACGCGCCTCCATAGGCCCGCCCGTCCTCGTCCGCTCGAGGCCGAACCATCGGGTTTGCGCGCCGACGGCACCGAAAAGCCAGCCTCGCTGCAAAGCCCACGAATGGCGACCGACAGCGAGCGTTCAGAAATGCCCGTTGCGCGGCGACCGAGGCGCACGACCAACGCGTAGCCTTCGGGCAGCGCCCGGACCAGAAAGCTGCTGCGCCGCGCTCGCACCAGCATCTCGAAGCTACCCAGGAAGTGCATGCTCTGATCGACGTGCTGCAAAAGGAGTCGCAGCTCGGCGGCCAACACACGAATCTCGAAGGGGTCCCCTTTGCCTCCGTAATCGACCGTCTCACCTTCGCGATCGACCAAGGCCGCGCAGGGTGAGCCCGTAGAACGGCACAGTTCTTCGAGCAGGTGCGTGAAGGGAGTCGTGCCCTGGTCGCGTGCGGGCCACGGCTTTCTGCTCACTGCTCCCGCCAGACCAGTCGAGTCAACCTTGCGTGCTCTGGCGCGATGGTCACGCTCGTCTTCTTGCGGAGCTCGGCCTGCAGCTCGGCCAGCTCGGCGGCGAGGCGGCGAGCCAGAACCACGGGACGAAGTCGGCGCTCTAGCTGGTCTCCGGTGAGGTGCACTGCGGGAATGACCTCGAGGCAGAGCAGGACATGAAACCCATCGCGACCGCCAAGGACGGAGCTCAGGTCACCTGGCGCGGTCAGGGCAGCCGCGCCCAAGGCCACGGCGGCCTCGAGCCCTTCGGCTTGCTCGTCGAGCGGCGTGAGGGGCACGACCCGCCCGTCCGCGGCTAAGGCGGGGCGCTGAATCAATCGAACTTCGAGGTCGCCGGCAGCCACGCTCCGAGCGCGCTCGACGAAATTCTCCACGGTGAGCTCGGTGCCGGTCGCACGGGCCGCGCTGAGGGCGTCGTGCACCTTCTGAGCCACGACGAAGGCTTCCTCGTCCGCGGTGAACTGCGCAACCGGAACGAAGGCATCCGCCGTCCGGACGGCACGGGGACGATCGACTTCGAGCCACGCTTGCGATCGCGCGGCGTCCCATTCACGACTCTCGATGGGCGCACGGCGCTCCGATTCCTCAGCCTGGACTTGGTGGAACTCGCGCCCGAGCACCCCACGCCGAACAGCGCGCTCCAAACCAGGAGTACGCGCCCGCGGTTCTTGTGAGAGTAAGAGATCGCGCGTGAGGTTCGGAAGCAACTGAGCGCGCGGTCCCTCGACCGACGCCAAGAGCGCCGGCGTCAGCACGACAGCGCCGACTTGGCCGAGCGCGCCGGGGGGCAGTACGGGGACGCTTAACCCAGCTGGCTCTGCAGCGCAGCCCCCGAGCCACACGGAGCTCAGGACACCGAGCCCGAGCCGCACAGCGTCACACAGTCGAAAGGCGCTCATCGTCGCGCGGCTCCCCCGCTCCGCAGTGCCGTGAGCTTGGCGACCAGCCAGGCCCCGAGAAGACCGGCACTCATCCAACCGAGCGCTGCGAGATCCCGTCGATCCGAAAACGCGCGCTCGGCTACGAACCACGAGCCGAGGCTCGCGGCCAGAAGAACCAAGCCGAGCACCTCCGCTAGCCAGCGCATGATGGGGGATCGTAACCGACTCGCCGGCGTGCGGAAATGCGCATCACTGCCCCATTGAGCCGACTGACGCACGATCAACAGCGCGCCGAGTAGACCAAGCACGTGAGCGAGGAGTTCGACATGGGGTCGCTCGGAGAGCTGGGCCGCCACCGGCCCCAAATGCACGAGCAGCCCCATGGCAAAGATCGCTCCGCTGGCCGGAACCAGCAGAGCGAGACGTGGGGACGCCTGCCACGGCTTCAGGTTGTCCACGAGCGGCGCCGTGAGCGGGGCATCGGCATCCGCCTCGGGCTTGGACAACGCGCCCCAGGCTGCGCAGTACGTGACGAAGGCCAGCACCCCGAAAAGACGAGAACCCACCTCAGTGATGAGCGGTCGACTGCAGGCCCAGGCCAAGGTGGCGAAGCCCAGAAACCCATACAGACCGAGCCCGATCTGCGCGCAACGGGTCTCGACGAAAGCCGCCGCAAGGAGCAGCACGAGGCTGACCGCTCCGAACAGGCCAGGAGCCCAGGTCGGCAAGCGGTTCACTGCCGCACTCGGATCGAGACTCGGCAATACGGTGACGAACCACACGTAACCACCGGTCGACAGGACCGGTAGGAAGCGACGCGGACGAGCGCTCCAATCGGCCATGGGCTTCACGGCGGCGAAATGGGTCGTCCCACCTCGCGCGGCCCGGGTCGGGTCTCCCGCCATGCCGGTGCCGCAGTGCCGACGGGAGGTGCGCCGCTGGGCAACGGCGGACGATCAGCGAGCCGCTTGCCGTACTGGTTCCAGGCCCAGGTGGCCACGCTCGTCATCAGGGCAATCGCCAACACGATGAGCGAGACCAATTTGATGAGGTAAGGTCGAACCTCGGGGGGGGGCGTCGTATTCACGAGCGCGCCTTCACGACGAAAAACAGGCCGAGCAGTACAGCCAACAGCGCCAGGCGCAGCACGAGGGCGCGCTGTTTGCGCGTGCGTTCGCCGGCGCCAAGCTCGGCCACGCGATCGCCGAGGGTTCGCACCTGCACTTCCAGTCGGCTCAAGCGCGCAGCCAAGCGCTCCGGATCTTCGCGGTCCGCGCTGGGCGAGAGGGCGCTGACGGGTACTTCGGGCGGGGTCGATTCTTCATTCATGGCAGAAGCAGCAGGCGGCCGATGGTTTTTCCCGACTGCAGCGCGGCGTGGGCCTGCTGCACTTCGGAGAAAGGATACTCCTGAACCCGCGGCAGGCCGAGCGCCCCCGACTCGAACCAGGCGCCGATGCGCGTCATGGCCGTTTCGAGCAGCTCTCGTTCTTCGAACAAGTAGGAGAGATTGAAGGCCAGGATGCTCTTGTTCTCGTTGGTGAGCGAAAGCGGACTGAACCAAGGCGTGCGCAGGAACGTCCAGGCCAACTTCAACCAGTTCGGACGGGCCGACCCCCGGGACAGCATCGAGTGCGCCCCATAAACGATCAACTTTCCGGTAGGTCTGAGCGAGCGATAGCTGCCGCGCAAGGTCTCATAGCCATTGGCGTCGAGCACCAAATCGAAACCTTCCCCCGCCGCCTCGGCCGCAACCCGAAACAGCTGCTCGGTGCTCTTGTCGATGACCACGTCGGCCCCCAACGCCCGAACGGCCTCGACCTTGTGCGGGGAGCCCACGACTGCCACGACGCTGCAACCGAGCGCTCGCGCCATTTGCACCGCGGCGCTACCGACCCCGCCAGCCGCCGAGTGGACAAGCACCTTCTTTCCGGGTCCCGCGCCGCCCAACATCACCAACGCATAATAAGCGGTGAGGAATGGCACCGGAATCGCCCCGGCATGAGCCAGCGGGACAGTGCTGGGCGCCGCGAAGAGCTGACGGCGGGGAACGACGACGTGGCTCGCGTACGCACCAAAACGCGTGACTCCGTAGACAGCGTCGCCCAGCGCGAGGTCGGCCACCCCTTCGCCCAGACCGACGACGCGTCCAGAAAACTCGAACCCGGGCGTGATCGGCCAACCCACGTACTTCTTGGCCGAAGGGTAGAGGCCGAGGCGCACGACGACATCCGCGAAGTTGACACCAATTCCCGCCGTCTCGACCAGGACTTCACCCGGACTGGGGGACGACAGGGCGACATCGATGCGCTCGAGCCTGTCGTAACCGCCGGGACGACGAACTAAAATTTTCTGCATGTCAGGAAAGCAAGGGGGCCACTTCGCTCGAGGGCGCAGCGCCTCCGGCCAGAACTGCATTGACGGGCAGCGCCAAAGAACGAGGCCTTTCGACCTTCTTGTGGAGATCGAGTTCGAGCGGACTCGATCCTTGCCCGAGAAGTGCGCTGCGCACGGCGACGTACGGGAAGCCGACTTGAGCGGTGATGGCTTCGACCAGCTCGAGCAACCGCACCGTGCCGCTGGGGTCGATGCGCAACGCCACTTCGAACGACAGCAGACGCCCGACGATACCGGCCTGGCGCAACTTCCGATCCGCCTGGTCCCCGCCGAGCGATAGCGCAAGCACCGGCGCGCGCGCGTCGATTTTGCGCTTGATGCCCTTGGTATCGCGCCAGACGATCTTCTCCTCCAGCGCCAAGAAAGCCCCGAGTCGCACCGCCAGGCCCGCGGCTCCGCCTTCGGACTCGAACGAGTCGGCCCCGAACGCCACGACGTAGCGGGCCTCATCGATGATCTTCGCCAGGCCGGTGTCGGTAGCATCGAGCGCTCGAGCGTTCGTGAACGACAAGCCTCCGGACGAAGCCCGGTTCAAACGCTCGGCTAGCTGCTCGACGGGGGGCGCGTCGATCAGCGAGATGTCCATGTACTCGTCGATGCTGGCTACGCCGAGAGTGAGCGCAGGCGAAAAGGTGATGTCGGCGCGCGGGTGAAAGCCCTCGGTGTAGGCGGTGCGGACGCCAGCCCGCCGAATGACGCGCGGCAGCTCCTTGATGAAATCCAAGTGGCCGAGCAACGCCGTGGGGCCGGTCTTCTGGTAACGGAGCCGAAAGCGCTCGGGTGCGCTACCCGGGCGTGCCGGACGGTAGTGCTCGGGACTCTTCTTCTTCGGCTGCGTCGGCGGGGCCTTCGGCTCGTTCGCCTCGAGTGCAAGTAAAGCAGCGCCACTTTCGAGCTGAAGCACCGGCAAGCGCACCGGCTGACCTGGCTCGAGCGCGCCCATCTGCCGCAAGAAGTCGACGCGCCCTTCCTTCATCAAGCCCATGTCGCAGGCGATGCCGCAGTCGTAACAGACGAGCTTGCGCTGATCGGCCTCGGCCTGGGCGACGTTCGTGTGGTGGATGAACATGCCGCGAGCCTTGCCACAAGGCGGACTCAACCGGCTCTGGAGCGCCTTACGGTACTCGCGGGCCAAAAAGCCGTCCTCCAGACCGACGTCGATGTGGTCCCAGGGCAAGCGAGCGCTGAGCGGAATCGTCGACAGAAACTGCGAGGTATCGATGCCAAAATGCGTCAGCGCCTCGCCCCACAGCTCCCTCTTGAAGTGCTCGTCCCAGGAATCGAAGACCGCGCCGCCTCGGTAGGCACGTTCGATCACGTCCGCGAGGCGGCGGTCGCCGCGCGCTAGGATGCCTTCGAGTTCGCTAGTGGTCGAATCGTGGAGCTTGAGCGTGACGCCCTTCCACCCGCGCAGGTTGAACTTGAGTAGTTCTTGTTTGCGCTCCACTTCGCCCAGATCGTCCATCTTTGCCCATTGAAAGGGCGTGTGGGGCTTGGGCACGTGCACCGAAACGCTGACGGTCACCGCCGGACGCTTGCCGACGCGCTTGCCCACCAAAAACGCATTCTTGCCGACCTCGGCTATGCCGATGACGTCCTCGTCTTCTTCGGTCGGCAGACCGAGGATGAAATAGAGCTTCATTCGATCGAAGCCGCGCGTGAAGATGCGCTCTGCCGTCTCCATGAGCTGGGCTTCGGTGACGTTCTTGTTGATGACGTCCCGCATACGCTGCGTACCCGCTTCGGGAGCGAAGGTCAGCCCGCTGGCCCGCACCTTACGCATGTCGTCCAGCAAGTCCTCGGCCAAGCCATAGGCGCGCAAGCTGGCGACGCTCAGGCTGACGCGTTCGGGTGCCGTCTTTTCGACCAAGCGCTTGATGAGCGGCGAGATGCACGAAACGTCCGCTGTCGACAGCGCCGTCAAGCTCACCTCGTCCTGTCCACTTTTTTCGAGAGCACGGAGTACGGTGTCGATCACCTGCTCCGGATCACGCTCGCGGACGGGCCGGTAGATCATGCCGGCCTGGCAAAACCGACAGCCTTCGGTGCAGCCGCGCGCGACCTCGATGCTCATGCGATCGAAGATCGCCTCGGGCCCGCCCACCGGGAAATCATCGGGAAAAGGGTAGGCGTCGAGGTTGGGGACCAGTCGGCGCTCGATCGGAAAGGGAACGCGCGCGTCTTTCGGAGGCTGGACCACCCAGAAGCCGCCATCGGGGTCGGGCGCTGCCTCGTAAAGACTCGGCACGTAAACGCCCGTCAGCTGCGAGAGCTGCACCAACCGCTCGTAGCGACTCAGGCCCGCGCGCTTGCCCGCCACCCAGAGTAGGGCGATCTCTTTGGCCGCCTCCTCACCATCGCCGACCAAGATGGCGTCGAAGAACAGCGCCATCGGTTCTGGATGTGTGGCCACGGGGCCTCCGGCCACGACCAAAGGAGCCGCATCGTCCCGATCTGCTGCGCGCAGAGCAATACCGCCCTTGTCGAGCATGTAAAGGATGTTCGAGTAGGTGAGCTCGTATTGCAGAGAGAAACCGACGACGTCGAACTCGGCCAGCGGGCGCACGTTCTCGAGCGAGCACAAGGGCAAGCCGCGCTTTTCCAGCTCGGCGGCCATGTCCGTCCACGGCATGTAGCAACGCTCGGCCAGCGTTCGCGGATCGTCGTTCAGGATCTTGTAGAGAATGCGGTAGCCCAAATGGCTCATGCCGATGTCGTAGACATCGGGAAAAGCGAGGCAGAAGCGCGCCTCGACCGAGTCCCACGGTTTGCACACGACGTTGTGCTCCCGACCGGTGTAGCGGTTGGGTTTCAGCACCGAAGTGAGGAACGAGGCGTAGGGGTGGTCGAAAAGATCCATTTGAGAACGCCGCGGCGCGTCTTCGGTTCTGACGGGCGAATGCGATGCTGTCAACGCGAGCCGGCCCGGAAGGGCTGCGACAAAGAAGTCCTTGCTCGCCTGCTTTCGGTGCGATAGCGGCAGCAGCGCTATGTTCGACAGCATTCAAGCCGCACCCCCCGATCCCATTCTCGGTATCACCGAGGCCTTTTTGAAGGACACCCGCGACGGCAAGATCAACTTGTCCGTTGGCGTCTTCAAGGACGAGAGCGGCGCGACGCCGGTCCTGCCCAGCGTGAAGGCAGCCGAGCACCGCCTGCTCGAGCAAGAGAAGAACAAGCTCTACAAGCCCATCCAGGGTGATCCCGGCTATGGCAAGGCAGTGCGCGAACTGCTGTTCGGCGCTGGCTCGCCCAAGATCGAAGACGGCTCTGCCGTGACCGCACACACGCCGGGTGGCACCGGCGGTCTGCGCTTGGCTGCCGACTTCCTGGCGCTCAAGGCTGGCGTGAAGAAGATCTGGGTGAGCGACCCGACCTGGGAAAACCATCGCGCGATCTTCAGCGGCGTCGGTCTCGAAGTGGCCAACTACCGCTACTTCGATCCGAGCACCAACGGGCTGGACTTCGCTGGCCTCAAGGCTGCGCTGTCGGGCGTCGGCGCGGGTGAAGCGGTGCTACTCCACGCTTGCTGTCACAACCCCTCGGGTGTCGATCCCACGCTAACCCAATGGGAAGAAATCGCCGACCTGCTCAAGAGCCGCGGCGCGCTTCCTCTGGTCGACTTTGCCTACCAAGGCTTCGGTGACGGCATCCAGGAGGACGCGGCCGGACTCCGCGCTCTGCTGAAGAAGCACGACGAACTCTTGATTTGCTCGAGCTTCTCCAAGAACTTCGGCCTCTACAACGAGCGCACGGGCGCACTCACGGTCACGACCACGAGCGCTGCGGCCGGCGATGCGGTGCTCAGCCAGCTCAAGGTCTGCGCGCGCGTCAACTACTCGAACCCGCCCGCCCACGGCGGCGCCATCGTCACCACCATCTTGGGCGATGACGCTCTGCGTCAGATTTGGGAGCAGGAGCTGTCGGCCATGTGCTCGCGCATCGCCGACATGCGCACGGCCTTCGTGGCTGGTCTGCAGAAGGCCGGAGCGCAGCGCGACTTCTCCTTCATCACCAAGCAGAAGGGCATGTTCAGCTTCTCGGGTCTGACGAAGGACCAGGTCGAGCGGCTGAAGGCGGAACACGCCATTTACATCGTGGGATCGGGACGCATCAACGTCGCGGGTATGTCGAACGGCACGATGGACAAGCTCTGCCAAGCGATCGTCAGCGTGCTCTGAGACAAAGCGCTGCGCTGATGAGGACGGGATCTCGAAAGGGATCTCGTTTTTCCGTGCGTTGGTTCGTGTCGGGTTCGAAGACGGGCACGTCGCAGAAGCCGACCTGCGGAATCGCTTGCTCGCGACAGATTGAGGCTAGCCACTCTTTGCGATCAGGGACGCGATTGACCTAGACCTCGGCCCGCCAGACGGCGTCTGCTTCCAATCTGGATCTGTCTTGCTTCCGATCGGAAGCCCGCAGTGGAGGCACTCTCGGCTAAAATGATTCCATCCAGTCGGGCCGGTCGGACAAGCGCGCATAACACCCAGTCTGTCGACTTTCGCGCACAGGCGCGACCAGGTTGAAGTGCCTTGGCCTTCCTAGTCCCGGCAAGCCGCTTTCAGGGCTCGTTTTCGGGCGTCGTTGGGCCAAGCAAACGATGCCCTTCGAACACCGTCAGCACGGCGATGCCGTCGTCGACGACCCGATAGACGATTCGGTAGGAACGCAGGAGGGCCTCGCGTACGTCGTCGCGTCCAATCTCTGGAACGACGCGACCGGCCCGCGGCGTCGCCGCTATCGCGACCTCTTGCTCACGGAGGCGCTCGACCCAAGCACGAGCCGCCGTGGGCTTGTCGAGCGCGATGCCACGAGATCAGCGACGGCGCGTTCCGTCCAATCCATCATGTCACTTGGGATCTGTCGGAGCCCCGAAGCGTGCATCGAGCCGTCGCCCTAGCTCCGCGTGGCTGACGATGCGGCCTGTCTCGAGCTGCTCGAGCCCTTCCTGAACGGCGGCCACGAAGCGCGCTTGATTGGTCAGGCGGTCGAACTCCTCCGGCGCCAGCAGGACCGCCGCTACCTTGCCGTTCTGCGTGATGACCAACGGACGCCCGCTGCCTCGAAGATCCCGAATTTTTTCGGAGAGGTGAGCCTTGAGCTCGCCGATCGGGACTATGTCCTCCGCGACCTGAAAGGCCGAAACGGAACCAGGACCCGATCTGTTCATGGGTCGTAATTTAGACCTGTTTAGCGCGGGCTCGCAAGGAGCAGGCTTGCACGGCGCCAGGGGCCACATGCGCCGATCCGTTCCGCTACAGCTCTTGGCAAAAACCGTAGCGTTGGGGCCGTCGCTCACAAGCGGCTTGGTGTGTGGCACGCCGAAACGAGCTTTCAGTCCCCAGGCGGTGCATCTGAAATCTTGGGTATTGCACCGAGCTCGAGAAACATGATCGTAGGCGCAGGTCGGTCTCCAAGCTCACCTCGAACGGTGCTGAGTTCAAAGAAGCCGAAGAGCTTGTAGTATTCTACAGCTTCCGCCTTGGCATCGACGAGCACGCCGACGCAGCCGTAGTCGCGAGCCATTTGGTGCGCAAGGACGAAGACCGCGCGAAGAAGCATGGAGCCAACGCCACTGCCCTGAACGTCGTCGTGAATCGCAAGTCTGGCGAGGCGGAGCACTGGCAGTGGGTAGTTCGGAAGGCGCTTGGTCTTCGCGAGCGGAAGATCCTGTACTTCAATCTGTGAAGCAGAAACGGTAGCAAATCCGACAATGAGGTGGTCTTCGTCGACGGCAACGTAAGTGGTGCCGAGATGGTGCCGGAACTGGTTCTGACCGGCGAAGCAAAGGAAAAAGCGATCTAGGTCGACTTGTCCCGAGCGAAACCCGCTCCTATCGTCAGATAACCGAAGGCGCCGAACCGAGACGATCATTTGTTCGCAATCAGCTCGCGCATTGCCTTGGTGGGCTTTCGAGGGTGTTCGACTTTCTCCAGGATGGCTCCGCCAACGTCGCGGGAAACGACGAGGCGAGGAGGGATGACGAGGTCGGCAGGCAGCTCACGAAGCGCCTGGATATGGTGGAGGAGCGCCTCCTCCACCAGATGAGCCTTCTTGAGCCCGTGCTGGTCCGTGTACTCCTCGACCAGCGATTTTGTCGTCTTGGAGATGTAGGCGGAGATCTGAGTTTGGTTGGCCATTTCTACATAAATGTAGAGCTGGCACTGGGAGCAGTCAAACAGCTAGAGACCGCGCAGTTTCATGCGATTGCAAGGTCGAACGGGAGGCTCCACCAAAGGCGGTCGTACCAAGGGCTAAGGCATCGCAGTCAGGATGGGAAAGCCCTCGCGTGGACTCACGGCGCAAAGCCGGCTCATCTCGAGATAGCTTTCGCCGAGTTGCGGTGCCTCTCTCCGTCTTGTCCCGGCGGCTGGCCACCCAGTCCGACCCGTCGACCCAACGCGCATAACATCCAGTAGGTCGTCGCAGTGCCTTGTGCGGCCGAGCCACGCGAGGCACGTTGCCATCTGCAATGGCAGAAACCATCTTCTCCAAGATCGTGAGCGGATCGATCCCCAGCCACAAGATCTACGAAGACGACCACGTTTTCGCCTTTCTGGACATCAATCCGCTGAGTCGCGGGCACACCTTGGTCGTCCCCAAGGAAGCCGTCGCAACCTTGGGAGAACTCAGCGACGACGCTGCCGCCGCTTTGGGGCGCGTGCTACCGCGACTCTGCCGAGCGGTAGCGCGCGTGAGCGGCAGCCCGGACTACAACGTGCTGCAAAACAACGGCGCAGCCGCTCACCAAGCGGTGTTTCATGTCCACTTCCACATCATTCCCAAGCTACCCAGCGGCGCGGGGCTCGGAGTCGACTGGAAGCCCGGCAACCTCTCGAGCGACGATGGCGAGGCCCTGGTGAAGGAGCTAGCGACTGCGCTACGAGCGGCGCCATGACCACGATCATCTACACCGACGGCGCCTGTAGCGGGAATCCAGGCCCGGGAGGCTGGGCTTGGGCCGTCGAAAACGGCCCCTACAAGAGCGGCGCCGAGAAGCACACGACCAACCAGCGCATGGAACTCAAGGCCGCTTGGAATGCCGTCGAGAGCAATAGCGGACCGATCGAGATCGTCAGCGACAGCAACTACGTCGTCAAATGCTTCAACGACAAGTGGTACGCGGGTTGGCTCAAGCGCGGTTGGACCAACGCCAAGAAAGAGCCCGTGGCCAATCGCGACTTGTGGGAACCCTTCATTCAGCTCGTGTTGGGGCGCAAGAACGTTACCTTCCGTTGGGTGAAGGGCCACAGCGGCCACGCCATGAACGATCTGGTCGATCGTTTGGCCGTCGAGGCGGGTCAGCGTCAGCAAGGCGTGGCGGGCCCGGACACCGCCTAAGGCTGGGCCCTCGGCGGGTTTTCCTCTACATGGCCCCCCATGAGCTTTCCGGCAGGCCCGCTCGCCATCCCTCCGCTTCCTTCGACCACCGGGGCCCAGCCGTTCATTTGGCATGTGCCCGGCTCGAAGAGCATCACCAACCGCGCCTTCATCCTGGCTGCATTGGCTGAGGGCGAGACGATCCTGCGCGGCGTCCTCCACAGCGACGATACGCGTCACATGCGCAACGCGCTCAGCGCGATGGGCATTGCAATCAGCGACATCGACGCCACGACAGTGCGCGTGCTCGGCGGCAAGAGCCGTCTACGGGCGCCCTCGGAGCCGCAGTTCATCGGCAACTCGGGGACCACGGTGCGCTTCTTGACGGCCCTGGCCGCGCTCGTGCCCGGTTCCGTGACCCTGGTCGGCGACGAGCACATGGCCAAACGGCCGCTGCAGGATTTGGTCGACGGATTACGCCAGCTCGGTCTCGTCATCGATTGCCCTACCGGCTGTCCGCCGCTCACAGTTCACGGCGGTGCGCTCTCCGGAGGCGTCGTGCGCATGCGCGGCGACAAATCGAGTCAGTACTTCTCGGCGCTGCTCATGGCCGCGCCGCTCGCCGCAGATGCGCTCACCCTCGAAATCGAAGGGGATCTCGTGAGCCGGCCGTACATTGGCATTACTCTAGACATGATGCGCGCCTTTGGCGCGGAAGTGACGGAAACCGAGGCGGGGTTCGCCATCGCCGGGGGGCAATCCTATCGACCTCGCGAGTACGTGATCGAACCCGATGCTTCATCGGCAAGCTACGTCTTTGCGACGGCGGCCATCACCGGTCTCGACATCACCGTGCCCGGTCTCGGACAGAATGCGCTGCAAGGCGACTACGGCTTCGTGGCCCTGCTCGAACGTGCTGGCGCCCAAGTCGAGCGCCGACTCGACGGCACCCGCGTCCGCGGTACGGGTCAGCTGCGCGGGCTCGACGAAGACATGTACGACATCTCGGATACCGTGATGACGCTGAGCGCCATCGCGCCGCTCGCCGACGGACCGACGACCATCCGCAACGTCGCCAACATCCGCATCAAGGAGACCGATCGCTTGATGGCCACGGTGAACGAGCTGCGCCGCTTGGGCCAGCTCGTCGAACATGGCGAGGATTGGCTCTCGATCGCGCCGCGCCCGATAAGCCCGGCCGTGGTGCACTCATACGCCGATCACCGCATGGCCATGAGCTTTGCCGTACTCGGCCTGGTGCACTCGGGCGTGTCGATCGAAGACCCCTCGTGCGTCGCCAAGACCTACCCGGGCTTCTGGGACGCTATGGGTGCCCTGTACGAACACCTGGGTCAGGCTCGGCCATTCTGACAGGGCCTTTTGCCCCAGGATGTCCGAGAACAGCAGCTTTTTTATCGTCTTCGACGGTGACTCGTCAGCAGCACGGGCAAAAGGTCACGATCGCGTCATGTCGTGCCACTTACGTGGAAAAACCTGTCATCTCTAGGTATCCGGCGTGTCCTTGCTGACGCCGGAGACCCGTCGATGCCCGGAATGAAGATCGTTGGAACCGGCCGCTTTCTGCCAGGCGAGCCCGTGACGAACACGGCCCTGTCGCGTGTGATGGACACGAGCGACGAATGGATCCAACAGCGCACGGGCATCAAGCAACGGCATTTTGCGGACGAAGGCCAAGGCGTGTCGGACCTAGCCGCTCGCGCGACCGAGCTGGCACTCGCTGACGCCGGCCTCAGCGCTGCCGATCTCGACTACATCCTGTTCAACACGATGACTCCCGATCACCTGTTTCCGGGTTCGGGAGCGGTGCTTGGCGCCAAGATCGGCGCAACCTGTCCAGCTCTCGATCTGCGCACGCAGTGCGCGGCTTTTTTGTTCAGCCTGCAGATGGCTCAGGGACTCGTGCAGAGCGGCGCCGCTCGGCGCATCCTGGTCGTCGGTGCCGAGGCACATGCCGGCTTCATGCCATGGCGTGACTGGAGCATCCTGCGCGGTACCAGTACAGCCAAGCCGAGCGAAGAGGATTTCCTCTACGCGACCAAGCACCGCGGTTGGTCGATCATCTTCGGTGATGGTGCAGGCGCGGTCATCTTCGAAGCCACCGACGACGCAGAGTTGGGCCTGCGCTCCATGGATTTGCACACCGACGGTCGGTACGCCGACCAACTGTGGGTTCCGGCGGGTTTCCGCTCGCTGCCCTACGTCAGCGAGCAAGCCCTGCGCTCCGATGCCCATCTTCCGGCCATGGAAGGTCGCGAGATCTTCAAGCATGCCGTAACCAAGCTGCCGCGTTCGGTGCGCGCCGCCTGCGAGAAGGCCGGTATCGGGCTCGATGAAGTCGACTTTTTCGTCGCTCACCAGGCCAACCAGCGCATCAATGACGTCATCGTCGAGCGGCTCGGTGTGGATCCGCAGAAGGCGCCGTCGAACATCGAGCTATTCGGCAACACGAGCGGCGGTACGATCCCTATCCTGCTCGACCAAATGCGTCGCGACGGTCGTCTCCAAGCCGGGCAAACACTCTGCTTCTTGGCGCTCGGCGCCGGGCTGCATTGGGGCGCAGCCGTCGTGAAGACTTGAGGCCAAGGCTCGCAAGCAAGCGTTGCCGACAGCATTAGTTGATGCCGCGGCCTGCTAGAGCTTCCTTCATATCCTTCGGAAGTTGGGCAGCCTTCGCCAAGCGGCGAGTTCCGACACCTCGCACGAGAGTCTCTATGAGTTCTTCGCGAGTGCGAAGCCTCGTGCACTGTTGAAGAATGGCGTCGTTGAGCAACTCCGCGATGGCGACAAGTCGCTTGCCGTCGAGCTTGACTGCATCGCGATGGAGCGTAGCAAGAGAAGGAAATCGCGTGTCAACTGTCGAGCTCTCAATCTCGATCCCGGCTGCCTCGAACGCGGACAGGTTTACGGCTGCTAGTTCGATCGTGTCCAGACGATCCGCCACACCGAGCAAAGCGAGAAATGCGTCATCTTCCCAGGTTGGGTCGGTAGTATTCAGATGCCAGAAAGAAAGCTCACAGTTACGCGCAAAAAGTTCGCGCTTGTGCTGAATCAGCGTTGCTGGAACGTTGGCGACGTCGCAGACGTGCCTGTCTGAAGTCCAGACCAGACCGTTGACCTTTCGGATCAAGACATCCAATCGGCCTCCTTGATTCAGGCGAGCAGCCGCTGAACGTATTTCGCAATCCAAGGGTTTGCGTCGCTATGCCTACGAAGGAGTTCCTTCGCCTCGGAACCGAGTGTCTCCGTGGCACGAACGGCCGCTTCGCGGACGAATTCGTCCTCGTCTTGCAATCCGCGCTCGATCAGAGACCGAATCGGCGAGCCGTAGTCGGATTGATCAAGCCGCCCGATCAGCAGAAGTAAAGATCTCCTTGCCGTTGAGTGCTCCTGGAACGCCTCGACGAGCGTCGGCGCAATCGCCAGCCAAGGACCACCGTGAAGTAGTGGTTCCGCAGGATGCGTCACGCCCGGCTCCACGGGATCAGCCGCGATCGCGTCCAAGATTTGGCGAACACGAGATGAAACGCGAAGTTGTGTACGAGCCTGCCTATCGCCGAGATCTTCGAATGCCTTGAAGACTGCGCTTGCTGCAGGGCCGATAAGCTTTTCGAGGCTAATATGCTCGACCGGCCGAGAAAAGGCCTCGGTTGCTGGCTGTGAATTCTGCGAGCGCACACGGCGCAACGTACCCCTTTGTTGCTCACCACTATAAAAATCGCCGGCAGATTCGCTAGTCACGATCAAAAACCTCCCTCAAGTCTTCCGTAATCAGCTGCTCAAAGGCAGCTCTCTCTCTCTCTCTCAGCAAATCGACAACAGCCATCGCCTCGTCCGGATCAATTTTCTGACCCCATACGAGATCCAGATCTAGAAGAAGGGCCTCTGGCTCTTGGGGAGACTGAGCAAAAGTAAGG
>Ga0209181_10006415_pt1 | contig 16495 bp, 14 predicted proteins | sample MAT05_FD_187208 | JGI IMG/M metagenome (GOLD analysis project Ga0209181, IMG submission 187208) | Freshwater microbial communities from Lake Fryxell liftoff mats and glacier meltwater in Antarctica - MAT-05 (SPAdes) (version 2) | ecosystem: Environmental > Aquatic > Freshwater > Ice > Liftoff... | reverse complement strand
AAATCACAACCATTCATCAAAAGAAAATCTGTAGTACACAAACCTGAACTCAAAAAAAATGAAACACTTACTGATAGCCAATCTTCACCCTAGTTGCTGCAACTTGGGTTAAATGGCATTTACCATTGTAAATTTAATAAACAACTTTTGGCTATTAATTAAATTACAATTGGTATTACTTCAGTTCATCACTGAGTTTAATATTTTCGACAATTTGATGGTACTCATAGCCTAAAATCAATATTTTTTCTGTGCTGTCTTTTCTGAAAAAGGTTAATTTTTCACGCAAGTTGCCATCCTTGTATTGCGTGTCGAAAATAAGTTCGGCATAGTCGCCTTGGCCATTGCCACCGTTCATCATGCATTTTACGCCGTGATCAATTTGTTTTACAAATCCTAGTTTACCAGTTTTAGTTTGGGCAAATTGAAAAATTTTGATCCATTCGCTTTTTGAGGTTACACCTAAAGCATCGCTATGCATATATTTGTTAGCTGCAGGATAGTTTTGGACCAATAAGTTATTGTAAAAGTCGTTTGAGATTGCAATTGCTTCCATCATTATTATATCTTCCTGAGATTGATTCTCGCCTTTTTGTGGCTGTACGGATTTTGCTTTTGGAGTTTCAGCATACTGTGAATCTATCTCAATAATACTTGGTTGATTGAATTCTCTAACTTGAGAATTATTGCATCCTATACTAAAAAGTAAAAAAACTAAAATAGAAAGGAAAGATTTAAGGCGATTGCCTTTGATTTTAAAAAATACCATGGAAATGTGCTTCTTTAAGGTTAATTTAATTGGATTTACAATGTTACTGCGCTTTTTTATTTTATTAACTTGTCATTTTGAATAAAATTGGCTTGGTTTGAGAAAACTTTAAAATCCAAATGCGCTGTTCACTTTTGATCTATTTATTTCTATTGTCGTTTGGTTTTGTTTTCGCTAAAAAACCTCCTATTGAAGAGAATGCAACAGAATTAGGCAGTATAGCTGATAGCAAAGAAAAAGTGAATCAATTAAATAATCAAGTTGATAATTTGATTAAACCTACTGCAAACGAAGCCAATTGTAAAAGGGCTAAACCAATAGCTATGGAGGCTGCCAAAATAGCCGAAAAGTTAAATTATAAAATTGGCATGGCTCGCAGTTATGAACAGTTAACTCTTATTTACAAAACCCTGGACTACCAACTACTTTATTTAAAATATAAAGGCAAGGCGGCCTTGGTAGATCGTGGAGATGAACTTAAAAAACAAGATGAAAAGATTCAAAAACAAAAGGCTGATATGGAGAAACAACGCCTTGAAGCCGAAAATATTAAAAGAGAAATTGATCTTTTAGCCAAAGATAATATCAGTAATAAAGTTTTAATTGAAAAGAAACAGAAGGAGCTGATGCAGAAGGAAGATGTTTTAAACCAAAAATCGGGTCAATTAAATGAAATGACGCATCATGCTGAAATATTAGCCACTAAAAATAAAGTTCTTAAACAGGATGCTCTAATAAAAGAACTAGAGATAGATAGACAAAAAATGCAAAAGTATTTTATGCTTTCGTTTTTAGTCGTTTTATTTACACTAGCTTTGGTTTTATTCAATTTATACAAAACTAAACATCACACAGCACGTGAACTTGCAGAAAAAAATGAAATAATTTTGGCTGAGAAAAAGCGATCTGACGAACTATTACTCAATATTTTACCTCTTGAAACTGCCAATGAACTTAAACTCAATGGAAAGGCAATTGCTCGCGATTATGAAATGGTAACGGTATTATTTACAGATTTCAAGGATTTTACCATTATCAGTGAAAGTTTGTCTCCTAAAGATTTGGTAGATGAAATTGATATGTGTTATAGCGCTTTTGATAACATTACGGAAAAACACAATATAGAAAAAATAAAAACCATTGGTGATGCCTATTTGTGTGCTTCGGGAATTGCAAATGAAATAGATAGAAGCATTAAACACAACCCCGAAAATGTTATTGATGCTGCCTTTGAAATTGTTGCATTTATGGAAGAAATGTATAAAAAAAGAACATCGGAAGGACGTCCGTTTTTTAGAATTCGAATTGGTATTCACAGCGGTCCCTTAGTTGCCGGAGTTGTTGGACGCAAGAAATTCGCCTACGATATTTGGGGCGATACCGTAAATACAGCCGCTCGAATAGAACAAAATAGTGAACCAGGTAAAATAAATATTTCCTCAGTAACCTATTTATTGTCGGCCGATAAATATATTTTTACCCATAGAGGAAAAATAGAAGCGAAAAACAAAGGACCTATTGATATGTATTTTGTAGATCGAAAAATTTAATAAATTTGAAAAACCTTTAAAGGAATACAACTTCTAAAAAACTTTATATGATAACTGAAAACTATCCTTGGCTTAAAAGTTACCCTAGCTTTGTGCCACACACAATCGATGAAAAGAAATATTCATCCATTATTGATATTTTTGATCAAGCTGTTTCTAAATTTGGTGAAAACCCTGCTGTCGAAAATATGGGTAAAACTATTACATTTAATGAACTTGATAGATATTCGGACGCATTTGCTTGGTGGATTCAAAATAAAACAAACCTAAAACCCGGTGATTGTATTGCAATCCAAATGCCTAATTTAATCCAATTTCCAATTGCGGTATTTGGTATTTTGAAAGCCGGATTAATTGTTGTTAATACGAATCCACTTTACACCAAGGAGGAAATGAAACATCAATTTAACGACCTCAATGTAAAAGGAATTGTAATACTCGAAAATTTTGCCAGTAACTTAGATCAAATTTTGCATGAAACTCAAATAGAGCATGTGGTACTTGCAACTATTGGTGAAATGCTCGGTACCTTAAAAGGTGCCATTACCAATTTTGTTGTTAGAAATATAAAGAAAATGGTCCCTGCTTATTCTCTTCCAACCGCTATTGCTTTTAAACAGACTATTAGCAATGCAAATAAGCCAGATGATCACTATCTTTCGTTACACGATACCGCTTTTTTACAATATACAGGCGGTACAACTGGCGTATCCAAAGGGGTTATTTTAACACATGGAAATATTTGTGCCAACATGGCTCAGGTCGACGGTTGGGTAGGTTCGCTTTTTACACCAGGAAACGAAACATTTATAACTGCTTTGCCAATGTATCATATTTTTTCGTTGACTGCCAATTGCATTTTAGGTGTACATCTTGGTGCCAAAAATCGCTTAATTACCAATCCTAGAGATATGAAAGGATTTATCAAAGAGTTGAAAAAAGAACCTTTTTCATTCATAACTGGCGTTAATACCTTGTTTAACGGATTGATGAATCAAGACGAATTTGCTAGCATTGATTTTAAACCCTTAAAACTAGCTTTAGCAGGAGGAATGGCTTTGCAACCTGTCGTAGCTAATAAATGGCAAAAAATTACAGGCAAACCGCTTATTGAAGCCTATGGACTTTCAGAAACATCTCCTGGGGCAAGCGTTAATCCGGTTGATGGCTCAGATCGAATTGGCACAATTGGTTTGCCATTGTCTTCAACTGTTTTTAAATTTTTTGATGACAATGGACAAGAATTACCTTACGGACAAGCTGGTGAAATTGGAATAAAAGGCCCCCAAGTTATGCCTGGCTATTGGAACAATCCCGAAGAAACTACCAAGGTTTTTGTTGGCGAATACTTTTTAACCGGAGATATTGGTATAATGGACGAAGATGGCTATACACGAATTATAGATCGAAAAAAAGAAATGGTTCTCGTTTCAGGTTTTAATGTTTATCCTAATGAGGTGGAAAAGGTAATAGCAGAGCATCCCGGCGTGTTAGAAGTGGGAGTAAGGGGTGTTCCGGATGAAAAAACTACAGAAGCCGTTAAGGCATTTATTGTTAAACGATTTGATAATTTAACAGAAGAAGCCATTCGTGAATTTTGCGCTGATAAATTAACCAGCTATAAAATTCCTAAACAGATTGTTTTTAGAGATGAATTGCCTAAATCAAATGTTGGGAAAATACTTAGAAGAATGTTGGAATAAGTTTGGCCAGAAGAAAAAAATACACTTTCTCTAAATGGCTTATTTTAGCAGTCTTTGCTACGGTGATCTTATTTGTTGCTCAAAAAGCTTACAACAACTACATCTTTAAAAATGCTGAAGCCAATTTAAATGTGTCCGACCGAACCCTTTTAAATTATAAAAAGGATGTTATAATGGTAAGCGATGACCTCGATTTGCCCGCTGATTATTTGTTAGCACTAATTGCTTTAGAATGCAGTGGGTTTAAGGAAGTTCCCAGTCGATTTGAGCCGCATATTTATAAAAAACTAACGAAAGTTAGAGCTGGAGAAATCGAAAATTTTGAAGGTATTGTTCCAGAAGATATCGTGAATAGTGATGATGCTGCTTTAAAAAACTTAGCTTCGTCTTGGGGACCCTTTCAATTAATGGGTTATCAATGTTTTCACCTTAATATTAAAATCAAGGAAATGCGGGGACGCAAAGCTGTTTTTTATGGAGCAAAATGGATAAAACTGATGTATGGAAAATCGTTGAAAAAGAAAAAGTTCAAAGATGCTTTTCATCTTCATAATACCGGGAAAAAGTATCCCAAAATAGGCCCGCCACGAACCCACAGCCGATCTTATGTGCCTAATGGTATAAAATATATGAAAGAATTTAAGTTGGCGATGGCAAAGCCATGAGTAATTGGTTAGTAAATAAACTTAATCTTTATCTTTAGAAAATAGCACTTTATGTGAATTTGGAATGCTTATCATCTTAAAAACATGATTACATTTGCAAACGAAAAATAAATAGATAAACCTAATAATTTAAGTGTAGGTATGACTAATAAATCGCTTTCTGAAGTTAATTCAAGTGTTGATACCACTGGAAAAACTACTTTTTGGAAAAAGTTGTTTGCTTTTGTTGGTCCGGCTTATTTGATTAGCGTTGGTTATATGGATCCTGGTAATTGGGCCACCGATATTGCCGGAGGTAGCGAGTTTGGTTACAGTTTACTCTGGGTGTTGGTTATGAGTAATTTAATGGCTTTGTTATTACAAAGTTTAAGTGCTCGTTTAGGATTAGTTCGGGGACTTGATTTAGCCCAAGCTTCTCGCGAAGCTTATCATCCTTCCATTAATTACTTTAATTGGTTTCTAGCAGAGATTGCCATTGCCGCTTGTGATTTGGCAGAAGTAATTGGAATGGCAATCGGTTTAAATTTGTTGTTCGGTTTGCCTTTACTCGTTGGAGTTTCAATTACCGTGGTAGATACCCTGTTAATTTTGGTATTGCAAAAAAACGGTATTCGTAAAATGGAATCTTTTATCATTGCACTAGTTGCTACAATTGGGATTGCTTTTATAGCCGAATTAATTTTTGCAAAGCCTAATGCTTCCGAAATGGTAAAAGGACTTATCCCTTCTATCGAAAACAAAAATGCTTTGTACATCGCCATTGGAATTATAGGAGCCACTGTAATGCCTCATAATTTATACTTGCATTCATCCTTGGTTCAAACTCGAAAAATAGATCGTTCAGAACATGGGGTTCGTCAAGCCATTAAGTTTAATTTTATTGATACAACCATTGCATTAAACATGGCTTTGTTTGTAAATGCCGCCATTTTAATTTTAGCAGCTTCGGCTTTTTATTCCACAGGACATACAGAGGTTAAGGAAATTCAGGATGCCCATGCGTTATTAAATAATGTTTTGGGAAATCGTTTTGCTCCAGCATTATTTGCCATTGCACTCATTGCTGCAGGTCAAAGTTCCACCTTAACGGGCACTCTATCCGGACAAATTGTTATGGAGGGCTATTTAAACTTACGCATTCAGCCTTGGCTAAGACGTTTAATAACCCGATTGGTAGCCATTTTGCCGGCCTTTTTTACAATTTATTTTTTGGGGGAAGATTCTACTGGCGATCTCCTTATTTTAAGTCAGGTTATTTTGAGTTTGCAACTTGGTTTTGCCATCATTCCGCTTATTCACATAACGAGTGATAAAAAGTTGATGGGAGCCTTTGCTAATAAAACTTGGGTAAAAATTTTGGCTTGGTTAGTTGCTTTAATCATAGTATCCCTTAATGTGAAACTTGTTATCGATACTATTTCAGAATGGCTAAAAGATGCCGAGGATCCTTTCATATTATACTTAACACTAGTTCCTCTGGTAATTGGTGCCGGTATTTTACTTTTGTATATAACCTTGTTTCCAATAATAAATAAAACCAAAATACAGCAAAAGCGTGTGCCAGATGGTTTGCCTGAGAATTTGAATATTGTTGAAGGAAAGCGTTTTGTGAAAGTTGCAATTACCGTAGATTTCAGTAATAGTGATAGCAAGGCTATTAGCAGCGCCATTATGCAGGGAGGTAAATCAGCTACTTATGTTTTGATTCATATTGTTGAAACAGCGGGTGCACGCTTTATGGGTCATGAAATTGATGATTTGGAAACGAGTTCTGATAAATCTAATCTTGAAAAGTACAAATTGGAACTGGAACAAAAAGGTTATGAAATTGAAATTCAACTTGGATTTGGAAACCCCAAAAAGAGTATTCCGGAAATTGTGAATCAAAGCGAATGTGATTTATTGGTAATGGGAGCTCATGGCCATCGCGCCTTTAAGGACATAATTTTTGGCACAACCTTAAATTCGGTAAGGCATAAGGTGAATATGCCTGTACTTATTGTGAAGTAAAATACGTTTAACAATTACTTAGAAACCGTTTTTTTTAGTTTTGAAGTAGCTTTGTTGATTCAGTAGTATTAACGTGCTTCCTGAAATCTAAACCCAACTTAATCAATACAAGATTCAAAGAATCCAACTATTTGATTTACACCGTTCATGTATTCAATACAGTTTTTTGCAAAAAACTATTTTGACTCCTATGTACGTATTTTAAAAGTTGGTTTTAATCCCGATTTAGAAATGCCTGACAAGGTTTTATATTTGCACCAAATTCTTATAAAGGCATTCAACCAGACCTAAAAAAATGAACATAAATTGCTTTAAGATCCAAAAATGGAATTTTATGTATTTTAGTGCTGTTGAGTTTATCTTTAAATGCTCAGCCATCATTTGAAAATCATTTTGGGGTAAACTCTGCAGGGAATGATGGTTTATCAAGAGAATTTGTTACTTGCCCTTCCTTTGATGCGAATTATATCTGCGTCAGGGTTCAATCCTTTCAGTCGTCAAGTCAAATGAAGATTAGAGGTGTAAGGATTACAGCCTCAAGTACTATGTTTGCGACAAGCTTTGATTTTATAGCTGCAACAAAACCTTCCTTAGATATATTTCCCTTAAAAATTATTCCATTTTCTGATCAAAATGGTGGTGACGCCTATTTGATCACCGGCTATGTTCTTTAAATGTTAGTGACACTTCAGTTATCGCTCATTTTGATGCGGCTACCGGGAAAGTATCCAATCCATGGAGTTTTATTGCTTCTAGCTTTGGTTTAGAATTTTCAGCCAAGAGTAAATTTCTGTACACCATTGAAGCAGCAGGGGCGAATAAAATTTTTCAGTTTAACCTGAATTCAAAAACTCGGAATGATTTTTTAGGTTCTCAAAAATTTATTGACAGCAGTTTAGAGTGTATTTCCCAATTATTTCAATTAGGACCCGTTGGTAAAATTTATTTACCAGCTAATGGAAGCAGTTATTTACATGTCCTAAATCAACCCGATGAAGTTGTTGAAAAAGTCAAACCTCAGAAAATTCTGTGTATTTAGACGGAAAAACCTGTTCTTCGTGATTAACAGATTTTGTCCAATCCTACTTTCAAAAACCTCATTTCGTTGTAACGTCCAACTGTGGACGTGATACAGTATTTTTTGCTATTTCTAATACTTATGATTTAGATTCATCTTCTTGGGATTTTGGCGATAAATCCAGTGGAAGTCTCAATTATTCAAGTAAAACGAGGGGGTTATTCCATAGTTACCAAACTCCTAGAGTTTATATAGCTCGGCTTGTAAGTTACCATAAACAATTTGTGGATACTATTTACGAAACGGTAGAGGTAAACTTTCCTCAGTCGAACTTAGGCCGTGATACATCGTTTTGCAATAGTTTTAAGTTTACTTTGTTGGCCTCGGGGGTTTATAAAACCTATAAATGGAGCAATAATTCTACGGCCAAAACTTTGTCAGTTAACAAGTCTAGTACCTATTGGCTTTGTGTAACCGATTACTATGGTTGCATTAGTTATGATTCCATCGTTGTAGATAACCTTATTGCCGATGCACAGGCTTTATTAATAAATACAGTGCTTTGCTTTAAAGACCATGTTTTTAAACTAAAGAAAAAGAGTTTTTACAAATCCGATTCCCGTTTTAAAACCGCTTGGTATTTCTCGGTTAGTACATTGGTTTGGGATACGGTAGTGAATAAATCCTTTGTTAAATCGGGTGTTAACACCTTTAGAATGACAATTGAAAGTAACCTTGGCTGCCGCGATTCTTTGGTTCAAAATCTAAAGGTATGGCCCAACACCCTTGTTGGATTTACCGTTAACCAGAGTAAACAGTGTTTAAATAGCCATCGTTTTAATTTTGCAAATACTTCGGTCAATACCCACAGCATCACCAATACTTGGGATTTGGGCAATCAGTAAAGTACACTGCAAGATATCATCGGTAAAACCTATTCAAAAATAAGCAGTATTGCCATCACTCTAATTACCAAATCTAACAAAGGCTGTAAAGATACCTTTAGCCGTACCATTGAAATTATGCCTTCACCCAAAGTTGATTTCTCGTGGCTTAGTCAATGCAGTAGAACTCCTATTCCTTTATTTAGGAGGTAAAGTTCTTGCCTTGCTGGTAAATACCACATACCATTGGTATTTTCAAGGAGGCGATTCTTCGGTTCAAAAAAATCCGGTTCAGTTATTGGGCAATCCCAGTTTAAACAAAGTAACTCTGAAACTGCTTTCTGACAATGGTTGCGCCAGTGTAATCACAAAAGATATCGACGTCTTACCTCAGCCTAAAGCCGGATTTGAAGCAAAGGATATATGCCAAGATAGTGCGGTGAATTTTATCAATACATCACAAGGAGCCCATAACTACTTATGGAGACTTGGGGATGGAAAAGCATCCACAGCCGTTTCATTCAAACATAAATATCCTCTCACGGGTAAGCAGTTACTTACAATGTTACTTTGATAAGCATGGTTCAAAATGGCTGTTCAGATAGGTTGGTTAAGACAGTAACTGTAAATGCTAATCCTTTATCAAACTTTAGTTCTGAGGCAAGTGATTGACTGCTTAATTTTAAAGCCAATGAAACCCAAGCAACAAAATATCTCTGGGATTTTGGCGATGTAGATACCGCATTGAAGTTTAACCTCGATGAATCCCATCATTATCTTCAAGCCCCTTTGGGTCAATATAAGGTTTGTTTAACGGTAGTGAACTTAACGGATTGCATTAGCCAAAGTTGCAAAGAAATAAGCATCGCGGAAGCCATAGGGAAGGCAGAGACGATTGGAGGAATCAAGGTATATCCAAATCCAAATTCAGGGAACTTCGCCATCGAGATTCCTGTTTCAGTAGCTAAAGCTAATTATGAAATTTTAGATTTAATGGGTAAAACAGTTGAGCATGGTAAATTACGCGAAGGAACCAATGTTATTAACCTTTCTGTAGCAAAAGGACTCTATCTTATTAAAGTTATCAATGCCGAGAATATTTTTACGCATAAGATTTATATAAGTCAATAGAAAAGATCTTCAATCAAATGTTTAATCCTCTTTTTTCTTTTAATTAAGAGTTGCTTCCTTTAGATAATTCTGAGAATTTAATTACTTTTTCCTAAAAATGCTCTCATTTTTTCCTTTTGTTCGGCGGTGTCAAAGCAAGTCATGTAATTTCTGCGTTCAAAGGCTAAACCCTCGCTCAGTGGCATCTCAAAGGATTTAAGAACACTTTCTTTAGCCATTTGCACAGCAATGGGTGATTGAGATGCAATGGTTTCCGCTAATTTTTCGGCTTCGTATAAGAGTAGTTCTGCTGGTACAACTTTGTTTACCATACCTATTCGATAGGCTTCGCTTGCAGAAATAAAATTACCAGTTAAAACCATTTCCATTGCCATATTTTTGCCTATCAATCGTGGTAAACGCTGAGTACCCCCAGCTCCGGGCATTATTCCAAGTTTGATTTCAGGTTGTCCGAATTTTGCATTTTCTGCTGCAATTATTAGATCGCATGACATAGCCAACTCGCAACCTCCACCTAAGGCAAATCCTGCAACAGCAGCAATTATTGGTTTTTTTATCAGCCTAATGCTTTGCCATAAACTGTACATATCCATTTTCCAAACACCTACGGGCCCAAGCTCAGCGAGTCCATTAATATCAGCACCTGCTGCGAAAGCTTTATCCGAACCTGTTAAAATAATGCAGTTTATATCTTCATTTTTGTCAAGTGTTTGCAAGGCAACTAGTATCTCGTTTAGGAAGTCATAACTTAAAGCATTGAGTACTTTTGGTCTGTTGAGCGTAACAATCCCTGTTTTTTTGGCTTGGCTGATGTTAAGGAGTATATTTGTAGAGTCCATGAGAAAGATTTATAAAACCACAAAAGTAAGGATTAGGGCCGTGATATATTTCATGTGCTTTATTGCTCTTAGCAACTCCTCGAATGCTCAAGCTATTGCCGAATTTGAAAATAAGACGGTTAATTTTGGCACTGTCATGGAAGGAAGTATTTGCAAACACAGTTATAAATTTAAAAACACTGGGAATAAACCCCTCGAAATTTCAAATGTCTCTGTTACATGTGGTTGCACAGTTCCACGTTGGACACACACACCTATTATGCCCGGTGATACGTCCTCAATTTATATAGAGTTTAATACCTTTAATAAAATGGGCCCACAAGCTAAAGGGGTAAATCTTACAACGAATTGTCCAGAATCCATGATTGGTTTAATAATTATGGCTAATATTATTCCGGATTCGAATTTTGCCCAAGTTATTGATTCAACAAGCTATAAACCCATGAGATTGGTTGATCAAAAAAGTTATTTTCAGGTTATTTTACCAGCAAAAAGCTTGGCAAAAAAAGGTTTTAAAGGTGATGCGTATGATATGGAGAGAATGATAAAACTAATTTTTTCAACTCAAGATAAATCACTGACTGAAACCCTTTGGTATAGCACCAGTAATGATTTTGTAGTCGTAAACACTTTTTTACCAGAGAATAAAATTGTGATAGCAAAAATTTTGAAAAAGGAACTTTCTAAAAAGAAGAAGGTGAAAGCTTGGCAAAAGAAAGCTAATAAATAAGCAAAACTACTTTTAAGTGCTTAAGATCATATAAGACTTTATTTGATGTCTAAAATTTTAATTTCCAGCCTACAGAATCCTTTAATAAAACAGATTCAAAAACTGGATAAAAACAGAGAACGTCGTGAATTAAATATATTTCCTGTTGAGGGGCTTCGGGAGTGCAAGCTAGCATTGGAAGGTGGATTCGAAATTAAAAAGTTGGTGTATTGTAGTCAATATATTTCAGAATTCGATATTCGAACAAGGTTAAATACAGATGGTGATTTTGAATGGGTTGATACCACGAATCATGTTTTTGACAGCTTGGTGTATCGAAAAGGGATTCCCAATGTATTGGCATTGGTGGTTCCTAAATTACTTAAATTAAATCAGCTTCAATTAAAGGAGAATCCATTGCTTTTAATTATAGATTCGGTAGAAAAGCCAGGCAATTTAGGAGCCATGCTACGCACCTGTGATGCTGGTGGTATTGATGCAGTTATTGTTTGTGATCCACAAACTGATATTTACAACCCAAATTGCATACGGTCGAGTTTAGGAGCCGTATTTACGCAAAAATTAGTTGTAACCGATGCTGAGACATGCATTGAATGGCTAAAAGAAAATTTGATTGATACCTATATTACCTATTTAGAATCTGCCCGCAACTACACCTACGAAACTTTTACCAAATCCACGGCCATTGTAGTTGGTTCGGAGGCTAATGGTGTAAAGGATATTTGGCTCAAAAATGGTTTTAAACATATTATTATTCCGCAATTTGGCAAAGTTGATTCAATGAATGTTGCAAACTCCGCAGCCATTGTTATTTTTGAAGCGATTAGGCAACGGAGTTTAGTCGGTTATTAGTTATTGGCTCATTTGTTAATTGAACATTGTAAATTGGTTATTGAATATTAATATTTGGATATTATTAAGTAGTGATGAGAGCATTTAGTAATTAGTTGTTAAATTATTGGTTATTAGATATTTGTAATAACACCTAGTCTAACATTTTTAATATAAAATCTAATATCTTTCTAAAATATCACAGTCAAACATCTCATAATCAATGCGTCAATATAAACTTCCCTGCTTTGGTTTTACCTTTAACTGTATACTGTAAAAAGTAGATGCCCGCAGGGTAATAACTTAGGTCAATTTCAACGTGACCTTGTTCTTTGGGGACATCAATTTTTAGAATTAATTTACCATTAAGATCAGAGATATAAAGTTCGTTGATATCGGAGTATATGTCAACCTGCAAAATTCCACGGCAAGGATTTGGGTAGTATTTTAAAAGCCATTCAGGCTCACTAACGATATTGAAAGAGTCACTTTTTGGGTTGTTAACTAAAGTTGAATCGTTAGAAATACTATCCGATTTTGTTTTTTGCAAGGAATCGATAATTTGAGAGTTCACCGTTTGATTGCATTCAGGCATAAATACATATTGTTGAAGGAGTCTTACTAGCAAAAGGTTTAAGGTTTCAACTACGTATTTATCCGTGCTCGGCGCAATATGCATATTTCCAATTCCGCTGTGGTCGGTTAAAAATATATAGTTTCCATTGGTAGCCAAAGCTATGCTTCGCATTAAATATTCTCCAGCCTTATCAATTCCACTGCAAACTATTGGAACAATCCTAATTCCTTTTTCGGCTGCCATTGTAGTGTATTTTTTGAGTTTAGCAAGTGATTCAGGGTCGCTATGGGGTGAAGCATCTAATACTAAAAACATCACTCTTGCTCTCGCCTTGCTACTCCAATTAAATTTAGAAATGGCAACCTCCATAGCTGCATCAACGCCTTCGGGTTCATCACCACCACCATCGGCATTTTGAGCTTTCATAAAATTCATCAGTTTACCAACATCTGAAGTAAGGTCTTGTTCAACCGTTAAGTAAGCATCTTCCTTGTCGCGGTAAAAAACAGAGCCAATGGATAAATTTAGTTTTGGATTACGACCTTTAACTTTTTCTATTACATCTTGTAATTCGGCTTGTAAATAAGTTATTTCATCGCCCATAGAACCGGTGGCATCCACTGCAAAAACGATGTCGAGATTGAGCGGCTGACTGCAAACAGCAGGAATAGTGATTATATTGATAGATTGGCCAAATGCTTTAGCATTATTTAAAGCATAGCTTTTTCCATCAAAAACCGCTTCAATTTTATAATTTCCTTTTTTCAAGTCGGATGAGTCGAACAAATTTGCCCATAGTTCGGCCTTTCCGGTATTGTCGGTATGACTTTTCCAAAGGATTGTACCGGAAGAATTTTTTAGTACCACTTCAATATCGGTTAATGGATTTTTAGATTCATTGGTTACTAAAACACTGAATCGGTGCTTTGGTAAAATGTTCCAGTTTTTAGAATAGCTCCTCAGTTCACCTTTGGTTAGGTCGTTCCAAAGGAACCATTTGTTAAAATCATTTATTTCACCGGCTGTTAAGGTTCCAGCTTTGATACCAGAGGTTTTGCCATCTGATTTATAGCTAACTCTTTCATCACCCAAATCAAAATCTTCGGCCGATTTTGATAGAGGGGAGGCTGAGCCACTAGAACCACGGAAGTCTTTTCGCGATTTTTCAAAAATCTTGCGATCACCTGTTTCTATACCGCGGGCAGTTGGACTAGTTGGGGAAATAGAAGGTGATGCTAGGTTGAAAACACCTGAAATTATTTTATCGTGTTCGTCGTCTATTTTGTGAATTTCAAAGGTTGAAGATTTAAGTATTATAGAATCAGGAATCGTTTTTAATACTTGTTTTTCGAGAAAAACAATGGTGTTTATAAGAGTATCTTTAGCAGGGAAAAGCGAATACGAATCGTTTTTGATTACAAATGTCTTTGCTTCAAATGCTAAAGTAAATTTGCCCGGAAAGAACGCAATATTAAACTGTCCTTTTTTGTCAGTAGTGGTTTCGAAAGTGATTCCATTTTTAAGGTATTTAACTTTTATTGTGCAGGATTCAATTGGTAAATTGGTGGCTTTGTCTTTAACAATACCATTAATTTCAAGTTTAGGTTCAGGAATGCTTAAGAACAAACTCCAGATAGGCAGAAGGAAAAAAAAGAAGTATTTCATGTTATAGTGTTATGATTTTAATTGGTAGATGCAATGTGTTTTAATATTCCATAATTAAAATATGAAAATAGTAATTACGAAAAAACGTAACAATTTTTTTTAAATGAATACTACATTTAAATGGAAGGTAAACGGTAAAGTCGCAGGCTACTACATCTTTTAATTATAGTCCAGATTGTTTTTTTTACGCGTGAGACATTTGATTAGCTTCCTCTATATTAAGAAAATGGGCTTTATAATTCGATGGCAGCAGGTCATCAATGTCGTTTGCTCTGCATAGGGCAATTCTGTTAGAAGGTACTCCATGTATTGTTGGGGGTTAATGTCCAGTTTTTTGCAGGTGCTGGTAATGGTGTACATCATCATGGCGATCCGTTGTGCGCTTTGATGGCTCCCTGCAAACAGGTAGTTCTTTCTTCCCAATGCCAAAGGACGTATAGCATTTTCAACCTGGTTGTTATCAATCAGAAGATAGCCAAACTCTGTATAAAGCCTCAGCTTATCCCATCGTGCAATACTGTAACTGATGGCTATGCCTATGGGACTCGAAGGCGTTACTGAATAAAGTTGCTGCTTCATCCATTTCTCCATTTTCTCTAAAACAGGAACTGATTGAATTTGACGAATTAAGTATATTTCTTCCGGCGTCTTGTCTTTTATATCTCTTTCAATAGCATATAACTGCCGGATGATGGTAATCATTATTTCGGCTCTTGCTTTGTCATTGGATAATGCTTCATCAAATTTTCTTCTGGCATGGGCCATACATCCGCTTAAGGTCAGATTAAGCGCTTTTGCGGTGGTATCATACACCTCATAGCCATCGGCTTGAACAATTCCTTTAAAAGATTGAAGTAATTTTTTTGGCCCACTCTGATCCCTGCCTTTTTGATAATCAAAAAATACAATATTGTCGGGCGGTGAATGATAAACCCACATATAACCCTGATGGGTTCCCTTTTTGCTGCCCTGCAAGACCTTGATAAGACTTTCGTCAGCCTGTATATAAGAGCTGCTAAGCACTATTTCTACCATCCAGTCATAGACAAGTTGTAAATTGTGCGGCAGCAGCTGTCCAGTCATAAAGAGTAGAATCAGCAATTTCAACACCCCATCGATTCAATTATTTTCTCTGACGCTGAATGGGTAAATGGTCTACATATTTACCTACCAGTAAATGTGCCAATAAACCCGGGCCTGCATTACCGCGCTCAATAGCTCTGGGCGGCAGTTCAGCAATGGCAACACCTCCCTGCTTTGTGGCATACTTGGGTCGCACAGTACGTAAAACATATATCTCAGGAACTTTTAATTCCAATACTTCGGTGATCTCTTCCCCGATTTTTACAAGATCAGTAAGATCTATCTGAGGCTCAATAACAGTTGTTACCCGCTTAAGATGGGCTGGTAGTGAAGTCCTGATCGACTTTGCTTTTTCATTTAGGGTGCTCCGGCTATCAGCAGATACCTCTTTGGTTTCTGCTATAGGCATTTCTAACTCCGGTAAGCCAAGTGTAAGCATCTATTGAGACATATCTGCTTGACCAGTGTGCCTTTCACTTTTAGCTCCGTAAACAAGTTTCAGCAACTGATCTAGACGTGCTTTGAGCGACAGGTTCAAAAATCCGAGTTCATCCAAGCGATTCTGCATGGATAAAAACCCGTATATTCTGCTTGTTAAATCTGTACCGTTTGTTGCACATTTAAATTTACGCTTAACCCTATATTTTACAAGAGTTCACAGCCTTTATTTATCCCCAATTCAATCCGCATTTACACCTAAATGGACATAGCGTTTGCGGTGGCGAACGCTGCTCAGAGAAACACCCGACAGGATACTTAAAAGTGTGGTGTATGGCAATGTGATTTCGCTACCAATCGGAACCTCAAAAGGTTTGCAATAAAGTGCAAATCCATCTTTATCCCAGCAAAGTATCCGCAATTGCTTCATGTTGCGGCTCACAAACAGGTAGACATCTACGCTCAATGGGTCACACAACATTTCATTGCGAACCAGTCCGCTCAATCCGTCAAAGCCCTTGCGCATGTCTGCCGAACCTCGATATATAAAATACCGTCTATGTGAATCAACTAAAAACATTACCCAATTAATAAGCGGATTA
>Ga0209181_10006414_pt1 | contig 16496 bp, 12 predicted proteins | sample MAT05_FD_187208 | JGI IMG/M metagenome (GOLD analysis project Ga0209181, IMG submission 187208) | Freshwater microbial communities from Lake Fryxell liftoff mats and glacier meltwater in Antarctica - MAT-05 (SPAdes) (version 2) | ecosystem: Environmental > Aquatic > Freshwater > Ice > Liftoff... | reverse complement strand
TTCCGGTTTCTATCTCATAACATTGAGCGATAAAACGAATCCCTCGTCCCATGATTTTCTCCTGATAGCCGTCTATAATAGATTATAGATCGATACACAGGATTTATCAACCAAGGGGATGCTTCCGTTTATAAGCATAAAATTTAAGACCCATTCGTTAATTCCCCAATATTAATTTTCAATGTATTGATTATTAATCATTTTTTATTTTCATTGCCAGAATGGGCTGGATATGCGAGAAAACCCAAGAATGGAAACAACAGCAAAACGCTTAAAAAAAGAAAGCGTGTAACCGATGTTGCCCCTCGACAAGGCGGTGCTAGTCTTGTCGAGGTACAATCGTTGACAAGGTTCGTGCAAGCTCATCCACATGCGGGTTAAAAAACATTGATTCATGAGTGCCAGGAATGGTATGTAAATTAATCTTTCCGCGCACGAATGGCCGCCAGCCATTGTAGGGATCGTTAATCAGATTAAACACACTCCATAATTCCTGCGCTTTAAACAACGTCACCTCACAACTCACCACCGGCAAATGATAATCCAGTAGTAATTTTTTTCGGTACTCTTCAAGGGCTACGAGTTGGTCATAATGCGCTTTGGTTAATTGTTGTGAGGTATTCGTAAGTAGACTTACGGAATTATCTTGCATGAGTTGTTCAGGGTAGCGCGCCCAACCATCCATGAGTCCAAGAAATTCAATGGAGGCGCCCTGGTGCTGTAACTGATGAGCCATTTCAAAAGCCACTGTTGCCCCAAATGACGCCCCACCCAAACAATAGCGCTCCCCGCGATACACCGATGCGATGGCTTGCAAATAAAAAGAGGCCATTTCCTCCAACGTTTTAAAGCGCCTGTCATCACCGTCAATACTGGTATCCTGAATACCATAAATGGTGTATTTGCCCTGTAAATGTTGCGCTAACTGCTGATACCAGAAAATAGAGCCTCCCACAGGATGCACCAAAAAAAGCGGGATGGGATAGGTGCCAGTGGCTAATTTAATCAGCGCCTTGGAAGGGTTCTTAACCATTAACCAAAGTGAGTCCTGTTGGTGGTTTTTAGCGAGCAGCTCATCGAGTTTTTGCGCCAGTCCATGAATGGTTGAACATTCAAACAGCACCGAGAGCGGGATGGATAAGCTGTAATGGGTTTTTAGCGCATTAATGATTTGCAACGCCATCAAGGAATCACCACCTAAATCAAAAAAATTATCATCCATTTGAATTAACTGGCGATTAAACACCATTTGCCAGATGTGCAAACAGCGTTGCTCGGTCGATGTCAAGGCATCCTGCACAGGCGCTTGGGACTGAATCAGTCTTTTTTGCGGCTGACTTTCCAAGCCTTCAAAATCAATTTTTTCATTTTCTTTTAAAGGAATGGCATCAACTAAACAAAACTCTTTTGGAATCATGTAAAAAGGCAAGTAATTGGCCAAGAAGGGCATGAGTTCACTTAACGTAAGCCCTGTTTTTTCAGCTATCAAATAGGCACGCAAGTACTTGTCACGCGCTTGATGTTTCACCACCACCACGGCTTGATGAATATCAGGGTATTGCATTAGAACCGTTTCAATCGCTGGAATCTCCACCCGATAACCATGAATTTTAATCTGAAAATCATTACGCCCGAAAAATTGAAGTTGCCCATCAGGTAACCAACACACCTCATCCCCTGTTTTATACACCAGTGTCTGTTTTGATAACGGCAAGGTGAGTGGCGTGAATTTGTCAGCCGTTAATTGCGGTTTATTCAAATAGCCAACCGCCACTTGTGCACCGGCAATGCACAACTCCCCTTTCATCCCAGGCGGGCATAAATTGGCAAATTTATCGACCACATAAGCCTGGCTATTAAACGCAGGCCGCCCAATGGGAACGGCTGATTCTTGCAACAAACAATCCGGCTTAACAAAATAAGAGGTCACAGAGACGGTCGTTTCTGTCGGCCCATATTCATTAACAATTTGAGTGGCAGGGTTTAATGCCAGCCACTGCGCAACTTCAGTGGCATGTAACACATCCGCACCCAACATCAAGAACTTTAACTCATGAAGTTTACGAATGTCATCGGGATAATTAAGCAATAATTCAACATACCCTGGGGTGAGTTCAGTATGGGTTATGTGATGGTGTTGTAAATGCTGTAAGTAGCGCTGCGGATTAATTTTATCAGGCTCGGCACAAACAGCGATGGTACCCCCCACGATTAAGGGCGCTAACGTGCAGGGCACGGATAAATCAAAGGCAATGGATGACGAAAAATCAATGATGGAGTGGCGATTAAAGTCTGTGGTTTGGGTAAACCAGCTGCAATAATTAAGAACATTACGCTGACTAATCATCACCCCTTTAGGCACACCGGTGGTGCCTGAAGTAAACATGATGTACGATAATTTTTCCACCTCAGAAGATGCAACTGGCACGGGGTTAAAGGGGAAGTTCTCCAGGGGTTGCTGGTGTAATAGTTCATCGCCATTGACTAAGGTAATGCTCGGCTGATTTTTAAAATGACGACTTAATTTTTCGATAAAGGCGGCATTGGTCACCACCACGCTAAGTTGTGATTCGCTGACAATTAAATCGATTTTCCCTAACGGGTATTTGGCATCAAGGGGGACATACACGGCATTCAGCCGCAAAATAGCCATAATGCTGGCAAGCATTAATGGCGTTCGGTTTAGATAAAGACCGACGAGGGCATGTGCACGCACCCCTTTTGCCGTTAAGGCACGAGCTATGGCTTCTGACATTTGCCACAGTGCTAAATAACTCACCGCATGCTCACCCATCAACAACGCCGGATGTGAGGGATTTTGCCTGACATGGTGTTCAAAGCGTGCCACTATCGTGTCTGAAGAAAGGGGTACTTTTTTACCCTCACCCCATTGCATCAGTTGTTTGTATTCCTCCTTGCTTAAAAAGGAAAGCTGATTAATGGCTAAAGTCGGTTGATGGATGAGTTGGCTTAAGATGGATTTTAGATGCGCATTAAACCCACGCATGAGCTGCATGATTGCCCCACTATGAAAGGCCTTATTGATGCGATGGTAGCAAACAAGCGTGTGTTCTTGCGCGTTAATGTGCACGTAAATGAGTGTATTTGATGGAAGATGTTGAGGCGCTAGTGCTTTAAAACTTAAGGTAATCGTAGGGCTAACACTGTGTTCCAAATCCGGTTGCCTGTGGTAGACATCGGCTAGAAAACCTGCTTTTTTCTCTATCTCTTGATAACGATGCGTGACCACTTGAGCAAAGGCTTCTAAGGAAAAACTTTCCTTACTCGGCGGGATGCTTAAAGGTTTGGTTGATGGAAAGAAAAAGCTTAACGCATCATGTGCTGTATCAAAGACCTCGGAGGCCACCAACACATCGGTTTTTTCATAATTATTTATCTTAAAAAAATAAATCAACAGACTGGTTAATATTGCCATCGCGTGCTGTTCTTTGGCCACGGTGCTTAACAGCGCATGAAGTTTTAAGGGTTTGTTTTTTTGAAACGCACCTTGCATTGCCGCTTGCGATGTAAAAATAGTGTGCTCTGTGAGTTCTTTGAGTTTTTTAATCCAGAACCGTTCCTGTTTGAGTGCAGATCGGTACCCTTTTCCATGAGATGAAATCAAATGGGCAGGGATTTGCGCTAAAGAGGCACCGGGTAACAAATGATGGCGCGTCATAAATTCTGTGGTTAACGGTTCATTTCCTGCACGTCTAACCTGTAAACTCACCACCTCGCCGCGACACGTGGCTACGGTCATTTCACCTAGACTAACACTCAGGAGAGTACCTGATCGTTGGCTGGTTTGAAGCTCACGCCGACTAACGCCTGTAATGATTAGAAAATCATCGTTAAGATAGATTTTTGGTAGCCCAATGTTGTTTCGATAATGGCCTAACGTCACGGCCTGATGCAGGGTGATAATGGCTTTAGCCGTTGCGGTGTGCCAATCAATAAACCCTAAATGGGGCAGCAAATGGGTGGCTGAAAAATAACGTTTATGATGCAAGACTTGCCGCACGCCGCAAATGGGTTTTTGCGCAAGGCAATCCAGTACCTCACCAAAACTTGCAATGGCTTGTTCATAACAGCGTAAATTCAACGTCAGTGCGGTGTCGTAAGGCTCGATAGCAAACGAGCGTTGCACTAAAATATCGCCTTCATCAATGGCCTCATTAACCAAATGCCAGCTCACCCCATGACGTGTTTCACCGTTTAAAATCGCCCAACTGGTGGCATTTAAACCGGCGTAATCAGGCAACAGGGAGTCATGGTAATTAATCACCGCCACCCGTGCGAGCTTAATGAGATCAGGCGTTAAGATGCGGCTGTTGACGATACTAAAAATACAATCCACCACCGGCGTGTCGGATAAATGCACCTCATCAAGCGATTTAACCCAGGGTATGCCTTGGGTGGTAGCCCAGGTTTGCACCGATTTTATCGGTGATATAATTAAGGCTATCGCATGGTTTTGAGCAAACAACTGACTGGCGCACTGAATGAGCAGACTGTCTTCACCAATTAAATAACAGGAAAGGGTCATATTTATTCCTGGTCGTGTATAATAAACAAAGAGGGGCGGATTTGCTCGATGATTATCGTGTCCGATACCGGACAAAGGGCGAAAGGATATCACAAACAATGTCTATTAATCATTCAGACTTTATAAAAAAAAATCCCATACTGCATGCCCTTGCTAACCAACTCCCTGAAATTCTTGTCATTCTCGATGATCAATTTAATGTGACTCTCTTCAATGATAGTGCAGAAAAACTGTTTCATTGCACTTTAGCTGAAGTGCATGGCCAATCTTTTTCCAAAATTTGCCATCGAGCACGTATCGCCTGCTTTATTTCAGAGTACATACTCACCCATGCCAATAAGGTGTTTAATCAAGACATTGCCACCCTCATTAATGGCGTGAAGTTAAATTGGCACGTCTTTTCCATTGAAACGCCTGATGGTTTATTTCATGTGTTAAAAACCATCAATTTTTCCAACAAACAAAACATCAATGCCATTTATCAGTATGAAACCCTGATTGAAAACATGCCCTGTAATGTCTATTGGGTGGATAAAGAGTGTAAAATGCTTGGGTGTAACCAAAATGTGCTCTCAATGCTTAACATGACTTTAGAGCAATTTCGGGGCAAAACCTATGATGAATTGTCTTACCTTTGTCAGTGGCAAGAGGGGCTTGCGGATAAATTGCACAATGATGATTTAACCGTTCTTCGTTCAGGGCAGGCCATTTATGGCATAGAAGACCCCCCTATTCCCAATGCCGATGGCAGTGCGTCTAATTTTCTCACCAGCCGTGTTCCCTTACGCACCAAGACCGGAGAAATTGTAGGAGTGGCGGGGATTTCTGTGGATGTCACGGCGTTAAAACAGGCACGCGAGCAAGCAGAAACGGCCAATCGTACTAAAAGTGCGTTCATGGCCAACATGAGCCATGACATCCGCACCCCGCTTACCGGCATTATTGGCATGGCTGACATGCTTAAAGACAACGCCAGTAATGAAGACGAAAAACAACACGCCATCTGGTTGTTAGAAAGTGGCGAACAACTGTTAAAACTACTCAACAGCGTGCTTGAGGTGGTTTCGGCAGATAATATCAGTGAGGCAGATTTAAAAGAAGAGTGGTTTGATTTACACGATTGCTTACAAAGCCTCATTCAACTGGAAATGCCCACCATTCAAATTAAGAACCTCGCGTTAAATCTCAATATCGATCGTGATATTCCTCGTTTTATCTATACCGATCGGAATAAATTACATCGCATTTTACTTAACCTGTTAAGTAATGCGATTAAGTTTACCCACCAAGGTTTTATTGATTTAAACGTAGCTGTTGATTCCAGAACGCTTGAGCGTGTCACCCTAAAATTTACGGTGAGCGATACCGGCGTTGGCATTTCCAATGACAACATCGATAAAATATTTGAGCGCTTTTATCGGGTTACCCCATCTTATAAAGGCCTGCATCAAGGTCACGGCGTGGGATTGCATATTGTCAAACAATACAGCGAAGCTTTGGGAGGTCAATTACACGTTAGCAGTCGTGAGGAGTGCGGCAGTATTTTTTCGCTCCTGTTAACTGTCGCGTCCTGCGTACAAAATCCCAATGAGGGGAGTCAATCATTAAATGATTCAGCAAGGAACGAACAACAGCTCATTGCACACGTGCTGCGCGTGTTACTGGTTGAAGATAATCCCATTGCTTTAAACATGCTCGAAACCATTGCCCATAAAAACAATTGTCAAATTCAATCGGCAGTCACAGGCGAAGAAGCCTTTATGCTTGCTACATCTCATGAGTTTGATTTAATTATCACCGATATTGGCTTACCGGGTATTTCAGGCATTGAGTTCACGCAACAGTTTCGTCAATGGGAATCACAAAAAAAGGCAACGCTCACCCCTACAGTGGGCTTGACTGCGCACGCCAAAGAAGACGCCGAAAGGGATTGCTTACAAGCTGGCATGCAAGCGGTGTTTTCCAAACCGGTGACCATGACGATATTCAAACAAGCCTTAAGCGTTATTGCTAACCGCAGTGAACCTATCGAGGATGCCCCCTGCCCTACACCGCCACTGTCACCTTCACCTTTAGGCGCTGATTTACCCAACAGCGAGCAAGCCCTGTTTTTGCTGGAGCAATACCCCCTATTAAATGAAGAAGAAGGCATTAATAATCTAGGGGATAAAGCCGTTTTAAAAGACTTATTAAAACTCCTGCTCAATAAAGAATTGCCTAATGAGCGCAAAACGCTCCAACACAGTTACGAGCAACAAGACTGGCCTCAAATTGAAAAACTGGCACACAAGTTAAAAAGCAGTGCGCTGTATTGTGGCACCACACGGTTAAAATTTGCCTGCCAATATTTGGAGCGTTATCAAAAAGCAGGACACCATCATTTACAAGACCATCTATTCAAGCAGTTACTCCAAGTGATGGAGCAAACCCAGACCATTATTCATCAGTGGTTAGCCGAAAACTCCTAAAATTACGTCTCCTAAAAATGATCTGCGTTCTCTTCCACATTAAGCACACAATCTGTCATTGATAAACTGTTTTTCCATTTCTTGTTCGATACAGAACTGCTGCTCCCATAAGTCCTCTAGTTCTTTTCTTAGTATTTGAATATTTTCTCTAATACTTAAAATAGCTTCCTCACTCGTTTGTTGATAAATAATAGTTGTGAGATGCTCAATTTGTGAGATTTTCTCCTGCATTTTCTTTTCTATTTGGATTAATCGATCGTCCTTGTCATCGGAAATAAGAGGGATATTGGATTGGTTCATCTCAAGCTCTTTTTGCTGTTGCCATTTTAAATCTCGTAACTCTTGCTTATCTTTAAAATCCTGACCTAAGTAAAAGTGTTTATAGAACCCCTTAGGCGTTTTCCAATGGTTAGATCGAACAATTTTGGATAAAATATTGTTCCTAAATTTAAAACATTTAACGTTCGGCAGGTAGTATTCTGTATTGAGAAGACGGAGCGTGCCAGGGGAAATGAGACAAATTCTGTGTTGAGATAAGTAGCAGAATTATCCTGCCATGCACATCTCAGATTGTCCAGATTTATTTACTTTTCCAATTGCTTCTGGCGGATTAATGTACACTGCTTTCGGCAGTTTTTTTAGCTGTGGTTGTCTATGATTAAAACGTTCTGGATGCGCTAAAAAAGCCTGCTTAAGAACGGCATGTCGTTGCTCGAGAATAGCTTGACCTTGCTGGTAATGAACAGATTCTGGTGTTAGCCATGCGATTCCGGAATGATAATGCTCTTTGTTGTACCATGGAAAAAATTGCTGACAAAATGCCTCTGCATGATTTAGTGATTGACAGCGAACGGGGAACTCAGGCCGATATTTAAGCGTTTTAAAATGCGATTCAGAAAATGGATTGTCGTTACTTGTATAAGGCCGATTGTGTGTCTTATCTACCCCGAGGTGTTCAAGTAATTGCGAGACGGTGTGTGACTTCATGCTCGGCCCGTTATCCGCATGTATCGTCAGTTGATTGGGTTGAATGCCTTGCTTCAACGCAGACTCCTGTATTAATTTACGGGCTAGCTCCTGCGATTCGCACTCGGCAATGAGCCAACCCACAACATAACGGCTGTAGATATCCATGATGACATATAAGTGGTAATAGACCCATTTTGTGGGACCCAGTAGTTGAGTAAGAGCCAGAGCGTAGTCGAACTATCTCTCTGGTTCTCCTCACCGAACCGTACGTGCACCTTTCAGCGCATACGGCTCTCCATTTATCCGTGGCCAACGGCCATCGCAACATCTGTATAGCGTGATGTGATCGTATTCCTTTCTTCCACTCTAAGATGTGGGTTCATTTCTGGTAATCGCCATCGGAATCTCATTTTGGGACTGCTCACCAGTCGGTAGAGCGATTCACCACTTAAATTTCCGTTGTTGGTTTTACCAAAGAGTACCCACGTCTTCGCTTTATTTGGCTCAGGATGTTTGCACCATCTTTTTAATAGCGATTTAACGCTACAACGGTACTTCGAACCAAGCCAATGTCCAAGTTTCCAGAAAACGATTCGATCGATTTTACTGTAAACTTGAGCGGTGAAATCGGTGTAACAGTAGAATTGCGACCAGCCTTTAAGTTTCTGATTAAGCTTTTCTACCTTATCAATCATGCTCGTACTATAATCGCCTGTTAGTTCTTTACTCAACGAGTGAGCAAAGGCTTTTGCTTTCCCGTGTGGGATGCCAGTGACCACTCTCATTGTGCCTTTTGGTCCTCTTTTGCGTATAATCCTGTGTCCGAGGAAAATAAATCCATCATTGACGTGAGTAATCTGGGTCTTTTCCATATTTAAAGTAAGCTTAAGCTTACCTTCCAGAAATTCACGACACTGTTCACGAATAACTTCTGCCGCTTCTTTGTTGCCTTTGACTGTTATCACAAAGTCGTCAGCATAACGACAGTACGCTACTGCTGGCTTCCATTGCCAGTTTCCCTCTTTCGCTGGAGCACGCCCAATCTTGATACTATTGTTCCAGTACCAACGATCTTTTCGTACTTTATCCCCTAGATAACACTTGTCCAGATACTGATCAAACTCATTAAGCATGATGTTTGAAAGTAATGGCGAAATCACACCGCCTTGAGGTACGCCTTTGCTGGCGGCACAAAATAGGTTTCGTTCAACATGTCCCGCTTTTATAAACTGCCAAAGAAGGTTGTTGAAACGTTGACAACTAATGCGCTTACGCACGCACTGCATGAGTAATTTATGATGAACTGTATCAAAGTAGCTTGATAAGTCGCCTTCAATTACCCATCGTCCCCGCGTTTTCGTTTCTGATATGTCAGTCAGTTGTAGCTTGACTGTACGTATCGCGTGGTGGACACTGCGTTCTGGCCGAAACCCATAGGATAACGAATGGAAATCGTTTTCCCATATAGGTTCCATGGCCATCAGCATGGCACGTTGTACTATTCTATCCCGCAGTGTTGGAATACCAAGAGGACGCTGTTTGCCATTCGCTTTTGGAATATAGACTCGTCTAGCCGGTGACGGTTGATACGTGTCTGCCAGAAGGTCTTCCCTGATTTGTTTGAGATAATTGCTTAGCTCGCCAGTCAGGTGTTGCTTCGTTATTCCGTCCACGCCGGGTGTGTTTGCTCCACGTGAAGAAAGTGTGATTTCCGCAGCATGAGAGAGCCACTCAGGGTGACTAATAAGACGCAGTAATCGATCAACTCTATAAGAGTCTTTCGCTGCAGTCCATGTTGCTAATTTGCGTTGCATTTCGCTGATTATCAAAGGTCTTCACCTCATTAAGGTCAGTTAGTCTGCTTACGCAGATCGGTTAAACTGCGCCCCTTCGCCATGTAATGGGACTTACCCATCGCCGACTACTACGAACGCTCCGTCAGTCTATATTGTCATCCGGGTCATGCTCCTTTAACATTCAATATAAACCTTCCCCGGTTTATCTACCTGAACTCAAACACAGTGGGGTGGATGCCGATCGCAGTCTTTTCCCTTGTCGTTCTGCAAGGTGATAACGCCATGAATGCAGAATTGTGCTATTGCATTCATCCATGCTGTTTGCATACATATCATTCAGCAATTCGGTGTTTCAGCTCCAAATTATAGCTAATCTACAACGTTATACTGCCTATTAACTCGTGTAGGCAGTGGCGACATTTCAGCCCATAGATGCGGGTTAATCGGTTCATGTTCTTCATCCGTCCACTACTCAGTCTAGAGAAGCATCTTGGCTTAACGAATTCGCCTCACTTCCCGTTGTCAACGGGTTACATCACCTTACCAGCATACGGTAAGTCACTGCCGTTCAAGACTCATGTGCCTTCACAACCAGGCACCGATCCAGCTAATGTACTGTTACTCCTTGTTCATTCACTGGATATTTCAGATAGATTCGTGGCTCATTCAAGTATCCATACTCGCCCTGAGCTCCGGGCACACATTTGGTGATGTCCCATGACCAAACTTCATTGGGTCGTGTTGCAATCAACTCAGGCTTGACGGCATCGCGATGATTGCGCTGAATTCGGCGATCTTTTGTTTCGCCGTGGTCTGCCAGAATGCGATACATTGTTCGGGGTGAACAATAATACTCGCCCTTATCCATCAGCTCATAATAGGCATCGTAAGGCGTTTTATCGATGAAACGCTCACTGTGCAATAAATCAAGAACACACTGCTTTTCCTGGCTGTTAAGGGCGTTAACAGGGGTAGTTCGTGATAATATTTCATGTTGAGCGTATTGGTTGCTCCCTACGTGCCGATAATAAGTGGCTCGCGAAATCTGCATTGCAGAACAAAGCATATCAACCGGAATGGACTTATTTTGACCTGCTTTTGAAATGTTATCCATCAGCTCACCTCGTTGCTGTCGTGTGGGAGGATGTGTGTCCCAAGCAGTTCGGAGACTTTTTTTTGGAGATCAATGACCGCCTGCGCTTGCGCCAGTTTCTTTTTTAATTGTTCAATCTCGCGAGCCATATGATCGGTGCGTCGGGCATGGGAAGAAGTCTTCTTGCCATCACCATTCATTCTCAGCTGTTTTCTCCATGATGAAACCCGTGCATGATACAAACCCTCGCGGCGTAACAACGCCCCACGCTCCGATGCATTAGCGCAAGCATCATAGGAGGTTAAAAATTGCAGTTTATAGGCTTTGGTAAATTGACGCCGTGTCGCACGGGTCGCTTTTACTTGAGGATCAGATGGTGATGTCTCTCCTGAACATACTTGCTCATTATTATTGCTAATGCTTGATATAGTGCTTGAATTTAACTCTTTAACGCCATTCGTTCCTGATACCATTTTAACGATTTCCCTACCGCCCTCATGGAAGTAGTTTTACCTTATTTTTGTCTCATTGTCGCTGGCACAGAGGGACCGGATAATTTTACACCGCGCTCGCCTACTAAAGATTGATATTGTTCTGGCAATTCAGAAATAAATTCATGGCACCGGGCTTTTTTAGCCGCTTCTATCACTTCATCATCTGTAGCATCCATTCTTGCAAATCGAATGTTTTCCATAAGGGTTCGATGAAATAAATCACATTCCTGAGGGATGGTACTAATTTGTTTTCTAAGCGATGCTTTTTTTACTTTTTTAATATCCTGACTGTCAATCAAAATGTCTCCAGATTGAGTATCAAACAATCGTAAGATAAGTTTTGTCACTTTCAGAAGACGATGACAATAGCCAGAAGTCCTTGTCAATGAATCTATTTCAATGAGTCATTTGCCAACGCACAGCATGGGCGACGGAACGCTCAGTAATTTGTTCCATGAGTGGAATATTTTCTACAGGGTAGCCTTGCAACAACAACTCAGCAATGACCAAAAAATATTTCCATTGTTCTCCTTTAACACTCTTGGAGCGGTGCCATAAAAGCATTCTTATCAATATGAAACTCCATTTATCGAGTAATTCACCTGTCATAAAAGCACGGGTAGTAATTTTAGGTAGGGACTCTTTTGGATTCTTTTTCTTTATTTTAGAGTGCATTTCAACAGCTTCTGTAATAACCTGATTGACGCGATCCCCTGTTTCAAACCACGAGTTGCCAAAATCTGTTGTTGTTGGCCAGAGGCTACTCGCTTTTAATGCCAGATCAACTAAAGCAGTATCATTAGTATCTAATTTTTCCTGGTCTTTTATCCGACTGATCTCAGCCATTGGGTTAATAGGCTGAGGAAGCCAGTTTTGCGCACCAAATAATTCCACTACCTCCAGAAATGATGGTTCTGGGGTGTGGTTCTTTTTTTGACCAACAGAAATAAAGTGCCCGACAAGTTTTGAAACAAAGGTTGTGGTAACAAATTTTGAAGGCAATGTATTTCTTTCGAGAATTCCTGAAAATTCCTCTGCATGAGCTTTATGCATCACAAACGGCTCTCTAATACCAATACCCTCTTTAAGAAGAAATCCTGCTATCGTTCGTTGATTTTTTGCTTTTGTTTCAAAGAGAATACACTGAACACCTGCACCATCAACACTCGATGAAATTAATTTTGTTATTTTAGAGGAAGGATGGGGTGCCGGCATGATTCCTTTTTTACGAACTTGTTGAATGAGTGTATCAATCGATGCTTGCTCATTGTGGGGTAACCAATTCCTTATGACAATAAATCGACGTAGAGAAATAGGAGAAGCCAGTGCCATATTTTCAGCAAAACTGTGTAGCCACATTAGTGGAACCATACAACGAATGGATTTTTTTGGATGTAGCAACATAAATACACCCACATCCTGTACAAATGCATTTTTTGCGGTGATGAGCTCATGGATTAAAGCACATTGTATTTCTATTGGCTGAAGTTGAATTTGAGCAATCAGAAAGTCATATAATTCAAATGAGGTATTTATTCCTCCTTCACGGCGCATCAGATCTAAAAAAGCAGGCAATTGGGGCGCAATATCAGGTAAATTGTCTAAAATAGCGGGAGCATAGGTATTGATATCATAATCTAACTCTGGAGTAGGGAGCTTGGATTCATGCAGAGCATTACTAATGAGCATCTTTTTCTCTGTGCTCAAGGCTTGAAATATTTGTTTCAATGCTTGATGGAGATACTTTAAAATAGCTTGTGCGTTAGTGTCTTGATTATCTAATTTATAACGCAACCTCGTGAATGCCTCATTAAAAAGAAGAGACAGCTGGTGCTCTTTATTTTTAACTAACTGATCATCAGGAAAAACCGCAAAATAATCCAGGCACGACAAAACCATTTCAGGGTGAATAACAAATTGTTGTTCAACACTATCTGGCACGCGTAAAGAGCTCGCCTCTAAATTCAAAATGCTATCAAAAAGAGATTCTACAGAATTCATTGTGGATTACCTTGTAATTTACTTTTCTTAACGGTTCTTTTTATTTTGAATAGTGCAAGATTCATTTCATAGGTTGTTTCAGTTCCTGTGACTTCCATTTCATCGTCAGGAATAATCAAATCCGCAATTAAATCGCCAGTGTATTCCATCAAGGTTTTTTGTTTTGGTGAATTTTCAGGTAGCAGCTGAACCTGGTTTATCATGTGGCTTAATTCTCTAACTTTAGCAAAGGTATCAATAATAGCCAAGGTTGTTTCTGTAGCCTGAGGGCTTTTTAAAATGGTTGCTAACATGTATAAACCACGTTCGGTAAAGGCAGTAGGAAGCTTTATTTTTCCACCTTTAATTGAAGTCGCAAATTGCGACTTCAATGGCTCCCACTCTTCTTTTGTCAGCTCAATCAAGTAACCTGAAGGAAACTTATCTTGATTACGACTAACTGCCTCATTGATTCGTTTAGTTTCAACTTGATATAAATCAGCAACGTCTGAATCAATAATCACTTTTTGATTGCGGATCTCAATGATTTTTTCCTGAACTTGATCATATTTAATAATTTGCATGCCTGAAACTGTCCTATTTTATCTCACTATCTTTAGCAAGAGCTCTATAAACTGAAGTGCGACCGATTCCTAATTGCCGTGATATGGCGGTAGGGCTTAAGTGTTCTTCAAAACGAAGTCGTTGAATTTCTTTATCGTCAATTGCCTTTTTTCGTCCTGAGTAAGCGCCACGTTGTTTTGCTGCTGTAATACCTTCCAGTTGACGTTCACGTCGAAGATTTGTTTCAAATTCAGCAAAAACACCTAACATATCCAGAAAGGCTTTGCCTGCAGCAGTTCGCGTATCGATAGGCTGCTCGGTTGCCTTTAATGTTACATTTTTTTCCTTCAACAAGTGCACAATATCCTGCAAGTCTTTAATACTGCGAGCAAGCCGATCAACTCGGGTGACCATTAACGTGTCACCGGATTGCAAAAACTGGAGTAACAATTCTAATTCAGTACGTGAATTACGGCTGGTTCCAGATGCCTTTTCGGCACGTACAATTTCACAGCCAGCAGCGCGGAGTGTTTTTTCCTGCAAAGCATAATCTTGATCGATGCTTGAAACTCTGGCATATCCATAGCAAGCCATAAATCTGTTCCATTAGAATTTAGAAGTGTGCATGATAGTGCACCGAAATAGTAAAATCAATCCTATTGGTACAAAAATAATGTTCCAACTAAATGTTCCCGCAGGGTATACCTTACAAACACACGAGATTGATTTTACCTATTGAAATCTGAATTAGCCAAGTGCACGCTCAAAAGTTCTTCGTCGTTCAGTAGGAGACTGATAATCAACCTGCGCCAGGATTTTTTTATTAATCATTTCTTCACCGGATTCTATCCCTAAGAGCGCGGCTTTTGTCAGTAACGTCATAATCTCACCAATTGTACCTTCACTTTTATCAAGCAGAAAGCGCATGAGATCCGGACTCGTAAGAGTTGATGGTTTGCGCAGTGGAAAAGTAGAGGTAATGCTTGCAAGAAGCGATGCAAGCTCTTCGTCATCTTGCCACAAGGGTAATGTAAAGGGTTCAAACCTGTTTTCAAGTTGATCATCGCTGCGAACCGCATAATAGGCATCTTTGGTACCGACACAGACAATAGGAATTTTTAATTGATTTCCAAGAAAACGGATTAAATTTAAAAATTCTCTTTGTGCGGCTGATGTTCCTGCCAACAGATTATGTACCTCATCGATGATAAGCAGTCTAACTTTTAATCTGTCTAATGATTGCAGGACTTTGATTTCTAGATCAGAGATTCGTGATCGTGAGATTAGTCTCACATTCATAGCATGTAACAGCATGGAATAAAATCGGGGTATTTTAGGGTCGGATGGCATTTGCACAACAACAATTGGCATCTCTTCTGGTTGATAATGATTTCCGTTTTCGGATAAATGGGTTCGTCTAAATTTTTCGATAATCATTGACTTGCCGTTATTTGTTGGACCGATGAGAAGTAAATTGGGCATTCTTTGACGTTTGGGGTGCGATAACAGCATTTCCAATTTAGCTACAGCCTCTGTGGCTTGAGTATAACCAACCCATCGGTCAGTACGAACCCGGTGAATCCTTTCACAATCTGGCAAAAGTGCAATTTCTTTTGCCCATGGCATAAGATGGGGCATTGCTTCGTCGTTGTTCAAATTACCACTCCTCTATGACTTCGAAAGGTTTTGCTGGTGTATATTCTATTTCCAAATCACTATTAGTTGATAGAACAGAATTTTGGTTGCTAAATGTCGTGCTTTTTTCGGTTAAATGATTAGTTCGTGCTTTTTTTCGTCTGGCTGCTCGACTAATGGCTGATGCAGCGTCAACAATTTTGCGCATGGCCTCAATTGTTCTAAAAATTGCAGCTTCATCTACCTTTTTTGCTCCTTGCTCTTTAAGGTATCTTAGACTTTCTCGGTATTCCCATAAAGTAACTGCAGGGTAATTAAGTGTTCGATAGGGGACTTCGAGGTATTCATTTTGATTAGGTGGTAAAACAAAAATACGGCTGATATCACGTGGATCACGTCGAATAATAAACTTTTCACCTTTGTTTCTTTCTGCAATCCATGGTTGCAAAGCATTGCTGTAGTAATTGATGTGATCCACCATAAACCCATGGCGTTGAATGGATCGTTTGATAATAGGTAAAAAATCAATGAGAAATCCTTTCTTATTCTGAACCATCGGCTTTAAACCAGTACCCGCCAGTATTCCTGACTTGTAACGCTCAATGGGCGGCTCAAGGAGCGAAGAATGAATTTTATTGTGGTATTGACCAACAATGACAAGGGTTAGCCACTTTTCAAGTTCAGACAAAGTTAATATTGCTTTGCCATCCGAATCATATTCACCACGCTCATGTATATTTGAAAAGGTTGTTCCTGGTAGCGTATGGATATATTGCATCAGTGTACCGATGAGACGTTCTATGATTCCACCATACTGAGGTTCTCCTACAGGACGATATCGAAGCTCAATGCCATGTTGCATACAGCCACGTCGTAAAGCCTCACTGTGGAATTCAGCCCCATTATCAACATAAATCACCAATGGCTTCCCCCATATTGGCCATTCCCCTT
>Ga0209181_10006413_pt1 | contig 16500 bp, 11 predicted proteins | sample MAT05_FD_187208 | JGI IMG/M metagenome (GOLD analysis project Ga0209181, IMG submission 187208) | Freshwater microbial communities from Lake Fryxell liftoff mats and glacier meltwater in Antarctica - MAT-05 (SPAdes) (version 2) | ecosystem: Environmental > Aquatic > Freshwater > Ice > Liftoff... | reverse complement strand
AAACAGCACCCTTGCGCACCAACGCCAAAGTTCTCAACGATGAACAACGCGTGGCCGCAAATCCTGGGGCTGCTGACGGCCCCGCGACGGCGCCGAAAAACCCGACCGCTGAGCATTCGCCCATTTCCGGGCAACGCGAACCCCGCCTTGGCGGCGAGTTGCATCAGAGCGCCGGCAACGGCCATCCTGCGCTGACCACCAACCAAGGCCTGGTCATTTCCGACAATCAGAATTCGCTCAATGCGCATGCCAGCGGGCCGGCCCTGCTCGAAGACTTCATCCTGCGAGAGAAGATTTTCCACTTCGACCACGAGCGCATTCCCGAACGCATCGTCCACGCGCGTGGCAGCGCGGCCCACGGCACGTTCGAGTTGACCGAGTCTCTCGCGCGCTATACGAGCGCCGCCATCCTTACCGAAGTCGGCCGCAAGACACCGGTGTTCGCGCGCTTCTCGACCGTAGCGGGCGGCTCGGGTTCAATCGATACCCCGCGCGACGTGCGCGGCTTCGCCGTCAAGTTTTACACCGGGCAAGGCAATTGGGACCTGGTAGGCAACAACATCCCGGTATTTTTCATCCAGGATGCGATCAAGTTTCCCGACTTGATACACGCTGTGAAAATGGAGCCGGACCGCGGCTTTCCCCAGGCGGGGTCCGCGCACGACACCTTTTGGGACTACATCTCGCTCACGCCCGAAGCCATGCACATGGTGATGTGGGCCATGTCCGACCGCACCTTGCCGCGCTCGCTGCGCATGATGGAAGGTTTCGGCATTCACAGCTTCCGGCTGATCGACGCCGAAGGCAAGTCGACCTTCGTGAAATTCCACTGGCGGCCGGAACTGGGATTGCAGTCGACGATCTGGGACGAGACAGTGAAGATCGCCGGAGCCGACCCTGACTTTCATCGCCGCGATCTGTTCGAATCCATCCAGAGCGGCGCCTTCCCCGCATGGCAGCTGGCGGTCCAGCTTTTCACCGAAGAACAAGCCGATGCGTTCCCGTTCGACCACCTCGATTCGACCAAACTGATTCCCGAGGAACTCGTGCCGCTCAAGGTCGTCGGCCGCATGGTGCTCGATCGCTGGCCGGAGAACTTCTTCGCCGAAACAGAGCAGGTGGCGTTTTGCCCCTCGCACGTCGTGCCGGGCATTGATTTTTCGAACGACCCGCTGTTGCAGGGCCGCTTGTTCTCATATCTCGACACCCAGTTGTCGCGCCTGGGCTCGCCCAACTTCCATCAGTTGCCGATCAATGCGCCGAAGTGTCCGTTCGCCAATCAGCAACGCGATGGCCGGATGCAAATGACGCAACCGCGCGGGCGCGTCGCCTACGAGCCGAGCTCGCTGGCCAAGGACTCTCCGCGCGAGTCTGCCGACGCCGGTTTTCATTCCACCCCTGTGGCCGGAAGCGGCGCCAAAGGGCGTGTGCGCCCGGAGAGTTTCGCCGACCACTACAGCCAGGCGCGCCAGTTCTATCTGAGTCAGACAAGTTACGAGCAAGCCCATATCGCATCTGCATTGGTGTTCGAATTGTCCAAGGTTGAAACCCCGCATGTGCGCAGGGCGATGGTCGGACACTTGCGCAATGTCGATGCCGATCTGGCGCAGCGCGTGGCCGATGGCCTCGGCCTCGAACAGTTGCCCGCAGCGCCGGCGCCCGCCGCACCGGTCAGGCAAGCCGCTCCTTCGCCGGCGCTGCAAATCATCGGCAAAATGAAGGACACCTTGCAGGGGCGATGCGTCGGCATCCTGGTCGCCGACGGCTCCGACGGCAAGCGGGTCGCCGCGACTCGCGCAGCGGCCGAGAAGGCCGGGGCCAGGGTCAAGATAGTCGCCCCGAAGGTAAGCGGTATCACGCTGGCCGACGGCAAGCGCCTGGCGGCCGATGGGCAGCTCGCCGGCACTCCTTCGGTGATGTTCGACGCGGTCGCCATCGTACTGGCGCCAGCGGCCGCCGCACAACTCTCGAAAGACGCGCCCGCGCTCGAATTCGTGCGCGATGCCTTCGGACATTTGAAGGCCATAGGCATCGATGCCGGCGGTCAGCAGTTGCTCGTCGCTGCCGGCATCATGCCTGACGCGGGTATTTGTGATGTGACCGACGGCAAGGCCTTCATCGCGGCGGCGAAAACGCGCCAATGGGCGCGTGAAGCTTCGGTCAGGACGCTGAGCTGAAGCGATGGCGCCGACCGAGCCGGTGACACCAACAAACTCTCGGGCGGTTGAACGCGGCTGAGTGCGGGGAGCGGCCGTCACCGAGAGCGAACTCATGATGAATTTGAAACGCTACTGGCTCGTTCGCGTCCTGCAGGCGCGACCAAGACTCTTGATCGCCGTTGTTTTTGGCACGCTCGTATGCGTTCTTTTGCCCGCCAGCGACATCCGCGCCCCGATGACGCGCGCACTGATCGCCTGGAACAGCGCGACGCTTTTGTACGTAGCGCTGGCCGCGATCATGATGATTCGTTCGTCCGAGCATCTGCTGCGTCGTCGCGCCACACTCGAGGACGAGGGCAAGTTGCTCATCCTGATCCTGGTCGTGCTGTCTGGCGTAGCCAGCCTGGCTGCGATTGCCGGAGAACTTACAGTCGCCAAAGGCTTGCACGGGTTCGACAAGGCGGCACATATCGCACTGGCCGGCGTGACGGTGATCTCATCCTGGGCGTTCATTCAAGTGATGTTCGCGCTGCACTATGCGCATGATTACTATGCCGCTGCGCAAGCCGATGAGCCCGGTGGCCTGGAGTTTCCGAACGACGAGCAGCCGGACTATGGTGATTTTTTTTATTTCTCCGCCGTGGTCGGAACGTCCGGCCAAACCGCCGATGTCGCGTTTTCATCCAAACCGATGCGCCGAATCGGCACCGTGCATTGCATTCTTGCTTACCTTTACAACACCACCGTGTTGGCGCTGCTTGTCAATATTGCTGCAAGCGCGTTCTGATGTGGGCTAGTCGCAGGATCACACGCGGTTTGCCGTGTTGGGAGCGCGGCGAAGAACGGGTTGGCGCCGGCCTGACTACATCAGATGCGCCTGCCGGGGAAAGACGGAGTGGGCAAATCCCCATCTTCATCGCGCGTTCGCGTTGCCGCCGTCGATGACAATGATGCGTTCGCCGTGACGCCAGGTCGCCTGACTGGCCGCGAGCAGCATGCGGGTGGAGCCGTCGCGCATGCGCACCGTGACTTCATAACCGGCCGACGTGTCTGCGGACGAATCGGCCGTCGCAGCGGTCGCACGCACCGTTTCGATAACGCCGCACTGGTCGCACCTGGCCTTGACCTGCGCCTCGGCCACGGCCGGCGCGACCGGGGTCGGCGCCGGGACGGCAGGCGACAAGCTGCGCGCGTACGTGGCATCCTCGGCCCCGAACGATTCCGGCGGCCATTCCATGCCATGCAACAGCGTCGCCGCCAGGGAACTGAAAACGACTGCGGTGATGCCGGCGAATAGGAAAGGCATGTGCGCGAATTTCGGGGCTTGCGTATTCATCTCTGTCCTCTTGTCGGTTCGTGGTCGATACAGCTGAAAGGCTTGCGGCAAGTGTGCTTTGCGGTTGCCGGACCTTCCGTGCGCTGGCGCGCGCAGGCTGCGAAATGATGTGTCTGCCAGCGTACCGACAGGCACGTGCTTAACGTCGAGCCTGCAGCGGCTGTACCTCCAACCCAAACGCGGATCACGATGAAACCCGATGACACCAATGCCCTTCAATCGCCTGACAGCCGTCCGTTTCGCATCCTGATTCTCGCCGGCTCGCAGAGACGCCAGTTCAACTGTCCGGGTGTAGATTCGAAAGCTCGCACACTGATGTTGCGAATGGCGCAGGCCCTGCCCGAAGAATGAGAGATCGATTACGAAGATCTGGGCAATGTGTATGGCCGTGAGGCGATACGGCTGTGCAACGCCTGTGTCTCGACGGCGATGCCGTTGTGCTGTTGGCCTTGCAATTGCTATGAAAAAGGTAGTGGCGCGGAACCCGATTTGATGTGGAATCTGGACCTGTATGGCCGCTTGGACATGGCCGATGCCTGGGCCATCATCGGCCCGATCAATTGGTATGCGCCCACCACCAACTTGAAGCTTTTGTTCGATCGGCTGGTGTGCATGAATGGCGGCAATCCGCGCGAAGATCTGATCGACCACAAGAACCCGGAACTGGCCATGCAGTTGGAGACCAAGCCGGAGTGGAAGGAGCTGGGACGCAATCATCTGGAAGGGCGAACGGCGGCCTTCTTTGCCTATGGTGACGACGCCAGCGACGAGCGCGATGCCAGCGGCCGACCCGTGTACTTGCAACATGCCGACTATTTCGACCCAAAGAGCGAGCCGTATCGCGATCTTCGCGACTGCTACGCGCCGCTGGTCTGGCAATGCCGCTTCAGCGGCATCGAGGTGCCCGAATCGTTGTGGCGCTATGAAGATTTCGGCAAGGGCCGCAAGTACAGCGAGAACCAGGCCGAACAGATCGCCACCGAGCCGCTTTTCACGCAGGCTTTTGAGCAGTGGGCACATGAATTTGCCAGCTTTGTCGGCAACAAGGGCAGGGTAACGCCGGGCAAATATCGGGCCGCCGGCTATACGGCGCCCAGCCATCGCTGGGCCGATATCAAGCTGAAGTGGCGCGAGATTCGCATCAGTTCGGGATTGGCGCCGGCCGATTCGTCGCCGCGAAAGCAAGACGATATGGGGCTCAATCAGGACGATCGCTTTGATCGTAAAAAGTGCGAAGGCGAAATCTTGAGACGCAAGTGAAGGTTGGCGCCAATGCGGCCACGCCGCGATCGCAAACCAATCCATGACGCGATCTCGCGCCCCGTCCGTGCAACGACCCTCGCTGGCTTTGCTGGGCGCGTAACCGCTCCGCGCGGCAAGTCGTCCTTCTGGCCGGCATCCGGTAGGCCAAGCTTCCCCAGCCAACCGCGCGCGAGCGCGGCTGCCGCACCCGGGATACTCATGAAAACGCGTGAAAGCGCCCGCGCCCGAATACGCGAACACGGTCATGCCCAAAAAGCAAAATCCGGTCTTCAGAAAATCTAGTACGATTATGGACTGACCCCTTCAGTCCTGTTCAGTCCTGTTGTCCGATCATGCCTTTGCCGAATGCCACTGAATCGATAGGTTTCTCCCAACCATGAAGAAGAACAGGCACCCGGCGGTGACGCCCGACCTCCCCAAATTCCCCACGGGTATTACCGGCCTGGGTGAAATCACCGGCAGCGGCCCGCAAGCCGGCCGACGCTCGTGTGCGGGAGCGCGGGATGCGGGAGGACGATGCTGGCTGTCCGCGCGGATTTCTTCGCGCGGGACAAAAACTGCGGATATTGCAAGGTTTGGTTTTTTATGATTCTCAAGAACTTGCGCGGGCAAACGCGCGAGCGGCATGCGGCGGTGGAGGCGCGGCTGCCTTTGGTGGATCCGGCTTTGACGCGCGCGGCTTATGAGGAAATCTTGACGCGATTTTATGGCTTCTATTTACCGCTCGAGGGGCGCTTGCTCGCGGTTTCCTTTTGGACAGAAATCGGATTCGTGGTGGAGGCGCGGCGGAAGGTTGCGCGGCTGGAGCAGGATCTTCAACAATTGCGCGCCGCTGCGGAGTTGGCGCGGTTGCCAATGTGCGCGGAGTTGCCGGAGATCGCTTCGCCGGCGCAGGCGCTGGGATGTCTTTACGTGATGGAAGGGGCGACGCTGGGCGGGCAGGTCATCACGCGGCAATTGCAGAAGAATCTCGGGATTACACCTGAGACTGGCGGCGCGTTTTTCGCGGGGTATGGCGCGGAGACGGGCTCGCGGTGGAAGGAATTCGGCGCGATGATCACGGCGCAGGCGCCACGGCTCGGGCAGGACGGCGTGATCGTGGCGAGCGCGAATCGCACCTTCGAGACGCTTGAACACTGGCTTTCTCATTAAACCGCTTTCCCCAACACTTATGACCACACCTTCCATCGAACCGCCTCCGCCGTGGACGGGCGGCGCCTACAGCATCAAGCGCCACGGCGTCTCGCTCACGAATTGCGACAGCGAACCGGTGCAGACGCCGGGCTGCATCCAGGCGCACGGCGCGCTGCTCGTGCTGCGGATGAGCGATCTTGTGATCCTGCAGGTCAGCGAGAATGCGAGCGATTTTCTCGCTGCCGTGCCGCACGCCTTGCTCGGTAAATCGATCGCGGATGTCCTGTCTGCGGACGGCGCGCAGCGGTTGCGCGATTTCCTGGGGAAGGAGCCGATCGAGCGCAATCCGATCTACGTTTTCACCCAGGCGATCGGCGATGCGGCAGTGCCGCTCGATTTCTTCGTGCACACGATCGAGGGCGTGGTGCTGCTGGAGTGCGAGCCGGCATCGCGCGATACGCCGGACTACTATGGGTTGGTGAAAAAATCAGTCGCCCGGATGCAGGCTACGCTGACGGTGGCAGAATTTTGCCGGGCGGCGACGGCGGAAATCCGCAGCCTCACAGGGCTCGACCGCGTGATGGTTTATCGCTTTCACGCAGACTTCCACGGCGAGGTGGTGGGCGAAAGTAAACGCGACGACATCGAACCGTGGCTCGGCTTTCACTACCCGGCGGAAGACATCCCTCGGCCCGCGCGCGAAATCTTCAAGAAAATCTGGGTGCGTCCGCTGCCGAATGCCGCGGGGCCGCTGGTGGAAATGGTGCCGCTCACCAATCCCGACACGGGTCGCCCGGTGGCGATGACGCACTGCGCGCTGCGCGGCGCCTCGGTGATGTATACCGAGTATCTGCAAAACATGGGTGTGGCCGCGTCCCTCACGCTTTCCATCCTTTGCGATGGAGAGCTGTGGGGGCTCATCGCGTGCCATCACCTCACGCCGACGCATTTTCCGTATCAGGTCCGCGCGGCGTGCGAATTCATGGCGCAAGTCGTCTCGCTGCAACTGCGCGGCGCGGAACAGCGCGAAGCGCTCGCGTATCGGCTGCGCATGGAGGAAATCCACAACCGGCTCATCGCGCAGGCGGCGCTCGATGCGGGCCTTTCCTCGCTCACCACGGCCTCGCCAAATCTGCTGGCGGCCATGGATGCAGAAGGCGCGGCCGTCTTTCACAGCGACCGCTGGTGGCGCGTGGGCGAGACGCCGGCGGACGGGCAGCTCGATGAGCTGAAGGACTGGCTGGCGCAGCGCCCGGAGTTTCGCTCCGCTACGCGGCCCGCTTACGTCACGGATGCGCTGGCGCGGGATTTTCCCGCTGGGGCGGCGTATGCGCAGGTCGCGAGCGGTGTGCTGGCGGTGCCGCTCTCGCGGCGCAACGGGAACGTCGTGCTGTGGTTCCGCCCGGAAACGATACAGGCGGTGAAATGGGGCGGCGATCCGACGGCCAAGCCGATGGTCCCCGGGCCGCACGGGCCGCGGCTCACGCCGCGGACATCGTTCGAGCTTTTCACCGAGTCTGTGCGCCAGCGTTCGCTGCCGTGGCAGCCGGTAGAGGTGGAGGCCGCGCTGCGGCTGCGGCTGCTGATCCTGGAGCTCGTGGTGTCGCGCACCGACCAGCTCACCGAGATGAATGCCGACCTCACGCGCAGCAATGAAGAGCTCGACGCCTTCGCCTACGTGGCGAGTCACGATTTGAAGGAACCGCTGCGCGGCATCTCCAAATACGCCCATCAACTTCTGGAAGACGCGGCCCTGGCGGAGGGCGTGAATCGGCAGCGCGTGGACGGTCTCATGCGGCTCACGCGGCGGATGGACAGTCTGCTGGATTCGCTCCTGCACTTCTCGCGCGTGGGCCGGGCGACGCTGCAATTTCAAAGCGTGGACTTGAATGAAGTGTTGGCGGAGGCCCTCGAAATCGTCGCCGCGCGCCGTCAGGAAGTTCCCACCAACATTACCATCCCGCGTCCGTTGCCGACGCTGACATGCGACCGGATGCGGGCGCGCGAGATCTTCATGAATCTGCTCGCGAACGCGCTGAAATATAACGACAAGCCGCGCCGCGAGATCGAGATCGGCTGCGTGCCGGTGGATGGAGAAAAAGCGCCGGCGACCGATGCGAGTCCGGTCCTTTATGTGCGTGACAATGGCATCGGCATAGAGCCGCGGCACTTCGACCTTGTCTTCAAGATGTTCAAGCGCCTGCACGGGCGCGATGAGTTCGGCGGCGGCTCTGGCGCGGGGCTGTCCATCGTGCAAAAGCTCGTCGATCAACATCGTGGCAGCGTTTGGGTGGAGTCCACTGCGGGCGCAGGCAGCACGTTCTATTTCACCCTCGCCGCCGGTCGATCCGAGAACCCATGACGGCATCCCATTCCCGTTTCCTGCTGGTCGTCGAGGATTCCGACGAAGACTTTGACACCCTGCTCGATGCGGCCCGGCGCACCGGGCTCAAGCACGAGATTCGCCGTGCGGCCACGGCCGATGATTGCCTGCGCCTGCTCGGTGAATGGGAGCGCGAGCGGCTCCCTGACCCGGCGCTCGTGCTGCTCGACCTGAATACGCCGGGCACCGATGGCCGCGACGCGCTGCGGATGATCCGGCAAAATGACCGACTGCGCAGGCTGCCGATCGTCGTCCTCAGCACCTCGGCGAATCCGCGTGACGTCGAATTTTGTTACGCCGAGGGCGCGAATGCATACCATACGAAGCCCCTGGATTACGCTGCGCACTTGCAGATGCTGAGCGAAATTTTCGACTACTGGGTCCACCGCGTCACCCTGCCGCCACCTTCCCCGCTGACCCGATGAAAAAGCCCTTTCACATCCTGATCATCGAGGACAATCCCGATGATCTCGCCGACATCCGCCAGATGCTGCTTCGCGGTTCGGATGTGCATTACCGCTTCACCGAGGCAAGCACGGGCGCGGCGGGTCTACGCGCCTGCCGGGAAACGGGCGACGCCGCGCCGGACCTCGTGCTGCTCGATTTTTACCTGCCCGACCTTGATGCAAACCTGATCCTCGCCGAACTCCTCGGCGAGGCCGCCTTGACGCCGTTCCCCGTCGTCGTGCTCACCGGCTCCGACACCATCTCCGGGCCGGATGTGCTGCGGATGGGCGCGCAGGATTACATCGGGAAAAGCTGGGTGACGCCCGCAAGCCTCACGCACACGATCGAGAATGCCGTCGAGCGTTTCCGTCTGCTCACCGAGCGCGGCCATATCGACGACCGGTTGCGCGAGCACGAAGAGCGGCAGCGTTTTGCCCTGCAGGCGGCGAATGCCGGGGCGTGGGATTGGGACATCGGCACGGGCCATATCAACTGGTCGCCGGAAAACTATGTCCTCTACGATATCGATCCCGCGCTGGGAGCGCCGAGCTATGCGGGTTGGGAATCGCGCGTGCATCCCGCCGATCTTGCCCGCACGAACGCAAAGGTCCGCGCCGTGGTGGAGGGAAAAGCGCCGGAATTTCGTACGGAATTCCGCGTGGTGCATCGCGATGGCCGCATCCTGTGGCTGGAGGGCTTCGGGCGCGTGCGGCGCAATGCCAGCGGCACGGCAGCCTACCTCTCCGGCATCAATCTAGACATCACCGCGCGCAAGCGGTCCGAGGACGCCATGCGTGAATCGGAAAGAAAATACCGCACCCTGTTCAACTCGATAGATGAAGGTTTTTGCATTATCGAGAAGGTGGAAGAAAAAGCGGGTGGATCTCCGGATTTTCGCTTCGCCGAAGCGAACGCGGCATTCGAAATACAATCAGGCGTAGGCGATGTCGTCGGAAAAACCATCCGGCAATTGTTTCCGGACATCGGTGAGGAGTGGTACAAGACTTATGACGCGATTCTCGCTACCGGCGAGTCGATCCGATTTGAACGCGGACTCGGTCATTACGGACGGATATTGGAATGCTTTGCCTTTCTGGTCGATGACCAAACGCATCGCCGCGTCGCGGTGATCTTCAAAGATATCACCGAACGCAGGCATGCCGAATCGGAACTGATGGTAGCCAAGGCCGGCGCAGAAAAGGCCAATCGTGCGAAAACGGATTTTCTCTCCGGCATGAGCCATGAGTTGCGCACGCCGCTCAATGGAATCCTCGGGTTCGCCCAGCTCCTGGAATCCGACTCGTCGTCCCCGACGCCGTCCCAGAAGCGCAGCATCGACCATATTCTCAAGTCCGGCTGGTACCTGCTGGACCTGATCAACGAAATCCTCGATCTGGCGCTGATCGAATCGGGCAAGGTGATGCTGTCGCACGAGCCGGTTTCGCTCGCCGATGTCATGCTCGAATGCCGCGCCATGATCGAGCAGCAGGCTCAGAAACGGTATATCAACGTACAGTTTCCGCGATTCGATATTCCCTGCTTTGTCACGGCAGACCGGACCCGGCTCAAACAGGTGCTGATCAACCTCGTTTTCAACGCTGTCAAGTACAACAAACCGGCAGGCACGGTTGCCGTGGATGTCACACTGAAGCCCCCGGATTCCATTCGTATCTCTGTGCGGGACACCGGTGCGGGGCTGGCGCCGGCCCAGCTGGCGCAATTGTTCCAGCCGTTCAATCGGCTCGGCAAGAAGGGTGGCGCGGAGGAAGGCACGGGCATCGGCTTGGTTGTGACCAAGCGGCTGGTCGAACTGATGGGGGGCACGATAGGCGCCGAAAGCGCGGTCGGGGTGGGTAGCGTGTTCTGGATCGAATTGAGCGTGGCGGCCGCACCGCAGCTTGCGGCTGCGGACCTCGAGCATGCTGCGCCGGTGCGAGCGCAAATACCGGATGGCGTGGCGCAGCGCACGCTGCTATATGTAGAAGACAATCCGGCCAACCTGGCACTGGTTGAAGCACTGATTGCGCGCCGTCCCGACCTGCGCCTGCTCTCTGCGGCGGACGGCGATCTCGGCATCGAGTTTGCACGCGCTTATCAGCCGGACCTGATTGTGATGGACATCACCCTGCCCGGCATCAGCGGCATCGAAGCCATGCAAATCCTGCGCAAAGACCCATCGACGGCGCATATCCCCGTCATCGCGCTCAGCGCCAACGCGATGCCGCGCGATATCGGGCATGGCATGGAGGCAGGCTTCCACAACTACATCACCAAACCTATCAAGGTGGATCAATTCATGGATGCGCTGGACGCGGCACTGACATTTGCGCAAGCAGCATCGCGCGGCGCCGCGCCGCGAAAAACGATCGAATAGAATGATTGAAGCTGGCGGGGCTGCGGACTTTATCGCGCCCAAATGTGCAAACCCGGTCACCCCCAAAAGAAAAATCCGGTCTTCAGGAAATCCATTACGATTTTGGACTGACCCCTACTTTCATGTTGTTCTATCATGCCTTTGCCGAATGCCACTGAAACTCGATCACGCTCGAACGCAGCGAGGCGGAAGAGAAGCCGACGTTGATGCGGCTCATCGATTTGCTCAAGCGGCAGCAGATAACCGCGCTCTTCACCAGCCTTACCACGAGCGGCAGCGGCACGAGCGCGCTGGAGGATTCGCAGGTCGGCGTGTCGTCGCTAATGGATGCGTGGCTGCTGCTGCGCAATGTGGAGTTCAACGGCGAGCGCAACCGCACCTTGCACGTGCTGAAAGCGCGCGGCATGGCGCACTCCAACCAGGTGCGCGAGTTCGTGCTCAGCGACGCGGGCATCGATCTCGTGGACGTGGTTCTCAGCGAGGACCGCGTGCTCACCGGCACCGCGCGCGTGGCGCAGGCGGCGCACGAGCGTTACGCCACCTAGGTGCGCCGGGAGGATCACGCGCGCAAACTGCGGCAGCTCGCCGCCAGGCGAAAGGCGATCGAGGCGCAGGTCGCCGCCTTGAATGCGGCGGGCGAAGCCGAGGAAGCGGAGGTGAAATTCGCCATCGCTCAGGAGGCTTTGCATGAAAAAAGCACGCAGCAAAACAGCGTGGCGTTGGCAGAACGTCGCGGCGGCGCGAAAACCGTCCACAGGCCCACGAAAGGCAAACGATGAAGAAACCCGCCACCTTCGAGCTGCGGCTCTACGTCGGCGGGCAGTCCGCGAAATCGCTCGCCGCCTTTGCCAATCTCAGGCGCATCTGCGAGACGCATCTCGCCGGGCAATACCGCAGCGAGGTCGTCGACCTGCTAAAGACGCCGGCGCTCGCCGCAGGCGACCAGATCTTGGCCGTGCCCACGCTGGTGCGCCGGCTGCCCGAGCCGATCAAGAAAATCATCGGCGACCTTTCCAACGAAGAACGCGTGCTCGTCGGCGTCGATGTGCAACCGGTGACGGTGTGAGCTTCATGAAGGAACAAAGTGCCACTCCGAATGACCTCGCGGCCTTTGAAACCGCCGCCGCGCAGGACACGACCCGCTACGTCCTGCGGCTCTACGTCACCGGCTCCACGCCGCGCGCCGCGCGCGCCATCGTGAACACCCGCAAAATCTGCGAGGAGAATCTGCACCGGCGCTACGAGCTGGAGATCGTGGACATCTCCCGGCACTCGGCGCTGGCCCGGGGCGAGCAAATCATCGCCGCGCCGACCTTGATCAAAAAACTGCCGCTGCCGCTGCGCTGTTTCATCGGCGACATGTCGCAGATCGAGCGCATCCTGCTCGGGCTCGATCTGCGGGTGACGAAAAACTCACATCCGTCCCCCGCGCAATAGCCGACGGACAGCATGCTCTCCAACAATTCACCCGAAGCACAACTCCGCGCGGAAAACGCCGACTTGCGCGCGCGCCTGCAGGAAGCGGAGGAAACGCTGCACGCCATCCGCAGCGGCGCGGTGGATTCGCTCGTGGTCAAGACTGCGGGCGACCCGCAGATCTTCACGCTCGCCAGCGCTGACGCCACCTCAAATCGCCTCCGCGGCGAGATTCTCTCGCAAGTCCGCGACTCCGTCATCGCCATGGATTTCGAACAGTGCGTGATCTACCTGAACGCCGCCGCCGAGCGGCTATACCGGATCTCCGCCGGCGACATACTCGGACGTCATTTCAGCCGAATCTTCTCCCGGCAGTGGCCGTCCGCGGAGGCGGAAGCCGCAATGTGGGTTGCCCTCCGCGAGCTCGGCGAATGGCGCGGCGAGGTCATCCATCGAACCCACGATGGCCGTGAGTTGCCGGTCGAAGTTTGGTTGACGCTGCCTCGCGACGCCAACGGCGCGGATGCCGGGATGGTCGCCGTCATCCGCGACATCAGCGCGCGCAAGCAGGGGGAGGACACGCTCCGCGAAAGCCAGCAGTTCACCCGCAGTGTGCTGGATAATCTCCCTGCCTTCGTCGGCTTGATGACTGTGGACGGAACCTTGACCGAGGCGAACCGCTCGCCGCTGGAGGCTGCCGGCATCCTGGCCAGCGAGGTGGTCGGGAAAAAGTTCTGGGACTGCTACTGGTGGAACTATTCCCCCGAGATCCAGGCGCAATTGCGGGACGCGTGCGAGCGTGCCGCCGGCGGCGAGCTCGTCCGCTACGACGTCCCCGTGCGCATGCGGGGCGACACGCGGACGTGGATCGATTTCCAGATCTCGCCGCTGCGCGATGCGAAAGGGCGCATCACGCATCTCATTCCATCGGCGATGGACTTCGCTGTGCGCCACCATGCCGAGGAAAAACTGCGCGCAAGCGAGGAGCGTTTCCGCGTGGCCGTGAGCGCGGTGAGCGACATCATCTGGACCTACAATGCGGCGGGAGAGATGGAGGGCGAGCAGCCCATCTGGAGCGCGTTCACCGGCCAGCGCATGGTGGATTATCGAGGCTACGGCTGGTCGAAAGCCGTACATCCAGAGGACGCGCAGCCGACCATCGACGCCTGGAAACTTTCTGTCGCCGAAAAGCGGGTGTTTGAGTTTGAACACCGCCTGCGGCGGCACGATGGACAGTGGCGGCTGTGTTCCATTCGGGCCACGCCGGTGCCGTATCCGAGCGGGGAAATCCGCGAATGGGTCGGCGTCCACACAGACATCACCGCGAGCAGGCACAGTGCGATGGAACTGGAGCGTGTCAGCTCCCTGCTTGCCACCCTTCTCCGCACCGCGCCCATCGGCTTTTGCTTCCTCGATCTTGATCTGCGCTTCGTGCATATCAATGAACGTCTCGCGCAGATGAACGGCGTTTCCGTCGAGGCGCACCTGGGCCGGCATGCCTCCGAAATCGTGCCCACACTCTTCGAATCCCTCCGCGACTTGACCGGCCGCATCCTGGCGACGGGGGGCGCCCTGTTGAATCATGAGTTTTCCGGCGAGACCTCCGCGGCGCCCGGCGTGACGCGCTTCTGGAATGAAAGCTGGTATCCGGTGCGCGACGGGGCGGGTGAGGTCCTGGGTTTCGGCGCGGTCGTCGAGGAGATCACCGAGCGCAAGCGGGCCGAATCGGACCTGTTGGCAGCCAAGGCCGGCGCGGAAAAGGCCAATCGTGCGAAAACGGATTTTCTCTCCAACATGAGCCATGAGTTGCGCACGCCGCTCAATGGAATCCTCGGGTTCGCCCAGCTACTGGAATCCGACTCGTCGTCTCCGACACTGTCCCAGAAACGCAGCATCGACCAGATTCTCAAGTCCGGCTGGTACCTGCTGGATCTGATCAACGAAATCCTCGATCTGGCGCTGGTCGAATCAGGCAAGGTGATGCTGTCGCCCGAGCCGGTTTCGCTGGACGATGTCATGCTCGAATGCCGCGCCACGATTGAGCAGCAGGCCCAGAAACGGGGTATCAACTTACAGTTTCCGCGATTTTTTACTCCCTGCTTTGTCACGGCAGACCGGACACGGCTCAAACAGGTGCTGATCAACCTCGTTTTCAACGCAGTCAAGTACAACAAGCCGGCAGGCATGGTGGCCGTGGATGTCACCCTAAAGCCTCCGCATTCCGTCCGTATCTCTGTGCGGGACACCGGTGCTGGGCTGGCGCCGGCCCAGCTGGCGCAATTGTTCCAGCCGTTCAATCGGCTCGGCAAGGAGGGTGGCACGGAGGAAGGCACGGGCATCGGCCTGGTGGTGGCCAAGCGGCTGGTCGAACTGATGGGGGGCACGATAGGCGCCGAAAGCGCGCTCGGGGTGGGTAGCGTGTTCTGGATCGAATTGAGCGTGGCGGCCGCACCGCAGCTTGCGGCTGGTGACGTCGGGCCTGGTGCGCCGGTGCGAGCGCAAATAGCGGATGGCGTGCCGCAGCGCACGTTGCTCTATGTGGAAGACAATCCGGCCAACCTGGCACTGGTCGAAGCACTGATTGCGCGCCGTCCCGACCTGCGGCTGCTCTCCGCGGCGGACGGCAATCTCGGCATCGAGTTTGCACGCGTTTATCAGCCGGACCTGATTCTGATGGACATCAACCTGCCCGGCATCAGCGGGATCGAAGCCTTGAAGATCCTGCGCAAAGACCCATCGACGGCTCATATCCCGGTGATCGCGCTCAGCGCCAACGCGATGCCGCGCGATATCGGAAGTGGTATGGAGGCAGGCTTCCTCACCTACATCACCAAGCCGATCAAGGTGAATCAGTTCATGGATGCGCTGGACGCGGCACTGACATCTGCGCAAACAACATCGCGCGGCGCCGTGCCGCAAGAAACGAACCAATAGAATAATCACCGCGCTGGCGGAGTCGCGTGCTGTAGCTGCATGACACCCCGCCGGATACGACGCTGAAGGCAAAATTAGGAAGACAATACGGAGCGGCCAAGATGCCGCGAGGCGACAAAGACGCAATCGATGGTTGGAAGTTGTCATGTGCTGGTTATGAGTTAAGAAGGCATTTTTCTGAGAAAGTTCGACCTTACTACTCGTTTATCGAAAGCCTAAATGCCGAGGCTCAGCATCTGTCAAAGCTCCGCGACTCCCTACTCCCCAAACCCCTATCCGGCGAGCTACCAGTCGCAGATATTGCGTCAACCCTTGACGAGCTGCCCGCATGAGCCAAATCCAGAAATTGACGGTTAAGGGCTATAAGTCGATCAAATCGCTTGAAGACTTCGAGCTTCGCGCTTTGAACGTGCTTATCGGCGCCAATGGCGCGGGCAAAAGCAATTTCATTGGCATGTTTAAGTTTTTGCATGAAATGTACGAACAGCAGTTACAAATTTATGTGCAAAAACAGGGCGGCATTGACGCAATGCTGCATTTCGGTCGGCTGGAAACACCGCGACTGGAAATGGCCTTTTCGTTTTCCGTAGCTTCACATCGCGCTTTGCAGCAAGGTTATCGCTTCCGTCTTTTGCCGTCGGCGGATAATCGGTTTTTGTTTGAAAGCGAAGACTGTCAGTTTTTCGGCAGCGATGAATTGCGCGTTATGAATCCCAATCGCCGGTTGGGTGCGGGGCACGCGGAAGCGCGCTTGAAGGATGACCGAGGGCAGCGTGCAAAATATGTGCGGCCTGCGGTTAGCAATTGGCGGGTTTATCACTTCCATGACACCAGCGACACCGCAACCGTCAAGCGCATACATCCTGCTAACGACAATTTGCGCCTGAAGCCGGATGCGGCCAACTTGGCACCGTACTTGCGCATGCTGCACCAGCGTTACCCTGAGGAATATCGGCGGATTGTTGAAACCGTGCGGCTAGTGCTGCCGTTCTTCGCTGATTTTGTACATCGCGGCGATGCGGAAGAGTTCGTGCAGTTGGAATGGACGCAGCTT
>Ga0209181_10006412_pt1 | contig 16501 bp, 14 predicted proteins | sample MAT05_FD_187208 | JGI IMG/M metagenome (GOLD analysis project Ga0209181, IMG submission 187208) | Freshwater microbial communities from Lake Fryxell liftoff mats and glacier meltwater in Antarctica - MAT-05 (SPAdes) (version 2) | ecosystem: Environmental > Aquatic > Freshwater > Ice > Liftoff... | reverse complement strand
CAACAATGGTCTGGTCGTAAGCCGATTTACTCATTCTATTATTCACTCATTCAATCATTCAATCACTCCTAAACAGCGGTCTGACCTGCGGTGCCGACCGCTGTTGCTACTTCTTCAATCCCTGCTTTAACTGTAGCAAGAGCGCCATGTCTTTTATGCCAGGGCTTTTTTCAAAACGACTGTTTACATCGATACCAAAATAATCGGGATGTTTGAAGGCTTTAATTTTAGCAACATCTTCCACACTGATTCCGCCGCTTAAAAAAAATGGCTTTTCAATCTTGCTTTTGCTGATCAGCTTCCAATCGAACTTTTCACCAGTACCACCCGCAAGGCCATCCTTTGATGCAGTATCAAATAAATAGTAATCACATACTTCATCATAACCGGCTACCAGCTCATCAATGGAACCAACACCATCACCGATTGAAAATGCTTTTATTACTTCTACATCTTCGGATAATTGCTCACATAATTCAGGTGATTCCTGGCCATGCAACTGAACTACATCCAGTCCATAATCATCCACCATTTCCATGATTTCATCGTAGCCTGCATTTACAAACACACCTACTTTTTTTATATCAAAATCGGTTGTTTGTAATTCTTCTTTAGAAATTTTCCCCACTACATAACGGGGAGATTCTTTGTGAAATATTAATCCGGCAAAGTCGATGTTTAAACCATCTAATTGTTGCAATTGTTTTAGTTGTGTAATGCCACATACCTTGATATTCATTGTGCGTTGTTTTCTTTTTATTATAGTTGTTGTATAAATTTTCTGATTAATTCCATATCCTTTACTCCGGGCATCAATTCAAACTTACTATTCACATCTATTGCGAATAACGCTTTGGCCTCTGGCTTTGTTTCAAATTCTTTTAATTTAGCTACATCGTCCGGTTCAATACCACCGCTCAAAAAATAAGGTTTACCCACCTCCACATCCTTCAACTTATCCCAGTTAAACTTTTTACCAGTGCCGCCGTAACCAGCGCCTTCTGTATCAAACATAAACATATCACACACCTCCATATATTCCTGTATCCGCCAGCCAACATTATCCGTAACGCTGATGCGGAATGCTTTTACCACAGAAATATAATCGGCAATTTTCTCACAGTACCTGGGGCTTTCATCGCCATGCAATTGCACCATGTGTAACCTGCACTCATCCACCATCTGCAACACCTCTTCAATAGAGGCATTTACAAAAACGCCTACCTTATTGGTATTGGTTTCTTTTTTTATTTGACTGGTAGTCATGTGACGCAGCACATACCGCGGCGATTTGGGATAAAAAATCAGTCCGGCAAATGTTGCACCCACTTCAGGCAATTGGTTTAATTGCTCTATTTGCGTAATGCCACATACTTTTACTCTCATTGTACTTTTGCATTTAATTGTTGAACAAAGCCGGCAAAAGCAATCGTTGGGTCAGGCTGTTTCATAAAGTTTTCTCCAATTAAAAAACCCTTGAACCCTGCCTGCCTGAAGATACAGATTGTTTCAACATCATGAATACCACTTTCTGCAATTTTAATTTTATCCGCAGGTATTTTTTTACTCAATGCAATCGATCGGTTGATATCAACGGTAAATGTTTTTAAGTCACGATTGTTCACGCCTATTATCTCCGTTTCATCACAAATATGTTGCAGCTCTTCTTCTGCGTGCAATTCCAGTAAAACTTCTAGTTGCAATGACTTTGCAAATACTGCGAGTTCTTTTACCCTTTCCGGTGTTAAGCAGGCCGCAATTAATAAAATCACATCTGCGCCCATTGCCCTTGCCTCCACAATCTGGTATTCGTCAATCATAAAATCCTTTCGCAGAATAGGAATATTATGTACCCTTGCCCTTCTAACATCATCAACCGATCCTCCAAAAAAATGCTCGTCCGTAAGTACTGATAAACAACTGGCACCATGCAATGTATAGGCAGCCGTTACCGCTACCACATCGGCCTGGTCATTGATAACACCCTTTGAGGGCGACTGTCGCTTAAACTCTGCAATGATGCCGGTTTTGGTTTCATCCAGCAAAAATTGTTTCAATGACAAAGTTGGCCTTTTAAAAAATTCTTGTTGCATTAATTCATCTACAGAAACTGCTGCTTTAGCAATTGCTACTTCAATTTTTTTATGCGCTATTATCTTATCTAAAATATTCATACTTTATTCCGGTTAACGACGGCAAATTTAAATTCCAACTACTATCAAGTCTTTTCGTTTTTATCTACTGCTACTAAAAATAAAAATTAAACTGATCCGAATTTTATCAGCAATTAATTCTAAAAGAGTTTAGGGGCATAGTTTCTTCAACGCTCCAAGGGCTCTTCCACTCTCCAAACTTTCAACTGCCATTTGGTAACATTCATCATAACTGCTGTAATGACCTGTACATTGCAATGCCATGGCTGAATTGGCCAGCACGACTGCATTTTGTGACCAGCTACCATTTCCTTCCAGGATATGGAGGAATATTTTAGCGGCTTCCTCTACAGTATCACCGCCATAAATAGCTGCAGCACTTACAGATCGTTTTCCCAATTCAATGGGCGTCATTATGCGCTCCCCAATATTAGTGATCACTTTAGTATCACCTGTTAAGGAAATTTCATCGTATCCATCAAGGCTGTGGATGATGGTGAAATTGCTCCCGGTTTCCTGCAACAAATAATTGTAAATTCTTGCCATTTCAAGGTTGTAAACCCCTACCAACTGGTGCTTAGGAAGAGCAGGATTAACCATTGGTCCGAGCATATTAAAAAATGTTCGGATACCCAGGTTTTTGCGGATAGGCCCTACAGCCTTCAATGCAGGATGAAACAGCGGTGCATGTAAAAAACAAATATTGGCTAATTCCAGTTCTTTATTTAAAACCGAAGGATCATTTTTAAAGCGGTAGCCCAATTGCTCCATTACATTGCTGGATCCACTGATAGAAGTGGCACCGTAATTACCATGTTTGGCAACTTTATTCCCGGTGCCTGCTACCACAAAACAACTCAGTGTAGAAATATTAAACGTATTTTTTCCATCACCACCGGTACCCACAATATCCATTACTTCCTGCCCCTGTAAATCAACTCTTACACACAATTTCAATAAGGCATCTCTAAATCCCTGCAATTCCTGGATGGTAATACTACGCATGAGGTAAACCGTTATGAAAGAAGCAAGTTCGCTTTCATTATAAGCTCCTTTTGAAATATTAATCAGCACTTCCTTCGCCTGCTCTCTGGAAAGACTTTTGTGTTCAAATAAAAAACTCAGTATCTTTTTCATTGTATGTATTTGTAGTAGTTGTGAAGTTTTAGTTGTCAATAGTGAATGGTGAAAGGTGAATAATGAGTTGTGAATGATAAGTTATGAATGATGAATTGTGAATTATCAATTTGGGATATAGTTCACATTTTCTAAGTTTTAGTTTTTCAATAAAAGTCCTAATTTAAACTTCAAAAATCGCTAACTATCGGTTTACCCTTCCCCATTAATACTATTTACATTAGGTTTAAGATTATTCACATACCCTTTTCACCATCCAAAGGCTATTGGGTCATTAACTGCTTTAAATCATCAACCTTTTTTTCACCATTCACTATTCACCGTTCACCATTCACCCGTTTACATCGCCAGCCAATTCCGCATCATCTTTTCTCCATCGGGCGTAAGCACACTCTCCGGATGAAACTGCACGCCCTGCACATCGTAGGTTTTGTGTTGCAATCCCATGATGAAGCCATTGTCATCCACGGCAGTAATTTCCAACTCTTCCGGGAAACTTTTTTCATTTACAATCCATGAGTGATATCGACCTACTTCAATTCTACCGCCCAGATGCTGCAAAACTTTTGCTGCGGGATTGGTGATGTTTATCGGTGTTGCAATACCATGATAAACTTTATCAAGATTTACGAGGTTGCCACCAAATGCCTGTCCGATGGCCTGGTGCCCCAAACACACACCCAGTATAGATTTGGTTGCCGCATATTCCTTTATCAGTGGTAATAATAATCCTGCCTCTTCTGGTACACCCGGACCGGGCGATAAAATTATTTTGTCATAGACCTTCACATCTTCCAGCGAAATTTTGTCGTTGCGAAATACGTCTACTTTCTGGTGCAATATCTTTTCAACCAGGTGTACCAGGTTGTAAGTAAAGGAATCATAATTATCAAATACCAATATTTTCATCTCAAATATTTTGTGCCATTACGATGGCTTGTTTTAATGCGTTCAATTTATTGTTTACTTCCTGCAACTCACTCTCTGGTTTACTCGCTGCTACAATGCCGGCACCGGCCTGGTAAAACAACGTATTATTTTTGCTCAAAAAAGTGCGGATCATAATGGCATGGTTACAGCTTCCATCAAAGCCAATATGGCCAATGGCACCACCATAATAACTTCTGCCGGTAGGCTCATTCTGATTGATGAGTTGCATGGCTTTAAACTTGGGAGCACCACTCAATGTGCCTGCCGGAAAACTGACCGCCAATAATTTAAATGGATTGCTTTCTGCGCCTACTACACCGGTTACCTCACTCACCAAATGAATTACATGTGAATAATAATTTACCTTTTTATATTGTGTTACTTCCACCTGGTCGCACATGCGGCTCAGGTCATTTCGTGCAAGGTCTACCAGCATTACATGTTCTGCATTTTCCTTAGGATCGTTTTCCAGTTGAATGGCCAATGCCTTGTCCGTTTCATCATTGCCCGTTCTCTTAAATGTACCTGCAATCGGATGTACAATGGCTTTTCCATTGCGTACAATCAACTGGCTTTCCGGTGAGGAGCCCATTAATTTATAATCACCATAATCAAAGAAAAATAAATAAGGACTGGGATTGATACTGCGAAGTGCCCGGTACACATTGAACTCGTCGCCGGAAAAAGATTGTTGAAAACGCCGGCTTAACACAATTTGAAAAACATCGCCCCTGAGACTGCTGGCAATTCCCTTTTTCACCATTTCGATATACGCATCATCCGTTAGGTTGGAGGTTTCTTCGCCTTTCGATTTAAAAGGAAACGCAGGCACATCCTTACTCTTGATCAGACTTTCAATTAGCTCCACTTCGCTATCAATTCCATCAATTGCATTTTCACAAATAAACAATTCATTTTTAAAATGATTGATGGCAATCACGTACTGGTATAAACGATACCGCATCAATGGTATTTCGATGCCCGGTTGCTGATGGCTGTTGTCGAGTTGGATGGTATCAAAAAACTGAACTGCATCATAAGAACTGTATCCAAATAATCCCTGGGCAACATTCACCGGTCTGGCTTCAGCCTGTGTAATTTCAAAACGTTGCATAAAATCCCAAAGCAGGTCAGGTACTTTTGAGGGATCGGTGATTTGAATTTTCTCCGGTATTTGCCCGGGCAGTTTATATTCGAGGGTAGCGGCCGTTCTTATTTCAATGCCGGCGATTGCGTTGATGCCGATAAAGGTGTAACTGTTATCAACTGAATGATAATCGGAGCTTTCCAATAAAATGGTATCACGAAAACGATCCCTGAGCCGGAGATAAATCCCTACGGGTGTGTACACATCTGCAAGCATTTTTTTGTACCTGGTGTGGATGCTTATTTTTTTCATATTCCGTCAGCCTGTTGGCTTTTTGTTTAAGCGTTAACCAGAACATTTCAATTGAAGCGGCGGCTAAATCTTATGCGATGAACTAATATTTTTTATTCCCAATCCCCTCCCGCCGTTGGTGGCAGAAAATTAAAAAACCCCAACACATTGTGTCGGGGCTTGAATATATTTATACAATAGCAAAGCGACACATCAAAATTTTGACTGCCACCACCAACCATTGTTATTTAAATTGTTTTTTTTCATTTGCTGTGCAAAGATGTGGGGGAATGATTGAATAAAAAAACTTTTTTTAAATTTCATACAAATAAAAAAAGGCGTTTATTCCTTTTAACCGGATAGGAAAATTCAACACCGGATGCTACATCAATATTAAATATCAAACCAATTATTTCACAGTAATTCCCTGTCGGTGGTCCGCCTCTTCAAAGCGATCATACCTTCAGCAGACCCGAAAATCTTATACCGATTCCCTGTGATCATCTGAATATTTCTGTTTCATTTTCAAATAATAGAAAAGACTTTTTTAAATGATTCAACCACCATTAAGTGGTAATTTTAGGAATAAAAAAACCAACCTTTAAAAAATTTAAAACGAGACATATGAAAATAATAGTTTTTGGAGCAACCGGAATGGTGGGCCAACATTTGGTAAAACAGGCTTTACACAATGGACTTGAAGTAAAGGCTTTTGGCAGAAATGTATTTACCACTGACTTTCCAAAAAATGATTTGCTTGAGCTGTTGCAGGGTGCGCTGTTTGATGAGAAGCAAGTATATGAAGCGATTAAAGGATGTGATGCCGTGCTTTCCGCCTTGGGCGGAGATAGAACAGGTGCAGATTTAACCCGCTCACTTGGCATGAAAAATATTGTGACACAAATGCAAAAGGCGGGTGTCAGCCGCATTGTAGCACTTGGCGGAATGGGATCGTTGAATGCCGATGAGGATACATTGGTGATGGACAAACCAGACTTTCCTGAAAAATTTTTACCGGTTAGCAGGGAACATTATAAGGCCTACCAATTATTGAAGGTATCCAATCTGGAATGGACCTTTGTTTGCCCGCCAGATATCATCAATGCGGAACCAACCGGAGATTTTATTACTTCCGCAGGATACCCTCCAGCAAGCAATTCTAATAAAATCAATGCAGGCGACCTCGCATTATTCATGCTGAATGAGGTAACAAAAAAAGAATTTTTGCAACAAAAGGTGGGTATTTCAAATTAGAAGTAATTGTTTTTCCAGGAAATGATGTTTTAAAATCAAATTGCTGCATTAAACCGGCAAATTGCAAGGCAAAAAAACGCAAAATCAAGATTAAAGGCCAAAATAAAAGGTAAAAAAAACATTTATCTAATACTATATTACCATAAATTGATAAAAAAACAGCTAATAATTAGTAAAGAAAATGGATGGACATCATAACGATAATCTGATAAAATGCAGTAAGGTAGCGGCTTTTCAAGTAATTTTAAACTTTAGCCATCATTAAAAGGATTGAAAATTAGGATTAAAAATAAAAAAGCCCCCCTTACTTTTGTATAAGAAAGGTGGGGTAATAAATAAACAAGCAATCGTAAAAAAAGGCAATCAATCGTTAGTACGCCGCAAATATAATGGCTAGTTTGATAAAAAAGCCATTTATGTTAAAAAAATATTAAGATTTTCATATAGCAAGCAATCGTTAAAGTCCTTCCGTTTCTACGGAAGGACTATTTTTTTGTACCTATCCCTAATCTAATCACGGACAATCCGTTTTACTAAACTTTTATCCCGCAATAAATACTGCTTCATCATGATTGCCTCATGTATAATTTCACAGTAAAATGTCAGTTTAAAACCTGATTCATATCATTTGCCGCTAAAGGATATATCGGGTACTTTGCACCTTGGAGTTATTTAAGAAAATATCAACCGGCTTTTTGCTGACAATTTATTTAGTGCCGGCATCTGCAACGGCTGAATTATTAAAGTTACCGTTACTGCTGAAACATTATTCCCACCATGAAACCTGTAACAAAGGATTGGGTATTTTTTCCTTTCTAAAAGCACATTACAATAACGAAAACGACAATAAGTCGAAAGAAGACAAGCAGTTGCCATTCAAGGCTCCCCATCCTACTTTATCACAGTCATTGATCGCATTGCCTACTGCAATATTTGCATCAACGTTGATTGCGCCGGAATTTTACCATTGCCAGGTTCTGGAAATACCAGATCACTTAAAACTATCGGTGGAATATACTGCCGTTATTTGCCAACCTCCCCAGGTTCGTTCAGGATTTACTATCAATATCTCATCTAACAAAAATCAACAGTTTTCATACTACAAACTCCTTTACAAAACAGGTAATGACTTATCAATGAAGTTTTTTATTGCGTAACATACGAGCAGGATAAGCACCATTTAAATTCCTGCACGTCAATCGCCCTTTAATTAAAATAAAAATGAACGATTTAGATAAAAATACAGGGTTAACAACGGAACAGGTTGCTGCAAGCCGTCAAAAAAATGGCAGCAACACACTCGAAATGCAGGAAGACCGGGTATTTCTGAATGTATTAAAAGAGGTGGTTTTAGAACCGATGTTTATCTTATTGCTGGCTGCCTGTATCATCTACTTTGCCGTTGCGCAATACAAGGAAGGCATTATCATGCTGGTATCTATTTTTATAGTAGCCGGCATCTCCCTATTTCAGGAATATCGCAGCAAGAATGCTGTGCTGGCACTAAAAAAGCTATCTGCATCCACTGCGAAGGTGATGCGGAATGGAGCGGCAATTCAAATACCCACGGAAGAAATTGTAGTAGATGATTTGTTGCTGCTGGAAGAAGGCGAAGTAGTAGCTGCAGATGGACTCATTGTTTCGGCCAACGACTTTTCTTTGAACGAGTCAATTTTAACAGGCGAATCATTTGCTGTAAATAAATCTGCCGACAATGAAAGTACTGTCAACAAAGGCACATTGGTAACCAGTGGCAGCGCAACCGTAAAAGTTACAGCCGTAGGGTTAAAAACCACCTTTGGTAAAATCGGCTTATCTCTAAAAGAAATTACAATAGTAAAAACGCCGCTGCAACTGCAAATCCGTTCGTTTGTGAGAAGCATGGTTTGGATAGGCGCAGTTGCATTTTTAATTGTTGTTGGATTCAATTACTATCAATCGCACGATTTAATTCAGTCATTTTTACAAGGTCTTACTTTGGCGATGAGCATACTTCCGGAGGAAATCCCTGTTGCCTTTAGTACGTTTCAAGCCCTCGGTGCATTCAGACTATTGAAAAATAATATCATTGTTAAACAGCCGCAGTATGTTGAAACGCTTGGCTCTGCAACGGTGATATGTGTAGATAAAACGGGTACACTTACGCAGAACAAAATGAGCATTGAATATTTGTATGATTTCCCTGCCAATCAATCTATCACCGTGAAGGGCAGCACGTCATTGCCATTGGAACTGATTGAATATGCCATGTGGAGCAGTGAAACCAATCCATTTGATCCGATGGAAAAAGCCATCCATGAATTATACCAGCAAACGGCTGTTACAGATAAGAGAACATCCTTTATCCAGGAACATGAATACCCCATCGGTGGCAAGCCGCCTATGATGACGCATATTTTTAAAAATGAAAAGGGCGAGATTGTTATTGCTGCAAAAGGTGGACCTGAGGGCATCATGCGGCAAAGCAATTTGTCTGCCGCTGCTTTAAAACAAATAGAAGAACAATCATTGGCATATGCCAAATTGGGTTTCCGGGTATTGGGTGTTGGCAAAGGAAGCTGGAAAGAAAAAAAATGGCCGGTATCGCAAGAGGAATTTGTATTCGAATTTTTAGGATTGGTGGCGTTCCAGGATCCTCCTAAAGAAAATATCATTGAAACCATTCAAACATTCCGTGATGCAGGCATTCCTGTAAAGATGATCACCGGCGATTATGCAGAAACAGCCGTTGCTATTGCCGGACAAATTCAATTAGATCACAACACAAAAGTATTAACAGGACAAGAAGTAATGGACATGGGAAAAGAAGCTTTGCAGACGCAGGTTAAAGACGTAAATATTTATGCCCGCATGTTTCCGGATGCAAAACTGAAAGTGATTAATGCATTGAAAGAAAATGGCGAAGTGGTTGCCATGACAGGCGATGGCGTGAATGACGGTCCGGCATTGAAAGCCGCTCATATTGGAATTGCTATGGGTCAGCGGGGAAGTGAAGTGGCTAAAAGTGCGGCTTCACTGATTCTTACAGATGATGACCTGGCCCATATGACAGATGCCGTTGCATTGGGAAGAAAGATTTATGATAATCTTAAAAAAGCGATCCAATACATTGTGTCCATACATATTCCCATTATTCTCATCGTAACCTTACCATTGCTGCTTGCCTGGCGATTGCATGATATATTTTCACCAGTTCATGTAATTTTTCTGGAGCTGATAATGGGACCCACCTGTTCCATCATCTATGAAAACGAACCGATGGAAAAAGGCATCATGCTTCGTCCGCCACTGAAAATGGGTACATCCTTTTTATCGCTTAAACAACTTTCCATCAGCATCCTTCAGGGCCTTATGATTACGGCAGGTTGTCTGGGTATTGGGTTTTATTATATGCAGCAAGGCAGCGACGAAGCAAGCATCCGTGCCGTTGTTTTTATAACTCTTTTGTTTTGCAATATTTTTCTTACACTGGTAAACCGGTCGTTTACCTATACCATTTTTAAAACGATCACCTATAAGAATAACCTGGTGCCGCTTATCATTGGTATCACATTGTTTTTTATTGCTGCGCTGATTTATGTGCCTTTTGTGAGGAATCTTTTCATGCTGAATTCACTTTCGTTGAATGTGGTGGCAGGTTGTATTGGTGTGGCCTTAGTGTGTACTTTATGGATTGATTTATTAAAAGTGGTGAGGCGAAAATATGTTAAATCAACTGCAATCTTGTAATGAAAAATAACGTTATAATTTCTAACAAGCTAAAGGGGGATTGACTTATAGGTTGGAATTCAATTTCGAACTAACTGTGATAACTGGTTAAACATTTAAAGGAGATTTCAATGATTGATTGAAGGAGAGGCATTCTTTAATGCGGCCTCTTCTAAAAAAATTAGCACTGGCTCAAACCAGCGCAAATGCCAATGAGATTCCTATAATATGGGGAATTCCAAAACAAAAACATCTAACATTGAATGCTTTTCTTCTAAAACATTCACTACATTTAATCTACAGAATTTGAACCAAAATAAATTCAATGTTATGAAACCACTAGTTACCCTGGTATTTTTATGCTGTTCAATTTTAACTGCATGGTGCCAGAATAAAGAAACAGATCAGTCGAATCCTAATCCTGTAAAAAAAATCCAGATTGTTGATGCAGCCTGTGGCGAATGTAAACTGGGGTTAAAGGGTACTGCCTGCAATCTGGCAATTCGAATCGACGGCAAATCCTATTTTTTAGATGGTGCCGATATCGATTCTCAAGGAGATGCACATGCCAATAATGGTTTTTGCAATGCAATCAAAAAAGCGGAAGTACAGGGCGAATTGGTAAACGGCCGGTTTAAAGCAACGTACTTTAAGCTGATAGCCGAACCAAAAGGAAAGAGTAAATAAGAAAACGCCCGGTAGCTATTTCAGTTCTTCAAACACGCCGGTCTGTTTATTCTTTCGAACGTTATCCCAATTGAAATATCTTCCATTCATAGCTACATAAACGCCTGTAGGTAAAGCCTGCGCAAAGGCCAGCGCACTGCCGAGGTTAAATAAGCCATCCGAGCTGCCAAACTTAATAGGAATCATAGCGCCGGTTAATATAATTGTTTTGTTGATATTTTCCTTTCCCAGCCTCTGGGCTGTTATTTCCATGGTATCTGTTCCATGGGTAATTACAAGTTGATCTTCCTCACAGTTTCTGCATTGGTGCAAAATCAAGTCACGGTCTTCGTCCGTCATTTCCAAACTATCGATCATCATCAGCGTTCTAATCTCTACCGAAACCCTGCTACGGCCCATTTCGAGCAGGTCACTTAAATGGGTGTCTTTAAAATACAAACTTCCATTTAGTTCATTGTATTCCTTGTCAAAAGTTCCGCCGGTAATAAAAATCCGAATGCTCATAAAAAATGATTTGAAAACAAAAGTAGCAATTAAAAACAGCCTATCGCAATGAGGCCCGAATTGAAAAATAAATGTAAGCCGAATATGTTTATAATTGGCACCTGCATCTGAAAAACACTAAAGGAACGCTTATGTAAAAAAGCTGTTTACGACCCGGCAATAGTGTTGCAACCAAAGAGAATACTATACCGCAATTTCACAAAAGTCATTTGATTAAAATTGTAAAAAAAATAGCGCCTACAAAGGAAAACCATTTATAAAAATTCAATTAAAATATATACCGTAAAAGCACCTGCCAACGTATTGATAAAATTAACTGCATCGTTTTTCAGGATTTGTTTTCGCTCTAACGTTGCACCTAAAAAAGAGTCTGCAAAATTTCCGGTGGTGCCCGCAATGATGATCCAACAAAACCGGTCATCCCATCCGTATCCAATTGAAAAAACAGTTGCAATTATTGCGCTTCCTGCCATTCCAATCAAAGTACCCTCCAAACTCACAACGCCGTTTTCTCCCCTGGTATCTTTCTTGAAATTGAGGATATTATAAAACTGCTTACCATACAAGGTTCCCAATTCTGAAGAGAGTGTATCTGCTGTTGCGGCTGCTAATGCACCAGCCATCATCAGTGCGAACAATTCTACCTGCGTGGTAAAATAACTGGCCAATATTCCCGCTATGGCCGCCACTCCCCCATTTGCCATAACCTGTCCTGCTGTTCTTCTACCTTTATTTATTTCTGCAGCACCCAGCTTTTCCTTTACATTTAGTTTAAATGAAGTTGCCAATGTTCCCAACAGAAAAAATAAACCGATCATGACGATACCAGTGAAGCCTGTTCCTAAAAAAATAATACAACCCATTGCGGCCGCTACGATTGTTGCACCGGACGTTAATTTTTTCTTTCTTACAATGAAGAACATTGTGCTAAGAAGTATGAAGAGGAACAGCCAGTAGTCATTACTCATAATTCATTAAGCAGTGCTTTAATCAGTCGGCCAATTGGTTTATTTGATGAATTGATTTAAAAAAGCGGTCTTCCTATTTACTATTTTGCATAAAGCTGGTGATTTCTTTATACCGCCTATTTCCTGAATTAAGAAACTGGGTGATCATTGGTTTGTGCTTCTTGCGCTCTAAAATATAATAAGGGGGATTGTAACCAAGCTTCTTTAAATCTGCTACCAAGAGATCATTTCCAATTTTGATGGACGGATAAGTTCTGCCACCGACATAAATCAGCATGGGCGGCATCCCTTTATGAAGATGATATAGGGGCGAGCCTGCCTTCCAGTTATCAGGATTGTTGGTAAAAGTTTGGATGTAGGTATTATCAGCCGGATAATTTTCCTGTTTTAAAAAGCTATACATATCCAGTCCGGCAGCATCTATCAGGATGGTTCCTTTGATTGGATTGACAATCCCCAGTTTACCAAAATAGTCATCCCTTACCGAAATCAATGCGGCTAAGTGGCCGCCGGCAGAATGGCCCGAAACAAATATCTTATCCGGGTTGCCTCCAAATCGTGCAATATTTTCTTTTACCCATTTAATAGCTTTTGCAGCATCGGTAGCCATTTCATCATAATTCGCTTGCGGACTTTTAGGGTAGTCAATCACCACCGTTACCACATTCTTTCTCGCCATTCGGTTTCCTAAAAAATTATACAACGATTTTTTACCTGAATTCCACGTGCCGCCATAGATAAAGACAAATACATCTTTTGGGGCTGCATTTTTTCGTAGAGCAAATACGTTTAACTCCTGCGCTGCCCTGTTGGCAACTGTATCCGCATTCAGGTAGGTAATATTTTTAGAACGACTTACCCTTTTGAATGCACAACTGGTAAACGTAAAAGTCAACACCGTAGCAATGATGAGCGGGACTATTCTGGATGTCAATGTAATAAAATTGGAGGTTATAAAATGGGTGGTTAAAATAAAAACAGTGTGAATTGAAATATGTTTGAATGGTTAAAAATACGAACAAGGATTTGATTAAATCTTAAAAGGAATGTTGTGATTTTGATTGAATGGCAGCATTATACTTAACAAGGAATAAAATAGTGATCTATAAACAGCGTAGGTTTTTATTGAAAGAGCTTTTCTGCAACTGTTGCACCCTATTTTCTTTTTGCCTTGATGCAAAAAGAAATAAAAAAATCAAGGCTGCAACTAAAAAGGCTGAAAAATAACTCATTGGGCTAAAATCAATCCGCTGGCTAGGGGAGCAAGTACCTAAATAATTTGTAGACGATACCGGCTCAAAGAGCCTTGATTTTTTAACGCCCATTGAGCTGTTTTTCTAGCACTTTTTAGATGAGGCCAGTCTGACAGCGTGCGAATGCTTTAAATATCAATTCTAAATCTACAGTTCAAGGTTTTAAACCTTGCTCAGTATAATTAAAACTGCGTTTTCAACTGTCGTGTACCTAAGCATTTTTGGTTGATGGGTGCATCCCAAAGTTGACCGTTTGAAAGTCTGTTCCGACCTGCGGTGCTGAACGGATAGAGGCCGACCAATTAAGAGTCCGGTCCGACCTGCGGTGCTGACCGGATAGAGACCATTTAGAGTACATCTTCAAAAGCAGCGATAATCGGTATGTCTTTCAGAATATTAATAAATCACCGGGTACAACTGGGCGTCTACCCAGCTTATTAAATATACCAATACCGGGCAGATATGGGCCAGATGCAGATGACATGAGTTTCTAAATTTAAAATAAGATAAAGACTTTTGGTAGCCGAAAATCTTTATTTCTTAGCCGGATTATATCCTGATTTTCTGTTAACGGTGTTCAGCAATAAGGCATTCCTTCATCTATGATGCGCTTCAATTACCGGCATCCCTTTCTCCTAAAAACCGCTTCCCTCTTTGAGTCTTTTAGCAGTTTAAAATTTTTAAATTTACAGTTGATTTTCTTCCTATTTATAGCGCAATATCTACCTAACTTTGCTGCAAATTTGAACCACAAATGACTAAGCTCTCTGTAAACATCAATAAAATTGCAACCTTAAGAAACAGCCGTGGAGGCAACAATCCCGACCTTGTAAAAACAGCCCTTGACATTGAAAGATTTGGGGCGGAAGGCATTACCGTACACCCTCGACCCGATGAGCGACACATTCGCTATGCAGACATACCTGATTTAAAAAGAAAAATCAAGACGGAATTAAATATTGAAGGCAATTGTACAGAAGAAAAGTTTGTAAAACTGGTACTTGAAAATAAACCAACACAGGTAACACTTGTACCTGATGTATTGGGGCAACTTACTTCTAACCATGGATGGAATACAATTGAACACAAAGATTACCTGATTCGCATGATCCGGATATTTAAGGATGCCGGTATTCGCACTTCTATCTTTGTAGATCCAGTGGTTGAAATGGTGGAGGGGGCCGCTGCTACCGGTACCGACCGCATTGAATTGTACACCGAAGCGTATGCGCTTTTATTTGCCAAAAGAAATAAACAAGCTGCGATTGAGCCTTATACTGCTGCGGCGATTAAAGCCAATGAGCTGGGTATAGAGATCAACGCCGGCCACGATCTGGATCTGCAAAACCTGCGTTTTTTTATGGAACATGTCCCGAACTTAAAAGAAGTCTCAATTGGCCATGCGTTGGTTTGCGACGCCATTTACCTCGGACTTGAAAATACAGTTCAGTTATACAGACGGCAATTGAGCAATCCATATTAAACCCGGTAAATTTATTCTGACAGACGGAGCCATTCAGCGAGATGGATGGATGCAATGGCAGATCTGAACAGATCTCCTATTTAACGATCGGCTACTACATAAAAAATTGGAAGAGAAGGGCATAAAAAATCCCTTCGCAATTAAACGAAGGGATTTTTTATAACAATTAAAATATCTTAACCCAGGTAAGCTTTCAAAGCACCACTGTAGCGGGCTTTTTGCAAACGCTTGATGGCTCTTTCCTTGATCTGGCGGATACGCTCTTTGGTCAAATCATACTTCTGACCAATTTGCTCAATGGTAACACCATTTTCTCCATCCAAACCAAAATAAGCATTTACAATTTCTGCTTCTCTTGGACTCAATGATTTTAAGACCCTGCGAATTTCATTCCTCAATGAATCATGCATTACATCCTCATCGGTATCATCACCACCCTGTAGTAAATCACCCATGGCTACATCTTCTGCTTCATGCACGGGGGCATCAAGGGAAGTATGACGGGTATTACTTTGGAAAATGTTGTTGATCTCGGTTTCACTCATCTCCAGTAATTCTGCTAATTCTTCAGTAGATGGCTCACGCTCATGTTCCTGTTCGAAAGCCATGTAGGCTTTGTTAGCTTTGTTGTAAGTGCCAATTTTGTTTTGAGGCAAGCGGACTAATCTGCCCTGCTCTGCCAATGCCTGTAGTATAGATTGGCGAATCCACCACACAGCATAAGAAATAAATTTGAACCCTTTTGTTTCATCAAAGCGTTGCGCCGCTTTAATTAAGCCGAGGTTGCCCTCGTTAATTAAGTCACTAAGAGAGAGGCCCTGGTGCTGGTACTGTTTAGCCACAGATACCACAAAACGAAGATTGGCCTGCACCAATTTGTCCAATGCTCTTTGATCACCCATTTTGATCTTTTGGGCCAAAATAGTTTCCTCTTCAGGAGTAATCATCGAAATTTTGGAAATTTCCTGCAAATACTTCTCCACCGCTTGTGAGTCACGGTTGGTAATTTGCGTTGCGATCTTAAGTTGCCTCATTGTGTTGAATTA
>Ga0209181_10006411_pt1 | contig 16504 bp, 12 predicted proteins | sample MAT05_FD_187208 | JGI IMG/M metagenome (GOLD analysis project Ga0209181, IMG submission 187208) | Freshwater microbial communities from Lake Fryxell liftoff mats and glacier meltwater in Antarctica - MAT-05 (SPAdes) (version 2) | ecosystem: Environmental > Aquatic > Freshwater > Ice > Liftoff... | reverse complement strand
TCAATGACCATCTCATGGAGCGCTTTATTTCCCAGTTAGACTTGGACTCAACCTCCATTAAATCCCATCCCAACTATCAAAACCTCCGCTCCTACGGCATCATAACTTCCTAATTCTATCCGGACTATTGATCTAAGACAACATCATCAATCTGACGATATTGAAAGAGAGATTTCATTCCAGCATTTCCTTTAGCTCTTTCATTCCCTGCTGCCTTCGGCTTCGCTCAGTCAGCGGACTCTGTTTAGTCAGCGGACTCTGTTTAGTCAGCGGACTCTGTTTAGTCAGTGGTCTCGTCGTGATTCTCAGAATCGCTGCTGGTTGCCTGAGCGCAGTCGGTTGGTTGAGCGACCTGCCCTGAGCTTGCCGAATGGGAGCCGAAACCAACCCTCCGATAATGCGTTTCATTCCGACATTCCGCCAACTGATGCAACAGATTAGCATCTCCAGCCATCAACGCTTGCTTCTTTTTCCGGCTCCAGCCCTGCACCTGCTTCTCCCGGTAAAATGCATCCGACACCCGCTCATAAAACTCACAATAAACCAACTTTACAGGCAACCGCTTCGCCGTATGATTTGCCCCCAGCCCATTTTGATGCTGCCATAATCGTCGTGCCAGATTGGTTGTGCTTCCGGTGTAGTAACTTCCATCAGCGCACTCCAGAATATACATATGAGGCATAGATGCTTCCCATGATGTCTATTCTGGTAGTGTGCCCTTCGGCTACGCTCAGGGCACGCCTTCGATCTTGCTCAGGGCACGCCTTCGATCTTGCTCAGGGCACGCCTTCCGCTGGCTGAGCGAAGCCGAAGCCAGCCTTCTACCCCCGTCACTGGGCGATCGCCTTCTCACCCTGCCAATTTAAGAGCAGCTTGAATCGGAAGCTCTAGCGACATATTTGAATTTAGCCGCGTCGAAAAGAAAAGCATCTCCAGATTTTCGATCGCACCCGAATCAGGATTCAAACGGGCAATTATTTCGTCGCCCAGTTCCTTAGTTTCCTGATTCGCATAAGGAGGGCAGGTGTCAATATAAAGAATATCTCCCACCTTGTCGTAGCGAACGATCAAGTTTTTGTCCATATCTCCGTCCCTCCAGCTAGTTTTCGCGCTGTGTAAACTGTAATAATCCAGTAGCGCTTAGGTTCTGATTGATTGACTATCACTACCACTAAATACCGTCCTGTACGGATCGTATCAAACCATTTAGAGAACAAGAAGGCAGATGGATCGCGATCGCTCTGGCGAATCTGATCCGGGTCAGCCAGGGTTTCGATTAATTGCTCCAGATAGTCAGGCAACTTTCCTGGGTGGGTTTCAATGATGTGTTGCTCTCGCTCATCCGTCAGTTCTACATCGACTCCCAAATAAGAACAGTGAAATGTTCTCATCCCAGCATCTTCCTCAGTTCCTTCATCCCCTGCTGGATTCTAGTTTCCAACTCATCCAACGTCGCTAAGATTTTCTCCGGTGGTACATGATCTACTTCTTCATGCACTACCTCCTTGTAGCGGTTCAGGCTCAGGTCATAGCCATTGCCCACAATCTCCGCCTTCGGGACACAAAAACTCTGCGCCGTGCGGGGGCGTTCGGCTTCGCTCCCTTCGGCTACGCTCAGGGAGCGGGAATCAGCGCTGGGTGAGCGTAGTCGAACCCAGCGCGCCAGCACATCCGGCAGATTATTTTTCGCGTGTTCCTCTGCTGCCAGTGCTAGCTTCGGCACCGCACCTAGTTTCTCCTCTGGCAGTAGCTCCTGGCGTTTGTCATCCAGGCTCCGACCATCTGCCTCCACCTCATAAAACCAGACATGATCCGTGCCACCGGAATTGGTTTTGGTAAACAGCAGAATCGCCGTAGACACGCCCGCGTAGGGCTTGAATACACCACCCGGCAGCTTCACCACGCCATCCAGCTTCTGATCCTCGACTAAAATTTGCCGCAGTTCCTTGTGTGCCTTCGAGGAGCCAAACATCACTCCATCTGGCACAATCACCGCTGCCCGTCCGCCGGGTTTCAGCAATCGCAAAAACAGCGCCAGAAAGAGCAACTCTGTTTTCTTGGTTTTGACGATCGCTTGCAGATCTTCGCCGTGTTCTCATAGTCCAGTGACCCCGCAAACGGCGGATTTGCTAGCACCAGCGTGTACTTCCCATCCTCGCCTGCATGGTCTTGCGCCAGGGAGTCGCGATAGACCACATCCGGGTTTTCCACCCCATGCAACAGCCTATTCATACTGCCAATCCGCAGCATCGTGCCGTCAAAATCGAACCCGTGAAACAGCCCGTGGTGAAAGTGCTGCTTCAGCTTGTCATCCCGAAAAATCTCTGGATGGTGCGATCGCAGGTATTCCCCCGCTGCGACCAGGAAGCCACAGGTGCCGCTGGCAGGATCGCAAATCACATCCTTCGGAGTCGGTGCCATCATCTCCACCATCAGTTGAATGATGTGGCGCGGGGTGCGAAACTGCCCATTCTGTCCGGCACTGGCAATCTTGCTCAGCATGTATTCATAGAGATCGCCCTTCGTATCGCGATCGTCCATCGGGATGTCGTCAATCAGATCCACGACCTTGGACAACAAACTTGCTGTAGGAATCGTGAAGCGAGCATCCTTCATGTGGTGGGCATAGGTCGAATGCTCGGTTCGGCTCCGCTCACCGAGCGAAGTCGAGGTGAGGAAGTCCGTCCGCAAAAACGGGAACACAGACTCACTCACAACCTCAAACATCTCCCGCGCTTCCATATGCTTAAAGCGCGACCAGCGCAAGTCGTCGTAGGTCATCTCTCTGGCATTAGGGTTATTACCTTTGAGCACGTTGCCTTCTGGAAAAATCCGCCGCTCCATTGGCTGCTTGAGGCGATTGGCTTTGTTCTCCTCCAGCGTGTGTAGCTCATCCAGGCGACGCAAAAACAGCAGATAGGTAATCTGCTCAATCACCTCCAAGGGATTCGAGATGCCACCTGACCAAAAGGCATTCCAAATTGTGTCGATTTGCGATCGAATTTCGCCAGTTAGCATTCGGTTTCCTTTACACGAGTTGGTTAACCCAAACGTCCAAGAGAGATTGCCAGAAGGGAGTCTGTCCCCATCAGAACCTTGAACTGGGTCTCTGAATAGGCATTAGCACATAAACAGTTTACAGCTAGCCTTTAGCATGGCAGGCTAGAAGTCATTCTTTTGTTGATTGCCTAATGACTCCTGAACAAGAGCAAGCCGTTTTAGACCTCCGCACTCGTAATGTTGCCCCGAAGCAAATCGCCCGTCAGCTTGGGCTACGTCCGGCAGAGGTGAGCGCCCTAATCAAAACCCAAGCCGAACAAGCTGCAACGGCTCGGCTGGCGGCTGGTGAGCTATACCCACTTTTTCAATGTTTAATCAATCAAAATTGCTTAGCCGATCTACTGCCGGAACGTCAAACGGCAAGCGCGATCGCCCCCTCAACCGAATTAGAAGAAGATGCTGACGCTGGATTAGCAGTGATTATTTTATCTCGCAAGGCAGGATTTAATCGCCTCGAAGTTTGCACCTACCTAGTCGATTTGTGGTGCTTAGGCGTGAAAGATGCGTCGGGTCCGCGCATGATGAACCCCAGCACCTATAAAGACTTTGTAGAATTTGCTTATAGGCACTTTCTGGCGGGAGCAGAAGACATTCCTTTAGAGCTGGCGCAAGCGATCGTATTTGGTGGCGTTGAATATGCAAAAACTCTAGGCTTTCAACCCCATGCGGATTTTGAACAAGCGCGATCGCAGCTAGGAAAGCCCGTGGAAGCCTGGAGCGGAACGCCCGTTTTAACGTTTGGGCGGAGCGGCAAGCCCTGCTACATCAATGGTCCCTATGACGACCCAATCAAAACACTCCAAACACTACGTGAAACGGTCGGCGAAGGAAATTTTGATTTCATTTTGGGCGATGGCAATTAGCGATCGCTCAATCATTGCAATCCAATCTGCACTCTCAGTGTCAGGGACCCACACAAAAATAAGATGCCGATGAAAAAGTGCCAGTGAACCGGATTTATACCCTATATAATTCGCAAATCCTAAGGTTCTGGTTGTCTAGAACCCATTGCCATTTGCACCACAAATGATACGCCTCCAACTTGGTGATAGCGATCTGCCCACGCTCGGATGACTTCATCAAGTTCTTCAATGGCCTGATCAACGCGATCCACAGGAATATCCAACTCTTCCAAAATTCGCATTACTTGAGGATGGCGATTTGCCCAATCGTTCATCAGGCGAAAATATTGGGCGGTGTCTTCGACCATGATAAACGTGCGCTCTTCTTCCGCAGCGGGAGAATAGGAGACGCGAGTCAGGGCGTAAAACGGCATTCCCCAAGGAGAATCAATCCGAGTGACGGTGCCAGAATAGATGAGACGGCGTTTAATATGCTCTGCTAGGGCTTCGCTGAGTGGCATCCGACGATCGCTGGGCAATTCCTCTTGCGATCGCCCGTGCAAAAATTCAATCAGATCCAAAAACTGAAAAGAGTTAATGATCTGAGCATCTGGCAAACTGATATCACCAAGTTTTTGTTCAAGTTGCCGTTTTTCTTCAGAGGTGAGGTTAGACCCTGCAATCCGCGATCGCCCCGGCTGCCATGGAAACTGCTCCATCCACACATACGGAAACTGAATCAGGTAGCGAGGCTCCTGAGAACCTAGCATTTTGAGCAGCTTACCCTCCGTTAAAGCTTCTCGAACTTCCTCTACGATCGCCTTCACACGTTTTGGCTCAATGTGATGCAAGTGCCCCGTCATTCGGAGATTGTGTTCTTGCTCCAAATAAGTCATGTAAATGGCACATTTTGCCGCTGTTGCCGCCGCGTCTAGAAACGCCCCGTGTCGGTGCCCACCCGTTCGCATAGCGCTAAACGCTAAATAAAGCATGATTTGATCCATCGCACTTGGACTAAGGCGTTTGATCAAATCGATATCGTTAGTCATGTTTAAACCGCTATTTCTCTAAAACCATAACGCCATAAGTATCTTGGGCGCTGCTTTTGCCCCATCATAGTTCCACTTTACTAACAGACAAGTAATTTTTGCAGATAAGTATTTTTGCAGATAGGCAATAGTGTCATAATTTACATGCAAGCAGCGGCAGTTTAATCGTCTTAAATAAGCAGGCTTTGAATCTTTTAGGACTTACGCACTTGCCCCCTTAAATCCCCCAATTCTGGGGGACTTTGATCTCTAGCTCCCCCAAAATTGGGGGTTGGGGGCAGGGTTCTTTCATTGTCCTCAGAGAAAAGATAGAAGCTTGTTTTCTCGTTCTTCACTGACAGAACTTTTCTACATGGTGAATGGAGTAATCGGACTTTCAAATTTTCTCCCTTGACTTTGAATAAACCCTGGGGTTGGGGGGCGAATTCCAATTTATCTGCGTAAGTTCTGTCTTTATATTAAAACTGCTAATTATCAACATAGTATTCCCTGAATCTATTTGCACACAGCTAATTCGCTTCAAAAATATCAGAATTTTGCGGCTTTAATCAGAATTTTGCGGCTTTAACCTGCTCTGCAACTAAAGTCATCTCTCATCCCTAACCCTTCTCCCGCTTTGAGAGAAGGGATCAAGAGTTTCTCAAAGCCCCTCTCCCGCGTTAGGAGAAGAATTTACGGGGAGGGAGCATGGAAAAGTCGCACAGCGTGTGCTTCAATAAGTTATAGGTATCCTCTAGCGCTCGACGGCAGTAGAGACGGGTTTAGTCAGCTAATCGCGCTACCTATACAGATTGGCTACAGATTGGCAAGTCAATGCTTCGCCATCGCTTAAGCCTTACAATCTAAACATCAAAAAGTTTTTGTGAAGCTCTTCTCTAGTTTTTCTAAACAATTTTTATCACCATACATCAGCCAACTTCTCTTAATTGGGCTAGCGGTTTGCCAGTAATCTCCGTAAAAAACCTGATTTCTCTCATGACTCGATTTATCATACTGAGATGACAGTATTTTTCATAATCCATTAGGGCAATACTAAGCTGAACGCTTTTGCACATCCCTAATTTCTATTGCAAGGTTTACATCCTGTGAATTACCTCGATTCAGAACATCCAAAGGTTCTTGTAGTAGATGATCATCCTTCTAGTCGCATGACAGCCGTTGCGCTGCTATCGGTTGAAGGCTACGACGTGATTGAAGCGGATAGTGGTCCGAATGCATTGGAAATAGTTGACTCTGGTAATCCAGATCTAATTTTGCTGGATGTGATGATGCCAGGAATGGACGGTTTTGAAGTGTGTCGCCGCCTCAAACAAGATGACCACACTCGTTTAACCCCTATTGTGTTTATCACTGCATTAGACGATCGCCGCTCTCGACTGCGCGGCATTGAAGCGGGGGGCGATGACTTTTTGACCAAACCGTTCGATCAGCTAGAACTGTCAGCACGAGTGAAATCGCTGATTCGGCAAAAGCGCCTCAACGAAGATTTAGACCACGCAGAGAAAGTCCTATTCTCGATCGCACGCACTATTGAAAGACGCGATCCTAATACAGGCGACCATTGTGAGCGCTTAGTCACCCGTGGCAAAGAATTTGGCGAATTTTTAGGGCTTTCTCGTGGAGAAGTGCGCGACTTGATGTGGGGCGGCTATTTGCATGACATTGGCAAAGTGGGCATTCCAGATGCCGTTTTACTTAAACCAGGAAAACTCACTCCTGACGAATGGGAGATTATGCGCCAGCATGTTTCAATTGGAGAGCAGATTTGCCAGCCCTTACGAACCATGCGTGGAGTCTTGCCCATTATTCGTTCGCACCATGAGCGCTGGGATGGCTCCGGGTATCCTGATGGGCTGGTGGGTGAGCAAATTCCACGGCTAGCCCAGATCTTTCAACTGATTGATATTTACGATGCCTTAACTAGTGAACGCCCTTATAAACGTGCTTTTACCCACACCGAAGCATTGGCTATTTTAGACGAAGAAACTGTAAAGGGTTGGCGTAATCCAGAGCTAATGTTGGAATTTGAGACATTTATTCTATCAACGATGAAAGATGCCCTCACTGCCAACGCGATGATTCAACCCGCGCCTTCTGCGGCATAAGTTCTACTATAAAGCCTAATATGAAAGCCTTGGTCACTGGAGCTAGCGGATTTACAGGATCACACCTGGTTAAGGCACTGAATCAACGGGGCGATCGCGTGGTTGGACTTGTCCGTAAGTCTAGTAACTTACACCGCTTATCAAATTGTCAGATCGATCTGGTGTATGGAGATATTAGCGAAGCGACGCGCGATGAAGCCGTTCGCGCTACCCTAGAAACCGCCATGGTAGGGATAGATGTGGTGTTTCATCTGGCTGCTTATGTGGAGTTAGGCATTGTCAATGAAGCGGAAATGGAGCGGGTGAATGTGGAAGGGACTCGTGCGATCGTCGAAGCGACTCAAGCGGCAGGAGCGAAACTAGTCTATTGCAGCACCATCGGCATTTTTGGCGATACCAACGGTCAAACAGTTGATGAAACGTTTGTACGCCAACAGCAGGGATTTTCTTCTGCCTACGATCGCACCAAATACGAAGCGCAACAACTGGTCGATCGCGCGGCTACCCAAGGCTTAGATGCTGTTAGCGTTTTACCATCCGGTATTTTTGGTGAGGATGATCCTCATTTCGGTCCCGTACTTCAGTCTTTTTTAAAGAGACGCTTAAAGCTCTGGGCAGGGGGTCAACGGGTAACGGGCATTGTGCAGGTAGATGACTTGGCGATCGCCATGCTGTTAGCCGCTGAGAAAGGTCAATTAGGCGCACATTACATTATTTCTGCTGGTGATCTAACGACCCGCGAAATGTTTCAAATTTTAGGGCAAGCAGCGGGAATTTCTGCGCCTGCTGATGCCCCAGAGTGGCTCGTGCGATTGATCGGCAATCTACTCGATCCCATAGGACGGCTGCTTTCCTGGCAGCCCCCCTTGAGTCGAGAGCGGGTTCACTACATCTACGATCGCTGTGTGCGAGTGAATGCCACTAAAGCGCGACAAGAACTGGGTTGGCAGCCGCGCTCGGTCGAACAAACGCTAAAAGAATTAGCAAAAGCTAACCTCTAAGTTTCTTAGGATAGCTGCAAAAATCACCCTAATTTTAACTTTTGCTCCAAAGGAGAAAGTTGAAATTAAAGTAAATTAGTTGAACATTACCCAGCCGTGCAAGCTAGCGTGTAACTTTTTTGCACTAGCTTGCCATATTGGCACTATTAATTAATTTGTCGAGAAATCAGTTTTTCAAAGTTAGCTTGAGTTTGATGAAGCAACTGTTCTCGGCTGTCGGTCGCTCGGTTTAGTGATGGAACTAGGTTGCGAGCCTGGAGGCTCATATGAAGCTGAAGATGAGCAACATATTCACTAATATCTTCTCGATCAGAAGGATGTAAAGCTTGATGTGAGCGCGAATCCAAGAGTGTTCTCCTTTTCCCAAATTCTGCAAGTCTGTTCTCTGTGAATGAACCTAACACGGAGGATAATTCAGTAGGCATCTTCGCAACGAAGTTTAACGCTATCCTTGCAATTTATTGAAAATAGATGAACTTTACTTAATAATCGCGATCGCTAACCGTTGATAGCTAGTCATCCGCGATCGCCCTTCGCACTCAACCTATGTTATTCTAGTGAGTCATCATGGACGCATAGCTCAGTTGGTTAGAGCACCACGTTGACATCGTGGGGGTCTCCCGTTCGAGTCGGGATGTGTCCATTCTTTGAAAGCCTTTTCTAAAGCGGCTTGCAGCCATTTAAGTCGCTGCTCAGCACTTACCATAACGTCAATAAACTGGTCAAATAGGTACTTTGCCAGATACCACGTGCCTTGGCAATCATCCGCCTGATTCAATGAGTAGGACGGTTGGATCGCATTGGCAACCCGAATTTATTTAAAAGAACAGCCCACCGACTTGATTTTGAGCAAGATCAGCGGGTAGAGGATTGAAATTGACGAATTAGATTCAGACGGCAACTCATCTGGGGTGGATGTGTCCGGCTCCGCTCCAGGGCAGTTCGGGTATGGAAAATTACCCTCAATCTGAATGACCGTCAAAAAGAAACGCGATCGCCGACGTGACTTGTTGAATTTCCAGGCACAAATTTTCTGATGATGAACGATTGAGTGCGATCGCAAATTGTAATGACGATCTCTGCATAATTTTTGACCTTGAGAGTGATAACGCCTTATTCCAACTTTCAGGAGCATTGCCCCATGCCAGTCGATCCCGGTAGCACAGTAGCAACTGCATTAAACCTCGGAGACCAGAGCGGTTTGGTCAATAGAACGTTTTCAAATTTTGTCGGTGGCACCGACCTAGATGACTATTTGCGGTTTAGCCTGTCCTCATCTAGCAGCCTGACTGTTTCATTAACGAATTTGCAGGCAGATGCAGACTTGCAGTTGCTCAGCAGCAGCGGACAGGTGTTGCAAACGTCAGAAAATTTTGGCGCTGACGATGAATCGATCAACACGCAGTTAGCAGCAGGAGTTTATTACCTTCGTATTATCCCCTTTGGAGATGCAATTACCAACTACACCCTTGGAATTGCAGGGAGTGGAGGGAGTGTTCCAGATCCCGGAACGACGTTAACTACTGCGTTTGATTTGGGAGGATACAACTATATTTCACACTCCAAGGTTGGTAGTGTGAATAGCTTTAATGATCCAGCCGATTTGTATCGATTTGAGCTAAACGATACCAGTGATATTAACCTGTTGCTGACGGAGTTGACGGCGGATGCGGATGTGGAAATCTTGAATAATTTGGGCGCAGTGTTGGCGAGCAGCGATCGCTCTGGCATCGCCGATGATGCAATTTCCAGCACTCTTCCTGCCGGAACTTATTTTGTCCGCATTACGCCCTTTGATGGCGGCACCATCGACTATCGGTTGAATTTGGGCATTTCATTAGATGACAACGCGGGAAACACCCTGGCAACGGCTCGAAAGCTCAATGGATTCAACACCACGCTGTCAGGAACTCAGGTCTTCGATGACTTTCTCTCTGGTGCGGGTGTAAATGGTGCGGATACCCAGGATTTCTATCGCTTTACCCTGCTGACTCAGAGTAATTACAGCATCGGGCTTTCCCAGTTAAGTGCCGATGTGGATCTGCGGTTGGTTCAGGATTTGAACAACAATGGCGCTGTGGATGCGGATGAAGTGATCGCGGCTTCGATTCGTTCTAGTACTTCACCGGAAGCTTTATCAGGGCAACTCAATGCTGGGACTTATTTCATTCAGGTTTATCCTTTTAGCAACGCCGCCACTCCCTATCAGATCAGCATCACGGCAACCCCGCAGGATGGGGCGGGCAACTCGATCGCGACTGCGCGGGATGTGGGCAGTTTAGTCGGCGATCGCAGCTTCAATGATTTTGTGGGCATTGTTGACCCCAATGACTTTTATCGGTTTGTTTTACCCAGCAGCAGCGACTTTCGCTTAGATTTAACGGGCTTAGAGGCAGATGTGGATGTCCGCTTATTGAATAGCGCAGGCAGCACGATCGCCTCTTCCATCGCCAGTGGCACCACCCCAGAAAGCATCGCGCGATCGCTGACCGCAGGCACCTATTTTGTTCAGGTGTATCCCTTCAATGGCATCAACAGTAACTATCGCCTATCCCTATCGGCTAGCCCGACTTTTGATGGAGCGGGCAATAGCCTTAGTACCGCTCGGAATGTAGGCACCCTGACCAGCAACTTAACGTTTAATGATTTTGTTGGGGCTGCGGATACTAATGATTTCTATCGCTTTAACCTCAATACAGGCAGCAATTTTAATCTCAGTTTAAGTGGCTTGACTGCCGACGCGGATGTTGAGTTAATTCAAGATTTCAACAACAACGGCTTTGTGGACGATGGAGAAATTTTAGCCCGTTCGATCAATAGCGCCACCAACCCTGAAACGCTCAGCCGTTTGCTGTCGGCTGGCAGCTACTATGTGCGGGTCTATCCTTTCCTAAGCAGCAACACGAACTATAGTCTCTCGCTGGGTGCGGTAGCCGTGGGAGACAATACGCTAGCAACGGCGACCAATCTGGGCGCATTGACCACCAGCAGAACCGTCACAGATTTCGTTGGTAATACCGATGCTGATGATTTCTATCGCTTTACGCTCAATAGCGATCGCAGCGTTGGTGTCTTTCTCGACGGGCTATCCGCCGATGCGGATATTCAACTGATTCGAGACTTTAATAACAACGGCATTGCTGATAGCAGCGATATTTTGGCAGAATCTATTCGTGCCGGATCTGCCTCAGAAGCGATATTCAGCAACCTTTCGGCTGGCACCTATTTTGTTCGAGTCTTGCAATTTAGCGGCAACACCAATTATTCCCTCACCCTCACTCCACTGGTGGATGGCGCAGGCAGTACCCTAGGCACCGCCGCCAACTTGGGCACTCTATCCGGTAGCCGCACGGTGAATGATGTGATTGGCGCGATCGACCCCAGCGATATCTACCGCTTTAGCCTCAACACCAGCAGTCGGCTAAATCTGGAATTGGATGGAATCGACGCTTACGCCAATGCCCAGATCATTCAAGACTTGAATGGCAATGGATTGATTGACAGCAATGAGATTTTGGCAGCCACCACTCGCAATATCAGCGACCTTGGCTCTTCCTCCCTAGCTGCCACGCTGAATGCAGGTAATTACTTTGTTCGAGTGCTGCCCTCGAATAATGCCAATACCCGCTACAGTTTGAACCTGACGACTACCGCGATCGCCCTAGATGGTGCTGGCAACACCCTCGCCACTGCCCGTAACTTAGGCATACTGGCAGGTTCCGTCACCCTCCAGGATTTTGTGGGAGCCAGCGATCGCAATGACTACTACCGATTTTCGCTCACAGGCAACACCAACTTTAACCTGCTGCTAAGCGGATTAACTGATGACGCAGACGTGCAACTCATCCGCGACCTAAACGGGAATGGTCTAGTGGATGCCGGAGAAGTGCTGCGACTCTCTGACTTATCGGGCACTTCCTCCGAGTCCATCAACCTTAACTTAGGAGCCGGTAGCTACTTCATCCGGGTCTATCCATTTGGTGACAGCAACACCACTTACACCCTCAACCTCTCTGCCAGTGCCGCTAGCAATCCATTCAGTTCCCAATATGGGTATGGCTTGGCGAATGCCGCCGCCGCCGTCGCACGGGCAACCGGGCAATTTTTACCTTTCCCCAATCAGCCCACCTTCGGCGGAGCCAATGACTGGGGCGTAAATTTGATCAACGCCCCCGAAGCTTGGGCACAGGGCTACACCGGGCAAGGGGTGATTGTGGCAGTGATAGATACGGGCGTTGACTATACCCACCCCGATCTAGCAGGGCGCATTTGGGTCAACACCAGAGAAATCCCCAACAATGGCAGGGATGATGACGGCAATGGCTTCATCGACGATGTGCGAGGTTGGGACTTTGTAGATCGAGATGCTAGACCTCTCGATTTCGAGGGACATGGAACCCATGTGGCAGGAACGATCGCCGCAAACAATAACGGGATTGGTGCAACCGGGGTTGCCTACAACGCCCAAATCATGCCTGTGAGAGTGTTAGATTCCAACGGTCGTGGCGACTATTCAAATATTGCAGCCGGGATTCGCTATGCCGCCAATAACGGAGCGCGAGTGATCAATCTAAGCTTGGGCGGTTCTTCTCCTGCCCCTGAACTTCTGTCAGCCGTTCAATACGCTAATCAAAGAGGTGCGGTTGTTGTCATGGCTTCAGGCAACGAAGGCTCATCTCAGCCGGGTTACCCAGCTAGATATGCCAATCAAGCTGGTATCGCAGTTGGAGCCGTGAACATCAATACCCAGCTAGCAGGATTCTCTAACCGGGCTGGCAATAATCCGCTCAGCTATATTGTTGCTCCAGGAGTCAATGTCTACTCGACTATTCCCAACAACCGCTACGATTACCTCAATGGTACGTCGATGGCGGCTCCCCATGTATCAGGCTTGGCTGCCTTGATCTTGAGCGCTAACCCAACCTTGACTCCGGCGCAAGTGATTAGCCTGATCACGACGACTGCCAATTCGTCGGCAGTTCGGGTCTAGGGGGGTAGGTTTCAGGTGCCGGGTTTCAGGTGCTAGAGTGCATCCCGTGCCAGTGAAAAACTGGAGTTTCGGCGCTGGAGTTTAGGACAACAGCATCCAGCAGAAAGGTTTGAGCGGTTTCACCCGATTCAAGCCTTTCTGCTCTTAAAGAACTTCACTGTCAACCATACTGGGGAATTACCAAATGCCACGCTTGCCATTGGGGCGGGTGGTCATCCAATTGACCCGTGCCATTGCCAACTGTTCTTCGGTCACCCTAGCACCGGATAGGTTCGTGCCGCATAAATTGGCACCCCTGAGGTTTGCATTAAGTAAATAAGCTCCACTTAGATCCGCGCCGCGCAGATCCGCCCCTTCTAGGTCAGCGTTGCTCATGTAGGCTTTACCCAGATTGGCATCCCGCAGATTGGCTTGGTTCAGTGTTGCCTTACCAAAATCGGCGTTGAATAAATTGGCTCCTTGCAAGTTGATTTTGCTGAGGGTTGCCTGGTGAAAGTTTGCCCCTTCCAGGTTTGCTTTTGCGAGGGAGAGCGATCGCAAATCGTGACTGGCAAAATCTCGTTTACCTTTGGAGTAGTAGTTTTGAAGTCCTTCTGCATCCAACCGCACGGGCAGTTTCTTTGCATTAGAGTTATCTTGCCCTTTCCCAGCCGAATTTTTCCCTCTAGATGCTATGCCAGAACCCAAACGGTCTGAATCTGCTAATCGTCCACGGGTAAAGCCAGAATGAAGATTTGTAGAATCATAGCGAGGCTGTTGCCGCGCCCGGATTCCCATTGCTTGCCGCGCATAGGGCGAAACCCTAGCTCCAGCAGAATCCGAACCCCGGTAATCCGAATTTTTACGTCCCGTGTTAGCACCCGGCTTGACCGAAGTCATGCTATTTTCCAACGTTTCCAAATGGTCTTCTAAATCCAGCGCATGAAATACCTCCATCGCGGTTCGGTAACGTTGTTTTACCGAAATTTCAAGCATCTTGGTCAGCACCGTTTGAAAATGATCGCTAATGGCAACATACTTTTGCCACATCAACTCTCCCGTGGAGGGATCATAATCGAGATCTTTGGGCGACTTTCCGGTCAATAAGTAAATGCAGGTTACACCCAAGGCATAGACATCACTGGCAGGAACGGGGCGCATTGCCATTTGTTCCGGGGGGGCAAAGCCTGGAGTACCGATCGCGTAGGAAGTCAGCGCGGTTTGATCAGAAGAAGTAGTTTGCTGCGTATTTTGATTTTTCACCGCCCCAAAATCAATCAGCACTAATTTCTGATCCTGGTTCCGTCGAATCATGTTTGCAGGTTTAATATCCCGGTGAATCACCTGATTTCCATGAACATAATCCAAAAGAGAAAGAATTTCACCGAGAAACGCCTTAACCTGGTTTTCGCTGCGGGGTCCAGATGCTTTAATCTCTTGCTGTAGCGTCAAACCGCTCACATATTCTTGAATCAGATAAAAAACTGCATCTTCTTCAAAGTAATCTAGCAACGAAGGAATTTGAGGATGGTTGCCAATCCGCCCTAGGGTCGCAGCTTCTCGTGCAAACAGTTCTCGTGCCATGTCCATCACATGGGGAGCTGTGGCATTGGGGCGCAGTTGCTTGATTACACAGCTTGGTTTACCCGGCAGGCTTTCATTGGATGCCAAAAACGTTGCGCCAAAACCACCTTGCCCAAGGGCTTGAATAATGCGGTAGCGATCGCGCAGCAGCAACTTAGACCCACAAGCCTGACAAAATTCAGTATGAGTGAGGTTCTGAGGACTAGGACAGGCTGGATTCAAGCAGTAGCTCATTCAGCTTTACTCGCTCTAATTTCAACTGCGGAGGACATCTTCGTTATGCTACTTTTCATTATCCAAGTGCAAATACCAAGTTGGGTGGCATTCTTACGATAGTCCCATAAAGAATTACTAAAGCTTTTGCGGTTTGGCGGCAAGCAATGATGGGTCTCTATATGTCTTCATGGACTGCGACGCTTGGGCAGGAGGCAGCCTCATTTACTGAGTATGCCCATAATCAAAACCCCTGTAACAAAAGCATATCCTCAATCCTATCAACACCACCTTTGGAGAAATCGAAATCACGAGAATATTTATAATGCTTTCCAAAAAAACAAGATTCCGTAGAGATAGATCGTATGCCAGTGAAAAGGCTGGGGAAGGAAGGCGATAGAATAGCGAATGTAGTTAGGCTAAAGCGTCCATGCGTATTTCTTTGAACTGGTTGCGAGAACTAGTTGACATTTCTATCCCTCCAGCAGAGCTAGCAGAAATGCTGACCATGGCAGGGTTTGAGGTAGAAGATATTGAAGATCGTCGTGCTTGGGCAGAAGGGGTGGTGGTGGGCAAAGTTCTCAAGCGAGAACCGCACCCCAATGCCGATAAGCTGAGCATTTGCACGGTTGATATTGGTCAAGCAAATCCTTCTACCATTGTGTGTGGAGCTGCCAATGTTCAAGCAGATTTATATGTGCCTGTTGCCACGTTAGGCACCTTTTTACCTCAAGTGGGAGAAAACGGACTCAAAATCAAACCTGCTAAATTGCGCGGGGTCGCGTCCGAAGGGATGATTTGTTCCTTGGCAGAATTGGGTTTGGCAAAAGAATCGGCAGGAATTCATCAGTTTGAGGACGACGCTCTTAAACCAGGGTTGGATGTTCGCCCTTTGTTAGGGTTGGATGATGTAATTTTAGATTTGACCTCTACTGCCAATCGGGCAGATGCGCTTAGCCTGGTAGGAATTGCACGAGAAATCGTGGCGCTGACGGGGGCAGCCCTTAGGTTACCTCAAGTGTCAGATCTAGAAGTGCCATCTGGTAAAGGTTCTCTTTTGCTCAAAGTTTCTGAATCTCAAGCCTGCCCAACCTATATGGGCACGGAGGTGACAGGGATTGCGATCGCGCCTTCTCCCACTTGGCTTCAGCAGCGATTGCAAGCGTCTGGTGTTCGACCGATCAATAACGTAGTGGATGTTACCAATTACGTGCTGCTGGAATGGGGGCAACCACTACACGCTTTTGATCGCGATCGCCTGCTCACAGCCAGCCACCAGCCACCAGAGACTCCCCTTCAAATAGGAGTACGATTTGCCAACGCAAGCGAAACCTTCAAAACCCTAGACGGGCAAACGCGAACGTTGGCAGAGCAAGCTTTATTAATTACTGCAAATGACAAGCCCGTAGCGCTTGCAGGTGTGATGGGTGGCGCAGAGACTGAAGTGCATGAAGGGACTCAAAATCTGATGCTGGAAGCCGCATTATTTGACTCTGCTGCGATTCGGCGGTCTGCCCGTTCCCAAGGTTTACGCACCGAGGCTTCAGCCCGCTATGAACGCGGCGTGAATCAAGCCGAGTTAGAAATTGCCTGTCGTCGCGCCCTAGCGTTGATTACCGAATTAGCTGGCGGGGCGATCGCTTCCCAGGAAATGGTTGATACGCGCAATCAGTCCAGCACA
>Ga0209181_10006410_pt1 | contig 16504 bp, 10 predicted proteins | sample MAT05_FD_187208 | JGI IMG/M metagenome (GOLD analysis project Ga0209181, IMG submission 187208) | Freshwater microbial communities from Lake Fryxell liftoff mats and glacier meltwater in Antarctica - MAT-05 (SPAdes) (version 2) | ecosystem: Environmental > Aquatic > Freshwater > Ice > Liftoff... | reverse complement strand
CCCCGTAGCCGACGGAGAGATCCCCGCCTTCCACGCTCATCCTTCAAAAGGAAAAAACTTTCCGATTGTTCTTGTGATCCAGGAAATCTTCGGAGTTCACGAACACATCAAGGATCTTTGCCGCCGACTCGCCAAGAAGGGCTACTATGCCATCGCCCCGGCACTATACGCTCGGCAAGGAGATCCCGCCAAGGTTGAAAATATGCAAACGCTAATGCGCGATATCGTCTCGAAAGTGCCGGACGTCCAGGTCATGGCCGATATCGACGCAACGCTAGCCTTCGCCGGTAAAGATGGGGGCAACGCAAAGAAAGCAGCAATTACCGGATTCTGCTGGGGAGGGAGTATCGTTTGGCTCTACGCCGCTCATAATACTAAAATCAAAGCGGGTGCAGCCTGGTACGGACGCGTAGTTGGACAGGCGAATCCAATGCGGGCCAAACAACCAATCGACGTAGCGGGATCGCTGACGGTCCCGGTTCTCGGCCTCTACGGAGGAAAAGACCAGGGAATCCCTATCGAGAGTCTCGACAAGATGAAAGAAGCACTCAAGACCGGTAGATCGAAAAGCGAAATTATTGTCTACCCGGAAGCTCAACACGGATTCAACGCCGACTATAGACCAAGCTACGGCAAAGCGGATGCCGAAAACGCTTGGGCCAAGATGCTTGACTGGTTCAAAGCCAACGGAGTCGCCTAAAAATGAAACAGGCCGCCCTGGAGGGAAGCGGCCTGAACATGTGGGGTTCCAAAGAACCCCGCAGATAGACTCCTCTGGAGGAAGGAGCCTAATACTTTTAGTGTAAACCTGAGACTAAACCTAGAGAATAGATCTAACGTACTAAAGCGCCCTACTCGACAAGAAATCGGGTATCGACGTCGACGAGAAGGGCATCTGGCAAGATTTGGATACTCCTAATCTCAAGTTTAGGAATTGTAACTTTGTAAGGTGATGCAACTGATCCGGCAGCGAGCAGCTTTCTCATTTCGTCCCGGATCGGGTATCGAATGGCATCACCGAGACTTGTCTGGAGCGCTTTCAATACCTGCCTGGAATAATAGGTATCTCTGGATAGAATTTTCACTGTAGGCTTCGCGAGAAGCAGAGTTCCATCTTTAGTAGAAAGATCAGACAAAATTTCAAAATCAAACGAATCACCAAAGCCGATACACTTCCCAAGGATATCCATCGAGCTTTTACCGGTAAACTTCGCTTGGATGAGAAGTTGTCCGTCCCGGCTCGAAAAATGGGGCTCTGCCAGATAGGCGAAGTTGCACCGTGTTGTGGGAGTTCCCTTTACGTAGCGCTTTCCGTCCTGGGAAAAGAATTGTTGAGCCAACTGTTTCTCAAGCAGCGGGTATCTGATTTCGATTTCTATTGCCCAGGCGGCGGAGACAATAGTTAAGAGCAGGGCAATAGACTTCATAGTGACAAGGTTAAAACAAAAACCCCAACTGTAGACCAGTTGGGGTTTCGTTTAAATTTAATTGGGCAACGACCTACTCTCCCACACAGTCGCCCGTGCAGTACCATCGGAGCTGAGAGGCTTAACTTCCGTGTTCGGTATGGGAACGGGTGGGACCCTCTCGCTATGGTCACCCAAAACTTGTGATGGCTTAAAAGCAATCGAAAAGCTTTGATATTGAATGTTGACAGACAGCCACTTTGTTTAAAATTGGAGCGTACTGAAGTAACAACAAAATGCTGTATTTGTTGTAAAATTTATGGCCAAGCCGAACGGGCTATTAGTAACGGTTAGCTCAACGTATTACTACGCTTCCACATCCGTCCTATCAACCAAGTAGTCTTCTTGGGCCCTTCAGGGATATCTCATCTTGGGGAAGGTTTCGCGCTTATATGCATTCAGCGCTTATCCTGACCAAACTTCGCTACGCAGCTATGCCTCTGGCGAGACAACTGCATCACAAGAGGTTTGTTCATCCCGGTCCTCTCGTACTAGGGACAAGCCCCCTCAAATATCCTACGCCCACCACAGATAGGGACCGAACTGTCTCGCGACGTTCTGAACCCAGTTCACGTACCGCTTTAATAGGCGAACAGCCTAACCCTTGGGAGCTTCTACACCCCCGGGATGCGATGAACCGACATCGAGGTGCCAAACCGGAGCGTCGATGTGAACTCTTGACTCCGATCAGCCTGTTATCCCCGGCGTACCTTTTATCCGTTGAGCGATGGCCCTTCCATGCAGAACCACCGGATCACTTTGTCCAGCTTTCGCTCCTGCTTGACTTGTGTGTCTCGCAGTCAACCTAGTTTATGCCAATGCACTCGTCGGTGGATTTCCAAACCACCTGAACTAAGCTTCGAACGCCTCCGTTACAATTTAGGAGGCGACCGCCCCAGTCAAACTACCCGCCTAACAATGTTCCTCTACCCGATTAGGGTGGTAGGTTAGATTCACAGCAAATGCAGGGTGGTATCTCACCATTGGCTCCCTCGAATCCAAGAATCCGAGTTCAAAGCCTCCCACCTATCCTGCGCAGCATGTGCCATAAATCACTGTTAGGTTATAGTAAAGGTGCACGGGGTCTTTCCGTCTAGTGGCGGGCATCCGGCGTCTTCACCGGAACCACAAGTTCGCCGGGCGAGTCGTTACGACAGTCGTCAGATCGTTACGCCATTCGTGCAGGTCGGAACTTACCCGACAAGGAATTTCGCTACCTTAGGACCGTTATAGTTACGGCCGCCGTTCACTGGGGCTTCAGTTCATAGCTTCGCTTGCGCTAACCACTCCCTTTAACCTTCCAGCACCGGGCAGGCGTCAGCCCCTATACGTCGTTTTAGACTTTGCAGAGACCTGTGTTTTTGTTAAACAGTCGCCTGACGCGTTTCACTGCGGCCCCATTACTGGGGCACCCCTTCTCCCGAAGTTACGGGGTTAATTTGCCTAGTTCCTTAACAACTCATCACCCGAGCGCCTGAGTATATTCAACACGTCCACCTGTGTCGGTTTATGGTACGGATTCTCTTAGCCTAGCCTTAGCGGATTTTCCCGGCTGACGAAGGGGCGGATTTGCCTATCCCCCTCTGAATCCACCCTGTTTTGGAAACCATTACCTAACAGAGCTTCATCCAGCGTCCCCGCATCGAAACTAAAAGAAGTACTGGAATATTAACCAGTTGTCCATCAGCTACGCCTTTCGGCCTCACCTTAGGCTCCGACTAACCCTGAGCGGATTAACCTTTCTCAGGAAACCTTAGACTTACGGCGACAAAGGTTCTCACTTTGTTTTTCGCTACTTATGCTGGCAGAGTCACTTCCTAACACTCCAGTAGTCCTCACGGTCTACCTTCACTGCATTAGGAACGCTCTCCTACCGCGCACATTACTGTGCACCCATGACTTCGGCATCCAGCTTTAGCCCCGTTGGATTGTCGGCACCGAGTCGCTCGACCAGTGAGCTATTACGCTTTCTTTAAAGGATGGCTGCTTCTAAGCCAACCTCCTGGCTGTCACTGCAACTCGACTTCCTTTCCCACTTAGCTGGAATTTGGGGGCCTTAGTCGATGGTCTGGGCTCTTCCCCTTTTGACGACGCAGCTTAGCCCGCGCCGTCTGACTGCCGGTTAATTCATTCTCGGAATTCGAAGTTTGATTGGATTCGGTAACCTGGAAAGGCCCCTAGTCCATCCATGTCTCTACCGCCGAGACGGTACAACCGACGCTAGCCCTAAAGCTATTTCGGAGAGAACGAGCTATCACGGAATTTGATTAGCCTTTCACCCCTACCCTCAGCTCATCCAAGCTGTTTTCAACCAACACTGGTTCGGACCTCCAGCCGTTGTTACACGGCCTTCATCCTGGCCAAGGGTAGATCATCCCGCTTCGCGTCTAATCCCAGCGACTCTGCGCCCTATTCAGACTCGCTTTCGCTTCGGCTCGCTTTCGCTTAACCTTGCCACTGAGACTAACTAGCCAGCTCATTATTCAATAGGCACGATGTCAGACTTTAATGTCCTCCAACTGCTTGTAGGCATGCGGTTTCAGGTACTATTTCACTCCCCTCGCAGGGGTTCTTTTCGCCTTTCCCTCACGGTACTGGTTCACTATCGGTCTCAAGCGAGTATTTAGTCTTGCCGGATGGTCCCGGCGGATTCACGCAAGGTTTCTCGTGCCTCGCGCTACTTAGGAACCTCTAGAACGAAGATTGCAATTTCACATACGGGGCTGTCACCCTCTATGGCCGACCTTTCAAGATCGTTCAGTTATTGCTTTCTTATCATTCTTTTACCAAGAAGGCGCTCACACTTGCGTGTAAGCGACCTCTTGATATTGAGGCCCTGCAACCCCGGTCTCTCCGAAGATCGACCGGTTTAGACTGTTCCGCGTTCGCTCGCCGCTACTAGCGGAATCACTGTTGTTTTATCTTCCTATGGGTACTAAGATGGTTCACTTCCCCACGTTCGCTCTATACAGCTATGTATTCACTGTACAGTAACAAGTGTTCACACTTGCTGGGTTCCCCCATTCGGAAATTCCCGGATCATAGAATGCTTACTTCTCCCCGAGACTTATCGCAGTTGGCCACGTCCTTCATCGCCTGCTTGAGCCAAGGCATCCACACGCACGCCCTTAGTAGCTTGACCATAAATTTTACGTCAAACACAGCCACCAGATATTAGTATCCACAAAGCTAAGCCAAACGGCGTTGCTCTGCTTCATCCTGGCGGTTGTTACTCTAGGTTCGCTCGCTGCCGCTACAAACGGCAGCATTTCTTACTTGTAGTTATTGCCCGTCAACATTCAATTGTCAAAGATCTCGATCGCACATGCGTTGCCGCATGCTTAAGCCATCTAGTAGGACTACTTCTTGAAATAGTCTAACTACATGACTTGGTTATTTGATTTTCTACCCGTCTAATTCTATGGTGGGCCTGGCTAGACTCGAACTAGCGACCTCACCCTTATCAGGGGTGCGCTCTAGCCACCTGAGCTACAGGCCCGTTTGCAAAGTGTTCACTGAGCACAAGTTGGTGGAGCTGGTCGGGATCGAACCGGCGACCTCCTGAATGCAAATCAGGCGCTCTCCCAGCTGAGCTACAGCCCCGTTGATAGAAAATTGTATCGAGGCCAGTTGGACGCTACCAGTCGCACAAGGCAGACCGGCATCTAAAATAGTCAAAGTATCGAGAAGAGTGTAGTTGCTGTGGACAGGAAAGGCTGTCTCTTACTCCTGATCAAGTACAAGACTCGATCAGTTTGTCGCAAAGGGTAGCGACATGTTCAGAAACTCCTGCCACTTTCTCTCTTAGAAAGGAGGTGATCCAGCCGCAGGTTCTCCTACGGCTACCTTGTTACGACTTCACCCCAATCATGAATCACACCTTGGGCCGGTTATACGGACTTCTAGTACAATCCACTTTCGTGATGTGACGGGCGGTGTGTACAAGGCCCGGGAACGTATTCACGGCAGCATGCTGATCTGCCATTACTAGCGATTCCAGCTTCATGCAGGCGAGTTGCAGCCTGCAATCCGAACTGAGGACGGTTTTTTGCGATTAGCTTCACCTCGCGGTTTCGCAGCGCTTTGTACCGCCCATTGTAGCACGTGTGTAGCCCTGGACATAAAGGCCATGATGACTTGACGTCATCCCCACCTTCCTCCAACTTATCGCTGGCGGTCTCCCGAGAGTGCATCCTTACGGATTAGCAACACGGGACAAGGGTTGCGCTCGTTGCGGGACTTAACCCAACATCTCACGACACGAGCTGACGACAGCCATGCAGCACCTCGACTCCACTCCCTTGCGGGATAGCCTGCTTTCACAGACCGTTGAGAAGCCGTTCGAGCCCAGGTAAGGTTCTTCGCGTTGCGTCGAATTAAACCACATGCTCCACCGCTTGTGCGGGCCCCCGTCAATTCCTTTGAGTTTCAGCCTTGCGACCGTACTCCCCAGGCGGCATACTTAACGCGTTAGCTACGGCACGAACCAAGTGAATGGCTCACACCAAGTATGCATCGTTTAGGGCGTGGACTACCAGGGTATCTAATCCTGTTTGCTACCCACGCTTTCGTTCCTCAGCGTCAGTTATAGTCCAGTAAGCCGTCTACACCACAGGTGTTCCTCCTGATATCTACGCATTTCACCGCTACACCAGGAATTCCGCTTACCTCTCCTATACTCTAGCACGGCAGTATTCGGCGCACCCTCCCAGTTGAGCCGGGAGATTTCACACCAAACTTGCCGCACCGCCTACGAACTCTTTACGCCCAGTAATTCCGAACAACGCTTGCTGCCTACGTATTACCGCGGCTGCTGGCACGTAGTTAGCCGCAGCTTCTTCCACCGGTACCGTCATTATCGTTCCGGTCGAAAGGACTTTACACCCCGAAGGGCTTCGTCGTCCACGCGGCGTCGCTGCATCAGAGTTTCCTCCATTGTGCAAGATTCCCCACTGCTGCCTCCCGTAGGAGTCTGGCCCGTGTTTCAGTGCCAGTGTGGCCGTGTGCCCTCTCAGGCCGGCTACCGATCGTCGCCATGGTGAGCCATTACCTCACCATCTAGCTAATCGGCCGCAGGCTCCTCTCTCAGCGCATTGCTGCTTTCTCCTCTCGGACTTATGCGGTATTAGCTCAGGTTTCCCCGAGTTATTCCCCACTAAGAGGTGGATACCTACGTGTTACTCACCCGTACGCCGCTGTACTCAGGATTGCTCCCTTTCTCGCTCGACTTGCATGTGTTAGGCGCGCCGCCAGCGTTGATTCTGAGCCGGGATCAAACTCTCGTTTAATCTCGGTTTGTTGTTTTGGATTGAGCCGACGAATCGGCTCGGTCGCAACTACTTAGACTCAATACTTGACGAAATATTACTATCTTCTTCTTTTAGACTTGCGTCCAACCAGATTGTCAAAGATCTGCCCATCCGCACGAGCGAACATTGCTGTCCACATACGCACTGCGATGGCGGCCTCGAAAGCCGTTCAGGCAACCGCACAGAGATACTCATCTCCGGGTCCACCTAAAAATTGTTAAAGCTAAAGAGCTATTGAAAGGTTACTACCTAAAGTTTATCCTGTCGCATTCATGCGTAGGCTTCACCCGATGGCCGATTGAACTCGTGGCTGCGTTCTCAGAGGCTGTCGTCGTTTTGACTGTCGCCATCCTTACCGCTCTGTCGTTCACTACCTTTTATGTCCGGCCATTTGTTAGTCTACCGTAGCAGACTAAGTTTTGCAAGAAGTTTTTTTCTGCTTTCTTGCTTCGCTCCGTGTGCCGCACTTGCGCTCACACCGTTGCATGAATATTAATTTAGCAGCCAGGATTCGGTAGCGCAAGCTGCAAATCTCGTTTATGTCGTTAACTTGCTGATTTATTAGGAGAATATTGTTACAAAATTGTTTTGCTCTGGCCCATTTGAGTCCGTTTTGGACCCTCCAGTTGCTGTAGAATCGATTGCAGAAGCTCGTTGATGGACTCAACATTGAACAATTCGCAGCCCACACAGGGCAAGAAGCGTCAGATTTTGCACGCGATCGTTGAGGCTTACCTCGATTCCGGCGAAGCTGTCTCTTCTTCCGCTATTGCGCAGCGCCGGTTTACGGGTTCTTCGCCATCATCGGCTACTGTACGGAACGCTATGGCGGAATTGACTGATCTTGGTTTCCTTACCCAACCTCATACGTCTGCAGGTAGAATCCCTACTCCACTGGCAATTCAGTCGTATGTAGCTTCTCTTGGCCAGGTGAAAGCCAATCCTGCAGAAGTTTCCAAGCTGCAGCAGCGGTTGAAGTCGATGCATTCTCTTTCTGACCGTGTGGAAGAGGGTTCGCATGTACTGACCGGATTGACTCGCAATGTGGGGATCACGGCTTCGGTGCCTCCCGCATCGCAGTTGCTGCACCAGGTGGAGCTACTTCCGCTTGCTGCGCGGCAATATCTGATGGTGGTAATTACTTCCGACCGTGCGATTCGCAACCAGGTCGTTAGTGTTTACCAGGATTTGCGCCCGGAAGACCTGATCGAGATGCGCAATTACATCAATCAGGAGTTTGCCGGGTGGACGCTGGCGGATGCGCGACGAGCATTGACTGAGCGCCTGCAGGATGAGCGAAACCAGTATCATTCTCTTCTAAAGCGTATTGAGATCTTTTATGCGCAGGGATTGTTTGAAGGCTCGGAAGGGCCAAGAGTGTTCCTTGATGGGGCGGCTTATCTTGTGGGCCTCGATTTGCATCTGACACGCGAGAAAATGCGGGAGCTGTTTCAGGCGCTCGAGCAAAAGCAGCAGGTATTGCAGATGCTGGATCAGTTTTTGCAGGGTTCGGATCAGACGCCTGCGGTTCAGGTCGGGCTGGGAGAAGCACATCCGGCGTTAAGTGAATTCTCACTGGTTGGAGTGCATGTTCCGCTGGGGAGCGGGATGACGGCTCGCGTTGCGGTGCTGGGACCGCTAAGATTGAATTATCCACGTACGATCGCAGCGGTAATGGAAGTGGGACAAGCTCTCGCTGAATCCGCTCTCTGATCGATAACGATTTTTACTACTCATAGAGGAAAGCAACATGACGGAGTCGAATGTCGACGCTGCCAATCCCGAAGTCGTGAACGAAAGCCACGCCGCTGCCGTTGACCTGGGGGCACGCATTGAATTCCTTGAACAGGAACTGGTTCGAGTTGAAATTGAGAAGCAGGATCTGCTGCGACTGGCTCAGAGCCGCCAGGCTGAATTTGAAAACTTCCGCCGGCGCTCTGAGCGCGAGCGGCATGAAACGGTAGACATGGCTGCGGCAGAAACAGTAAAAACGCTGCTCCCGATCTTTGATGACTTTGAGCGCGCCATTACCGTTGAGACCACCGATAGCAATTACGCCAAGGGCGTGATGTTGATCCACAACCGGATGCAGGAAGTGTTGCAGAAGATGGGGCTTGAAGCCATCGACACGACCGGCCAAATCTTTGACCCCAATCTGCACCATGGCATCGACATGGTGGAAACCGACGAAGCGGAGGATCAGTCGATTCTTGCCGAGTTTCAAAAGGGCTATCACTTTCGTAACAAGCTTCTGCGACCGGCTATGGTCCGCGTGGCAGTCAAGAAGTAGGCAATAGTGGCTGCAAAACGGGATTACTACGAAATCTTGGGCGTTGAACGTGGCGCCGACGATCAGACGTTGAAGGCTTCTTATCGCAAGCTGGCGATGAAATATCACCCGGACCGCAATCCGGATGACGCCAAGGCGGAAGAAATGTTTAAGGAAGCGGCTGAGGCTTATGGTGTTTTGAGCGATGGGCAAAAGCGCGCAGCTTATGATCGCTACGGGCATCAGGGTCTCTCTGGCGCTGGTGGAGCTGGCGCTGACTCTGGCCAATACACTGACCTCAATGACATCTTTGGAGATTTCTTTGGGGATTTCTTTGGTGGTAGCAAGGGCGGCGGAGGTGGTGGACGTGGCGGGAATCGTCAGCGGCGCGGCGAAGATGTTCGCTACGACCTTGAGATTGAATTCGAAGATGCCGTACGCGGCACCTCGGTAGATATTCAGATTCCGAAGCTGGATCTATGCCCGCGCTGTGCAGGCGTTGGGGCAGAGAAGGAAGACGGGCTCACGCAATGCCCCACTTGCCGCGGGCGCGGTGAGCAGCTTTTCCAGCAAGGCTTCATGACGATTCGCCGCACTTGCAGCACTTGCGGCGGGCGCGGGCAGATCATTCGCCGGCCTTGTAAGGAATGCAAGGGCGAAGGCCGCCTGCGGAGCGAGAAAAAGCTGAAGGTGAACATCCCGGCAGGTGTCGATACAGGGACGCAGCTTCGCCTGAACAGCGAAGGTCAAGCGAGCCCGAATGGAGGGCCGAGCGGCGATCTCTATGTGGTTTTGAGCGTCAAGGAGCATCCGGTCTTCGATCGCCAGGATTACGATCTGCATTGCACAGTGCCGGTGAATATTGTGCAGGCGACGCTGGGCACAGAAGTGGAGATCCCCACCTTTGAAGGGATCGAATCGGTGAAGATTCCTGAGGGGACTCAGCCTGGTACGCAGTTACGACTCAAGAATCGTGGTGTGCCGAGAGTGAATGCATCCGGGCGTGGAGACATGTATATCCATGTCGAGGTGCATATCCCGACCAAACTTTCGCGAGACCAGCGCAAGGTGTTTGAGCAGTTGAGGGAGAATCTGCCCGCGGCTGGGGCGGATGGCGACAAGGGTGGGCTATTTGGCAAGGTGAAGAACCTTTTCAACTAGCGCGGATCAACTTTGAGTGTCCAGCTCTTTTCGCCGTCTCGATCCCGTCGCACGCCCTTTGCGCTTTTGGTTCCATCGCGCGAAGCCCGTTAGAAATAAGATTGCTGGCACAAGGCCTAATATCATGACCATGATACGGCCCGCCATGCCGAAGGCCTTCCCGTCATGCAGTGGCACAATCCAATCAAGAATCCAGTCGCCCAACCCGTCGTCCTTGGGGTTGTTCACCGCAAGTACATTGCCCGTGTATTGGTTGATGAAAACATGAGTTTTGGGGAAGCGCGTCAGTGGTGCATTTGGGTGGCGAACACGCAGATCGTAAACGTCCCGAGGCGAGGTTGGAACGTGAATCCAAACGACGCGCGAACCTGGGATCGCCTCTGCGCCGATACGCAATACCCGATCGACTGGCAATCGAAGTGCGCCCGGCAATGCGGTGGGATTGGTTGGCACGTCAGTCGGTTTCAGCGGCGAAAAAAGATTGAGGATCGGACGCACTTGATTCGGCAAACTAATCAGGGCACCGGTGCCGACGACGAGTATCAGCAGAGGAATCATAGCGCCTCCGGTGAGCTTGTGCAGGTCGTAATTGCGCCTAGCCTGGTTTGCCTTGCGATCAAAAGAGAATTTGGATCGCAAGGTCCCCGGCGCGAGTAGCCAGTTTCCGGCACCGCAAGTCAACATGACAAGCATGATTGCCGACAGCATGCCCATCGCAATCTTTCCGGGCGGGCCGAGTTCTAGATTCATATGCAGATCGTAGATCCAGGTAAAAAAGGTTCCACCCCATCGAGCGTCACGTAAGACCTCAAGGCTAACCGGGTCCAGCGACACGATTCGGACGGCTTGACCCAGAGCGTCGTAGCGTGAAGTAATGACACCGCCGTCGGGAGGAATCTCGATTCGCCAATGCCTGCCTGCAGGATTGACAGGTACCTGCGCCAACCGCGCGAAAACCGCTTCATAACTGGCAGGGAGGGCTCGAGCGTTCGCGGTCTGCAAGTGGGGATAAAAATTATGCTCGATCTCTATATAAAAAGCAAGCATAGTGCCCGTTAAGCCACCGACCACAAAGATCGCCCCCACTGTGAAGCCAAGCCAGCGGTGGAAGGTATCGGAGGTCTGGCGCAAGGCCGCACGCAGTCGCCCAGGTCCGCGTTTCATCTAGAATCGTCCAGTAAATACTATCTCAAAAGACCGCGGCGCGCCCAGCAGCCAGTTGCCGCCCCCTCGCCCATTTGAATCGAAATTATTGGCGTAAAACGCGTTAAAGAGGTTCACTGCTCGAAAGTCGATAGCTGTGCGTTCGCTAACCGACCAGCGCACTCCACCATCGACCGTTGTGTAGCCAGGAATAAAAAAGGCGTTGGCTGGGCTGGTGAACCGTTGGCCAACATAGCGAAGCGAACTCTGAGCAAGCCATCGCTTCCGAATCTGAAAAGTAGAGAAGATGTTACCGGAAGCGGCTGCAACAGAAGTCGGTTGGTTGCCGCCTCTGGAGGTACGAACCCCATTGACGACTTCGAAGAATTCGTCGTATTTGGGGTCGAGCACAGTCCAATTAGCGCCAAAGTTAACACCCCGGCCGGCATCGAACGCGACGGTTCCTTCGATGCCCCTCGACGATTGCGAACCAACCTGAATCAGGTTGCCGATCGTGAGAATGTCGGGCACTAACAGATCCTTTTTGACGATCCTATAGTAAGAAAAAGTCCAATCGAGGCGACCGTTCAGGACGGACTGTTTCATGCCAACTTCAAATTGTTTGCCGCGGGTGGGATTTTGCGCCAACTGTATCGCGTTGAGAACGCCGATATTGCCCACGGCGTCGGTTGCCTTTGAGTATTGAGCGTAAACATTGGTGCGGCGAAAGACCTCGTAAACTGCGCCTGCACGCCAATTAAAAGTGTTGTAAGTACGCTTGGCCACTGTTCGATTTGCGGTTACCAGATCGAGGCGCGATACGAACTGGCTATCGAAGCGAAAGCCCCCGATCAGGGCAAGCCGTGAAGTCACCTTGAGTCGATCGTCGGCGAAGACCGAAGCCCGCTTGGCACCCGTATCCTGGGCCTGTGTGGTAACGTTTCCGCTGGTGGGGTAGCGGCCTGGATCGTCATTGATCAAGGGGACGACGCTGAAGCGGCCAGGCCATTGCGTGACATAGCGTGTATAATCGAGGCGCTCTGCGTCACCGCCGATAGCAAGCGCGTTGGAACGACCGAAAAGCGGCTTCACAAACGTGGCCTCAAGTTGATTGTTGACCTGTATCTGGCCTTGCTCGAACTTGCCGAATCCTTCGCGGCGCATGTCGTTGGTGGCTGGTTGATAGTTCACCTGCGTAGGGCCCTGACGCCAAAGCCGATCCGCATAAAGAATCGAAGTTACATTCCGTACGGTCCAATCGGAGTTTGGGCGCCAACTGGTCTCTCCCCTGGTGGAGTTTTCATACCAATGCACATCGGCGTCGGAAGTGGTGTAATTCTGACGTCGTAACGACTTCAGGGCTGAACCGTTGACGAGCGGCAGCCCGTAATAGAGCATCGGGCGGATAAAGGAGAAGTCGTTCATCAGTGTAAGGGTGAGCTTGGACGATTTGACGAATGCAAGCGATCCAGACACTGCCGTGCTTTCCGAGTTACCCCGGTCAATAAAGCCACTCGACTGCTGGCGGCTGAAATCGAAGCGATACAGCAAGCGTTCGGTAAGTGCGCCAGTACTATCGATTGCGGTCTTGACTGTGTTGAACGATCCACCAGATAGCCGGACCGTATTTTCGCGGCCACGGCTTGGACGGCGTGGAATTATATTGACCGCGCCCCCGATGCCACCAGTTCCGTAAAGCACCGATGCGGGCCCGTTGAGTACTTCAATTCTTTCTACCGTCCATGGATCTGCGGGCCAACTGGTGTTGCCAACGCCGGCCATGTTGCGAATCCCGTCGTAGAGAAAAGCGACCGGAGGAGGAAATGAGCCGAAGCCTCTAGCGGCCAAACCGTTCATGGCGCCTCCAACCGAGGGTGTGGCCGTGATTCCAGCGGCTCGCGATACGGCTGAATTGATGCTGTTGTCGCCGCGCAAACGAATATCGGAGCCCAACAAGGTAGTGACTGAAGCGGGCGTATCGAGTGCGGTCAAATTTAAACGGCTGCCGGCATTGGTGGGCGCCTCAAGACCAAGTGCGAGTTGCGCAGCTGGCGCAGTTACGTCTACCGATGTAGCGACGCCGGATAATTCCAATCGAAAATCGACCACTTGGGAAATTACAGCGAGAAGCACTTGCCGTTTCGCAGCGTCGAAGCCCAAACGGCTGACGCTGATCTCGTGCTTCCCGACGCTTAGACCCTCAAATCGGTATTTACCTTCTGCGTCAGTATGCGTTTCGCGACCCAGTCCGGCTGGATCGCGAAGGAAAACAGTGGCACCTGGAACAACGCCTGTCCCCTCCGTTACCGTTCCCGAAACGGCAACTTGCTGCGCTTGCAGGTTGGGGTACGCGACGGTCGAAAGAAGAAGAATCGAAGTAGAAAGCAATAACGCGAAGTGTGCCTTGTGGTGAATCGTCGAGTTCGGCCCTAATCGTTTAGAATACATGGCCTCAAGAATAGAATCCAATCGGCGTATTCTTCATTGAATTCCGGCGAACGATCTAAAGAGGACGACAGGCGGGCTAATCTGCATCCAAACGGATTGAGATCGATGTGACTAAAGCGCCGGCTTCGAAGGCTTCTTGATCATTTGTTGGCCAGCCTTTAAGATAACTGAACTGCGCGTCATATTTTTGACATGTTCGGCGCGGTGGAAGCGCAGGGCGCTCACGGAAATCACGCTCCCGCACTTAATACGAGAAGAACTGAAGCGAGCAGCCGATTGGCGGCTTCGGAGAGCTCCTGTGCAATGGCAATAGCGATCGCGAGGGAATCAGGCACTCTTGATGCGCTGTTCAGCGTCCATCACGTTTGCCAGGATCGCGTTGATTCGGCTCAGATGACCGGGCCCTTTCGATTTCAGCCACGTAAGCACGTCATTCTCGACACGAAGGGAGATCAGGGTAGTTTTGGACCGCATCCGGAACGGGACCATCTGGGCCAGTTGCTCGTCAGTGAGCGGCGGAATGTCCGAGAAGTCGATCGCGGAATCGGGTCTCTTGGCCAAGCGGTTCAGGCTAGTGCGCTGCTGTTTGGTCAGCGGCTTATTGAAGATATGCTCGGCATTCACGCGTACTAGCTTTTCTGGCTGAGATGATGCGGATGATTTCTTTGCCATGGGTGGCCTCCCTATAAACGTGTATCACGATGAGGAAAGGTTCAAGGCCGCCGACCAGCCCCAACGCATGCCAGCGCTGCTCTCCACAATGGTCTGTTCTGTCTTCCCTGAAAACCAAATGGGGATCAGCGAACAACAGAGCTGCAGTGGCGAAATCGAGGCCATGCTTGACGATGTTGGCTCGTCGCTTGTGCTCGTCCCATTCGAACTCCATGTCCGTCAATACAACTGTATATACACCTTTGAGAAAATACAAGAGCAAAGTCTAGCACCGTTCAGGCTGCCATCTAGGTGGAATAATGTCGCGGAACAGAGCAATCCATCTCGAATTGCGTGCTCGAAAGAAGCGCTAAGTTCGGCTTGGCGGCTTCTTGATCTTCTGCTGGCCAGCGTCTGAGATGGCAGAGCTGCGGGTCATCGTCTTGATATGTTCGGCGCGGCGGAAGCGAAGGGCGCTCTAGTCTTCGTCGATCGCTACCATTCGCACTGGCTCGAAGCCGTGCTCACCGAGACGCTATCAGCCGTTGTCGCGGTTGAATTCGCAGGTGTATTTTTTGGAGGTGCCTTTGGGGTAGACCATCCAGATCACCGCGTCATCAACGGTTTGCTGCGCTATGCGATCGGCGAATTGATCGACCTCCTTTTGCCTGGTTGCGAAGACCATGGCGAAGGCTATGTCTTTTGCTTTGCCGATGTCTTTATCGATCTCGGTCATGCCCTTCATTTCATCTATCGCTGGCTGGAAGGAGGCCGGGGCATTGAGAATGTAAATCGCAAGCCGATTCTTCAAATTCAGCTTCTTGAAGATGGCGTTCATCGAGTCTAATTTACACCTAGAGGTACAAGTGCTTCGGCCACTGGGTGCTATAGGTCTTGCGGCGGATCAATGCCCGTTTCCATTCTGTCCAGGCCAGAGGCCAGAGAATGGCTCCGATCAGCCAGGAGTATTTCAGTGGCTCTGGACCGAAGGCGAAAGCGAAGGTAACGGTGAACAGAGTCCATTTAAAGATGCGGGCGATGCGGCTGCGCTTGCGGGTGTAAATCGGGAGGAGGGGGGCGACGAAGATCAGGCCCAGGGTGAGACCGGCACCGAGGTGGGCGATTGCGGTCGACGTTTGGCCATTTAGGAAAAAGGCTGTGGCAGCCAGTAGCGCCGCGATGGGTGCTGTGCGGGAGAGCCACTTGAGCAGGGGGCGAGTGCAGAGGGCCTGGGCTTCGCACTTCGATTGGCGGAGGAATGTGGCTTCGGTTGCAGTGAGCAGGGCTTGGCGGTATTGACGGTTGGCGGCTTTGGGGTCGCCTAGCGCTTGCAGGGCTTCGCAGGGTGAGGTTTCTTCGCAGGCCGCTTTGTAATGGTCTTCGATTTCGGTGCGGACTTGGTGGGCTGAGTCCTTTGATCGGCTGCGGGTGGCTTGGTTGAGCCATGTTTCCAGTGTCAACATCTTACGCTTCTCCCAGGATTGTGGTGACAGCTTGCGAGAGTTTGTGCCATTGGGCGCGGTCTTGGGCAAGAGTTTCGCGACCCGAATCGGTGATCAGATAGTAGCGGCGAGGACGGCCGTTTTCGATGCTTTCGTAGGAATCGACCATGCCTTCGCTTTGCAGTTTGTGGAGTGCGGGGTAGAGGGTGCCTTCTTTGAAATCGAGGACGCCTTGGGAGCGCTCTTTGATCTGCTGGGCGATGCGATAGCCGTGGGTGGGTTCGCGGACGAGGGCTTCGAGGATGAGGGTGGGCAGGGTTCCTTTGAAGTTCATTTAATACATTGTATTCCTATGCATAGGAAAAGTTTAATCGCTGGAATTGTCAACGAGAAATTGTTAGACTTCGCCCTATGAAACGCAGAGAAATGATTGCGAGTGCGTCGGCTGCTGCGGCCATGGCCCAGACAGTAGAGATGAAGGTTGGAGCATTCTCGGTGAGCCTCACGGTGAAGGACCTGAAAGTTTCGAGGGCGTTCTACGAGAAGCTGGGATTCAAGATCACGAGCGGGAACGGGAAGAACTGGCAGGTAATGCGCAATGGCGAGCATGTGATT
>Ga0209181_10006408_pt1 | contig 16508 bp, 14 predicted proteins | sample MAT05_FD_187208 | JGI IMG/M metagenome (GOLD analysis project Ga0209181, IMG submission 187208) | Freshwater microbial communities from Lake Fryxell liftoff mats and glacier meltwater in Antarctica - MAT-05 (SPAdes) (version 2) | ecosystem: Environmental > Aquatic > Freshwater > Ice > Liftoff... | reverse complement strand
CGCATCGAAAGTCAATAGGGGTAGCGCCCCCGTGCCTACCCCGAATCCCCGCAATGACCAACCCAAAAATCCCAACCCCGTGCCTACCCCGAATCCCCGCAATGACCAACCCAAAAATCCCAACCCCGTGCCTACCCCGAATCCCCGCAATGACCAACCCAAAAATCCCAACCCCATGCCTATCCCGAATCCCCGCAATGCCTCAAAATAATCAAAGCCAACCTGCCTATTTTAATTCGATTGAATTTCAGAAAGTCCTTAGAGGATGTTTGAAAAGTCTGATCAAGCACCGCAATTCTGGAGATCCCCCTAAATCCCCCTTAAGAAAGGGGGACTTTGAGTTCCGAAGCCCCCTTAAGAATCGTATCGAAAACCACCGCATCGAAAGTCAATAGGGGTAGCGCCCCCGTGCCTACCCCGAATCCCCGCAATGACCAACCCAAAAATCCCAACCCCGTGCCTACCCCGAATCCCCGCAATGACCAACCCAAAAATCCCAACCCCATGCCTATCCCGAATCCCCGCAATGCCTCAAAATAATCAAAGCCAACCTGCCTATTTTAATTCGATTGAATTTCAGAAAGTCCTTAGAGGATGTTTGAAAAGTCTGATCAAGCACCGCAATTCTGGAGATCCCCCTAAATCCCCCTTAAGAAAGGGGGACTTTGAGTTCCGAAGCCCCCTTAAGAAAGGGGGGTTGGGGGGATCGAGCGTAAAAGCCTCGTGATTTGCTACTTTTCAAACATCCTCTTAGATTCATCCCTCAATCGTGCAAAATGAAACGTAGAAATTCCCCTCTCCTTTTCTGTAATGTGGATCATTTCCCTCCCCCGTCAAGTTCGCTATCTGTTGATTGGGCAAAAAAAACTCGCTATCTTTGAAGCCTGCGTCATTGGTCTAGTATCCGGTCTAGCCGCAGTTTTGCTCAAACATGGCATCGGGGCAGTCGGAGCTTGGCGAGTTCAGATGTCGTATCTCGCTCCAGCGTGGCTAGTGTTGCCAGCCATTGGCTTGGGCGGAGGATTACTGTCGGGATGGTTGATTGCGCGATTTGCGCCGGAAGCAGCAGGCAGCGGCATTCCCCAAGTCAAGGCAATGCTGGCAAATGTGGCGATCGCCCTCGATTTGCGGGTGGCGATCGTCAAAATGGTCAGCGTCATTCTTGCCGTCGGCTCAGGATTAAATTTGGGACGACAAGGGCCTACCGTGCAAATTGGTGCAGCGTTGGCAGCCCAACTCAGCCGCTGGATTCCGACATCACCCGAATATCGGCGGCAGTTGATTGCAGCAGGAGCAGCGGCAGGTTTGGCGGCGGGGTTCAATGCACCCATTGCTGGAGTGCTGTTTGTGGTGGAAGAGTTTCTACAAGATTTTTCAGGATTGACATTAGGAACGGCAATTTTAGCCTCGTTTATTGGAGCAGTGGTATCTCGACTGTTGGGCGGACAAGGATTGGGGCTAAGCCAAAGCCTAGACGATCGCTTCACCAGTTTTTCGCTGCAAGATGTGCCGTTTTTCCTCATCTTGGGGCTATTAGCAGGACTGCTAGGGGCGCTTTTGTGCCGGGGAATTTTTGCCAGCCTGGCATTTAACCGTCAGGTGCTGCGGGTGAGCTTGCCGTGGAAAATTGGTCTAGCGGGCTTACTATCGGGCGCAGTAGTCGCAGTTTTACCCCCAGAGTTTCGAGACAATACCGGGTTACAAGAATCGCTGAGCATGGGGAACACCCTGTGGTACATCACGCTGCTAGCGTTTGGGGTGAAGTTTTTTTTGACGGTGATTGCCTACGGATCGGGAGCACCGGGTGGTCTGTTTGCGCCGTCCTTAATTCTGGGTGCGGCGTTGGGTCAGTTAGTTGGGTTTATGGCGTTGGCGCTAGAACAATGGGTCGGCATCCCGTTGGGAATTCCGGCGGGTGTGAGTCCCACAACAACCTATGCTTTGGCGGGGATGGGGGCGTTTTTTAGTGCCGTGACGCGAGGACCGATTACGGCGATCGTCATTGTTTTTGAGATTACGGCAGATTTTAATTTGGTGTTGCCGCTGATGATTGGTTCAGTGATTGCTTATTTAATTAGCGATCGCATTGCCCCAGGCTCAATCTACGGTCGTTTGCTGGCATGGAACGGCATTCATATCGAAAGCGACTCAGATATCAGCGATTCTTGGGCAGGGTTGACAGCGGCAAACTTAATGCAGCGACGGGTAGAAACGCTATCAAGTCAAATGACTTTACCGGAAGCAATACAGGCTTTTTCGAGTTCCCATCATCGAGGATTTCCCATCGTCGATGACAGTCGGTTAATCGGCATTATTACGCAGACTGACCTATCAGATTTATCACGTCGTCCTACGATGAAGGATGGAGAAATTACGCTGGCAGATATCATGACGCCCCAGCCTGTGACGGTCAATCCCCGAGATTCATTAACGCAAGTTTTATATCTGCTGAACCGTTTTAAACTGAGCCGTTTACCAGTAATAGAGGGACAAAAGCTCGTAGGAATTATCACACGGGCTGACATTATTCGCGCCGAAGCCGATCAGCTCAATGCCGCAACTAAACAGTTTGGATCTCCGGCTGAACCCTCTTACGTGGTCTATCAAACCCGATCGCCCGCCACTGGCTCTGGGCGCTTACTGGTGCCACTGAGCAATCCTCAAACGGCACCAATGCTGATGAAAATGGCAATGGCGATCGCGGGTGAGCATAACTATGAAGTGGAGTGCCTGCAAGTCATAACTATTCCGCGCGGCAGTTCTCCCGCCGAATCTACGGTTCGCACCACCAGCGGACGCAGACTATTGCGCCAAGCCGAACAGCTCGGACGAGATCACCAGATTCAGGTTCATACCCAACTTCGCATAGCCCACGATGCCGCCGAAGCCATATTAGAGGCGATTAAGGATCGACATATCGACCTGTTGCTGATGGGCTGGAAGGGCAACACCAGTACTCCCGGTCGGGTATTCGGAAACGTGGTCGATACCATTATTCGACAGGCAGCTTGTGGCGTAGTTTTAGTTAAGTTGAGCGAAACCCCAACCTTCAACCGTTGGTTAGTGCCAATGGCGGGTGGACCGAATGCTCAAAAGGCTTTAAGTCATCTTCCTGCCTTTTTAAGCTTAGGTAGTGTCACCAGTGTTCGTATTTGTCAGGTATTTCCGACCAAGCCTTCTATGGAAGATGCAGCGGCACTCCATCAAACAGTGAAGAAGTTGTCGAACGATTTGCAGACGATCGTGATGGCTCGACCGCTTTGGGATAGTTCGGTGGCAGGAGCTATTACGCAACTGGCGCGACGGGAGCAATGCGATGTGATGCTGCTGGGGGCGAGTCGGGAAGGATTGTTGCAGCAGGCTTTGCGGGGGAATGTGCCAGAGGCGATCGCCCGTGGTAGTGACTGCACAGTAATTTTGGTACGAGGAGCAATTACTTGATTATTCTTACCGCTCTACTTCTAACAATCTTTAGGATTTGCAATCTTTAGGATTTACGGAACCGAGCCTTGAGGGGCTTCCCCTCAAACTCCCCAGCAGGGGACGGTTGCGTCCCCCACACCCCCTCCAAACGGGACAATGGTCACTACGCCGAGAACCTGAATTAACCCAAACTCATTCTCGACCCCAACCATCCCTTTCGGGGGGCGTGGGGGAGTTAGGACCCCACATTACGGGGGTACGGGGGGAAGTCCCCCGGATCGCGGCAGCGCCGCCCGTCATCCAAGCACCCCACCCAAAAACCTCAAGCCACTCGCAACCGCTCAAACTCCTCAAACCCATGCATTTTTGGAGCCGGAGCACTCCTCCCCGTCGCCCGCCAAAGCCGAGGAATTTCGCCACTATTGTAAACCCGAAACTCACTCGCCATCGTCGCATGAACAGTGCGCACCGCCTGATTTAGCACCAACGAACCCTCTTGATCAGATACAGAGCGGTGAAACGTGCCAGGAGGAAGTTGTAAAATGTCGCCATTCGCCTTCAGCCGCACCATGTGAAAAGGGATCTTCCACGAAAAATTGACCAGGTAAAAGGTTCGCCCACCCGTCAACGCCAACAGATTATCTTCTTGATTGGGGTGCAAATAAAACTGCCAGTGACCAGAGTCAGAGTTATTAGGGCTGACCGCCGCTCCTTCGTGAAATACTAAATCTCGCGCATTAGAATCGGCGATGGTGATATCGAAAAAGCGAACGCTAGGAGTATCTCGGAACTTTTGGTAAGGGATGAGGGTAAACATGACACCAGAGAAAAGATTACGATACGTTAACAGTCGTGACATCACGTTAACCTCGGCATCTTTTAAGAAACAAAACTGATATCGACTCCCATCTATGCAGAAACTGGATAGATGCATTCCATGAACATTTTTCATCTGCACATTTTATTGGCGGTGGTAGAGCATCGCAGCTTCTCTACGGCGGCGCTGAAGTGCGATATTTCGCAATCTGCTGTGAGTCGGGCGATCGCCACTCTCGAAGACCAACTTGGCGTCTCGCTCCTGACGCGAGGACGGTTCGGCGCTCGTCCGACCCCAGTGGGCGATCGGGTAATTGCTCACGCCCGCCAAATTCTTCAGTGCTGCGAAAGCATCGACTACGAAGTCAATCTGGCAAAAGGTTTAAAGGGCGGCAAAGTTAGGGTGGCATCCTTTCGCAGCGCCGCCACCCATCTATTGCCGCCACTGATGGTGCAGTTTGGTCAGCGCTTCCCCCGCATCGAGGTTACCTTAACTGAGGCAGATCCCTTGGGTGTAGAGCGGGCGTTGCGGGAAGGACAGGTAGATATTGGCTTAGTGCCCTTGCCCCGATCGGAAGAGTTTGATACGTGGGAAATTGCTAGAGATGAGTTCGTGGTTTTACTGCCGCAATCAGCAGATAATATTTCAGAAATTCTGACCTGGGAAGAACTCTCGACCTATTCCTTTATTTTGTACAACTATGCCGAATGCACCTCAGCAGTGCGCAAACATTGGGCAAAGTGGGGGCAATCGCTGAAAGTGGCGTATGAAATCAAAGAAGATTCCACCATTGTCAGCATGGTGGCACAGGGGTTGGGCGCAGCGATTCTGCCCAGACTCACCGCATTGCCGATTCCCGATGGCGTGGTGGTGCGATCGCTCCCTCAACCCCTAGAACGAATAGTCGGTGCAGCCGTCTTAGCTGATGCTCTGCACCCACCCGCAGTTTTTACGTTTCTAGATTTGTTGCGAGGAACGGGGATGTTTACTTCAGAAAAATCGGGTTAGCTTGGATTTAATTCAACCCAAAGATCCGTTTGTTCTGGCTCCAAAAACGGGGAATGAGCGTACCGCTAATCTTCAATCTGTTGCGGGGTATCCACAAAAATAGTCCAGTCAGCAACAGAACTAATGTCCAGCAGCCAGCCAGTTCTACGAGGTAATCGCCAATTTTACCGCAGAGTTCTCTATTCTCATTAAATCAAGTAGGATTTTCGGAATTGCTGATGTGGGATGGGTTGTAGTGGCGGGAGGAGCAACAGCGATCGCAAAAGTAGGACAATACATTTACCGAGAAATTGGGTTTAAAGCCCCGTCCTTCTAGGACGGCTTTTTCTTTGTCTTTAGGCTTCTGATAAGTTCTCTGATGATGTCGCTTTTTGTCCTACCAACCGCTTCGCAATACTCTTCAAGAATTTCGAGTTCATACTCTTCAAGCCTAAAATCTAATCGTTTCTTCATACTATTGTACGGATATTTAATGTACAATTTTAGCATGAAGACCTTGAAGTTTAAGCTCTACAGTCACAAGCGGAATCGATACCTCAAGCGCTCAATTAATGCCGCTGGGGTTATTTATAACCACTGCATTACCTTGCACAAACGATATTATCGGATGTGGGGCAAGCACTTGAACTGCGCTCAACTTCAAGCCCACATTGCTAAGCTGCGGAAACGTCGCTCATTCTGGCAATTAGTGGGTTCTCAAGCTGTGCAGGATATCTGTCAGCGGATTGAAAAGGCATATCAACTGTTTTTCAAACACCACACAAAAGGAGTCAGACCCCCTAACTTTAAGAAGGTCAAAAAGTATAAATCTTTTACGCTGAAACAATCTGGCTACAAGCTTTTAGGCGGCAATCGAATCAAGATTGGCGGCAAGGTTTATCAATATTGGAACTCTAGAGAGATTGAAGGAACCATCAAAACTCTGACCATCAAACGGACTTCCCTGGGCGAGCTATTCATGCTAGTCGTGGTAGATGATATTGATGAGCAGATCAGCAAATCCGAGACGGGTAAAATCGCTGGGTTTGACTTTGGTTTGAAAACGTTCCTCACCTGCTCCGATGGTTCCCAGATTGAATCCCCCCAATTCTTCAAACAGTCGCTCAATGCCATCAAGAAAGCGAGTCGGCAACACTCTAAGAAGGTGAAAGGTTCAGCCCACTGGGAACGAGCGAGAAAGAATCTAGTTCGTAGACATGAGGACATTTCTAACCGTCGCTCTGACTGGTTCTGGAAACTCGCTCATGACCTGACCGATAGATTTGATGTTCTCTGTTTTGAGACATTAAACCTGAAAGGAATGAAACGTCTTTGGGGGCGCAAAGTTTCTGATTTGGCGCTGGGGGAATTCCTAAAGATCCTCGGCTGGGTTGCCCAAAAGAAGGGCAAGCAGGTTGTCTATATTGACCGCTGGTATCCATCTAGCAAGACCTGCTCTCATTGCGGTCATGTCCTCAAAGAGTTGGATTTGTCGGTGAGGGAGTGGCGTTGCCCGTCTTGTCACACCGTCAATGGGCGAGATAAGAATGCCGCGAAAAACATTAAAGCAGTTGGGGCGTTAACTGCTGGGTTAGGTGATGTTAGACAGGCTGTGCCTGCAATTGCTGTTTGATCCCAGAATTCCCCGTGCTTCAGCCGGGGGAGTACGTCAAAACATCGATACTCGCAAGGCTTATCCTGACTTGGTGATTGAGGTTGTCTTTACCAGTGGTGGAGCCGATAAACTTGAAATCTATCGCAGATTGGGGGTGAGGGAGGTTTGGTTTTGGGAAGATGGTGTCTTGGCGATTTATGGATTAGAGGGCGAGCAGTACACCAAAGTTGCGAAAAGTAGTTTACTGCCTCAGTTGGCGATCGATACATTTTTGCGGTATGTCACTTGTCACGACCAGTACGATGCAGTGACTGAGTTCTTGGCAGAAATTCAGTGGTGAATCAGGGCTGGAGGTTTGGTAAACTCAAATAGAGAACTGGACGGGAGAAGGTGACCCAGTGGCTGAGATTCTAACCTTAGAAGAAATGGCGAAGCGCTACGATAGTGAGTGGCTTTTGATTGCCTATACGGAACTAGATGACAATTTAAATGTGGTGCGGGGTGAGGTGTTGGCTCACGCCCCTAACCAAGAAGAGGTTTATCAGGCTTTACCCCTAGCAAAAGGGAAAGCGGTGGCGTTTGAATATGTTGGGAAAGTGCCAGATGGCTTGGCGTTCATGGTATGACGACAAAGCGATTTTACGCTCTTCAGCAGTATGGTAATCTCCTCTGGCTAAAAGCAGTTGTGATGGGCGAATCTACAGATCCAAGAGTAGTCCGTTTGCTTGTTGATACAGGCTCAAGCTATACGGTACTTCCGCCTAATGTATTGATGGACATTGGGTGTGACTTGTCTGCTTTAAATCGTCGGGTTGCGGTGATGGCGGCGGGCGGGATGGTTCAGCCTCCTTTGGTGAACGTGCCTTCATTTAACTGTCTTGGGGAAAAGGTGGAGAACTTTTCTGCGCTTGCCCTCAACCTCCCATTTAATCCTTTGGTGAATGGACTTTTGGGAATGGATTTTCTGGAGCATTGTGGAGCGACGATTCACATCCGAGAGGCGAGAATTATTTTGGAGTGAGAGGAGTGATGGGAAAGAGGGCGATCGCTACACCAAAGTTGTGAGGAGTAGTTTATTGCGGGGGTTGGCGATCGATACATTTTTGCGGTATATCACCTATCACGATCAATATGATGCAGTAACTGAGTTTTTGGCAGAGATTTAGTATTGTCTTGAGCTGAGAGAGGAAGTTAAAAAGAGGGGCGATCGCGCAGGAGAATAAGCGGATTCACAAGGCTATTCAAAGCTAAATCTGGTGAAGCAAATATTTCGTTGATTTATGCTAAAAAGGAAGGGCTGTACCCCCGGACTGTAAATTATGGTAGAACCTATTGTAACAACTATTGCTGTCGGAACAATTACAAAACTTGCTTTTGACGAATTGATCAAGGCAGGGGCGGGAGAGGCAGGGAAGAAAGCCGTTGGTGAGACTTTGGAGTTGGTGAAAAGCTTAGCAGGTAAGATACGGCAAAAATTTCAGGGGAATGAACGAGCGACAGGTGCGATCGCTGAACTTGAACGAAGTGGTACAGAGGAATCGCTAAAGAAAGTTACCAAGCATCTTGATTTAGAAATGGATAAAGATCCGAGCTTTGCCACTGAGATTCAGCAGATGGCAAAGCAGATTATTAATATTCAGAGCCAGCAGGATAATCGCCGAATGATTCAGAATGCGGGGCGAGATATTATCAATATTGACACAGTAGGTAACAATGCCCGAATCGGAGGTGGGGCATAGTAATGACGCGAGAATACGAGCAAAGAGCAGATCGAGATATCTTTAATGTTGAAAATTTCAATGTTAATAGCGAAACGAACGAAAAACAGGTGAAGAAGAAAATTCTCATGCTATTAACTGAGCATGAAGAAGAAGAAACGCTACGTAGAAGAAAAGAAATCAAGACAGTTAGAGAAGCAAAGGATCGAGCTAGGAGTGGCAGTCAATTTGACTTAGATTCACGACCAGATATAGGCGCAGCAAAGTTTTCCCAGGAAATGTCAAAAATTGAACCTTTCATTATTGACATTTCTGGTCATGAGAACGGTATTGAAAATTTAGTACTAGGGGAAAGCACTAGAGGAAACACACTTACAGAACCTGAGAAGTTGCAGATAATATCGGAGCTATTTAGAGTCTGTTCTGAAAGTGTTAAGAGCATAGAGTGCATTGTCTTAAATGGATGTTACTCTATGGATCAGGCTCAAGAAATAGTTCAGCATGTTGAGTTTGTGATAGGTATAAATCATGCCTTGAGTGAAACAGAATCTATCGGTTTTCTTGAGGAGTTCTACTATCAAATATTTTCCGAGAGAAATATTAAAAGCGCTCATGAATTCGGTTGCAGTCTCCTTAAGAGACAAGTTTCAAATGATATTCATCACTTATTACCTGAACTATTAACTAAAAAAGGAGAAAAAAGGCGTATAGCATTAGAAGCTGAACTAGCATCTTGTGACGAAGCCACAGAATATGCGCCAAGTAACGTAGACTTATGGAAGCAGAAAGCTAGGCTACTGAGAGATCTTAGTCGTACAGAAGAAGCGACTGAGGCATATGAAAAAGCGTCTTCACTTGCCCCTGATGACCCAAAGATAAGAACTCAACAGGGAAAGGCGTTAGTCCAGCTAGGTTTTCCTAGCGAAGCAGCTATTGCTTATGACCAAGCACTTAAGCTAGAAGGGGGAGATTACAAAATATGGTGGAAAAAAGCACAAGCTCTCGTCGAAGCAAGACAGTACAGTGAAGCAGTAGAGTCGTATAATGGGGCGATCGCCCTTGAACCGCCCCCGCCAGATAATTACGTAATCTTTCAAGAATGCGCTTCTGTTTTAGAAAAGCTAGGACAGCATAGGCAAAGTATTGTTTTATACAAGAAATCACTAGCGGTTGAGCCGAAGTATCGAATATCGAATTATGCAAAGAAGCAGACCTACAAAAAGCTTTATCTTGAAGAGGATCAGTCACTGAATATTGCGCTAAGCTAATTTGACTAAAGCATCTGTAGGGTCAATGTATCGATTTCCATTGTCTAAGTGCGATGGTTTTTTTTATGAGATCATTACGCCCTGATCGCTTGCCATTGTAGTGATCTGCTGTTGTAATCAGCAGTAGCGCCATTCTGGTTGTACATAGGGCAGAAAACGTGGATACGCCTACAGATGCCTTCCTTATAAATAATTATGAGTTATTAGGAAAAGGGGATTTTTACTCATAGTGAGACTGGTATCAACTCACTAGCATTCATAGGTCTGTGTAGCATTTTAATGGTAATTATTAATGACTTCTAGCGACAGCCTTGAAGAAAATATAAGCTTATTTCTATATAAAAATTGTGATGAGCTAAAGCATGATTTCCTTGCGCTCAAAACACCAAGGGACATTGCTAGTTTGTTAGAAGTTTCATATGAGCGATTAACTTATCATCTATACAGAGTGCCTGAAAGCATTAAGTACGCGGAGTTTTCAGTCCAAAAAAAGTCTGGTGGCACTCGAACTATATCTGCTCCTTCAACAGCGCTCAAGATCTTACAAAGAAAACTTAGCCAAGTCTTGTACAGTATCTATGATCCCAAAAAGCCTGTACATGGATTTGTAGTTACCCGAAGTATCGTCACAAATGCGAAACAGCACTTGCATAAGCGGTTTGTACTAAATATAGATTTGCAAGATTTTTTTGGCAGTATCCACTTTGGTCGAGTCAGAGGGATATTTATGTCACCCCCTTGCAATTGTCCAGAAGAAGTTGCTACAGTTCTCGCACAAATCTGTTGCTACGCTGGAAAGCTGCCTCAAGGCGCTCCAACGTCTCCTATTTTGTCCAATATGATTTGTGTTCGCATGGATAAAGAATTAAGAAACCTAGCAAAGGACTTTAAATGCACTTACACAAGGTATGCCGACGACATTACTTTTTCTACAAATCTGTCTAACCTTCCGAAGGAGATCGCATCTATATATCCTGATCATACTAAAGCGGTTATCTTAGGAGAAAGACTGCTCCCTATAATTCAAAATAACGGCTTTCAAGTTAATGAGCGTAAAGTTAGACTTCAGCACAAAAGCAAGCATCAAGAAGTAACAGGATTAACAGTTAATGAATTTCCTAACGTAAAGCGTAGCTATGTGAGAGAAATTAGTTCAATGCTCTATGCCTGGGATAAATTTGGGTTAAGTTCTGCTCAACAAAAGTACGTTGAGAAACGTTCTAAGGAACTCAATACGTCTGAAGATAAATTTCCTCCCTTTCGGAAAGTTTTGCGCGGAAAAATAAATTTCTTGGGTATGGTCAGAGGTAAAGACAACGAGATTTATCGTAAGTATCTTGCTTGGTATCGCAACCTCTCTCGCCGAACTATTAAAGATTAAGAAATGTTCTCCCTCAATATCTGGCACCCCCTGCTACACGATCGCCCCCACATCCTTCCAAAGCTGACGTCTCACCTCCCACTACCAAAGGCTCCAACGCGAAACCAATTCCACCGTCTACGCCAACATCGCCCAATCCCTCCAGGCTGGAATCCTCTAGCCTGAGCGATCGCTATAACCACGGTAGTCTCTTAGGACAAAGCAAACTAATAGTTAGCCACGAAACCGCATTGATAAAACGGCTGTGCGATCGCATGATCAATCTAGCGCAAGCTTAGCACCTAGACCCAGTAAATCTATTGAAGGCTGGATAACTGTGACTCAACCAGTCGATCCATCCATCCTTCTAAATACTGTCGATTGGCTTGCCGCTCCTGCTGATTGTCAGCATTCGGATAAGGCATTAAACCGAAAATGACAGCCGTCGTTACACAAAACATTGACTTTTGAAAGCTGATACAAATTTTTACCCGCAGATCATCCTCACCTCGTAGCCCTTTCCGATAAAACTGGCGCAGATAGTCTGGCAAATAATGCGTCATGTCTTGCATCAGCAGCGTTGGCGGAATGCCTGCCCCACCCACGGGTAGAGGATCGGCGTATAGCACTCCATAATTAAATTCTGCCTGCTCGTGAGGAACTTGCCCCGCTTGAGCGTTATAAGAGACTGTCCCGAAGAAAGGAAATGAGCGAAAAAAGACTGCCTCAACGTAAGGCACAGCCGTATCCATCAAGAACTTTAGCCCTGCGGATTCGGGAATAATGTCGCAGGTTTTACCTTTAATTTCTACAGCGTAGGTAATGGGCTGACTCGCTGCCGCTACTAGTCCTTGCAAAACGTGATCCACAACATCGGCAATGGTTTTGATCTCACCTTGATCATAGCGATCGGAAAGTTTTAAGAACATCGCACTCATCACATCCCAGAACTGCCCTAGAGCGCTGTAATAAGCCAAAAAACGGACTTGCTCCGGGAGGAAATCAGGAAAGAGAGAGTGAAGGGCGCTCATGGGGCTACCGCTAACTTTAGCGGCGATCGCCATTCCCGCTTTCTCACTAAACTCAGGGCTATCTAAATAAGCATCCAACGTCGTGCCGCCATGCCAAAACATTGCCTTCATGCAATATTCAGCAAACTCGTAATTAATGCGATCGTGCCACCAATGCTTCAACAGCTTTTTGAATGTGACTTCCCCGTTGAAGTATTTGAAGAAAGGGAACAACACCAAAAACTGATGGTCAGCAATATAAGTTAGATTGCGATGATAGGCTCCTAACACCACTCCATAACTTTTCAGGATGCCAACGACTTCCATCACATTTTCGGGGGATTCGGGCAGCAAAGCCTCGCCCTTTTCAAGGCGATCGATAATGTGAGCAAGGGGATGGGTTGAAGCAGGCAAATTAAGAGTTGGCATAATCGGAGTCATCAATAAATTAAGTTAAAAATTGGATTAAAGAGACAGTCAGTACGATAGACGAATCAATCTCATTTTACCGAAACCACCAGCGCTACACGCTCGGCGATCGGGGCTAAAGCCGTCGTTGTTGCCTCACTCCAGCGCAACATCCAGCTAGGTTGCAGCCCCAACGCAATAATCAACACCGTGACGATCGCCGAAGGCAGACGATCTTGCCATCGCACACGCGGCAAATTTGCCAATGTTTCCGGCAACCGCCCAAAGAACACCCGGTTCACCAAAATTAAGAAATACACAGCGGTTAACCCCGTCCCTACCATACAGAGCAAGGTTGGCACTGGAAACACAGGGAAGCTACTGCGATAAACAATAAACTCAGCAATAAACCCCACCATTCCCGGAATCCCAGCGCTCGCCATAGCGCCAGCCACCATCAGGCTACCAATTAGCGGCATTCCTCGTTCTGGATTGAGCAAGCCTTGCAAAGCATTGATGTCACGGGTGCCGGTTTTGGAATAGACCACGCCCACCAGCAAAAATAGCAGGGCAGAAATCAAGCCGTGGCTGACCATTTGGGCGACTGCACCCAATAAGCTAAGAGGCGTTGCGGCTGCACTTGCCAAAAGAATGTAGCCCATATGCCCGACTGAACTGTACGCTACAGTCTTCTTCATATCAGTTTGGGCGATCGCCGCCAAAGATCCATACAGCACACTAATCACAGCCAACCACGCCAGCCACGGCGACAAAACCTGCCAAGCATCAGGAAACAGACCCAGCCCAAACCGCAACAATCCATAGGTTCCCAGCTTCAGCAGCACGCCAGCCAGCAAGACCGATGCAGGGGTCGGTGCTTCCACGTGGGCATCGGGGAGCCAAGTGTGAAGAGGAACAATGGGAATTTTGATGCCGAAGCCAACGAACAGGGTAATCAGCAGAATCACTTGACTACTGAGCGGCAAAACTTGCGATCGCAGCACCTCATAATCAAAGCTCGACGAGCCGCTGAGGAACGACAAACCAAAGAACGCCGCCAAAATGATCACGCCCGAAAAAGCGGTGTAAATCAAAAACTTAGTAGCCGCATAACCTCGGCGTGCCCCGCCCCAAATTGCAATGATGAGATAGAGGGGAATCAACTCTGCCTCATAAAACAAGACGAACAGCAGCAGGTTTTGCGCTAAGAAAGCACCCGCCACCGCTCCACCCAAAATCAGCACCAAGATGTAATAAAGCCGGGGGCGACTGATCTGAGGATCGCTGCTGTAAATCGCGATCCAGGTCAGCAGACTATTCATCAGCATCAGTGGCATCGACAGTCCATCTACCCCCAACTTGTAGGTCAAACCCAGGCGTTCAATCCAGGGCAGCGATTCTTGCATCTGGAATCCGGCTTGCCCAATGTTGAACTGAGTGGCGACGTAAATCGACCAGAATAGAGTTAGTGTAGCGATCGCCAGTGCCAACTGACGGGCACGACTGGGCAGCAACGGTTGAGGATAGAGACCAATCAACACAACACCTAGAAAAGGTGCCCAAATCAGGGGACTTAGCATGATGAATCCTGTGGCTTAAAAGGGCGAACGAATGCAAACGTAAACACTAAATGGCGCGAAAGCTAAAAGCTTGGGCGATCGCTGTCAAGGGCGACCCTAAAAATGACCAACTCAACGCCGTCAATGCGATCAAGACCCCGACAAACAACGTCAATAAGTAATTGCGAGACTGACCTGAAATCGTGTACTTCAAACTCTCGCCGCTAAAAATTGAGGCAACCCCCACAAAGTTGACCAGCCCATCCACCACATAGCGATCGAACCAAGCCGTGAAGCGTGAACCCTGCACAACCCCTAGCACGACGCTGATCTGGTACAACCGCTCCATCCGAAAGTCATACGCCAAAATATCTCGAATTGGCTTGCTCACTAAATCTACTGGCTTTTCCCATCCCGGATTAAGATAAATCAACCCGCCTAACCCACAGCCGATAAAGCTCGACAGCAACAACAACCCCATTGCCGTCCAGTTCATAGTTTCCCAGGTTGGCAGTAGATCGCACTGTTGCAAAATCAGGGGAGCCAGCAGCGTAAACACGGTCATCGCCACCATCGGCACCGCCATTAACCAGGGTACTTCAGGCGCACGCCGCGTTTTAGCCTGGGGCTTGCCGCCAAACATCAGCCCGTACACCCGCACCAAATTAAACGCTGTCATCCCATTAACCAGCAGCAGTACCACCACCGACCAAAAACTCGTTTTCCACAGATCATCTGCCCATTCCAACATTGCCCAAAAGCTACCCAGAGGCAGGAGCGCGATCGATGCCGCTGCACCAACTACAAACGCCGCCGTAGTCGCAGGCATCCGCGAGGCTAGTCCACCAAGTTCACGTAAATCTTGAGTGCTAGTGGTCAGAATTACGGAGCCAAGGCTCATAAACATCAAGGCTTTGCTGATGCCGTGAGCAAAGAGGAACAACAGCGCCACATCACTTTGCTGCATTCCCACCGCCACAAAGACTAAACCCAGGTAAGCGCTCGTGGAATGAGAAAGCGTACGCTTGGCATCGACCTGGGCGATCGCCACCAAAGAAGCCCCGATCGCCGTCACCCCACCCAACACAATCAGCGCATTCAGAGCAACAGGCGACAACGCTAAAACGGGCTGCAATTTAATCAACACATAAGCCCCAGAAGCCACCACGACCGAATTCCGCAAAATAGAAGCCGGGTTCGGACCCTCCATCGCTTCATCTAACCAAAGGTTCAGCGGAAACTGAGCGCATTTCCCAGTCGGGCCTGCAATCAAAGCCAAACCCAGAAGTGTTGCTGTGAGCGGAGGCAACTCAGCCGTCTGTGCCCAAGCCTCTAAATCTGTAAAGTTTAAGCTGCCTGCCAGAGTCGAGAGTGCTACCACGCCCATCAGCAGCAGCAAATCGCCAACCCGTTTAGTTAAGAACGCATCTCGCGCCGCAGTTACTACTAGGGGCTGGGCATACCAAAATCCCACCAATAGATAAGTCGATAAGGTCAACATTTCCAGCAGAGCATAGCTCAGAAACAGCGAGTCGCTGAGGGCGATGCCACTCATCGCCGCCTCAAAAAAGCCCATCAGCGCATAGAACCGAGCAATGCCCCAGTCTTTTTCTAAATAGCCCAACGCAAAGACTTGAGCAATCAGACTCAACGCCGTAATCAGCATTGCCGTTCCCACACTCACCGCAGAGATTTCTAGCGCAAAAGATAAGTCTAAATCGACCACATGGAGCCAGGGAATCACTTGTCGCAGAGGAGGCTGATCCCAGACTGCTTGAAGCACCAGGGCGCTGTGGACTAGTGCCAGCAAGGTCATCAGCACATTAAAATAGGCAGCAGGTCGTGGCCCCGTTCGACGAACTAGCCCAACCGACCAAGGCAAGGTCAAAACTGCACCAATAAGACCGTAGCCAGGAACCCACCAGCTAGTCTGGGCGAGGAGCTGATTCATCAAGCGCTTTCCTTAAGACAAAAATAGTTGTTAAACGTAGCTATAGGCTGAGAAAGCCGCTCCCGCACCAGCTCGATCGCCAAAATAGGAGAGATGGGGCGATCGCTTCGAGATACCCCTACGGGTCGCTCAGTAGAACGGATACAGACTTTAGAATTTCTGTTGAATATATGTTACCAGTTTTTAATAAACTCTTTATATTGTCTCTTTTTCTAATTTTATCTAACAAAATGTTGAGCTTAATTACCGATTATTTTAGACAAGATCAAACAAATAATCATTGACTTATCGATGATATGATTGCTTCTTATGGCTAACTGAATTTAAGCCGTTGGCAGTGGCAATTTGGAAGCAGTACTGAGGATGTCTGATCAAAAGCCTTATCATTTTTT
>Ga0209181_10006407_pt1 | contig 16508 bp, 14 predicted proteins | sample MAT05_FD_187208 | JGI IMG/M metagenome (GOLD analysis project Ga0209181, IMG submission 187208) | Freshwater microbial communities from Lake Fryxell liftoff mats and glacier meltwater in Antarctica - MAT-05 (SPAdes) (version 2) | ecosystem: Environmental > Aquatic > Freshwater > Ice > Liftoff... | reverse complement strand
AAGCGGCTTTAGAGGCTGAATACGGCGATTGTGGGTCGTAGGCCGTTGTTTCCAAAAAGAAATCTTCTGGGTTGTGCAGCGAGCCGTATACCTCGTCGGTTGAGACATGATAAAACCGCTTGCCTTCAAAGCCAGACACAGCATCTTTCCAGTGGTTTTTGGCGGCATTGAGCAGGTTTACGGTACCAACCACGTTGGTCATCACAAACGACATCGGGTCTGTAATAGAGCGATCCACGTGCGACTCAGCTGCGAGGTGAATAACTCCATCGGGTTCAATTTCAGCAAACATTCCTTCCAGAAACGACGCATCCGTAATATCACCTTTTACAAACGTATAGTTTGGGGCACCCTCAATGTCTTTGAGGTTGGCCAGATTACCTGCGTAAGTCAGCTTATCGAGGTTAATGATACGGTACTCGGGGTACTTCGTTACGAAGAGCCGAACAACATGGGAGCCAATAAACCCGGCTCCACCGGTAATTACTATTGTTTTCATAATGTCTGCTGCCACCGCCAGGCATCCCCTAATGCATCTGCCAGTGATCGTTGTGTTTTCCAGTTAAGCCCCTCGGTTGCTTTGGTCACATCGGCATAAATCTGCTCGATGTCACCCGGACGCCGTAGACCAAGCGTGTAGGACAAGTTAATGCCCGTAACTTGTTCAAAGGTATTGATAAGTTCAAGAACAGATGCGCCCGTTCCGGTTCCAATGTTAAACACGTCGTAGAAGGAATCGGCGTTTTTACGACCCAGTAGTTGCAACGCGCTAACGTGGGCCTCGGCCAAATCCATTACGTGAATATAATCGCGGATAGCCGTTCCATCGGGTGTATTATAATCGTTGCCGTGAATTGTCAGGCTCGCCCGTTTACCAACGGCCACCTGCAATAAATACGGCACAAGATTAGCGGGTACACCACGCGGCAACTCGCCAATAAGTGCCGTCGGATGTGCCCCAATTGGGTTGAAATACCGGAGCGAAATGGCTTTAATGGGCATTTTTGCCGTTACGCAATCGCGGATAATATCCTCGCCCATCGCCTTGGTATTACCGTAAGGTGATGAAGCCGGCAGCCGGGGAGTTGCTTCTGTAACGGGTAGCTGCTCAGGCTGCCCGTATACGGTACACGACGATGAGAAAACCAAATTCCGAATGTTGTACTGAGGCATCAGCTCCAGCAACACCATCAATGAATTGAGGTTGTTGCGATAGTATAGCAGTGGCTTGGCAACTGATTCGCCTACCGCTTTGGATGCTGCGAAATGAATGATACCGGAGGGCTGCTCCGTGGCGAAGATTTGCGCCATCGCATCGGCATCGTTACAATCGGCTTCATAGCAGGTTAAGCGCCGACCCAAAATCTGTTCGAGACCCTCGAGTATTTTATGCTCGGAATTCGAGAAATTGTCAACGATAATGGGTTCAAAGCCGGCGGCAACCAACGAAACTGCTGTGTGTGAGCCTATGAATCCCGCTCCGCCGGTAACCACTATTTTCGAGCTCGTATTGTTAGAGGGAGTCAAATCGTTTTTTTGTAAAAAATTGTTAGTAATTTAGAGTAGCATCACCGGGAGCGTCCCAAAAATCAGGCAAAACTATAAAATTCAGTCCCTTTCTGAAAGCAGTATTTATTCTGGGGGGCATTACAGAGATCGGGGCCGCCCCGATCTCTATACTATCATAACGTATATGAACGACAGCGAGATCAAAGCACTCATCTCTCTCTTAGACGACGAAGACCGCGAAGTGGTCGACCATGTGGAGGAAAGAATTCGACAGATGGGCGGTCGATTAATTCCGTTTCTGGAAACAGAATGGGAAGGGAGCTTCAGCCCAAACCTCCAAAAACGAATCGAAGAACTTATCCACGACCTTCAATACCAGTCGGTACTGGAACGGATCCGCGATTGGCGCAATGGGGGCGGCATGGATCTGCTCGAAGGATTATGGATTATTGCCACCTACCAATATCCCGACCTCTCGCTCGATAAACTTCGGGAAGATTTAGAGCAACTTTACTATAAGGTGTGGTTAGACGTTGGTGCCGATATGCACCCGGTCGATCAGGTTAAGGCCCTGAATAACGCTTTTTTTAACACCCTCGGTTTCGCGCCTAACTCCAAGCATTTCCACTCGCCCGCCAACTCGATGCTTAATCAGGTATTGGAGTCGCGCCGGGGCAATCCGATTTCACTGTGCATCATTTATATGCTGATTGCCCGTAAAATCGGGATGCCAATTTATGGCGTGAACCTGCCCAATCTGTTTGTGCTGACGTACAAACAGCCCAAGGGCGTTCAGTTCTACATCAATGTATTTACGCGGGGGTTGGTATTCTCCAAAAACGATATTGACCATTACATCGGCCAGTTGAACCTGAAGCAGAACGATATTTTCTACCAACCCTGCTCCAACATCGACATTATCCGTCGGTCGCTCCGCAACCTGATGCTGGCTTTTGAGAAAAAAGGCGACACTGACCGCGTTAAAGAAGTGGAGGCAATTCTGGATGCCGTTCAGGACGAGGGCGACGGAATGCCGTTGTCGGATTATACGCAGCGGTAATGCTCACTTTACAACCGCGGATCGACCTCTTCGCTTTCTAACGCCAGCACTGCGAAAACACACTCGTGAACCCGGCGGAGGGGTTCGCGAGCTACAAATCGCTCCATCGCTTCCAGCCCTAGCGAAAATTCTTTTAGGGCCATTGACCGCTTGGTGCCTAAGCCCCGCTCTTTCAACCGGACTATGTTTTGAGGAGCGTTGTAATCCGCTCCGTAGATAATTCGGAGGTATTCCACACCCCGGCATTTGACGGCGGGCTGAATCAATGCTTTGTCGGGCCGGGCAATGTAGTTCAAGGGTTTTACCACCATGCCTTCGCCACCGGCGCGGGTCATGGCCTCCCACCAGTCCGTTGTTTCAGCTACTTGTTGAGCGTCAGCCACGTTTACGACCCGGTAGAGCGTGGCCAGCATAAACCCCGGCACAACAGTTTCGGCAACCCTGCAAATAGCCGCCAATTGATCCATATGCCAGGTATGAGGCTGATTGGTGTGGACATGGCCTTCGGTAGCCAACAGATGAAACGGAGCCAGCACCAGGCCCGTCAGCCCCTCTGTTGGGCGGCAGTAACGCCTGTAAGCTTCGGTGAACCGTTGGGTGGCTTCGGCTTTCTGGTCAACCCGTTGCCGTAATTCAGCGAGGGGTAAGTGGCGGGTGGCGGCCGTAGCCAAAACAGCTCCCACTGCGCTTAGGGCGTGATTGCCCGCCGTGCCGACTGCCGCATACTGTTCGCGAATCAACGACTGCGCCTTAGCCGACCAGGGCATCAGTTCCGCGTCTAAGCAAACCCAATCGGTCTCAAACTGTTCCCAGAAATTGGCGGCATCCAGCACTGCCCTGACTTGTTCCAGAAAGGCGCGTCCGAGGGCGGAGTCCATAAAAAAGGGCCGCCCGGTGCGGGTATAGCACACGCCCGGTGCGGGGTGTTCGAGGCCAAACCGCGAGATGGCTACGTCGTCGGTCTGGGTCACAATGACAACCGCACGCGATCCCATGTGCTTCTCCTCGCAAACTACCTCCATAACACCCTGTTTGCGGTAGTAGGCGAAGGCTTCGGCGGGGTGTTCAAGGAAGTCGGGGAGCGGGCTGGTCTCGGTCGGCGACATGGTTGGGGGCAGGTAAATCAGCCAGCGCGGGTCTACCGCAAACCGGCTCATCACTTCCAGCGCGGCAATGGCGTTCTGCTCTCGAACCGTAATCCGGGCCATATACCGGGTTTCGACCAACTGCTTACCCGTCAGATCGGCAATATCCAGCACATCGTCGTGGCCTTGTTGCACCGACCGTTCCGGGGCCACCTCCTGCACAACGGGCGGTAGGAGTGGTCGCATGGGTTCGGCATACACCTGATGCGCTGGCACCGAGACGAGTTCCCGTTCGGGGTAGCGCAGGGCCGTAAGCTTGCCGCCAAACACGCAACCCGTGTCTATGTCGATGGTATTGTTGAGCCATTCGGCTTCGGGTACGGGCGTGTGGCCATACACAATCATGGCCCGGCCCTTGTAGTCGGCAGCCCAGTTATAGCGAATCGGCAGTCCAAACTCGTCAGTTTCGCCGGTGGTTTCTCCATACAGACAAAACTCCCGCACGGCCCCCGACCCGCGTCCATGCATCTCCTCGCGCAGGCCCGCGTGAGCCACCACCAACTGGCCAACGTCAAGCACGTAATGACTAACAAGTGCATCCAGAAAGGTCTTGACTTCATCCACAAAAGCGGCTGGTTCGTCGGATAACTGAGCCAGCGTTTCGGCCAGTCCGTGGCTGACGGTCACGTTTTTACCCTTCAGTTTGCGCAGCAGTTTACTGTCGTGATTACCGGGAACACAGAGTGCGGTGTCCTCCTTCATCATGTCCATTACTACCCGAAGCACGGCAGGCGACGCAGGCCCCCGGTCCACCAAATCACCCACAAAAATGACTTTCCGACCCGCCGGGTGCATCCAGACGCTGGTTTCGGGGGCCGGGGCATAATCGAGTTTAGTGAGCAACTCGGTGAGCTCAGTATGGCATCCATGAACATCGCCGATTATGTCGAAAGGGCCGGTTTCGGTTTTACGATTGTTCCAGAGTGGCTCCCGCCTGATGGTCACGGCAGCAATCTTCTCGACGGAATCCAGCTCAAATACATGCCGGAACCCTTCGCGGCCTAATCCCCGGAGGTTTTTCCGCAGGGTTCGGTGCTGATTGGCAATGACGTGATCGCTAAACGAGCGGTCGGTGCGCTGCTGATGGCGTTCTTTCAACGTTCGTTCGGGCAAATCGAACACCATTGCCACCGGAATGCAGTGGTACTGCCGGGCCAGAGCAATGTAGTGTTTGCGGTCTTCGGGCCGGATGTTGGTCGCATCGATCACGGTTAGCAACCCACGGCGAAGCCGGATGCCCGCCAGATAATGGACCAGATCGAAGGCATCGGTGGTGGCTTCCTGGTTGTTTTCGTCGTTGGATACTAACGCCCGGCACTGGTCAGACGAAATGATTTCAGTAGGCAAAAAATGGGTGCGGGCAAAGGTCGATTTACCGCTGCTGCTGGCTCCGATCAGAACGATCAGCGATAAATCGGGAAGGGTAATGTTCATGAATGTGCTGGTTGGGGGGTTTTCGTAAGTGGGGTATTTACCCCTTTCACCTAAGACAATTGGATGGACATGGCAAGAAGATACTGCTTCGTTTTGCATAAACCAACCTTTTTTTTGATGATTATACAATTTTTGACAGCCTTAGCACCTTTTTTGTATAGAGGTTCATTATAACCAAAAAAATTCTGATTATGCGCCCCATCTCACATATCCTATGTACTGTACTGGTTGGCCTTCTATTGGCTGGGCTGTTTGTTAGCTGCAACAAAGACAAAGAAGAAGCCACCCCCAAATCGGCAAGTGATTTGATTCAGGAAGACCCCTCGTTCACGCTGCTGCGGGCGGCTGTGCTGCGGGCCAACTTCGCTGATGCGCTCAAAGCGGCCAATCTGACCATTTTTGCCCCCAATGACGATGCGTTTAAAGCCGCAGGTTACGCTGATGTAGCGTCTATCAATGCGCTGCCAGTTGCTACTATAGAGCAAATTCTGAAGTACCATGTGTTCAACGGCCCTATTAAATCCGATTCTCCCCAATTGGGTACCAACACGCCGGTACAGTCAATCGGTGGTGGAATAGCTTACATTACAAAAACAACCAGTGGTAGCACTGCCGGACTTACTATCAACGGTGCTCGCGTCACAAAAGCTGATCAGCAGGTGTCTAACGGAATTGTTCATACTATTGATCGGGTGTTACTGCCAACGGCAACAACCATCCTGAGCGCACTCCAATCGGACCCGGCAAATTTTTCACTCGTGCTGGCGGCTATCAATCGAATTCCGACCCTAGCTGTTCAATTAAGCACTTCGGCGACAACACAACCAATCACGATTTTTATACCTGATAATGCGGCTTTTGCGGCAGCCGGCTCACCACTAACCAACCTGGCAGCTATCAACGCGGCTTCGCTCACAACCTTGTCGAGTATATTGGGCTATCATGCTACACTTGGCACTCTTTTCTCCAATCAGCTAACGGCGGGTCAACTGACTTCATTGAACCCCACTTCGGCTAAACTAGCGGTGGTCATTACCAACAACGTACCCACCATTAAGGGCAATCAGAATACGACGGCTGCTACCATCAAACGGGCTGATATTGTAGCAAACAATGGTATTGTACACGTGGTTAGTCAGGTCTTAAAACCATGACGGTCAAAAAAACGATGCTGATTTTACTGGGAGCCGTACTGACCCTTGCGTTGGTCGGCGTACTGTTTGGTGTTTCTATTTCGACACCACGCTATAAAGGACCCGTGACCGATCATTTTGATGGTACTAATTTTCATAACCTGCCCGATGCCAACGGACAAGCGGTTACCTCAAAAGGGTTCAGTGAGGTGATAAGCTGGCTTCTTAACCGCGAGCGTACCAAGCCCTGGGACGACTATCACAACGACCCTCCTGGTCCCGTACCGGCACCCCGCATTATGGGCGATTCGGTACGGGTCACGTTTGTGAATCATGCAACGGTGTTGCTTCAGTTCGACGGTCTGAATGTAATTACTGATCCCGTTTATTATGAGCGAGTAGGTCCGGTGCAGTTTGCAGGCATTAAACGGAATCGGCCGCCCGGTATCCGGTTCGAGGACTTGCCAAAAATTGACATTCTGCTGCTAAGCCATAATCACTGGGATCATTTAGATATCGAAACGGTACAGAAACTTTGCCAGCGCGACCAACCAAAAGTGGTTTGTACACTGGGTGTGAAAGCGTTTCTGGAGGAAAAAGGGTGCCAGAACATCACCGAAATGGACTGGCGGCAGTCAACACCGTTCAATGCCAACACAACCATTCATTGTGTGCCAGCTCAGCACTTTTCGGGGCGGGGTTTACTCGACAGGTTCGGCACACTTTGGGCGGGCTTTATTATCGACAGCAAGGTGGCCGGGAAACTCTATTTCGTGGGAGACACAGGCTACGGGGCGTTTTTCAAGAAAATTGGTGATGAGTTCGGCCCGCTTCGGCTGGTGCTGATTCCAATTGGCGCTTTCAAACCCGAGTGGTTTATGTCGCCTATCCACTGTTCGCCCGATCAGGCAGTGCAGATTCATAAAGATGTACAGTCCAAACAAAGCGTGGCCATTCACTTTGGCACGTTTCCAATGGCCGACGATGGTGAGCGCGAACCTGTTGACGTGCTTCAAAATGCCCTTCGTGAACAACAGGTTGCCCCAAAATTATTCCGGGCTTTGCGCAACGGCGAGAGCGTTGACGTGAATTAATTCGCAAATTTTCGGGCGTATTCCAACGGTTGTGCATCAAAATGGGTCATTGAAACGTATTTAGTATGCTGATGCTTTCCAAGAAAGCATCAGCCAAACATTAACTCTATGTCAATGAACCGTTTTTTTGGGTTTTTTCTAACAGCAGCTGTTACGGCGGCTGGTTTGCAATCGTGTACGCAAGATGATATTGTGGATTCTAATGTTGCTGCTGCCGAGAATGATGCCAGTATCAAGCAATATATTTCGCAGAACTCCGGCACAACCACTGCTCCGCTTACTTACACAACTAACGGGACAGGTATGTATTATGCCATTACAAAGGCGAATCCGACCGGGAAACGGCCTTCGACGGGCGAAGAAGTAACCTTTGCATATACGCTTTATGATCTTCAGAATCGGGCGTTGGATAGCTCGAAGACAGGTAACCTGCCTTTTTTTACATTTGGTTTAAATTCACTGCTGTCGGGTTTACAGGAAGGTATTGCATCGCTGCGCGAAGGTGAGAAAGCACGTCTGTTGATTCCCTCTTATCTGGCCTATGGTAGTCAGGCTCAGACAACCTTTACGCTTCCGGCTAACTCTCCGATTCGATTTGATGTTGAATTAGTAAGCTCACGCACAGAGGAACAGCAAATTGCAAATTACATTAGCTCTACGGCACTGGCCAGTTCACTATCGCTGACGGCACCACCAACCAACATACAGCAATCAACGAGTGGACTTCGGCTTATAAAAACTGTTACCAACCCAAGCGGGGCCACTATCTCATCTGGTCAATCGGTAACCCTGAATTATACAGGGCAAACCCTGCGGGCAGTAACCCCTTTCGATAAGAGCACCGATGGTACATTTTCGTTTTTCCTCGGTCGTAACCAGTTGATTCCAGGTTTTGAAGAGGGAGTTTTGCAACTACGCGTCGGCGAAAAAGCAACGCTGGTGTTTCCGTCTTCTATTGGATATGGTACTAATGGAGCCAGAAACTCTAACGGGGTGTATGTTATTTTGCCCTATGCTCCCCTCCGATTTGACATTGCGGTAATAAACGCCAAGTAGTTTTGCCGTAACAAAAATGATGGTTGCTTAAGTAGTTGTCTATGAATGTATTATGGGTTGAAAAGGAGAGCTAAGGCTCTCCTTTTTCTGTTTTTAGTGAGAATTTGGGCCGTTCGCTCAGTAACCTGTTTTTTTAATAGAGTTCGCAATCCATTTACCAATTGAACCCGTTAGTATGCTTGTCTGCCCGGCAGTCGGGCAGTGAACACTAATATTTCTTTTTGTTTATGGAAAACAAAACTAATCTACTGATCCGATCCAAGACTGTGGATTCGGATGGCCGGCGTCGGTTTCTGCGCTATGCAGGCTTCACGGCAGTCACAGCAACCACGATTCTGGCTGCTTGTGAAAATGCAACAATGGAGCCCTCAACAATGGGGGGTATGGGTGCCCGTGTGGCCGCCGATGGATCTATTGATCTTGGATCAGGCGATGTAGGTATTCTGAACTACGCCTATGCTCTGGAGCAGTTGGAGTATGCCTTCTACGTTCGGGTGATTGCTACGCCGTATGCTGGTATGAGTGCGATGGAGCGGTCAATCCTGACTGACATTCGTGACCACGAAAAAGTACACCGGGACTTCTTCCGGGCGGCTTTGGGTGGTGCGGCAATTCCTGCCCTGACACCGAATTTTAGTGCCATCAATTTTGGCGATCGTAACTCCGTGTTGACCACAGCCCGCACGTTTGAAGACCTCGGTGTGTCGGCCTACAACGGTGCCGGTAAACTGTTGAGCGATGGCAACAACCTGTCTACGGCCGGTAAAATTGTTTCGGTAGAAGCCCGTCATGCAGCTGTTATTCGCGAGCTGCTTTCTCCGTTCACGGCCTCTTTCGCCGGCGACGATGTCGTGACAAGCGACACTGCTCTCGACGTAGTTAATATGCCCGGTACTGTTCTGGCGGCTGCCCAGCCGTTCATTGTGGAGCGCATTACGGCCAGCAATCTTCCAACCATGTAACCCGGAACAGACATGAATCTGCAAAACATATTTAATGCCCTAGAAAATGTAGATGTTGAAATCTACGAGCGCGTGAAGCACGTTTCACGCCGTCAACTGTTCAGTTTCGGCAAGAAAGCTGCCCTGATAGCTGCTCCTTTAGCCGTTGCTTCATCCCTCAACAAAGCTTACGGTCAGTCAATGCCCGACCGCTCGGTTGAGGTACTGAAATTCGCCTTGTTGCTCGAATACCTGGAAGATGAGTTTTACCGCATCGGTCTGAACACGGCCGGTTTGATTCCGGGCAGCGACCGCGTCATTTTCCAGCAAATCAGCAAGCACGAGACTGCACACGTGGCTTTACTTCGCTCCGCCTTAGGTGCAAATGCTGAAGCAAAACCAAACTTCGACTTCACGGCTCGTGGTGCGTTCCCAACGGTGTTCTCAAACTATGAGACCTTCAAAACACTGGCTCAAGCATTTGAAGATACGGGTGTGCGGGCCTACAAAGGTCAGGCACCGGCACTGATGGTGAACGACCCTGTGCTGGAAACGGCTCTGCGTATTCACTCGGTGGAAGCCCGTCATGCTGCCCGGATTCGGATGCTGCGTGGTATGAAAGGTTGGATTACGGGTATGGAGGGCTTCCCCGGCGCGGTTTACTCCGGCGATCAGGCTACCAACGAACGCGAAATAAACGTACCGGGTATTTCAGGCCTATCGTCGTCGATTGTATCCGAATCGTTCGATGAGCCGCTAACAAAAGATCAGGTACTGGCTATTGCACTTCCGTTTGTTAAAGTATAGGTAAAGATTTTTTTTCGTTTTGCAAAGCCGCCTGACTTTCGGACGGCTTTGCTATTTTTAGCCTTCAGCGGTTTTATCAATATCATCAAGGCTCATACCTCAAATCGGACTGACAATAATACAATCCTGATAAGTCCTCAAATCAGGCTTCAAAAGCAAGCAAAACGTTTCGTGTAAAGCGTGTTTACCACGCTTTCGCAAGTTGTAAACCACCGCGCGGGCGGCCCCGTCAAAGTAGCCTACACAAAAGGATAGCTTCTCTTGGTTAACCCCACGATGCGTTGGACAGTATCTCTTCCGTTTTTGACCGTCTTCTGGCTAGCACAGGTCGGACAAGTCGCTCCATCAGGCCAGCGAATCTGCCGGAGTAAATCGTAACACTGAGCCACGTCTAAAAGCTTGTGTAATTGAATGAGCATAAGAGCGTTTTTGGGGTAGAACTACACAAACGAACTATCAGTCCGATTTTAGGTATGAGCCTTTATCTTTTGTAAGCATGGCTCAAACCGTTTTGGTAAAGTTAACCATTTTCGAATCTAATAAATTACACGCTTACCTACCCGCCGACCTCAAAGAAACGAACGTCGGCTTTGACCGATTCCAGTAGTTGGCGGGTGCGTTCGGGGCGGGCATCAGTGATAAATAATTGCCCGAAGGTGTCCCGCTCCATCAACTCGATCAGTTTGCCGATACGTTGGTCGTCTAGTTTGTCGAAGATGTCGTCTAACAACAAAATGGGTTTGATCTGTTTTTCGGCTTGTAATTGATCGAATTGGGCCATTTTGAGGGCAATTACAAACGTCTTTTGCTGACCCTGCGAGCCGAATTTCTTGAGTGGTATCGGATTAGCATCGGGTGGTCCGGCATTCCGGCTCGCAATTGTAAACAGATAATCGTCTTTATGAACCCCCATTGTGGTACGTTGCAATACCGCATCGCGCCGACGGAAATGCCGGAACTCTTCCCTGAAGCCGGGCTTACCCACCTCCGATTCATAAGCAATATCAACGCCCTCTCTGGCTTCGCTCATAAATGAATAATGCCGGCAGAAAGCGGGCAAGAACTCATGCACAAACCGCTGGCGTCGGTCGTGAATACGCTCGGCCAAATGGAGTAGCGGTTCATCGTAGGTATCGAGGAGGTCATTATCAATCTGAATCCCGGAACGCCGGTCCGAATCAGCAAATAGTTTAAGCAGGCTATTGCGCTGTTTCAACACTTGCTGATAGGCCAGATAATCGCGCAGATAATCGGAGTCGAGTTGCGAGAGTACACCATCAAAAAAATGCCGTCGGTCTTCGGAGTGTTCGCGAACAAGGTCGGTGTCGTTGGGAGCCATCAGCACAACTGGAAACCGGCCAATGTGTTCGCTGACGCGCTCATACGGTTTTTTGTCGGCCAAAACGGTTTTGCGCTGCCCCTTTTGCAGGCTGATCGTGATCTGGGTCGCTCCGGCGTTCCGGTGATGGGGCGCATCGTTGCCAGCCGCAAACAGTCCATCAATAATAAAAAAATCAGCCTCGTGGTTAATGTTCAGCGTGTCCTGACTGTGGAATGCACTTTTGGTCAGCGACAAAAAATAGATAGCATCAAGCAAGTTGGTTTTGCCGCTACCATTTGGCCCTACAATTACATTCACCTGCCGCCCGAACTGAAACCGGGCGTCTTCGTAGCTTTTGAAATTCGTAAGGCTGAGTTTTTCTAAATGCATCAATAAGATTCGATAATCGTTTTATGCTTAATTTCGCACCATTATTCGGCCACCGTTCCCTGCTTATTAAGCAACAAAGTTACCCAAAGCCCTGTTCCTCTACTACTGATTCAGGAACAGTAACTTCAGAAGTGTAAAGTCAATAAAAAGCGGCCTTAAACGCCGGTTAGCCAGCATACGAAACAACCACTATGGCAAGCAAAAAGCAGGCACCCGCCAAAACCCAGCATCCGAAAGAGCGGTACATGTACTGGTACGAGTCGATGCAGTTGCAACGGAAATTTGAAGAAAAAGCAGGTCAACTCTATGGCCAGCAGAAAATCAAAGGTTTTTGTCACCTTTACATTGGGCAGGAGGCCTGTTCGTCAGGGTCTTATTCGGCCCTTACCAAAGACGATAAGTGGATTACAGCCTACCGGGATCACGCTATTCCTCTGGCCCTCGGCTCCGACCCCAAAGCGGTAATGGCTGAGTTGTTCGCTAAACAAACGGGTTCCTCAAAAGGGAAAGGCGGCTCTATGCACATCTTCGATAAGTCGGTGAATTTTGTGGGTGGTCACGGCATTGTGGGCGCTCAGATTCCGATGGGAGCGGGCCTCGCCTTTGCTGAAAAGTATAACAAGACCAAGAACCTTTGCATCTGTTTCTTCGGCGACGGCGCCACGCGGCAGGGAGCCCTTCACGAAGCCTTCAACATGGCGATGACTTGGAAGTTGCCGGTCATTTTTGTCGTTGAAAATAACGGCTACGCTATGGGGACGTCGGTAGCGCGGACTTCAAACGTAACCGAATTGTACACCCTCGGCGAATCCTACGATATGCCGTCGGAACCCGTTGATGCGATGGACGTGGAAGCTGTTCACGAAGCCGTGAGCCGAGCTGCCGAACGCGCCCGCGCTGGCGATGGCCCAACTTACCTGGAGTTTCGTACGTATCGCTACCGGGGCCACTCTATGTCGGATCCGCAAAAGTACCGCACCAAAGAAGAGGTAGAGCAATACAAACAGCGCGACCCCGTAGAGTCGATAAAAGCCAAAATTCTGGAATTAGGTCTGGCCACCGAAGCCGATCTGGAAGCCATCGACAAAAAGATAAAAGCGACGATAGATGAGTCGGTTAAGTTTGCCGAAGAATCTCCTTATCCCCCTGCCGAAGAAGCGTTTAAGGACGTGTATATGCAGAAGGACTATCCATTTCTGATGGAATAAAGAAACTTATAATTCCTTCGGAATCTCTAACTGCCTGGCGTAATGCGCCGGGCAGTTGGCGTATATACGACCCAATAACGTGTTCATGTCGTCCAGAAATTCGATATGATAGTCGGGGTCGAGTTTCAGGAGTTTTTTTAGAACCTGCTCGGTTCGTTTGGCAATGTACTGAGCACACTTGTCGGTGCGGGAGTTGTACGTTCGGAGCTGGTCGGGGCGTTCCTCAAAAAAGCAGTTGAGCATATACAGGCCCAGCTCTACTTCACCGTACTTGTCTTTGGTCACTTTAAGGTGGCGGGTTATGTAGCCGCTGATCGTGCGCATATCCATCATAATCCAGCCTGCCGAATCCTGCTTTAACCGAACCGTCCGGTCGATAAACTCCCGGATAATGAGCCGCCGTTCGTCCACTGTTTGGCTGTGTTCAATTAATTCAAACTCAAGCCGCTCAACCAACAGGTCGTCTTTGGTGACCAGTTTGAGCAATAGTTTGTCCTTTTCCTTTTCAGGAAGCCGCGTGATGGCATGTTTGAGGTCGGGAGTAATTACGGGCATCTTTAACAGTTGTCAGTGAACAACCAGCAGCTAACAATATTTACAGGGGCAATGGCAAACAACTAACGGTTATGGCCGCAAATAAACACTAAATAACCGTTATCTGTTAACAGACGTAGGAGACATACCTAGTGCTGGCGGCTATGTGGTCGTTAAAAACACTGTTCCTTGCTCACTGATAACTGTTCACTGAAATGACTATTCTTATTACAGGCGGCACTGGCTCAATTGGCCGCCGACTCGTTCAACTGTTGCAGGCCAAAGGCTATTCTGTTTCGCTTTTAAGCCGTTCCAACAAACCTGTGCCGGGTGTTCAGGTCTATCAATGGGACGTGAAAACGGGTCAGATCGATATGCAGGCCGTGGCCAATGCTGATGCTATTATTCACCTCGCTGGGGCTGGCATTGCCGATGAACGCTGGTCTGATACCCGTAAACGCGAAATTCTTGAGAGCCGTACTCAATCAACGGCTTTGCTGGCTCAGGCCCTCCGCACAATGCCCAACCGGGTACGTACCTTTGTGTCGTCTTCAGCCATTGGCTATTACGGGGGCGATTCCGGCGACCGGCCCGTAACCGAATCCAGCCCGGCTGGAACGGATTTTCTGGCTCAGGTGACGCGGGCCTGGGAGCGGTCGGTTGAGGATATTGCGGCCATCAAAACCAACGGTATCGCTATTCGCACCGTTCGGATTCGTACGGGTGTAGTACTAACAATGGCAGGCGGTGCCTTGCCCAAACTGGCCCAGCCAATCCGATTGGGGGCCGGTGCGCCCATAGGCTCAGGGCAGCAATATATTTCCTGGATTCACGTAGACGACATTTGTCAGATGTATATTCAGGCCCTCGAAACCGAATCTTGGCAGGGCGCTTACAACGGCGTTGCTCCCGAACCCGTTACCAATGAGGAGTTGACCCGCCAAATCGCCAGTGTACTAAATCGACCGCTGATTTTACCCAAAATTCCGGCCTTCGCCATCAAACTAGCCTTCGGCGAGTTGGCTGTTACCGTGTTGGGGAGCAGTTTGGTACTGAACAAGCGCATTGCACACGAAACCACGTTTCAATACAAGTTTCCGAAGCTGCGGGATGCGCTGGACGATTTGTTGGCGTAACTTGCTCCAGTGAAAGAGCTATTAAACTACGTCTGTTCTCAATTAGACCAGAATGAAATTCCCTACATGATTTCGGGAAGTGTGGCAATGAGTGTTTACACCGTTCCTCGATTTACCCGTGACATTGATTTGGTAGTGGTTTTGCATGAACATGACGCGGATACATTAGAAGCAATTTTTAGCAATGGGTTTTATTTTCACCGGCCTTCTGTTGACGAGGAAATCCGTAGAAAAGGCTTTTTTAATGTTATTGATGATACGAGCGGCTATAAAATTGACTTCGTAATTAGAAAGCAGGAGCCTTTTCGGCACACTGAATTTGCCAGAAAGAGAAGAGATATTGTTTATGGGACAGAAGCCTGGGTTGTTTCAGTAGAGGACTTGATTCTATCAAAACTGATCTGGATACAGGACTATCAGAGCGGACAACAGAAAATAGATATTGAGCATTTAGTCGCTGATAATGAGCTTGACATGATCTACGTTCGAGATTGGATTACCCAACTAGACCTTAAAACGTTTGGCCTTTTATGAACGATACCCCAGACCCTATTTATAAGCGGCAATTAGCCATTTTTGAGGCTATGACGCCTGGCCGGCGGATTGAAGTATGCCTGGAAATGATTGAAGACGGGCGCGAACTGGTGTTGGATCAACTCCGCCGGAAATATCCCGACTGGACTCAGGGGCAGTTGATTGCTGGCTTGAGTGAACGGCTTTATAGTAAGGAGTTTAGCCCCGAAAAAATGGAAGCTGTCAAACAATCCATTATCAATTTCCACGACAAGGCTTCCTGAATTTTCTCTGCCACTTCGCGACATTTTGGCATCCAGCAACGTTCTTTGCGTACAAAACAAACTTAGAATCAGTCAACAAATGCCAGACGCTTATATCTATGATGCCGTTCGGACCCCACGCGGGCGCGGCAAGAGCGATGGATCGCTCCACGATGTGCAACCTATTCAGCTTCTGACCAGCGTTTTGGTGAACCTGCGCGACCGCAACAACCTCGATACCAGCCTGATCGACGACGTAATTATGGGCTGTGTTACCCCCGTTGGCGAACAGGGGGCCGATATTGCCCGCACCGCAGTGCTCGAAGCCGGTTATTCCGAGTCGGTAGCCGGGGTGCAGTTGAACCGCTTTTGCTCGTCGGGTTTAGAGGCTATCAACATGGCTGCTGCCTACGTGATGTCGGGGCAGGTAGATGCTATTATTGCCGGTGGCGTAGAGTCGATGTCGCGGGTGCCGATGGGAACCGATGGCGGAGCTTTGTTTATGAACCCTCAGATTGTAGCCCGGCACAATGTAGTGCCACAGGGTATTTCGGCAGACCTCATCGCTACCAAATATGGCTACTCGCGTGCTGATGTAGACGCTTTTGCGGCTGAGTCGTACCGACGGGCGGTAGAAGCACAGGCCAACAATCGGTTTGAAAAAACACTGGTGCCGCTTAAAGACGACATTGGCATTACTGTTTTAGACCGGGACGAGGGTGTTCGGCCCGGCACCACCGCAGAGAGTTTGGGCAAGCTGAAACCCGCTTTTGAAATGATGGGGCAGATGGGTTTGGATGCCCTGGCTCTGATGAAATATGCCGAGTTCAACAAAATAAACCACGTTCACCACGCGGGTAATTCATCGCAAATTGTGGACGGATCGGCGGGGGTACTGATTGGCAGCAAAGAATTTGGCGAGAAAGCAGGGCTAAAACCTCGGGCACGCATCAAAGCATTTGCC
>Ga0209181_10006401_pt1 | contig 16512 bp, 9 predicted proteins | sample MAT05_FD_187208 | JGI IMG/M metagenome (GOLD analysis project Ga0209181, IMG submission 187208) | Freshwater microbial communities from Lake Fryxell liftoff mats and glacier meltwater in Antarctica - MAT-05 (SPAdes) (version 2) | ecosystem: Environmental > Aquatic > Freshwater > Ice > Liftoff... | reverse complement strand
TTTCCCCGTTCGTAGTGACCCGCTTCAGCGGGTCCGGACCCCCCGTTCGTAGTGACCCGCTTCAGCGGGTCCGGACCCCCCCGTTCGTAGTGACCCGCTTCAGCGGGTCCGGACCCCCCGTTCGTAGTGACCCGCTTCAGCGGGTCACTACGAACGAAGCAGAAAGACTTGCCTCAAACGCATCGAGTTCCCCGGTTTAATTACTTCAATTGTCTTCATCGATCTGATTATTCGCCCGCAGAATGCGTTCGATGATCGCCCACGCCGCGCCCGCGTCGGAGGTGACGTCGCTCCAGCGGCCGTTGTAGCGGCCGCAGAATGAGGACTTCAGCACCTCGGGCAGCATCTTGCGGCTCTCGGGCGCGATCAGTGGATGCTTCAGATAAATGCAAGCTTCCTCGGTCGCGCGGACCGAAAGGCCGCTGCCGAGTTCGCCCGCGCCACGCAATTCATGGGCGATGTCGACAATCAATTTCACGACCGTCTCGCCAAGTTCCGGATGCCGTTTGCGGAGGAGCGACACTTCCTCGTCGGGCGGGAGGTAATCGACCTGCAGCGGGGCGAAGCGGTCGAGCTGGGCGGCGTCGATACCGAAGGTGCCCGTGAACTCGCCGCCGCGATTGACGGCCGCGATGAACTGGACATTATCCGGCACTTGCAAGAAGCGATTGTCGATCGGATGGAACAAACGGCGGGTGGCATCGAGAGCGGGCATGAGCGCATTGCGGGCGCTCTCCTGACAGCGGTTGAATTCATCGAGAAAGATGAGATAGCGCCGCTGCGGATGAGCGACCGCTTCTTCGAGTTTGATCAACACATCGGTCTTAACGAAGTCGGTCACCGGTGCGCCGCTGGCGGAAGCCCGCACCTGGATGGTGGCGAGAAAATCGGTCGCTTCCACCACTGCACCGCAATTGAAAAAAACGAACTCGAGACCCAGCGACTCGGCAATCGACTTCGCCAACACCGTCTTGCCGCAACCTTGCGGCCCATCGAGCAAGATATTCAGGCCGCTTTCGAGCAGCACTTGCAGCTTCTTGGCGACGATCGGATCGAGATAGACGCCTTCCAACCGGAATTGTTGGAGAGAGACGAACTCGACTTCGATCGCGCCGCGGTCATCGCGTTCCGGCTTGCGGATGGCCTGGATCTTGATCAGGCAGGGGATGCCGGGGCGAATCCGCGGGTCGTCGCAGAGAACGACTTTCGGCGCCTTGCGGCCATCGAGATGCGTAGCCCGGTAGCGGAAACCGGAATCCTTGACCGGGTTGGGCCAGAAGGTGGCCTCCATCGTGGCGCCCGGTTGGATGTCGTCGATGGTGAGTTTCGCGGGCATGAGGGAGTGCAATCCAGAAATCGAAAGGGTAGTGAGGTGATAAACTATCGGCGGGAACTTGGTTGAGTAGCGAATAGCTGAGCGAAAAGTTGAATGAACTCTAGCTTTCGAACTCGGCCCTGGACAAGCCCGACTGCCGGATGATTGAACGAAGTGTTCCGATTTTGAGCTCGGAATGATTCGGCACCGGCACAGTCGTCGTTGTCCCTTCATCGGTGCGCTGCATCACGATGTGGCTGCCCCGCTGCCGCACCTCGACGAACCCGTGTCGGGCCAGAATGTCACAGACTTGACGTCCTGACAGCACTCGTTATTTACCCAACGGCTACCTCCAACTGAGTCACGAACACTTCTCGGCCCTGCCGTCGCTCGATTTCCTCGGGACTCGCGCATTCGAAGAAAAGTTCCAAAGCCTCACGCAAGTTATCGCGCGCGGCCTCAATGGTGTCGCCCTGACTGGCTATGTCGAATTCTGGACAGAGCGAGACGAAACCATCTCCTTCTTTCTGGATTAGTGCTGTCAAACGAAGTGACATTCGGCTTCCTCCGTACATATGACCGGGATAGAAAATTGACAGCTTGGTCTTCACATTGTAGCCGGCGCGATGACACCCACTACCCCATCACCGTCCCGAGTGTCGACCGGAAGCGATCAACGGAGAGTCGCACTTCCGCGGTGGCTTCCTCGGCGGTGATCCAGCCAAGCGAAGAGGTCGTGATGCCTTCAAGCTGCTTGTAGGTGCCGAAGAAGTGTTCGACCTCGCGCAGAAAGTGGGGCGGCACGTCTTCCAGTCGCTTGAGATGGGCGAACAGCGGGTCGTTATTCGGCACGCCGAGCACTTTATAATCGTTCGCCCCTTTGTCGATCATCTTAAAGAGGCCGACGACACGGGCTTCGATCAGGCAACCGCTGAAGGTCGGCTCGTTCACCATGACGAGGATGTCAAGCGGGTCGTTGTCCTCGGCCAGCGTCTGCGGGATGAAGCCGTAATCGCCCGGGTAGACGGACGAACTGTAGAGATAGCGATCGAGCTTGATGAGCCCGGTCTCTTTGTCGAGTTCGAACTTGTTGCGATGACCTTTGGGAATTTCGACGATCATATTCACGACGGAGGGGATGTTGGTCCCCGGCGGGATCATCATGTAGTCGCTGCTGCGTCGAGACATCATGGAATCGTTCCAGATAGAATAAGGGGGCGTACCTAAACATTGTATCTGGCGAGAGGTAATTGACGGCTACCTCTCGCACCCATTATTCACGTGACTTGGCCACGTCGTCGATCCAACCGCCGCCGAGGACCCGGTTGCCTTCGTAAAAGACGACCGACTGACCCGGCGTGACGGCGCTCTGCGGCTCGGCGAATTCGACATGAACCCGACCGTCGGGCGAGGCCGTTACCCGTGCCGGCACAGCGGTATGACGGTAGCGGATCTTGGCCATACAAGCGAACTCGCTCGTGGGCGGATCGAACAGCCAGTTCACCCGATCCGCGTTCAAGGTCGATGACAGCAAATCTTCTCGGTCACCCAGCACTACGGTCTTCGTGTCCGGCACGATCTCGAGCACATACCGCTTATGCTCGCCGGCGATGCCGAGGCCCTTGCGCTGACCGATCGTGAAGCGTTCGTAGCCGTCATGTTCGCCCAGGACGTTCCCCGAGCGATCAACGACCGAACCGGCAGTCGCTAGTTCCGGCCGGCGGCGGCGGATGAGGCCCGCATGATCGCCATCGGGGACGAAACAGATTTCGACGCTGTCCGGTTTCTCCGCGACCGGCAGGCCGTGCCGGCGCGCGAGCGCCCGGATCTCCGGCTTGCGGTAGCCGCCGATCGGGAAAAGCAAATGCGGCAGCACCTCGGCCTTGATGCCATGCAACACGTACGACTGATCCTTCTCGGGGTCGACACCGCGATGCAACTGCGGCTTGCCGTCTTCGCCCTTGATCATGCGGGCATAGTGGCCGGTAGCGATGAAGTCGGCATCGAGTTGCTTGCCAAAGGTCCAAAGTTGGCCGAACTTTAGCCAATTATTGCAGACGACGCAGGGGTTCGGCGTGCGCCCCGCGAGGTATTCGTCCGCGAAGTAATCGATGATGCGATCGAATTCCTTTTCGAAGTCGAGTGCATAGAAGGGAATGTCGAGTTTATCGGCCACGCGGCGGGCGTCGCCGGCGTCGAGGGCGCTGCAACAGCCCTTCTTGTTGTCCGGGCGGGAATCGCGTTCGCCGGAGTGCGTGCCGGTGCGCATGAACAAGCCGACAACGTCGTAACCCTGTTCCTTGAGAAGGACGGCGGAGACGGAGCTATCCACCCCGCCACTCATGGCTAGAAGCACACGCGGCATTTCTTTTCCCAGAACACACGGACTAAACCGATGGTCGAAACTTCTTCCAGATGCCCCACGCCCAGGCTTTGACGCCGCCGGCATCACTGGCAAGTTGCCTCGCCCAGCGCTGATACGAACTCGTCAGGTCGGGGACCGCTTCCTTCGGGGCGTAAAGGGCGATCACTTCGTCGGCCCGCGTTCGTGCTTCGTCGAACACCTTGGCGCGGTCCGCGGGGGCGGCTCGTTGGACGCTCAAGAGCGTCTCGGCCAGCACGAACAGCACGCGCGGGATGTCGTCCAGATCTTCCGGATCAACCTGCTTCAAGAGCGAAGCGGCCGATTCGGTCTTGTTCCCTTCCAAGGCCTCTTCCAGGGCCATGAAGACGAGATGATCGAACGTGCTGGCGTCGCTCTTGGTCAGTTCGAGCGCCTTACGGCTCACCCGGGCGGCATCGGCATGCCGGTGCAGGTTGCGATAGGCGACTGCGGCCGGCAGCATCATCCACGGGTCTTCCAGTTCACGCTTGCTCCAGTCGGCAACCCAGGCGGCGGCCACGTCATAATGGCGAAGATCGATGAGCGCATGAGCCGTCTTGGCCCAACCCAGATTCGTCGAACGAAGCAAGGCATCGTGCCGCGAGATCAGTTCATGCAGGCGCGGCGCCAGGGCCGGCCGGGCTAGTGTCTCGATCGACGCATACAAGGCCTCCTGACCAATCTCGCCCCGTTCCAACAGCGCCGGCAACTTCGCTTCAAACGGGGTCTCGGAACGGGAGCCGACCCGTTCGACCCAGAGCCGGCCGACATGGCTGACGCTCGATTCGTCCTCGATCGCCTCGTTCAGGGCCGCATCAAGCTGAGCTTGCTGTCCGGCCTCGCTAAACGCGTCGGCCGCCTTGCCCAGGAGCATGTGGGGCGTCTCCTCCTCACGGCAAAGTTCGAGAAACTGCGACTTCGCCTCTTCGAGATCGCCCGACTTGACCGCGAAGCGGATCGCCCGCAAACGCACGTACGGGCCGCCGATGTGCTCCTGCATCTTCGAGAGCGTCGTTTCGGCGGCGTCGAGATCGTTATCGGCCAGCAGTTCGTCCATCAAATGCAGACCGGCGAAGGCGTAGCTCGGGTCAAGTTCGAACGCCTGCTCGAAATCGCTCTTGGCGCCGCGGCGATCACCGCCGAACAACTTGGCCTCGCCGCGGTAGCCGAATGCGGACGGGTCGTTCGGCGCCAGTCGAACGAGGTTCTCGGCCGCTTCGAGATACTCCGCGTGCGCCTCGGCGGCGTCGTACCAATTGGCGATCTGCTGCCAGCCCCAGTAATAGTCGGGATCGAGGGCAAGAAGTTCGCGCATTTTCGCGATCGCGGTCTCTCGATCGTCGCTCTGGGCCAGCACCCAGGCCTCGCGGCCGCGCAGAATCAGCGGGATGGCGTGCACGATCGCCGCGGGCTTGCAGGCGGCCAAGGCCTCGTCGAATCGGCCGTTCCTTGCCAGCAATTCCGCCTTGATGTCATACGCCTGCACATGCGTGGGATGCACGGCGATGCAACGTTCAATCAGTTCCAGCTTCCGCTCCGTCGTCGCCTGCGAACCCTCGGGACCATCGAGCCAGACGAAGAGGATGTAGGGATGAAACTCTTCTTCATTCAGAATGGTCGACGTCATCAGCAGGTCGACTTCCGCCGACCAGCCGGCCTTGCGGCACTCGCCCACGGCCGTGCTGATGGGCCAGGTTGAATCGCAAGGGAGGATGCACGTTTCGCGGAGTGCGTTCATGGCCGCTTCCATGTCGCCTTCGTGAACGGCCAGTTGTGAGTAGCGAGCCGCCACGAAGGGCAGCCCCGAGCCGCCGATATGCTCCTGGAGCAACGCGAGTGTGTTGCGGGCGTGGTTGAATTCTTCGTCCTGCAAATAGGCATCGAAGAGTAGCATCCCGGCGAACGAGTAGCCCGGCGCGACCTTCTGGGCCTCGCGGAGATCTTCCTTACCGCCTTCGCGATCGCCCGTTTGGATCTTGGCCTCGCCGCGCATCGCCAGGGCGACGGGGCTATCCGGCCGCAGGTCAACCAGCTTCTCGGCCGTTTCCAGATACGAATCGGATTCGCCGGTCTCGTTGTACCACTCAGCCAGTTGCTGCCAGCCCCAGTAGTAATGCGGTTCGAGGGCGACGAGTGCCTGCATCTCGCGGCAGGCAACGTCGAATCGGCCGCGCCGCGCTTCGATCCACGCGGCCCGGCCCTGCAAGATCATGGGCGGGTCCATGTCGAAAATTTCCGGTTGTGCCGTCGCCTTCGCTTCGTCGAATCGGCCCATCTCCGCCAACCGTTCCGCCTTCAGGTCATACGCCTCGATCGAGCGCGGGTTCAAGGCGATGGCTCGATCGAGCGAGCGCAACGCTTCTTCATGATGCTCTCGGCCCGCCAACAGGCGCACAAGGGACAGCCAGCCGCGGAAGTCGCCCGGCCGCAGGCGGGCGACCTCACGCGCGGTCTGCAGCGCGAGTTCCGGTTGCTCCATCCGTTCGGACCAATCAGTCAGGGCACGCCAAGCCCAGTCGTAGCCGGGATCCAGTTTCAGCGCGATCTGCAGCCGTTCGAGCGCCTCTTCGGGCTTCAACGAGTTCCACAAGTTGTCGGCCAGATAGCCGTGATTCACCGGATCGAGCGGCGAACGGGCGACCGCCTGTTCAAGGACAACACTCGCGTCCTCCGGCTGTTCATTGGCTTCGAGCGCCTCGGCCAATTCGCGGGCGGCATAGCTCCAACCCGGCGCCACCGCGACCGCTTGACGCAACGCCTCGATCTGACCTTCCTGATCCTTTTGCGCCTGGCGCACCTGGGCCAGGTCGATCCAGATGCGCGACAGAAGCGGAAAGCGGATCACGCCTTCTTTCGCGAGTTCATGAGCCTCTTCGAGCCGTTCACAAATCAACAACTGTTGAATGGTCGTCGACCAGCATTGCCAGAGATCGTCATGTTCGTCATGTAAGGCCTGCAAGATGCGAAGCAGGTCGTCCGGTTCCATGACCTGAACGGCCTGATCGCGGAAGGCGAGCAAACCGTCGCTGAACGTCGGCTGCGACTTCAACTCGTCGGCGATGAATTGCAGCACCTCTTCCTTGTCTTCTTCCCCGGCCAGGCTGACGAGCTCGGCGATCGCGACCTCGTTATCAACTGACTGACGGATGGCATCCTCATACGCCGTCCGCGCCTCGCCGGGGCGATCGGTCTTGTTGTTCAGATGGCCCAGCGTGTAGAGGTATGAGGGGCTATCCGGCTCAATTCGACGAGAGATTTCGAGTTCTTTGAATGCCTCGTCGCCACGGCCGGTGTTCGCCAAGTGCAGGGCCAATTCTCGATGAGCCCACGCGTCTTCCGGGCACAGATTGATCAGATGTCGAATCACCGGCTCGGCGGGGGAATCGCCCAGGGAACCGGGGGCGGCCGTCTCGGCCCGCAGCCAATCGATGAGCAACTGCTGCAACGGGTGATGGGTCGGATGGCGTTCGCACCAGCCGCGCAGCCAGGCGATGGCGGCCTCACGCCCTTCGAGATCCGCGATCAACCGCGCCAGGCTGCGATGCGCATCCGCGGCCAACGGCTCTTCTTCGAGAATCTCCTCCCAGCACTTCCGGGCAAGCGTCAGATCGCAGCGCAGGTTCGCCATCCGCGACGAGGCACGTAGCCAGTTGCCGCGCGAGGCGTAGGGACGAGCCAACTCGAGAACTTCCATCCCCTTCCGCGGGTCGTTGTAGTTCGTGTGCATCTCGGCGGCGAAGAGCAATACGTCGCCGATCTCCGGCAAGCTGCGTGGGTCGCCCTCGCTGGGCACGGCCGCCGCCTGCTCCAGGATGCGGAACGCCCCTTCCATGTTGTTGTGTTCGCTCTCGGCATAGAACAGGGCACGAGCCGGCGCCGCCAGCTTCCCCTTCAGCCGCTTGAAACGCCGGTCGAGGAACCGCATCGCCTCGGCCGTTTGCTCCAACGCATGAGCGGCTCGGAAGTAGCCTTCCGCGAATTGTTCATCACGCTCGTCCAGCGACGAGGCAAACCGATAAAGATCCGCGGCGTCGTGAAACTCCCGTTGTTCCCAGAGCAGGTTCGCCAGGAAGTAGTAGGCGACCGCGGCAAACGGCCGCTGGCGGATCGCTCGCCGCATCGCACGCACGCCTTCGGCATGGTAACGCGGGTCCGGGAGAATCAATTGGGCCAAGTGTTGGGCAAAAAGTGGGTCGCCTTCACGGCGATCGGTCTGCTCTCGAGCCAGATCGAGGCGGTCCTCGCGCCGGCCGAGATCACGCAGTACGTTGATTTTCGAAAGCAGATAGGTCGCCTCAAGCGGTTGTTGAACGATCAACGCGTCGAGAGCCTTCAAGATCAAGGTCGGGTTGCCGTCGTAACGCGCCAGGGCATCCCGAGCCTGCATGGTTAGCCGATGGCCGTGGTGCGTCTCGGCCATATCGTCGTACAGGTCATGCGCCAAAGGCCGTTCGTACTTCGCCAGGGCCAATTGGATCCGGTGCAACTGATCGTAGATCGCCGATTCGGGGAACTCGATTCCCTCAAGCATCGACGCCTTGGCAAGCGGCGTGAGCACCAGGCAGCGTGGGCCAAAACGCTCGTAGCGTTCGAACAACGGCTTCAGCGGCGCTTCCTGAGTCCGTTTCTCTTGCGGATCGCGCAGCCAGAACGAGTGACGCAGCCGGTCGGCCCCCACCACGACTTGCGAATGCGTGTAGCCCGCATCTACGAACGTGAGGAGGAAGGGGGTCCCCTGCTCGATGAGCCGAAATCCCGTCTCGGGCGTCAGGGTGAACTCAACAGCGCGGAAGCCGTTCTCCTCGGCCCAGCGGCGCTCGCGATGGTCGGGCAGGCCGTCGAAGATCGCCGTCTCGTCGGGCACCGCACTTGTTGTCGCTTTCCAGAAATTCGCGACCAAGTCGAGCGGCCGGGCGGTCGGCGCGAGCACATCCGTCGGAAGCGTCAACCGCACCGTTTCAGGCCAAGTCCGGCCCGCAGCCTCTTCAAGCCTCTTGTTGAACGCCGTGTAAAAATCTTCTTCCGGCTTCGGCGCCTCGGCCAGGGCGACCGGCGCGTCGTTGGTAAAGTAGGCGACGTCGCAGCGCCGGGCCGCCAGCCATTTCAGTACTTCGTCTTCCATCAAGGGCGATAGCTCGGCGTACTTCTCGTACGATCGCCGCGCGTCGTGGTAACGGCCCAGGTCCATCTGTAAGCCGGCCAGGTGGGCGACGATGATGCCGCTCTCGATATGCTCGGAAGCTTCGGTCAAACGCTCGACGGCCTCGCGCTCACGCCCCAAAATCTGGAGCATGTGCGTCTCGGCCTGTACGCCCGGTCGGAACCAGGGGATCAGTTCAAGCGAACGCCGGGCGGAGGCCAGGGCATCCTCGGGCCGCTCGGCAAACTCGTAGATCGAGGCCCGTTCGATGCAGAGCCAGGCCCGGTCGTGGCTGCTCTGTTCGGCCTTGTTCAACCAGCGTTCCGCCCGATCGAAATCGCGCAGGCGAGCCGCGATAAACCCGTGCAACGCGTACCAGTCGGCCCGGACTTCGGGTGGGGAATCGTTCCATTCGGGGTTGGCGCGCAAGAATCGCCAGGCGGCCAACGGGCCGAACTGTTCCAGCCGGTAGCGGGCGTGGTAGTAGATGGCTTCGTGATGCGTGGGGGTCGAACGGTACGCGCGAAGGTGCAACCAGCGGCCGAGGCGCGGCGCCCCGAGCTGGATGACGAGCCGGCCTCCCATCAACCGGGCGGCCGTGTTGGTCCACTGCTTGAACGGGCCGAAGGCTTCGGCACGGCGCAGCGCCTGAATGTAGAGGCCGCGGGTGTACAGCTCTCGGATGGGGGCCAGGTCCGCGGTGGAAATTTCCATGGGTGAATTGTTCCCAGCAACGCCGAAGGGGGATCGGGGCCGACGGGTCCTCTCAGTCTTCGCAACGGCCCGCTTCTACCATTTGTCCCAACAGGTTCAGGATGCTGCCGACCTGGTTGGCGCGGATGGCGAAGCGATCAAGGAACTCGCCGAGTGAGAAATCATCTTCCAGCCCGTTGCGATCCTCATCGGCGAGATGGTCGACCATCTCTTCCATCAAACGCAAGTAAGCGCGCTCGACGGAGGGGAGGACGGAGCGGAATGCCCCGGGCAATCGCGGGAAATCCTCCTTCCAGCGTTCGAAGAAATGCCGCCAGCGCACGACATGCCCGTCGCCTTCACGCGGTGAAGTTGACGATGCCTGTAACAGGCCCAGTTGGTCCCGCTGAATCTCGATGAGTTGCCTCAACAAGTCGGTAGTCGATTCAGTCGGGGGCGCGGCCGGTGGAGTCAGCGAAGGCGTCGGAGGGGCGACGATAAACTGAAAATGCATGGGTGTCTCGTCCAGGAGCCAATTCGAATTTCTTCATTATATGAACGAGGGGGAAGGCGGTATCGCGAATCTCCGCAATGTACCTCAGTTGATTCTTGGCGAGCGTCGAGCCGTAAGGCCGACGTGTTCTTCATGGGGAGGGAAAAAAAGAAACCACCCGCCGGGGGAGGCGGGTGGTTGGGGGAATATTGAGGGGATAATTCGACAGGGTAGGGGAGGTGGTGCGTTGCGAGCAACGGCCGGGGGAGGCCGAGGGAAATCGGTTGGGGGAACCGATCTTCCCCAAGATCGCCACGCATGACCGGTTCGGGAAGGGGGTTCGCCGAAGCTGGTCGTCTTCGTTTCATCGGGGGGGATGTTTCGAAGACATTTAGCATATATGCATCTGCCGTGCCAATCGAGTGAGGGATGCCGCTTAGATTTCGTAACATCAATTAGCGCAAAAGGTTGCGACGCCGAGCGACGGATCGATTTCTTCCGAGACGATCACCGGATTGAAAAAATGACAATCGGGTTGTAAGTTCGGGGTCCAAGTTTGGTCATTTTGCCTTGCGAAGTGAACCCCGAAGGTCAAAATCAACGATCGTCGCCAACCCGAATTCACGGGTTCTTGCTCACCACCGGTTCGAACATCGATCCGTTGGTTTGCAGCCGGGTTAGCCAGGAATGGAAGTCCTTCTCGAAGTCGGGCAATTTCTGACCGACGAGCCGGGCGAAGGCGGCCTCTGGTTTCTGATTTTCGTGAACCGAGCGGACAAATTCATCCAAGGCGGCCGTGCCGAGTAGGCGGCGGTCGAATGTGAGGTAGGCCGCGAGGGCCCACGAAGCGAGGTAAACGCGGTCGGAGGTCAGCTTGTCGTCGCCATGTTGAACTAGAAACGGTTTGGTGCCGGCGTGGAGCAACTCCGCTAACGGCATTAGTTCGCCCTTCTTGAGCACCTCTTTCACTCGGCCCAGACGGGCCGAATCAGCATGGCCGACGCGCAGTTCGCCGGATTCCACCAAGGCCGTCTCGAAGATCTGGGCCAACCCTTCGTTTAACCAGCGCGGCAGTTCGCCCGTTGGCCGGGCCGTCGTGTTCGCTGCCTGCGGGAAGACGAAGTTGCCGGTGTAGGCGTGAAACGCTTCATGATAAAGGATGGTGAAGAGGCGCTTCGTCTCGTTGTCGAAGATGGCGTCGTTGTGCCGGTCGGCCTTGGCGATGTCCTTGCGGAAGTCCAGGATCGGTTGCAAATGCCGGGCGAGTTCCATCGGCTTCTTGCCATAGTACTGCCGTAGAAACGCTTCGCGCATGGCCAATTCGGCCCGCTGTTCGACGTGCTGCTTGCGGGTCTTCTCGAGGTCCTCGCCCATTTTCAGGAGATTGCTGGCGCAGACGATGCGGTTGTCGCCGGGATGAAAGAAGGCCGTGTTCTGAAGTTTCCAGCCCTGGCGAGCGAGCATCTTTTGATAGTCTTCGAGCGACGGGTAGAGCATGATCGTCGTCGGTTTGCCCTGCCCACGGGCCGGCATTAAATTGTTGTAGGCCGCGTAAATCTGTTCCAGCCGCACCGCCGCGCGGCGGACGACTTCTTCCGGGGCGTTCGAAATCAGGATGAAGTATTCCGAATTGTAACGCCGGCCGGCCTGGGTGGTCCCTTCCCAATCGCAACTTTTCAGGTCGAGACTCTCCATCCGTTTGCGTTCGCCCTCGCCCCGTGGGTCGAGTTCGCGCAAACGGGTCTGCAACAACTCCCGTTGCTCGTCGGTTACTTTGTCGATTTTCTCGATGTCAGCCAGACGAATGTAAGCCGTCATGGTGACGGTCGGCCGACCGGTCGCGCGAAAGACATGTTGAAAGCGAACCCCGTCGCCCGTCTCTTCAAGAATGAGCCCCTTCAGGAGGGAGCCATTCCGCAGACGAAGCTGATCGAATTTCCATTCCTTGGCGATGGGCGAGGCATCGGCAGCTATGAGAATGGACGGAAAGAAGAGGGCCAGCGCGAGCAGCCAGCGGCAACATCGTGTGGAGCCGACCCACATAAGCGTCGCGCCTTCCCAAAGGAAACAGGTCCGGAGATGCCCTCAATATAACCGCTCTCCGGACCGATTGCCAACAGGAAGAATCATCCGCGCTATTTGTAGCCGTGTTCGCCAGAACGTAGTTGTAGCCGCGTTCGCCAGAACACGGGGTGAGTTTCCGACCCACCCCGCGTTCTGGCGAACGCGGCTACAATTCAAAACTGCGTGCGATCGAAGCTTTCGCACCTTATTGAGGCGTGGGCGTCGCGAATCGCCGGACCGAGTATTTCCCGGAATTGCTCTTCAGCCAGTTGCCGGCAGCGGCGTTCATGACGGTGTTGTAGTCGTCGCCGTCTTTCACTTCGGGCTGCCGCCAGCCGTCCTTGTCGGTGAGTTGAAGCTGCCCGAACACATTATGCAAACTAAACCGGCCGTTGATGTCGAACGGCGTGTCGCCCCAGTTCATTTCCCCAAGGGCTTTCATGATTAGTTTGCTTTCTTCGGCAGAAATAGGCTTCTGGACAGGGGCGAGATTATTGACGGCGGCGGGCTGCAGGCGATACTTCATCACCAGGGCGCAGGCAGCGAGTTGCCGGTCGGCCGCTTCCTTCGCCTGAAGTGCGTTGAGCGGATCATTAAAGGCCTTCACGATATTGCGCACCGCGGCAAGGTGGCGGTCGTAAGCGCCGTCGCTGCTAGCCAGGGGATAGCCCATGGTCGTCGGCACGTAGAATTCGCCAAATGGGTGTTTATCGAGAAAGAAACAGCCATGTTGCCCCGGGCTCAACATCGCCGGCCCGTTCCAGGGTCGTCCCTGGTTTTGAAATTCAAACGCCTGCTCGTCACCCAAATTGGTTCGGTTCCGGGCGACAAACGCAACACGCACGTGAGTGATCCCGCGCGGCCCGTTCAAGTTCTCGATGATCCGCAGCGTTGCCACGAGGTGGGGGACCTTGCCCGCCCCTTGGTTCGAATCGACGGTGATCGATTCCGATTCAATCGCGACAATCTCGCCGATGACGACAGCCTCGGCCTGCACGGCCATTTCCACAGGCGAACGCGTGTTTGCGATTAGCTTGCAACCTCGCGCCGAAGCGGGCGGGAGAACGGCCAGGATGATGCCCAAGGCAAGCAATGAGATGACCGGTCGCATGATCGACCTCCGCGGATGGGAAAGAAGCTACTGCACCATAGACGATCGAGCGGGCGGTTTCGATCGGATTTTTTGATGACGAGCATCCGAAACTTGGTTCAAGCGGCCCAGCACTTCGCGGCTAGCTTGGCAAGCATTCATGGCCGACGGAGTGCATTGTGTTTAAAGCAAGTTCGCGATGGCCCCCTGGATCAACTTGAGAATGCTTCGGCCCGCGGGAGCTTCAAGTAGATTGACGGGGGTAAAAGACCACTCAAGTGGAATATGCAAAAGATCGGCATCATCGGTCCACGGATATTCGCAATTATCAGGCCGTTGCCCAGCACGATTGACCGCCGGCGCGAGTACTTCAATTTCTTGAGCAAGAAGCTTGGCTCCCTGTAGTATGCGTCGAGCCTTTCTGGGTTCGAACGTCATCTCAATGGCATGTGCCCTCAGTACAACGGGCAATGTTCCGGCGATGAATGCATGGCTACTTTGCAATGACTTGGGATCCGTACCCTGGCCGCACAGGTGCGCCTTGACCAGTTTCTCGCACGCCATTTGGAGGAACATAAGCTGGTGGCATGTGTTGACTGGAGGAAGCAATCTCTGTAATCGCTGGAAAAGTGCGAAGTCGGCTTCCGCTTGACGCGCGTAACCTTTCGCCCATGCAGCCGCGTCGGGCATCTTTGGTCCACCATCATATTTCGTTCGGTTTTGACAAATCTTCCGACGTCTGCCAGCCCTCTGGCAATCTCAACTCATTTTTTTCGATTTTGTCATACTCTTCTGGAGTGACTTCGATGATCACCGAAGGAAAAATGATTCCACTTGCCACAGAGGGACCAAAATGCAATGGCATCACCCCGGACGGTACGGTGTCGGCATTGACTTCGAGAAGTTTGATTGGTTCGCTCGGCATGAACTCAATCGAGGGACTTCCCGAGTAGCGCATGATCCGAGTAAGTCCCGGCTCTACCTCAAAATGTTTTCGCGCCAGGTGTTTTGCCGCCCTGGCTTTCTCCGCGGTCACATCTTGTTCGTGGACAGTCACCTTGCTCTCCTAGATTCCACCGAAGGAAATTCTGCCTCACATGCCGAATTAGTATACCAATGTCGTGGTTTTTTGAAAACGAGCACCCATGGATGATACATCGTTGACTACAAGGAATTAGCCACCACCTTGCGAACGCGTCAAGTCTCCGAAGTCCGCCGGCATAAGTGCCGGCGGACTTCGGAGACTTACACGTCATTCATCCCTAGCGGCGTTCCTCACCGTTGCGGCGGCGCCACATCCTTGATCAACGCCCCGCTCTCCTCGCTCAACACCAGGACCGCGAAGCGTTCGATGGCCTGGCGCTCCGGGGTGTTGACCGAGACGTAATCGAAGCGGCCGCGCAGGTCGGTGTAGCCGTCCTTGTGGAACTTCACCGACCCGTCAGCCAGTTTGGCGTAGACCTTCACGTACACTTTGGGCAACGGCTTCTGCTGGTCGCTGTTGACGCGCACTTGGCCGTAGTTCTCCGTGAACTTTACGTCCATGGCGTTGGCGTAGTAGGGGGCGGAGCGTGTCTTCCCGGCCGAGGTGATCTCGACCAGCACGTTGCGTTTGGCGAGATCCTCGGGGATCGGAATGCTCGTCTTGTTTTGCCCCGGCAACAGCTTGATGTCGCGCGTCTGGTTCGGGCGGATCGACGCGAACTGGCTGCCCGATTGCTGAACGAACGGGCTGCGGCTGAAGAGCAACTCGACGTCCATCAAGTAATAGTTCACCCTGATCGAGTCAAGATTCTGCCAGTTCAACTGAATGGCCTTGTTGTCGATGGAGAACTCGAAACCGGGCTCGGTGGCGGCCAGGTTGTCCTGCTGTTGCGTCTTGTCGAGCGGATCGACGACCTTGGCAAAGTGGCCCTCGATCTCGTCAAGCTGGGCCAGGATCGTCGTGAACGTGTTCCGCCAACGGTCAACCGGATAGTTGACGTACTTGGCGACAATCGAACGCGCCTTCTTGGGGTCGTCGTTGAACATCTCCAGGTAGGCGGCGCAGTAGTCGTACTGCAACTTGGTGGCGATCTTGTTGGGGTTCACCAGCCCGAACGCCGCGTCGGCCTCGGCGATGCGATCTTGCAATAACAGATAGTAAGTGACCGCCAGCAGGTCGGCGTCGTTGAGGTCCTTGCGATATGACAGGGTCGTCATGAACTTGTGGTACTGGGCGTTGACGATCTCGTTGACGATCTGCCGCTTGCGGCCGAGCGAGTGGGCGCGAGCGTTGACCAGCGGCTTGTATTCCAGATGTTCATACTGATGTCGGGCGATGGGATCGACCGTCAGGAGCGTGCTTTCAAGCGGGCCGCCGCACTCGTTGACGAGATGATCGTTGTGCAGCAGGAACTGCTTGGCCGTTGCCACATCGCCATGGAAGAGGCCGTATGACCAGAGCGTCGGCTGGAACAAGTGCCGATCGGCGAGCAACTTCGTGGTCGATTCGAAGAAGGCGCGATCGCGCATGCGGAAGGCGATCTTGTCGAGGTTCAACGCCCGCACGTTCTCGCGGTTCAGGAAGGCGAGCACATCATCGTCGCTGCCGAATTGCGATACGTAATCCCACGAGGTTTTGTCGATCTGCGTCGGCTTGTCGACCACGTTGAAGGTGAAGACGGGGGCGGTAGTCACGAACTGTTCGTTCTTGCCAACCTGAACCGGGAAGTGGTTGAACTTGCCGGCCTTGGGGAAGTAGAAGAAGTAATCGACCGTGTGCGTGCGGTACGGTTCCAAGTCGAGCGGCACACTGCGGGTGAATTGCCCGTTGGCGACTGGGATGGAGCCAACCGGCAGTTGCAGCAGCACGTTGAGTTTCTGCCGCGAGGAGGTGGGATTGGTGACCACGACCTGGCAACCGTAGACCGTGTGGACGACGAATTCATTGTTGATGAACTTGTCGAAGCGCTCGCCGTTCTCGTCGCGGAAGCGGTCGCCGTTGCGATAGAAGTTCTGACTGACGAGAATCGGCATCTGCAGGTTGTTGCCGGCGGGTCGCACTTCTTCGTGGAAGGCGATCAGCGAACTGCCGGGGGTGAACGTCATGCGGGCGCTGTCGAACTTGATTTCATGCTTGCCGGCCTCGAAGGGAAGATCGAGCACCGCGAGAGCGAACATGATCTCGGTAAAGTTGCGTGAAGCCCCGGCCAAGTTTTGCGAGAGAAACGGCGTGTTGCGCGGGCTCTTGGCGTAGTCGTGCCAGAATTCGCCGACGGGGATGAGGTTGGCGATCTGTTGCTGGATGACGCGCTTGTAGTAGTTGTTCTCGGCCCACTCCTGGGTCGGGTCG
>Ga0209181_10006400_pt1 | contig 16513 bp, 14 predicted proteins | sample MAT05_FD_187208 | JGI IMG/M metagenome (GOLD analysis project Ga0209181, IMG submission 187208) | Freshwater microbial communities from Lake Fryxell liftoff mats and glacier meltwater in Antarctica - MAT-05 (SPAdes) (version 2) | ecosystem: Environmental > Aquatic > Freshwater > Ice > Liftoff... | reverse complement strand
GCCACGACACCTGCCCCCAACGTCACGAACGTGGCAATCAGTAGGATGGTTGCGAGCGTTGTCTTAATAGATGCCTCTCGATCTTTGGTTTGAAACGCATCGGAAAATGCTCCGACACCGCCGAACTAGTGATTAGCTTGCCAGTTGGCAAACTAACACAAGTTGTTTTTAACTGGCAACGTGCCGGTTAAAGTCTTGTGAATTCAAATCTTGCGTCGAAATACTGCTCGTTATCCTTGGCAAACCATTGCACTAACGGTACTTGCCAAGCTATTCGTCCAGCGGGCTTTTTACTCCGCGGCCGCCTTTGTTCAACACGTGTGTATAGATCATCGTTGTTGTCACGTCGGCATGGCCTAAGAGTTCTTGCACGGTACGAATATCGTAACCCGCTTCGAGCAGGTGCGTGGCGAACGAATGCCGAAAACTGTGACTCGTCGCTCGTTTGGTCAGTTTGGCCCGGCGAACCGCTGCCGTCATCTCTTTCGAGAACGATGCCTCGTGGGAATGGTGTCGGCGAACGACACCGGAACGGGGGTCTTTCGACATTCTTGCAGACGGGAAAAGAAATTGCCAGCGAAATTCCGTCGCAGCGTTCGGAAATTTTCTTTCCAGCGCCGTCGGCAAAAATGCGCTGCCAAATCCGGCAGCGAGATCCACCCCGTGGAGCTTTTGGACGCGGGCGATGTGGGCGAGCAGGTCGGGTTTGATCGCGGTTGGAAGCATGGTGCGGCGATCTTTGTCTCCTTTGCCTTCACGAATGAGGATTTCGTTCGATTGGGAATCGATGTCTTTGATTCGCAGCCGGAGTGCTTCGAGCAAGCGGAGGCCGCCGCCGTAGAGGATGCGGCCGATGAGTTGGTAGCTGCCGTCGAGTTCGCCGAGAACGGCATGTACCTCGGGCTTGGTGAGGACGACCGGCAATCGCTTGGGCCGATGGGCGCGAATAACACCTTCGATGCGGCCTGGGTCGATGTCAAGAACTTTTTGATACAGGAACAGGATTGCGGCGAAGGCTTGATTCTGAGTGCTCGCCGCGACTTGGCCTTCCACCGCCAAGTGCGTGAGGAAGGCGTTGATTTCGATGGTGCCCATTTCTAATGGGTGGCGTTTGTCGTGGAAGAGAATGAAGCGTTTACACCAATCGTGGTAGGCGTCCTCGGTGCGGATGGAGTAATGGCGAACGCGGCATGACTCGCGGAGGCGGTCGAGCAGACGCGGGGGTTGGGCGGTGGCGACCATCGAGGAACACCCTCTGGGGATCGTATCGAGTTTATGCCGAAGGAAATGGGTTGCCGATCGCTTTCCCTTGCCGCCGAACATGGTTTGGGCGTACTCGCGAGTACGCCTAACGCGGACCGCCCGTCCGGGTTACGCTCGCCTACAGGCGAGCGCAACGGCCCCGCCGGCCGGTGTCAAGTGCGTATTCGCGGCGCGTCCTCACGCCCGCCCGCTCACAGCCCGTCGGCCGGGCTCCGCACCCCCCGCCCGCCCTTGTTCAGCACGTGGACGTAGATCATCGTCGTCTCCAGACTCGCGTGCCCCAACAGCTCCTGCACCGTCCGCACGTCCGTCCCGGTCTCGATCAGGTGCGTCGCGAAGGCGTGGCGGAACACGTGCGGGGTCACCGGCTTCCCCACCCCCGCCGCCGCGGCCGCCGCCCGCACCGCCCGCTGGACCGACGGCTCCCCCAGGTGGTGCCGCCGCACCGCCCCGGACCGCGGGTCGGTCGAGAGCGACCGGGCCGGGAACACGTACTGCCACCCCCACGCCCGGTCGGCCCCCGGGTACTTCCGCGCCAGCGCCTCCGGCAGGTACACCCGCCCGCCGCCGGCCGCCAGTTCCACGTCGTGCCGGGCCTTCACCCCGACCAGGAGCGCCCGCAGGTCCCCGGCGGCGGCGGCCGGGAGCATGGTCCGCCGGTCCTTGTCCCCCTTCCCGGCCCGGACCAGCACCTCGGCCCGGTCGAAGTCGAGGTGGTGGACCCGGAGCCGGACCGCCTCCAGCACCCGCAGCCCGCCCCCGTACATGAGCAGACCCACCAGCCGGGGTGTCCCGGTGAGCCCGGCGAGGACGGCCCGGACTTCCTCCCGGGAGAGGATGACTGGGAGCCGCTCCGGGCGGGCGGCAGCCGCCCGATGACTCGTCGCACCACCCGCCCCACTCTGACCCCCCAGCAGGTCGAGGCCGAGCGGATCCGTCAGTCCCTCCTCGACGCGGCGGCCGACGACCTCCGCGAGCTGGTCGAACTTCTCGCCACGACCACCGATCGGACCAACTTCGGAGCCACCGAGTTCGCCGTCCGCAATATCGTCCACCGGATCGGGGCGAAGGCCGTCGAGACCGCCCTGGGGGGCGGAAAAGGGGGGTACGACGGGTCGAGCCGGACCTGCCCCACGTGCCGCGAGTCGGCCCGGTTCCAGCGGTGGCGGAGCGAGCGGGTGGTGACCGCGCTCGGGCGGGTCCGGGTGTCCCGGGCGTACGACCACGGCCCGCTCCGCCAAGCCGGACACGGCCCGCCGGACGTCGCCCTGGGACTGACGGCGGTCGACCTCAGCCGCGGTGCGTCCGAAGCGGTGGCCCTCGCCGGAGTGCGGACCGGGTTCGCCGAGGCCGCGACCAAGACGCTACCGAAGTTGGCCGGCCTGCGGGTGAGCGAATCGACCGTCGGGCGGGCGACCGAGCGGGTCGGTCGGGACGTGAGCGAGCGGCTCGGCCGAGGGGAGACGTTCGGGAGGAAGGCGACCTGGGAGTGGTCGAAGGACGCGGACGGGAAGGCGGTGGCGGACGTGTCGGCGGACGCGACCGGGGTGGGGATGCAGGGCGAGAACGGTGCGGCGGCGGATGGCCGGATGGCGGCGGTCGGGATGGTCTGGAACGCCGGGAAGCCGGGCCAGGTGCGGTACGTGTGCGGGCTGACCGGGGGGCTGAACGCGCTGGGCGAGCCGCTGCGGAAGCAGGGGGCGCAAGTGGGGATGGACCGGGCCGGCCGGTGGGTGGCGATCTCCGACGGCGGGGCCGGGCTGGAGGGCTGGCTGCGGGGGAACCTCTCGCGGGCCGAGGCGGTGGTGTTGGACTTCTAGCACGCGGCCGAGTGCCTGGGCGGGTGGTCCAAGGCGTTGTACCCGGAAGCGGACGCGGCCCGGGTGGCCGAGGAGTGGTGCCACCGGTTGACGCACGAGGGCGGCCGGACGGTCTTGGCGGAGTTACGGCAAGCCGACGTGTCGAGCCGGTCGGAGGCGGTTCGGGAGGCCCACCGGGTGGTGCTGTCGCCGGGGCTGACGGGCCGCGGACCATTCAGGTCGGCACCGACGCCGAGGTCGCCCGTCGTGTGCCGACGCCAGCCCCGGAGACACCATCGTCTCAGGAACGCGGCCGCCTTCAACATCAAGAAGGCGTGCGAGGCGGTCGTCGACCGGTGCACGGTCTCCGACTCCGGGTAGTGTCGTTTCGGCGGCGGTGTGGCGGCTTGCTCGGTGGTGGGGCCGGCCGGAAGCCGGCCCCACCACCGAGCAAGCCGCCACACCGCCGCCGAAACGAGTCTAGCTCAACACGTCGCGCACGACGGTGCCGCTCACGTCGGTGAGGCGGAAGTCGCGGCCGGCGTGGCGGTACGTCAGCCGCTCGTGGTTCAGGCCCATCAGGTGCAGCACCGTTGCGTGAAAGTCGTGGACGTGGACCGGCTTCTCCGCGGCGCGCATGCCGTGCTCGTCGGTCGCGCCGTGGACGACGCCGCGCTTCACGCCGGCCCCCGCGAGCCACGAACTGAACGCCCAGTTGTGGTGCTCCCGGCCGGGGTTCTGCGGCGTGTTGTTGAACGGCGTCCGGCCGAATTCCGTCGTCCACACCACCAGCACGTCGTCGAACAGGCCCACCCGCTTCAGGTCGCGGATCAGGCCGGCCATGGGTTGGTCCACCTCGCGGGCCAGCCGGCCGTGGTCGGCCATGTTGCCGTGCGAGTCCCAGTTGGCCGACGAACCCGTGTGGATCAGTTCCACGAACCGCACCCCGCGCTCGACCAGCCGGCGGGCCACGAGGCACTGCCAGCCGAACCCGTCGGCCCGGCCGCGCTCCAGGCCGTATAAGGCGAGCGTCTCGTTCGTCTCCCTCGACAGGTCGATCGCGTCCGGCATCCCGGCCTGCATCCCGAACGCCGTCTCGAAGGAGCGTACCCGCGCCGCCAGCTGCGGGTCGTCGGCCGCGCGGTGCGACTGGTTGAACGCGGCGAGGGCGTCGAGTTCGAGCCGCTGGCGGTCGACGGGGACGCGCGGGCGGAGGTTCGCCACCGGCTCCGGGCCGGGGACGACGCGGGTGCCCTGGTGCATGCCCGGGAGGAAGTCGGCGGCCCACACCTGGGTGCCGGCGTAGGGCATTTGCGGGGCCAGAACCAGGAACGACGGCAGGTTGCGATTCACCGTGCCGAGGCCGTAGCTCGTCCAGGCGCCGATGCTCGGCCGGGCCGCGGCGAACGACCCGGTGTGCATCCCGAGCGTGGCGTTGTAGTGGTTCGAGTGGCTGGTGTGCATCGACCGCACGACCGCGAGGTCGTCGGCCTGTTCGGCGAGGTGCGGGAACAGGTCGCTGACCTCGGTGCCGCTCTTGCCGCGCGGGCGGAACGGCCAGTCGGGCCGCTTCAGGAACAGCTTCTCGTAGCCGGGGCGGTTGCGCGTCTCGGGGTGGTCGAACGTCACCTGCTTGCCGTGGTCGGCGGTCAGCCGCGGCTTCGGGTCGAACGAATCGACGTGCGACACGCCGCCGCTCATGAACAGGAAGATGACGGCCTTCGCCTTCGCCGGGTGGTGCGGCGGCCGCGGCGCGAGGGGGTCGTCGGCGGCGAGTAGCTCGCTCAGGATGCCGGGCATCAGGAGCGACCCGGCGACGGCGGAGCGGACGAACCCGCGGCGCGATGCGAGACTCATGGCGTCGATCCCGTGGAGCTGGTTCCGTTGCCGCTTGCGGCTTCGCGCCGGGCAGCGCGAAGCCGCAAGCGGCAACGGAACCAGATCGGTCTTCCGCGTCAGTCCACGAACAGGAACTCGTTGCTCGCCAGCAGCACGCGCGCCAGCGCCGCCCACGCCGCCCGGTCGTCCGCGGTGCGGCGGTATCGCTCCAGGAAGCCCGCGGCGAAGGCGCGGTCCGCGGCCGTCGGGGATCGCTGTAACACGACGCGGAACAGCCGGTCGAGCCGCCCGGCTTCATCACCACTCATCACCCGCCCGACGACGCGGTCGGCCTGGGCGTGGAAGAACGGGTCGTTCAGGAAGTACAGCGCCTGCGTCGGCACCGTCGTCGTCTGCCGCTGCGGGGTGGTGGCGTTCGGGTCGGCGCCGTCGAACAGGCCGAGGAATGGGTGCCGGCGGTTGCGCACGCCGACGAGGTAGACGCTGCGGCGGTCGGTGTCGAAGAACGTGCCGAAGGGGTTGTGCTGGGTGTAGCCCCACGCGGACTCGGGCGGGAACGGGTGCGGCCCGGCGGGCGTGCGGTCGAGGTTCCCGCCCGCGGCGAGGAGGCTGTCGCGCAACTCCTCCGCGGTCAGCCGGCGGCGCTCGAACCGGCCGAACAGCTCGTTCGGGACATCCGCAGAGCCCTGCTGGTACGCGGCCGAGAGCATGATCTTGCGGTGCATCGCCTTCACGCTCCAGCCGGACGACACGAACTCCGCCGCGAGCCAATCGAGCAACTCGGGGTGCGTCGGGGCGGCGCCGCGGGTGCCGAAGTCGTTCGGCGTGCGCACCAGCCCCTCGCCGAAGTGGTGGAGCCAGATGCGGTTCGCCATCACGCGGGCGGTCAGCGGGTTGTCGGCGGACGCGACCCAGCCGGCGAGATCGAGCCGCCCGCTGCCGCCCTTCGGGGTGATGGGCTGACCGCCGAGCACTTCGAGCCAGCGACGCGGCACCACCGGGCCGGGCTTCTCGGGGTCGCCGCGTAGATGCACCTTCGCGTCGGCCGGCGTTCCTTCCACGACGGCGAACGCCACGTCCTGCTGCGGGGCGGTGCGCATCAACTCGGCGCGATGCTGCTCCAGGGTGCGGCGGCGATCGGCGGCCGCGGCGAGGGCCGGCAGATTGGGGCCGGTGGCGAACCACTCCAGCACCCAGCCGACGCCGTCCGGGCCGCCGGGGTGTTCGTCCTTCACCCGCCCCGTGACCCGAACCGTGCCGTTCACCGGGCTGAGCCAGCCGAGCCCGACGTTGCCGTTCGGCGCCGGGTGAACGAACAGCGACCGCGGCGGCAACTCGGTCCACGCCTTCACGGCGGTCTTCGAGCTGTTCACGACCACGCTCGGCGTGTCGCCGTTGCGCCACGCGAACAGGCCGGCCTTGCCGTTCACGTCGCGCACGGCTTCGGGCAGGAGCGTCGGCCGGGTGCGGAGGTCGAAGAACCACCACACGCCCTTGTTGCCGTGGCGGTCGGCGTGCGGGTTGCCGGCGAGCAGGTCGTCGGCGAGGTCCGCGGCGGCGCTCCACTTTCGCCCGCCGGTCGTGTCTTCGATGTCGAACTCGACCAGCGTGGTGTCGGCGCCGTGATTCTTTAGCGGCGTGACGGACAGCAACAACAGGTCGCCGGCCTTCAGCTCGACGGTGTGGGTGCCGAACGAGCCCGCGCCGCCGTCGGCGATCTCGCCCGCGCCGACGGGCCGCCGCGACTTGGCGAACCCGGCCTGCAGCGCGTTCGCGCACGCCTCCTGGTCGGCGGTCACCGCCCGCAATTCGCTGTCGAGGGCGGCCAGTTTGTCGCGGTGCGGCTTGACCACGCGGTCCCACTCGGCGGGGTGGAGGAGCGGCACCATGTCGCGCGGCTGTTGCTTCGCCTCGCAGCCGGGGAAGGCGAACTTCGAGCTGTCGAGGATGCCGTAGAGGGCGTAGTAGTCGCGGGCGCTGATCGGGTCGTACTTGTGGTCGTGGCAGCGGGCGCAGCCGATGGTGAGGCCGAGGAGGGCTTTGCCGAGGGTGTCGATGCCGTCCTCGTGGGTGAGGTGCATCGACTTGTCGCTGTCGTGGTCGAACCGCCGGGCCATCGCCAGGAAGCCGGTGGCGACGACGCGCGGGGCGTAGTCCGCGGCCGGGCCGCGGGCGGCGAGGATGTCGCCGGCCAGCTGCTCGCGCACGAACCGGTCGTAGGGCACGTCGGCGTTCACCGCGTCGATGACCCAGTTGCGGTAGCGCCAGGCGTGGGGCAGGGGGTGGTCGCTGTTCTCGCCGGCGGTGTCGGCGTAGCGCACGAGGTCGAGCCAGTGCCGCCCCCACCGCTCGCCGTAGTGCGGCGACGCGAGCAAGCGATCGATCACCCTGGCGAAGGCGTCCGGGGCGGTGTCCTTGTCGAAGGCGTCGGCCTCGTCCGCGCTCGGCGGGAGGCCGGTGAGGTCATACGTGGCGCGGCGGAGGAGGGTGCGGCGGTCGGCGGGCGGGGCGAACGTCAGCCCCTTCTTCTGAAGCCGCTCCAGCAGGAACGCATCGATCGGGTTCCCGGTCTCCTGTCTCCTGTCTCCTGGCACCTGGGGGCGGCGAACCGGTTGGAACGCCCACCACTTCTTGCCGGCCTCGATGGTCATCGCCGCGGACGCGGCCGCGCCGCTGACGCGCGGGTCGGGGGCGCCGTCCTTCACCCACTTCGTCAGTGCGGCGACCGCCGCGTCGGGGAGCTTCCCCTTCGGCGGCATCCGCTCGACGCCGGCGGCGCCGCGGACGGCCTTCAACAACAGGCTCGCGTCGGGGTTGCCGGGGACGATCGCGGGGCCGGCGTCGCCGCCGGTCTGCCAGCCGGCTTTCGAGTCGAGGCGGAGGCCGCCCTTCTGCTTCTCGGGACCGTGACAGCCGACGCAGTGCTCGGCCAGCAGCGGCCGGACGTGCTTCTCGAAATGGTCGTCGGCCCGCGCCGGCGCGGCGGCAACGGCGAGGACGAATAGACCCAAGCCGGCACGCATGGCGACGGACCCTCGGTGCGGGAGAACTACCATTGTCGCCGGGCGGCCAGCGGGAATCCAGCCGATCAGGGCTTGTAGCCCGGAGGGCGCTTTCGCTAGCCCGGTGCGGAAGCCCCGGGCGGCCTACGCGGTGGTCCGAGGGGTGATGCGGCGAGAACTCCGCCACAGCCCGCCCGGGGCTTCCGCCCCGGGCTAGCGAAAGCGCCCTCCGGGCTTAAAACCCGAGCCAAGCACCGGACCCGTCATCACGATCCAGCCGGTTGCGCGCTGGCACCCGTGGCCGCGCGGTGGTACGCTGCCGACTCCACTCTCCCGGAGGCGGTCGTGGACGCGGCACTCGGCGAATTCCTCGGCACGGCCGTCCTGATCGTCCTCGGCGACGGCGTCGTCGCCGGCGTGCTGCTGAACCAATCGAAGGCGAAGGACGCCGGGTGGATCGCGGTCACGGCCGGGTGGGCGTTCGCGGTGATGGCCGGCGTGTTCACGGCACGGGCGGCCGGGGCGCCGGGCTTCATCAACCCCGTGGGGCCGTTCGCCGCCGTCCTGACGGGCGCGATGGCGGCCGACCGGGCGCTGCTGCTCGCGGGTGCGCAGCTGGCGGGGGCGTTCGTCGGGGCCGTGCTGGTGTGGCTCCACTACCTGCCACACTGGGCCGTGACGGCCGACCCCGGGACGAAGCTGGCCGTGTTCGCCACCGGCCCCGCCATCCGCGCCCCGGGTGCGAACCTGCTGAGCGAGGCGGTCGCCACGTTCGTGCTGGTGTTCGTCGGCTCGGCGATCCTGGAGAAGGAGATCGGCCGCGGGTTCGTGGCGCCGCTCGGGGCGGCCGTGGTGTGGGGCATAGGCCTGAGCCTCGGCGGCACCACTGGGTACGCGATCAACCCGGCCCGCGACCTCGGGCCGCGGCTGGCCCACGCGCTGCTGCCGATCCCGGGGAAGGGCTCGTCCGACTGGGGCTACGCGTGGGTGCCCGTCGTGGGGCCGCTGCTCGGCGGCGGGCTCGCGGCGCTGGCGGCGAAGGCGGTGTTCACCAGTTAGGTTCCGCCGCTCGCGGCAATGCAGCACTACTTCCCCAACTGCTCCCGCAGCCACCCGGGCCGGTCGGTGGTGATGCCGTCCACGCCGAGTCCCACCATCCGCCGCGCCACCGCGATGTCGTTCACCGTCCATACGTAGAGTTTCAGCCCGGCCGCGCGGACGACCCTGGCATACTCCGCGTCCAGCGCCGGCGACGCGGACAAGTCGAGCCCGTCGGCGCGAATCTCCTTCGCCTTCGCCACCACCTCCGCGGCCGTCGGCGGCGCCTTGTCCTTCGGGGGGTTGAGGCTGACGATCCAGTAGGCCGGCAGTTCGGGCCGGGCCTTCTTCACCGCCTCAATCACACCCGCGTGGAAGCTGATGACCGGCGTCCGCTCCGGGGGCAGCCCACTGGCCTTCATCGCGTCGAGCACCTCCGGCACGACCTCGGGGCCGGGCTTCACCTCGATGAACACCCTCTTCCCGGCCGGCACCGTCGCCAGCACCTCGGCGAGTGTGGGGATGCGCTCGCCGGCGTACTTCTCGCCCTTCCACGTCCCCACGTCGAGCGTGCGCAGTTCCGCCAGCGTACTCTCGGCGACGACCTTGTTCACCCCGCCGGCGGTCCGCTTCGTGTCCTTGTCGTGGATCACGACCACCTTCTTGTCCTTCGTCAGGTACACGTCGAACTCGGCGGCGTCGGCCCGCTGCTCCCACGCGAGTTTCACCGCCGCGACGGTGTTCTCGGGGGCGTCGTGCGACGCGCCGCGGTGGCCGACGATCTCGACCGGCCGGTCGTCGGCCGCGGCGGGGAGGGGCAGGGTGAGGGCGAGGGCGGTGACGGTCATGCGGAGCATCGGCGCCTCGGCGGGGGAAGGGACGGCGTTAGGATAGCGGGTCGCCGGGCCGGGCGGAGGGGCGTAAAACGCCCGGGGTCGTCCGACTGCCCTCGAGGAGCGCGCGTGAACATCCCGTGGTGGGGCTACGTGATCGGGGCCGGGCTGGCGTGGGGCACCTACGTCCCGCTCATCTTCTTCGGCGGCCAGATGCTGAGCCCGCTCAGCCCGGCGGGTACGCCGTTCGGCATGGGCGGCCGGCTGGCGTCGATCCTGTGCGTCGGGGTGGCGTACTTCGTCCTCGCGGTGATGATCCCCGTCGCGCTCATGGCCGTCCGGGACGACGCCAAGGCCGACTGGCGCGGCGTCGGCCTGACGTTCAGCGCCCTGGCCGGCGTCGCGGGCGCGGTCGGCGCCATCTGCGTCATCTTCGCCAGCAAGGCGGCGGTGGACGCGGCGAAGGCCGAGGGCGTGAACCCGGCGACGTACCGCGTGTACATCGCGCCGCTGATCTTCTGTCTGGCGCCGCTCATCAACACGCTGCTGAGCCTGGTGTGGCACCCGGACGCGAAGTCCGGCGATTGGTCGATCTTCCACCTCGACCTGCCCGGCTGGAAGCTGGGGGCCGGCATCGTACTCGTGTCGCTCGGCACGTTCCTGGTGCTGATGTCGAAGGAGGAAGCGGAAGCGGGCAAGGCCGCGCCGAAGCCCGCGCCCACCGAAACCCCCGGCGCGTCGTGACGCCCGAGGAGGCGGTGACGCGGTGCAACACCATCCTGGCGCACGCCTGGATGGTGCGGACGTTTCTGAAGCACGCCGACGAGATTCAGGACGACGAGGGCATGCTCGACGTGCCGCGGACGCTGTACGACAGCATCCGCGCCGTGGAGCCGGCGTACCAGCGCGGCGACCACGCCGACTACCTCCGCCGGCTGAAGGGGAAGCTGCCGAAGTTGCGCCGCGCGGCCGACCACTTCGCCGCCCACTTCCGCGAGTTCTCGCCGCACACCAACTTCGAGATGGCCGACCTCAGCCTCCGCGGCGTCGTGCGCGAGCTGGAGGAGGTGTTCGCTGCGCTTCCCCCGCCGGCCTGACGTGGGTACAATCGGCACGATCGTCCCGCCGTCGGGTTCGGAGCCGCCCCATGCCGACCACCCACGTCTGCCCCAACCCGGCCTGCGGGAAGTCCGTGACGCCGGCCGACGGCCCCACCCCAACGGCGGCGAAGTGCCCCGCCTGCCGCACGCTCCTCGCCGCCCCGAATAAAGCCGCAGGCGCGGCCCCCGCGCCGCCGCGGCCCGACGACGCCCGGCCCGCCGGCCGCTCCGCCAACCCGGCGCCGGAGCGGATCGGTCGGTTCGTCGTGCTCGGGCGGCTCGGGGCCGGGGCGTTCGGCACCGTGTACCGCGCCCGCGACCCGCAGCTCGACCGCGAGGTCGCACTGAAGGTGCCGAACGCCGGAGTGCTGACCGACCCGAAGCGGGTCGAGCGGTTCCTCCGCGAGGCGAAGGCGGCGGCCCAACTCCGCCATCCGAACATCGTCCCCGTGTTCGACGCCGGCCGGGACGGCGACCTCTACTTCATCGCTAGATGTCCGTTTCTGAAGTCTCTGAGCAGTCATGAGGTCTGTTGTCGTTTGTAGGGGCGCGGTGGATAGAGGAAGCGGTCGAATCGTTGCGGACGGGTTCCGAACCATGCTCGTCCTTCTCGCTGTTGCCGACGAGTCTGACTGAACGGAGTTGCTCGGACCAGCGGTTGGCCGGTGTACGTCCATCGGTACGGGTGCTTCTCCCGAGCGTTGTACGCCTCCAAGTACACCGCCAATCGCTGCTCAAACTCCGTCGCCGAGGCGAAGTCCCCACGCCTGAGGAAGCGCCGAGCCGGGACGCTGAACCACAGTTCCACCTGGTCGAGCCGGGAACCGTGCTTGGGTGTGAACACGAACCGATACCGGTGGTCCGGATCGGTCAGAAAGGCCTTTCGCTCGGTGCCGGTTCGCAACCGCCGCGGCTCGAACGCCAGGCTGTTGAGCGTGGCCAGAACCGCACACGCCTCCAGGCTCCAGTGGGTGTTCAGGTTGTCCAGAACCCAGGTCATCCGCGACCAGTCCCGGAACTGGTGGGCCACCTTCTTGAGGTGGTTGGCGAAGTCGATCGACGTGCGGGTCGGCCCCAGGTTCCAGACGACCTCCCCGGTCGGAACCACGAACGAGGCGATCAACGCCCGGGTGCCGTGCCGGATGTACTCGTGCTCGCGCTTCTCGGGGTGTCCGGGCCGGGCCAGTTGGGTGGGGTACTTCCGCTGCAGGATCTGCATCCCGGTCTTCTCGTCGGTCGAGATGACCAACTCGCCCTGTTGGTAGAGCACCGGAGAGCGGACGTAGAGTTGGCCGGTCGCGGCGGCCTTGGCGTCGAAGTCGCCGTCGTGGCTGTTGAGCCAGTAGATGCTGCGGTGCGGCTTGAGGTCGGCGGCGTGGAGGACCCGCTGACTGGTGGAGCGGTGCATGGCCTCGTCGGCGTGCCGGTTGACCAGTTCCCGGGCCAGGTCATCGAGGCTCCAGCGCGTGGCCGGGCAGTCATGCTCGGCGGTGCGTTCGCTCGCGAGGGTGATGACTTCGAGCCGCTCGTCGGGGGGAAAAGACCGGGGGGCGACCGGATCGCGGGGCATCCTGGAGTCCGGCCAGGCCGTGTTGGAGAAAGCGAGTCCGCCACAACGCCACGGTGTTGCGACTGCACTCCAGGTCGGCGGCGGCGACACCATTGGGAGGATGATCGTCCTGGGCCAGTCGGAGGATGATGCGGCAGCGGAAGGCGAGGGCTTGTGGTGTGGATGACGCTCGGGTGAGGGCTTGGAGTTGGCCGCGGAGTTCGGCAGTTGGGCGCACGACGGGGGCGTATGGGATGGGCATGGGGGCATCCTTGCCGAAGCGGGGCAATCAGGAATCAGACCAGGCTAACCGATGCTAACCCCGATTCCAGGCCAACTGCCCAGTGACTTCAGAAATGGACATCTAGCTCGGGTGCTCCCGCCGCGAGCCACTCGCGGATTTCCTCGACGCGCAGAGGACGCGCCCTCCCAACCGAAACGGCGTCGGAAGCCGGCCGGCAGACTTCCAGCTACGAACCGTCCGCTCCCCACACGAAAGAAGCCGGGCCAAGCCCTTCGCGTCCACGGCCAGCGGACTACCCTCACTACTTTCGCGGTCGGGACGCGTCGGCGCGACGGCCGGCGTCAGTCGAATCACTTCAGCCATGACCCACCCCCGGCCGGCAACCCGGTGCGTCGGGGTTTCGGCCTGCCGTTCGACTGCTTCCCAAGTCGGTCGAGTTGGTCGGCAGGGGCAGCAGACCGGCGTCGGACGTGAGTGGGGCGTCGGACACCTCCACTTGAATCGGCAGCGGCGCGTAGAAGTCGAAGTGTGATGTGGCGTGTAGGCTCACGATCGAACTCCGGTGTTGGTGCGAGTGGCTCGGGGGGGGTGCAACCGTTTCGACGGTCACCGATACGCCGTCGGTTCCCACGAGTGAGCCCGGCGGTCGTGTTCGTGGCACCTTGTCCTGCGGTCGGGTATCATTTCGAGGACTTCCGCCGCGGAGACCCGCCCGTGCCCACCGACGACCACAACCGGACTGCCGACATCACCCCGCCGTTGACGGACCCGCTCTCGCAGTCCGGCGGGTCGGTCGCCGACGCCCCCGCGGGCGGCACGGTCACGTCCGCCGGCCCCACCCCCGCCCCGACCGGCACCGTCGCTGCGACCCCCGCCGAGATTGTCCGGCGTGCCGAGCGGTCGGGCGAAGTTCCGGCCGCGGGGCGGGTGGTCGTGCCCGGGTTCGAGATCGAGGTCGAGCTCGGGCGGGGTGGGATGGGGGTCGTGTACCGCGCCCGGCAGGTGTCCCTGAACCGGACCGTCGCCCTCAAGATGATCCTGTCCGGGCAGCACGCCGACCCGGTCACCGAGGCCCGGTTCCTGATCGAGGCGGAGGCGGTGGCGGCGGTCCGGCACCCGCACGTCGTCGAGGTGTTCGAGTTCGGCCGGCACGACGGGCTGCCGTACTTCGTCATGGAGTTCGTCACCGGCGGGTCGCTGTCCGACCGGGTCCGCCGCGACGGCCGGGTCGAGCCGGCGGCGGCGGCCGAGCTGGTCGCCAAACTGGCCGCCGGGGTGGCGGCCGCCCACGCCGCCGGGATCATCCACCGCGACCTCAAGCCGGCGAACGTGCTCCTGACCGAGGCCGGCGAGCCGAAGGTGACGGACTTCGGCCTGGCCCGGGTCGGGGCGTCGGACATGACGGCGACCGGGGCGGTGCTCGGGACGCCGGAGTACATGAGCCCGGAGCAGGCGGCGGGGAAGGTCCGGGAGGTGGGTGCGGCGGCCGACGTGTGGGGACTGGGGGCGGTCCTGTACGCCCTGCTCACCGGCCGCCCGCCGTTCCGCGGGGAGACGTGGCAGCAGACGATCCAGCAGGTGCTCACGGTCGAACCGTCCCGCCCGCGGGCGCTGGCCCCGGCCGTCCCCCGGGACCTGGAAACGATCTGCCTCAAGTGCCTGGAGAAGGACCAGCGGAAGCGTTACCCGACGGCCGACGCGCTGGCGGACGACCTGCGGGCGTACCTCGACGGCCGGCCGATCGCGGCCCGGCAGGTGGGCAGCCTGGAGCGGGCGGTGAAGTGGGTGCGGCGGAACCCGGTGGTGACCGGTGCGGCGGCGGCCGTGGTGCTGGCCCTGACCGTGGGGACGACGGTGAGCTACTCGAAGTACCGCGACGCGGAAGAGGAGAAGGGTGTTGCCCAGCGAGAGCGGGAGGACGCCGAGAGGCAGCGGAAAGACGCCGAGACGCAGAAGGCCCGCGCCGAGGGGAAGGAACGGGAGGCACTCAAGGAAGCGGAGAAGGCGCTCAAGGCCCGGGAGTTTCTGGTGAGCATCTTCAAGAGGGCGGAGACGGACGTGAAGGGTGGCAACGTCACGGTGCGGCAACTGCTGGCGGAAGCCGAGACGCGAATCCCGGTCGAGTTCGCGGACCAACCAGAGCTGCGTGCGGAGCTGGTGACTGCCATCGGAGACGTGAAGCGGGGGATCGGCCGGCGAACCCCGCAGGCCATGATTCTGGAGGCGCGGGGGTCGGTGCAGTTGCAGTCGGCGGCCGGCGTGACGAAGGCGGCCGTTCCCCAGTCGCTACTAACTCTGGACGACCGGCTGACCCTGGGGGCCGACGGCGATGTGCAGCTTGTGTTCCTTTCGGACTTGCACAAGGAGCGGCTGAAGCCGGGCCGGACGGTGACGATCGACTCCCGGGGCTGTGCGCCGGCGGACGCCGTGGCGGAGCGGGACACCAGCGTCTTGATGACCTTCGTGCCGCTACCGAAGGGGACGTTCTACATGGGCTGGGATGGCGGCACCAGGAAGGGCGTGAAGACAGAGATCAAGGAGGACTTCGAGATCGCGGTGCACGACGTGACGCAGGGTCAGTGGGAGGCGGTCATGGGCAACAACCCGAGCCAATTTTCACGCCAGGGGGACAGCCGGGACTCCTTGCTGGACATCTCCGACGAGGAGTTGAAGTTGTTCCCGGTGGAACGGGTGTCGTGGGACGACGTGCAGGAGTTTCTCAAGAAGCTGAATGAAAAAGAGCGTGGGCGTGGATGGGTGTACCGCTTGCCGACGGAGGCAGAGTGGGAATATTCTTGTCGTGGTGGGGCCACTTCTGAGGCCGAATGTTCCTTCCACTTCTACCTCGACCAGCCGACCAACGACCTCTCCTCCACGCACGCGAACTTCGACGGCAACTTCCCGGCCGGCAAGGCAGCGAAGGGTCCGTACCTCAGTCGACCCACGCGGGTGGGTGCATACCCGTCGAACAAGCTGGGCCTGTGCGACATGCACGGCAACGTGTGGCAATGGTGCGCAGACCTCTTCGCGGGCTCGGACCGGGTCGACCGGGTGTACCGGGGCGGCAGCTGGTCCAGCCACGGCTCCTTCTGCCAGGCGGCGAACCGCGTCAGGTACGCGCCGACGCACCGGTTCTTCAACCTGGGCTTCCGACTTGCCCGAGTTCCCGTCCGGCCCGAGTAGGGCAGGTCCGGGCGAGCGGAGCCCGTAGCGGAGGCCGACAGGCGGAGTCGGAGCGTAGGCGGAGCCGGAGCGGAGACGGAGCCTGTCGAGCCGGAGCGAAGGGCGGAGCGGGGGTGGCCGCTGTCTGGAAGCGGGGTCCAGGGGCAGAGCCCCTGGCGCGCCTTGATCCGGCTTGAACAGGTGAACAGGTTATCAACTCATGGCATTCGGCTTCTTCACGGTGCCGATCCAGGACGGCGGCCGGGCGCAGGAGGAGCTGAACGCCTTCCTGCGGGGCCACAAGGTCTTGTCGGTGGACCGTCGCTGGGTGGAGCAGGGCGCGGCGTCGTTCTGGAGTTTTTGCATCGACCACCTGGAAGGCACTCCGGCCGACGGGAGCGGTTACCGCGGCAGCCGCGGCCCCGGCGGCAAGGCGATGGAATCACTCATGACGCTGGAGTTCCAGACGTTCGAGGACGTATCACTCCTGGCCGCGTAGGGTATAAACGCGGTCCACTATTCGTGGGGAACTCCAGACGAACAGGTCGGCGTCGAGGAGGGTCTTGTACTTCCCCCGGGCGACCCCGACGTGGACGGTCACCACCCCGTTCTCGACCTTCCCGACGCACCCCAGGTACTGCCGCTGCACCCCCGGGGTCTTGGTCCCCTTCTTCACCTGGCTGG
>Ga0209181_10006397_pt1 | contig 16523 bp, 14 predicted proteins | sample MAT05_FD_187208 | JGI IMG/M metagenome (GOLD analysis project Ga0209181, IMG submission 187208) | Freshwater microbial communities from Lake Fryxell liftoff mats and glacier meltwater in Antarctica - MAT-05 (SPAdes) (version 2) | ecosystem: Environmental > Aquatic > Freshwater > Ice > Liftoff... | reverse complement strand
AAGAAGTGATAGATCTTGAGGGGGGAGGTTCCCAGCGCGGGAGCGCAACGAATCAGGCTCAAAAAGAAGTGATGAATCTTGAGGGGGGAGGTTCCCAGCGCGGGAGCGCACGATTGAGGCTCAAAAGAAGTGATGAGTCGTGAGGGAAGGGGGCGAAAACCCGCCCGTGGCAAAGGGCTACTTCGCCCAGCGACATGGGCCCTAAGGGCAGCGATTCTCGAGCGTGAAGCCGTCGGCGATGCCAGCCCAAGTCGCGCGCGTTCCGTCAAAGGCGAGGCCGACGCTCAGCGCGTCGCAGGTCACGCCCGCGCCGCCCGAACCGGGCGTCGAGCGCAGGTCGACCGATGTGACCAGCAGGTTCTCGAGCAGTGTGTAGTTCGCGCTGCCTGGGCAGACGCCGACGAACGGGATCGCGTCGAGGATGTCGTTCGCCGCCCAGCGACCGGAGAGCAGCGCGCGATCCACGGTGTTGCCGTCGCTGCTGACGTGCGCCGTGAGCGTCGCGTCGGTCAGCCTGAACAAGACACCGCGCTCGTTGCCGGAGAAGACGATGTCGCGCCGATCGGGCAGCCGCATGACGATCGTGCCGTCTGCGACGTACGCGTTGTCGTCGAAGATGCGCGGACTCGACTCATCGCCGCCGAAGAACGCGTCGGAGCGGCCCCACCACGCGTCGTTGCCGTCCCAGCGCGGCAGCGGCGGCACGCCGCCATCGTAGTCGACGCCGCCGTCGGGTACGCCCGCGTCCGGAATCGCGCCGCCGACTTTGGGTGTGCCGAACACGCTCTGCGTCACCGTCACGTTGACGCGCGCGTCATCGAGACCGCCGTTCCAGCCGATGACGCGCAGCAACACGGCGCCGAGCCCGTTGGTCTCGTTGGCTTGCGCTTCTCTCTCGATCTGTGGCTCCGCCGCCAGCAGCAGCGGCGTAATCAAGTGGCCGAACGCGTTGTCGACGCCGCCCTCACCGTCGGTCTCCGGATCGCGACCCATGCCGGGCCTGCACTCGACCGGATCGCTCACGTCCTGCGTGTCGAGCCCGTCGAGGTCGTAGCCGATCGTCTTCCAGCGATTACCGTCCTGCACGATCTCGATGTTGCGCAACGCGTAGAACGCCTCGGGCCCATTGCCATCGGGGCTCGTCGGACGCGCGGGCGGCCGACCCGCGGGGCAGGTCGTACACGTCGTCCCGAGATCGCGCGGCCGGCCGAGATCGCGCGCGACGCTGGCATCGGTGGCGAGCAGCGCGGGATCGTAGACGCTGCAGGCTGCGGAGCCGAGCGCGACGACGGCGACGAGACCGAGTGAGCGAAGCGGAAGGGCGCGCACGACTGCGCAGCGTAGCAGCGGTTCGACGCGCACGGATCTGCGCTTTTGTTGCCGCGGCAGCGCTGCGCGCCGTAGCGTCGGGCTATGCAGCGCATCCTCACCGTATTTCTCGTCGCGATGCTCGCGGGCGTCACGCTTGTCAGTGCCGGCTGTCTGCTCCAGGGGCAGGGCCGCGCGGAAGCGCTCGCCGATGCGGTGCACGGAATGGTCGACGAGACGCGCTGGGGTCGCGCGGAGCTCGCCGCCGATCGCGTCGCGCCGGCGTTTCGCGAGCGCTTCGTGCAAGCGCACGCGAAGTGGGGCCAGAGCATCGAGATCGCCGACGTCGATCTCGCGACGCTGCGGATGGCGAGCGACGAAGAGAGCGCGACCGCGATCCTCACGGTGAGCTGGTACGCGCTCGACACGATGGACCTGGCGACGACGCAGATCCGTCAGCGCTGGGAGCACAAAGGCGGCAACTACGTGCTGGCGCGCGAAGCGGTCATCGCCGGTGACGCGCGCCTGCTCGAGCGCGCCGCGCCCGCCGCGCCGCAGCCAGCGACGCGCACCACGCCGCGCACCGAAGCGGCGAGCACGCCGAACGACGGCTGATCGCGCTCGGCGCTCTTCAGCGGATGCCGATGCGCTCGCGCACCCGCGCCATCGTCCGATGCGCGATCACGCGCGCCTTCTCGGCGCCGCTCTCGAGGACGCGATCGAGCGCCGCTTCGTCCCGGCGCAGCGCGACGTAGAGCGCGCGCTTGTCCGCGACCTCGGCGTCGATCACCTCGAACAGCGCTTGTTTCAGGTGTCCCCAGCCGTAGCCGCCCGCGCGCAATTTCTGCGCTTGCTCTTCGGTGGCGCTGGCGCTCGCGACCAAGCGAAACAAGGAGAACGCGGTGGTGCCCTCGGGCTCTTTCGGCGCGTCGAGCGGCTCCGAGCCCGTGACGATCTTCATGATCGCGCTCTTGAGCTCCTTCTGCGTCGCGAAGATCGGCACGTAGTTGTCGTAGCTCTTCGACATCTTGCGGCCGTCGAGCCCGGGCACGAGCACCTCGCTGGTCACGCCGGCGGCCGGCACCACCACGGTGCCCTCACCGAACAAATGATTCACCCGCGTCGCGACGTCGCGCGCGACCTCGAGGTGCTGTTTCTGATCTTTGCCGACGGGCACCACGTCCGCGTCGTAGAGCACGATGTCCGCCGCCATCAGCAGCGGATAGGCGAACAGCCCGGCGTTCGGCGACTCGCCGCGCTGCACTGCGTCTTTGTACGCGTGGCCACGCTCGAGCTGGCCAGCGGCGACGAGGCACTGGAAAATCCAGGTGAGCTCGAACACCTCGGGGATCGCCGACTGACGAAAGAAGATCGTCTTTTCGGGGTCGAGCCCGCAGGCGAGCCAGGTCGCGGCGACGTCGTAGACGTGGGCGCGCATCGCCACCGGATCGTGCGTCGCGGTGAACGCGTGATAGTCGGCGATGAAGTAGAGCGAGTGGTGCTGCTCGGCGAGCGCGAGCGCCGGGCGGATCGCGCCAATGTAGTTGCCGAGATGCGGTGTGCCGGTGGGCTTGATACCGGTGAGCGAGGTCTTCACGCGGTCGACCTTGCCGCGGCGCAGCGCGCACGGCAAGACTCGCGCGTGACCGATACCCCGATCGCGAGCGAGCGTCCCTTCCGCGTCCTCGGCGTGCAGCAGATCGCCGTCGGCGGCGCCGACAAAGCGCGGCTGCGCCACCTCTGGTGCGCGCTGCTCGGGCTGACCAAAACCGGCGAATTCCGCAGCGAGCGTGAGAACGTCGACGAAGACATCACCGTCGCGGGCCGCGGTGTGTTCGCCGTCGAGGTCGATCTGATGATGCCGCTCGACCCGGAGAAGAAGCCGCGCGTGAACGAGCCGCCGCTCAACCATGTTGGCCTGTGGGTCGACGATCTCGCGGTCGCGGTGCCGTGGCTCGAGGCGCAGGGCGTCCGCTTTGCGCCCGGCGGGATCAGGCGCGGCGCGGCTGGCTTCGACGTCACGTTCATCCATCCGCGCGGCTCGGACACGCAGCCGCACGGCGGGGAGGGCGTGCTGATCGAGCTGGTGCAGGCGCCGGCGGCGGTGGTCGCTGCCTTCGACGCGCTCGCGGCGACGGCATCGCCGCACGCGTGACCCTGCTATAGCGCTTGGCCTGCGGCTTGCTGAGCCTGCTCCGCACGCCACGCGTCGCTGTCTCATCCCGAACGATTCCGCACGAAATGAACGGCCGCGCGTCCAAGCGTGAACGAGGGTTCTCTCCCACCATGACGAAACTCCGCGGATCGTTCACGCTCGCGAGCGGTCTGTTCACGCTGCTCTGCGCGCTGCAGCTGGCCTCGCCGTACAGCGTCGCGCACGCCGACCAGATCGTGCTGCTGCCGCCCGAGGGCAACGCCGACGACGATCGCCGCGCCGATGTCGAGGACACGATGGCGGCGACGTTGCGCGCGCTCGGCCACACGGTGATCGCCGGTGACACCATCCAGCGCGGTGGCGTGGTCGGCACGCCGCGCACGTCGGACGAGATGGTCGCGGTCGCGCAGGCGAACGGCGCCGCGTGGGTGCTGACCAGCGAGATCCACCCGCTCACCGGGCAATACCGCCTGCTGCTGCGCGCTGGCTACGCGCCGATTCGTCGCGTCGAAGAGCTCGATATCTTGGTCGTCGTCGCCGATGAGACGGTGCGCCTGCGCGACATCCTCGCCAGCATGGTGCGGCCGGCCGGGCTCGGTGAAGATGCGCTGCGGCTGACCGGCGGCGAAGACGCGGCCGCAGCCGAGGAGCGCGAGCGCCTTCTGCGCGAGCAGCGCGAGCGCGACGCGGGCGAGCAAGCCGCGCGGGATGCAGCCGCGCGCGAGACCGAACTGCAGCGCCAAGCGGAAGAAGAAGCGCGCGCCCGCGCCGAATTCGAGCGCCGTGAGGCGGAGCGCGCACAGGAGCGCCGCGACGCGCGCGCGGCGGAGTTCGACCGGCGTGAGCGCTATGCAGCGAGCGCGGAGAATCCGTGGCTGGCGCAGCTCGGCTTCTCCGGCGCCGGCCTGATGGTCTTTCCCGATCCGCCTGGGCCCAATCAGGGCGGCGGCCTCCTCGGCGCGCTCGAGCTGCGCGTCGGCCACGGCATCGGCAGCGTGCGCGGACTCGAGGTGCGCGGTGGGCTCGACGTCGTCTTCGGCGCGACGAACGCGGTCAATCTCCTGGTCGGCGCGGTGTATCTGACGAGCCCGTTCTCGTTTCCGCTGCACCTCGGCGGCGGCGCGGAGCTCGGCGCGTTCATCAACACCAGCGGCGCGCGCGAGCCGGGCTTCTTGATCCGCGGCAGCTTCGTCGCAGCGTATCGACTCGCGCCGCGGCTCTACGTCGAGGTCGCGCCGGGCTTGACCGTCGTGTCGGCGGCGGGCGGCTTGGTGGCGCTCGGTGCGAGCGCGCGCATCGGCTATCGCTTCTAATCAGCGCACGATCGACGTCGCGGTCGAGCTGCTCGGTGGCGCGGCGCTCGGCGAAGCCGCGGCGCTTGGCGCGGCCGGCGGAGAAGCAGCGGGCGCAACAGGCGGGGCCGCTGCGGCCGGCCGCGAGAGCAGCTGCTGCGCCATCTCGAGCTCGTAGAAGTTGACCATGTGCTCGCTCATCACGCGCCCGAACGCGGTGCGCGCGCCCGGCTCGTCGCCGGCGCCGAGCAGCCGCGCGCCCTCGTAAAAATGCGCTTCGCTCTGCTCACCACGGCCTGCCGCAGCCGCGAGCAACGCGTCGTAAGCGAGTCTCCCTGCGCCGAAGCTCGCGAGCCGCCCGGTCCAGCCCGGCGTCACCGCGAGCGAGGTGAGCACGCCGTCGATCTCCGGATCAGCGATGGTGTGCGCGCGCGCCGCGAGCAGCTTCACCCACAGCGCGAAGTAGACCTTCCACTCGGGCGGCAGCGTGAGCTGGCGCTGCGCATCGCGGAAAACTTCCGTCGCGAAGGCGAGATCGGCGGGCTCTGCGGCGACCAGATGCGCGAGCATCTTCGCGTAGATTTCGAGCTGTCCCGCGCCCGCGTCCATGGCGCGACGAAACGCCACGAGCGCCTGCGCGCGGTTGCCGAGATGATCGAGCACGACGCCGCGGCGCAGCGCGACGGCCGCGCGCGACTCGCCGGTCGAGCCTTCACCCGCGCGCTCCCACGCGGCGAGCGCCTCGGTGTACATGCGCTCGGACTGCGGCGCGTTCCCAGAGGCGCGCAGCGCGTCGCCGAGCTTCTCGAGGATCTCCGCGCGGCGGCCGCTGTCCTCGCGCGAGGTCGCCGGCACCAGGTCGAGCGCGCGTCGATATTTCGCCGCGGCGAGCGCCGGCTCACCAGTGCGCTCGAGCAGCAGCCCGAGCTGCAGAAGCGCCTCGGTCGACTCACGCGCCGCCAGGCTGCGCTCGAGGTGACGCCGCGCGTCGGTCGCCTCACCCGCGCTCATCTCCGACACGCCGATGACCAAGAACAGCTGCTCGGCCGGTACCGGCGGCGGCGGCGTCGGGAAGCGGCGCATGCGCTCCTCGAGGATCTGCTCCGCCTGCTGCGCGAGCGCGCGCGCGTCGCGCGTCGCCGCCTGAAAGTAGCCGCGGCCGATCAGATCGTTGAGCACCGAGAGCGCCTCGTCGTAGAGCCCGCGCTCCTCCGGCGCGAGCCGGATCGCCTCCGCGTAGTGCGCCGTCGCGTCGGCGTAGCGCTCGTCGATCGCGGCGATGCGCGCGAGGCACTGCGGAAATCGGGCTTCTTCCGGTGAACGTCGCCGTCCGAGCGTGCACAGCGTGCGCGACACATCGGGTCGGCCGATCTCTTCTTCCATGTAGCCGCGCGCCAGCACCAGCAGCGCCTCGTCGCCCTCGCCGCCGGCCTCACGCGCCTGGCGCAGCACGCCCGCGACCTGCGCCTCCGATGGCGACACGCCGCCCATCGCCTGCACGCGCGCCTCCGCCGCCGCGATCTCGCCGACCGCGAGAAACACCGCCGCGACATCGAGCGGCGCGCGCGCGACCGCGATGTTCGCCATGCGGTAGTCCTCGAGCGACATGCCGCCCGCGAACGGCCGCTCACCCGCCGGCGACAAGACGCGCGCGAACACATCGCGGCGCTCGATATAAAGACGCGCCAGCTGATCGAGCACCGGCGGCGCCGGCGTCAGATGCGCGTGCTCTTCCCAGACGCGCACGAGGCCATCGAGTCGCTCCGTCGTACCGGGCAGATGTTCGCGCGCATCACGGCCCCACGCGACGAGCGCCTCGTACGCGGCGGTGTGCGACGCATCAGCCGCGCCGATGCGCGCGAGCACGTAGTGCGCCGACAAAACGCGCGCCTCGTCACCGCGCGGCGAGCCGCGCAGCAGCAGCCAGTCGGCGAGGGGCCGCAGCCCACGAAACAGGGGCCCGCGGGCGATCTCGACGCTGGTGTAGAGCTCGGTCATCTGCGCGAAGTGATCGACTACGGCGTCGTAGTCGTTCGCCTCCATCAGCGGCTCCGCGGCCTGCGCGAGATACGTGATGAGGCGCTCGCGCAGCAACGCGCGCGACGGATCGTCAGGGGCCATCTCGTCGTACGCACGGCGGCTCTCCGCGAACGACTCCGCCGTGACGCGCGACGGGATCGCGCGCGCGCTGCGCGTCGTGCCAGTGCCCCCGGCCGCGAGCCCGCCGCAGGCCATGAGCACAGGCACGCTGGCGAGCGCGAACGCGAAGAAGAACGGTGCGCGGCGTGCGTGCGGGCGTGCGAGCGGAGTGCGGGCCATCGGCGCGCAACATAGCAGGCTGAGCCAGTTGCACCCGCACGCCGCCAGACGCTCAGCCAGTTGCACGCACAGGCGTCGCGCGTCAGAGAGCCGGCGTGACCGACCCGCGCGATCCGCGCTCCGTCTCGATGCTCGCGGCGATCACGCTGACGGTCGTGTCGGTCGCGCTGACGTACGCGCTCTTGCAAGCGTCGGTCGCGCTGCAGTCGATCGCGCGCGGCGTCTCTTGGGACGTCGCGCGCGACTTCGTGCTGCGCGACGCGCTGGGGCTCGCGCTAGTGCAAGCGGCGGCGTTCGCACTGGTGCTGTTTGGCGCGGTGCGGCTCTACGCCGGCCGCACCGACGAGCCGCTGCGCGAGACGCTCGCCCTGCGCGCGGTGCCGTTTCAGAGCGTGTTGCTGGCGCTGCTCGCGGGCGCCGCGCTGCAGTTCCCGCTGGCGGAGCTCGCCAACGTCGTGCAGCTCGTCGCACCGCTGCCGGAAGCGCAGCTGTTGCGCCAGCAGCAGCTGCTCGACGCGCGCTCGCCGCTGGTCGCGTTCACGGCGTTCGTCTCGTTCGTCGTCGTCGCGCCGATCACCGAGGAGCTGCTGTTCCGCGGTGTCATCCTGCGCGGCGTGCGCGTCGCGCATGGCGCGGTGATCGGGCTCCTGATGTCGAGCGCGCTGTTTGCGCTCAGTCATCTCGGCGCGATCTCGGCGATCGCCTACGCGTTCGTCGCCGGCCTGGTGCTCGGCGCCGTCGCGCTGCGCACCGGCTCGACACTGGTCTCGATCGCGCTGCACGCTGGCGTGAACGCGGTGCCGGTGCTGCTGCCGGCGCGGCTGGCGCACATCCCCGGCTTCAACGCGCTGGCGCCCGATGGCACGGCTTCCGCGCATCTCTCGCCATCGCTCGTGATAACTTCTGCGCTCGTCGCGGCGGGCGCACTGGCGCTGCTCGCGCGCACCACGCCCGCGGCCCCCGACGAGCCTGACTGACCGAAATGAGCGCAGAACGTCGACCGAAGAGAGGCCTCGGACTGTCGCTACCCGGCGGCGGTATCACGGGCGCTATGTATCAAGTCGGAGTCATCGCCGCCCTCGAGGACGGCCTCGACGACTTCCGCGCCGCCGACGCGGAGGTGTTCGTCGGCTCGTCCACTGGGGCGACCGTCGCCACCTTTCTCGCCGCTGGCAATTCTGCGCAGCGCCTCTATCGGGCGCTGCTCGATCCGTCGGACACGTTCTTCCCGCTGCAGCGCCACCACCTGATGCGCCTCGACGGCGCGGAGTGGCGCCGCGTCGGGATGAGCACGTTGGCAGCGGCGCGACGGCTGCTCTCTTCGGTCACCGCGCGCCCGCTCGACGCGGATCTGTGGAACGAGCTCGATCGCTTCTGGGACTCGCTGCCCGCGGGCATCTTCACGCTGGATGCGTACGAGCACTTTCTCGCCGAGATCATGCTGCGTCGTGGCGTGCCGGATCGCTTCGCCGACATGCCGCGCAAGCTGGTCATCGTCGCCATCGATCTCGATCAAGGCGCGCCGGTGCTGTTCGGTCTCGGCGCGCTCGCGCACGTGCCAGTGGCGCGCGCGATCTGCGCGTCCGCCGCGACGCCGATCTTGTTCGCGCCGGTGCGCATCGACGGACACGACTACGTCGAGGGCGGCCTCGGCGCGGCCGCGCACGTCGACGTCGCCAAGTCGCTCGGCTGCGATCTAGTGCTGGTGGTGAACCCGATGGTGCCGATCCAGACCGACCCCGCGGTGCGCGACATCCCGACCGGTCACGGCACGATGCGCCACGTCCGCGACAAGGGCGCGCTGTGGGTCTACAGCCAGTCGTGGCGGGCCCGCACGGCCTCGCGGATGCACGAGGGTCTCGCGCGCTTTCGCAGCGAAAATCCGGGCACGCGCGTCGTGCTGGTCGAGCCCGATCAGACCGACGCGACGATGTTCATGTACTCGCCGATGAACTTCGCAGCGCGTCGGCACATCCTCGAGGAGGGCTACACACAGACGATCAAGGCGCTGCGCGATCCGGGCTCAGAGCTGCGCCGCGCCCTCGAGTCGCGTGGGCTCGTCGCGAAGCACGGATGAGCCTCGACCCGCTCACGCGCTTTCGTCGCGGCGCGGACGGACCGCGGATCTTCGGGCATCGCGGCGCGAGCGCGCACGCACCAGAAAACACCCTCGCAGCGTTCGCTCGAGCGATGGACGACGGCGCCGACGGCGTCGAGCTCGATACGCGGCGGTGCGCCTCAGGTGAGCTCGTCGTCATCCACGACGCGACCCTACTCCGGACCACTGGCGATCCCCGCGCCGTGCGCGATGTATCATTTTCGGTACTACGCACGCTCGACGCCGGCGCTGGTGAGCGGATCCCTTTGCTCGACGAAGCCATCGCGCGCGTCGTAGCCCGCGGTGGCTTGGTCAACATCGAGGTAAAGGCCGACGGCGACGACCGCTCGCGGCTCATGCGCCGCGTGGTCGAGACGCTCGCAGGCCACAGCCCCGCGGAGCGCGCAAGCATCGCGGTCTCGTGCTTCGACCCGCGCGTTTTGTTCGCGCTACGGAGGGCTGGACTCTCCGTGCCACTCCTCCTCCTGTTCGAAGACAGCCATCAAGGCCGCTCGATCGCCCGCATGATCCCGCCCCTCCTGCGCCCCGCGGGTATCAACCCTGAACAGATCCTCGTCACCGCCGCAAAAGTCGCCGCCTGGCAGCGACGCGGCCTCGTCGTCACCCCCTGGACCGTCGACGACCCAGCCCGCGCCCGAGCGCTCGACACCGCCGGCGTCGATGGCCTCATCACCAACGATCCCGCAGCCATGCTCCAGGCGCTGCGTGCGCGCAGATAGCTCCGGGCCCCGGGACCCGCTGCGGGCAGCGGGACGTCGTTGATCAGCGTGCGGGGCGCAAGGCCGGGATTTTGTGCCGCGGCTGGGCGATGGCGCCGGGATGGCGGCTGACGCGGGGCCAGTCGGCGACGTGTTCGCGCGCGGCTTCGAGGACGGCGCGGGTCTGCTCGGGGAGGGAGGCGAGCCAGGCGCTCTCGTCGACGGTGCGGCGCTTGAGCGCGAACGGGAGCGCGGGCGGCGCGTCGTCGCAGAGGATCGTGCGGCGCTCGGCGACCAACGTCGCGAGGTCGTCCTGGAAGTCAGTGTCGTCGAAGGCCATGGCGAAGCCGGATAGAGCACTTGGCGTGCCGTGCCGCTGCGCGACGAAACGATTGGGGAAACGCGCGTGTCCCCGGTGCGATCCGGAAGGTCTGGGAGCCACCTCGGCGCGACCGAGCGGCGACTCGATTCGCCACCGACAGCGGCGGGCGGCGCGTCCCGCGGAGAGGCGCCGCGTGCGATTGTTCGACGGGCTGCTAGACCCGCCGGATGCGTCTTCTTCGCACCGCCATCCTCAGCGTCGCGTTCGCTCTCGCTGTGCTCGCAGGCTGTGGCAAAAGCGCGGCGAGCGAGCCGGCGACGGCCGCGCCCGCAGCCGACACGCGCGTCTACGAGTGCCCCATGGCGTGCGTGAAGCCGGGCGAGTCGGAGCCGTACACGCAGCTCGGACCAGGCGACTGCCCAGTGTGCGGCATGCACCTCGCGCCACGCGCGGAGCCGCCGCCTGCCGCGCGTGCCGCGCCTGCCTCGCACTGAGCGACGCGCGCGCGGCGCGGATTGCAGCCCGGCGGCGCGCGTGCGGTCGAGCGGAGGCAGTGTAGACTGCGCGGCGTCGCGGCGATGAGCCGCGGCCCGAGGGCAAAGCGCATGATGTTCTATGGATACGTCTTCACGCTGATCGCCGGTGGCATCCTGCTCGGCGCCTCGATCGTGTTCGGCGGCGGTGGGCACGATGCGGACGTGGACGCGGATGGCGCAGGCCACGCGGGCGCCGAGGATCACGCGCCGGGGGCGTTCGGTGGCGCGCTGGCGATGCTCGTCTCGCTGCGCTTTTGGACGTTCTTTCTCGCGTTCTTCGGGCTCACCGGCATCGTCTTCACGATGTTCGATCTGGCGCCGGCGCTGATCACTGGGCTCGCGGCGTTCCTGATGGGCGCGGCGAGCGGCGTTGGCGCATCGGTGATAGTGAAGCGCCTCTCGAGCCGTGACTCGAACAGCGCGTCGTCGTCTGCGGACTACGTCGGCAAGACGGCGCTGGTGATGGTGCCCGTCGGCAAGGGTCAGCTCGGCAAGGTGCGGCTGACTCTAAAGGGCACGACGATCGACGTGCTCGCGGCGACCGACGAAGAGCTCGATTTTGCGACGAAGGACGAGGTCCTGATCGTCGAGATGGATGGCACGACGGCGCGAATCGCGCGCCTCGAGCGCTGAGATTTTCGAAACGCAGAAACTCTTGAAACGCAGAGACTCTCGAAACGCAGAGAACAAAGGGAGAACATGTCACAGCCGTACCAGCCTTACGGAACGCCCACTTACGGAGCACCCGTGCCCGCGCCGCAAGGCGGTCTCGCCACGTTCATCGGGAGCGAGCAGACGCTCTGGCTCGTGGTCGCCGTCGCGGTCGGCGTCGCGGTGGGCATATTGTTCATGGTCTGGCTCGTGCGGCAGTTCCTCTACATCGCGCGGCCGAACGAGGCGCTTATCTTCAGCGGCAAGAGCTACCAATCGCCCGACGGAACCATGCTCGGCTATCGCGTGGTGACGCAGGGCCGGCGCGCGTTCCGCATCCCAGTGCTCGAGCGGGTCGACTCGATGGATATGCGCCTCGTGCCGATCGATGTCGTCGTGCAGAACGCGTACTCGATGGGCAATATCCCGCTGCAGATTCACGCGATCGCGAACGTGAAGATCAACGGCAACGAGCGGCTGCTGCCGAACGCGATCGAGCGCTTCCTCGGTCGCTCGACCGGCGAGATCCAGATCGTCGCGCAGCAGACGCTCGAAGGCGCGCTGCGTGAGGTGCTCGCGCGGATGACGCCGGAAGAGGTGAACGAAGATCGGCTGAAGTTCGCCGAGAACCTCGCGCACGCGGCCGAGGCAGACTTCGACAAGCTCGGTCTGCAGCTCGACACGCTCAAGATTCAGAACGTCGCAGACGAGACCGGCTACCTCGACTCGCTCGGCCGTCCGCGCATCGCGGGCGCGCTGCGTGACGCGGAGAACTCGGAGAACCAAGCGATGCAAGAGACGGCGCAAGCGCAGGCGACCGCGCAGCGACGCGCCGAGGTCGCGAAGGAGATCGGCGAGACCGCAGTCGCGCAGAAGCGCAATGAGGTGCGCCGCATCATGGCGGAGCTCGACGGCAACGCAACGGCGGTCGAGCGCGAGGCCGAGGCCGCGGCGAAGACCGCGCGCGCCGAAGCGGAGAAGGACCTGCAGGCGATCCGCAACGAGCTCGAGCAGCGTCGCCTGATGGCGGATGTGATCATCCCGGCCGAGATCGATCGGCAGGCGCGGTCGATCATCGCCAAGGGTGAAGCGGCGCCGACGCTCGAGAACGGCGCGGCGCAGGTCGAGGTGCTGCGCGCGATGAGCGACGCGTGGATCACCATGGGCGACAAGGCGAAGGAGCTGTACGTCATTCAGCACCTCGACGAGATCGTCGGCACCGTCGTCGCGCAGATGAGCAGCATCCAGATCGGCGAGGTGAACGTGATCGATCAAGGCGATGGGCGCGGCCTCGCGAGCTACGCGGCGAGCTATCCGCAGATGGTCGCGGCCGTGCTGCACTCGCTGCGCGAGACGACCGGCGTCGACGTCACCGCGATCCTCGATGCAGATGGCAGCCGCGCGCTCGCCGCAAAGGGAGGCGCGTGATGGGAGCCCTCGTCGCGATCGTCGCGATCGCCGCCGTCTGCTTCTTGACGATCCTGCTGGTCGTCAAGAACGTGCTCTATGTGTGTCAGCCGAACGAAGTGCTGATCTTCTCGGGTCGTACGCGGATGAGCGCGTCGGGCGAAGTGGGTTATCGCATCGTCAAGGGTGGCCGCACGCTGCGCGTCCCGCTGATCGAGGTCGTCGATCGGATGGACCTCACCAACATGACGATCGAGCTGTCGATCCGCGGCGCCTATTCGAAGGGCGGCATCCCGCTCACGGTGCAAGGCGTCGCCAACATCAAGGTGCCCGGCGAAGAGCCGCTCATCCACAACACGCTGCAGCGCTTCCTCGGCTACACGCGCGCGCAGATCATGCAGGTCGCGCAGCAGACCCTCGAAGGCAACCTGCGCGGCGTGCTCGCGACGCTGACGCCGGAACAGGTAAATACGGACAAAGAGGCGTTCGCGAGCAAGCTGACGGATGAGGCGGAGCAAGATCTGTCGAAGATCGGGCTGGTGCTCGACACCTTGAAGATCCAGCAGGTCACCGACGAGGTCGGCTATCTCAGCTCGATTGGCCGCATGCGCAGCGCAAAGGTGCGGCTCTCCGCGGTGGTCGCCGAGGCGGAGGCGCAGGCGCAGACCGCCGAGCAGAAGTGGCAGAACACGATGAACGCCGAGGTCAGCAAGCTCGACGCGCAGATCGCGGTCGCCAACCAGCGCAACAACCGTCGCATCGTCGACGCGCAATCGCGTCGTGAGGCGATGATCGCGGAGCAGCGCGCCGAGGTGCAGGCGAACATCGCGCAGGCCACCGCCGAAGCGCAGCTGCAGCTCGCGCGCATCGAGCAGGTGAAGCTGCAGCTGCTCGCCGAGGTGGTGCAGCCGGCCGAGGCGCAGCGTCGTCAGGCGGAAGAATCGGCCAAGGGCGACGCGGCGCGCATCATCGAGCAGGGCCGGGCGACGGCCGCGGTGTTGTCGAGCCTGGCGAAGCAGTATCAGTCGAGCGGGCCTGCCGGGCGCGACGTGCTGCTGATGCAGAAGCTCATCCCGCTGCTCGGCCGGCTCACCGGGCCGCTGCGCGAGCTGCGCGTCGATCGCCTCACGGTGATCGGCCCGGCGCCCGATGGACAGAACGGCGACGCCGGCCCGCCGCTGGCGATGAAGCTGATTGGTGCGAGCGAGCAGATCCGCGCCGCGACCGGCATCGATGTGCCGCGGCTGCTGCGCGAGAAGTTCGAAACGCAGGCACCGGCGACGCCGCCGCGCAGCGTGCCGACGGGTACGCCGCCCGGTGGTTTCGCTTCGCCGCGCGGTCCCGCGCCGCGCCGCGCCTGAGCGCCGCACCTGATCGCAGTACACAGTGGACCGCGCCCGCAAGAGACGTCGAATGCTCGCGGGCGCGGTCGGGTTGCTGTGGGTCGGCTGGCTGGTCGCGGCGCTCGCGCTCGATGCCTACGGGCAGCGCGACGCGCCGGCTGCGGGCAGCTGGGACGCGATCGTCGTGGCCGGCTGCAAGGTGATGCCGAACGGGCAGCCGAGCCCATCGCTCGAGCGCCGCGTGCGCCGCGCCGTCGGGCTGTGGCGCGCTGGGCGTGCGCCGCTGCTGGTGTTCACCGGCGGCGTTGGGACGTATCCGCCGGCGGAGGCGGAGGCCTCAGCGCGGCTGGCGCTCTCGCTCGGCGTGCCGGAGGCAGCGATCGTGCGTGAGGCGCGCTCGACGACGACCGCGGAGAACGCGCGCTTTGCCGCGGAGCTCGTCACTGCGCGGCGCATCCTCGTCGTGAGCGACACGTACCATGTGTTCCGCTGCGAGCGGCTGTTCGGTCGACACTTCGACGCCGTGCGCGGCGTCGGCTCGACGCCCGAGGCGTATCCGCGCGCGCGCTTTGCGCTGCGCGAGGTGCTCGCGGTGATCATCGAGGCGCTGCGCGGCGGGCTCTGAGCGGCGGACTCTGAGTAGTGAGCGCCGAGTCGACGCGTTGGGGATCGATGTGCGTGGCCGCGCGTATCATGCGGCATGCGACGCACGCTCTTCGGCCTCGTCTCGCTCGCGATCGTCGGCTGTGGGGGTCGGCAAGAGATGGCTGCGCCGGAGACGGCGACGCGAAGCGCTCCGAGCGGCGCGACGGCGCCGTACGAAGTGCACGAGTGGGGCCTGCTGCGCGCGATTCCGGGCGACGCGCTCGAGGCCGGCGCGATCGCGCCGCCCGGCTTTGTCGAAGCGCTGTCCGTGGACAAGCCGGTGCTCTACTTTCACGCGAGCGCGCCGGTGCAGCTCGAGCGCGTGCACGTCGAGGCCGTCGGCGGGACGATTCGCGAGCACTGGCCAATGACCAGCGCGGCGACGGGCGCGCCGTTTCCAGCGGCGATCGACTGGACGGGGCTATCGCTCGATGCTGCGCAGAGCGCCGGTGGCGCGCGCTGCGCGGGCGCGTTTCCGGGACTTGCGGCGCCGCCGTGTAGCGCGCTCCCGCCGGGCGAAGGGTGCGAGTCGGCGCAGCTCGCGACGGCGGTCTCGCCGTCGGCGACGTGTCTGCAGAGCGGCGATACGCAGCTGCCGTTTCTGTTCTATCGATCGCGCACGGCGACGTTCACGCCGCCGCTGCGCGTGACGGCGCTGCCGTCCGGCGAGCTGCGCGTCACCAATACCGGCGCTCTGCCGATCCCCGGCTGGGTGCTGCGCCTGCGCCGCAACGGTAGCCAGGTACGCGCGATCGCAGTCCGTGGACCAGGCGCGCGCGCGACGGTGATGATCGGCGACGACTTCGCCAACGCTGCGATCCCGACGCCCGCGGTGGATGGCGAGCACGCCGCGAGCGACGAGTCCGATCGCATGGTCGATCAGCCGGCGATGCCTGGGAGCCAAGAGCCGGGGCGCGTCGCGCTGCGGCTCACGCTGCGCGAGCTCGGTCTCGACGACGGTGAAGCCGACGCGTTCTTGCGCGCTTGGGACGACACATTGTTCGGCGGAAGCGTCGTGCAGCTCGTCGACATTCCGCCAGCTCCGCGCGATGGAACACGGCCGCGTGACGGAGCGCCGCGTGATGGCGTCCCCGCGAGCGACGGCCGGACGGTCGACGTGCTCAGCGCCGACTGCCGCGGCGACTGCATGGGCGCGCAAAGCGACACGATCTTGTACTTCCTGCCGGAGCAAACCTGCGACGGCGTCGCGCGCCTGAGCTTTCAGCCGGCGCCGACACGCGTGCGTCGCGCGCTCGCCATCTGGCAGCTCGCGCGCTGAGCGCCGCGCAGAGCCTTCATGCGCCCATCAGCGCGCGCTTGCCCATCGCGTCGATCGCCTTGGCGTAGAGCCACGGCGAGACGCGCTTCATGCGCCAGATCCAGCGCGCCTCGACGTGCGGGAGCACGTAAAAGGTGTCGCTCTCGACGGCGTCGAGCGCGATCCGCGCGATGTCGTCGGCGGACCACTTCGAGCGATCCATCAGCTTCTGCGCGAATTTCGACTTGCGCTCGTCGACGACGCCGCTGCCGTTCTTGACGATGTTCGTCGGGAAGAAGCTCGGGCACAGACACGTCACGCCGAGGCCACGCGCCGCGACCTCGCCGCGCAGCGTCTCGGAGAGCGCGATGACGCCGGCCTTGGTGACGTTGTACGGGCCCATGCCCGGGACGTAGACGATGCCGGCCATCGACGCGACGTTGAGCACGTGGCCCGAGCCGCGCGCGACC
>Ga0209181_10006396_pt1 | contig 16526 bp, 10 predicted proteins | sample MAT05_FD_187208 | JGI IMG/M metagenome (GOLD analysis project Ga0209181, IMG submission 187208) | Freshwater microbial communities from Lake Fryxell liftoff mats and glacier meltwater in Antarctica - MAT-05 (SPAdes) (version 2) | ecosystem: Environmental > Aquatic > Freshwater > Ice > Liftoff... | reverse complement strand
AAGGCACACTCGCCTACGTGAACCGGATTAACGCGAGCGGTGGCGTTAACGGCGAGCGCATCGTGCTGAAAACGCTTGACGACGGAGGCGACGCCAAGCGCACCGTGGACAACGCGCGTGTCTTGATTGGCGAGGGCGCGGTTGCGCTCTTTGGCATGATTGAAGGCGGGCCATGCACCGCACTTTTGCCGGTAATCACCGAGGCGAAAATTCCGCTGATTGCCTGTATGGCAGGGTCACCGCAATTGCGTGATCCGTTCAATCGCTACGTGTTTCCCGTTCGGGCGGCGCATCTTGATGAGTTTGCGTCGCTACTCTCCACCGCTGCCGGGCTGGGCAACAAGACAGTAGCGCTGATCCATTCCGACAGCGAAACCGGGCGACTCCACCTTGCCAATGTGACCCGATTGTCAACACAGCGTGGCATGCAGATGGTGCTGCCCATTTCGGTATCAGGCAAACCCGACATCAAGGCGATCGCTAAACAGCTCGTAGCCTCGAACGTAGACGTCGTGCTCAATCATGGCTCTTACAGCAGCTACGCGGAGTTGATACGGGAAACACGTGCACTCAGCCCGCGGCCGCTGTTTCTCGCGGTCAATTCGGGCGGCCAGGAACTGGCCCGCCTTGCCGGTTCAGCCAGCAAGGGCACGATCATGTCGCAAATTGCACCGTTCCCGAATTCGCGTGGGACTTCAGTTCAAAGAACATATGAAGATGACCTGAAGAAGTCCTTTCCGGGCGAGCCGTTTGGCTGGTCGAGCATGGAGGGTTATCTGAGCGCGGTCGTGTTGGTTGAAGGTTTGAAACGCGCTGGAAAGCGCGTAACACGCGAGGGGCTGGTGACGGCTTTCGAAAAGTTGGGGCGCTTTGACCTGGGCGGCTACGAAGTCAAATACGGGCCAAATGATCGCACCGGATCAACATTTGTCGATATCACGATCATCAGGTCTGACGGCACATTTATCCGATAGCCGCTTGCGCAATTTCGGCACCCGGTCGCTTGCCTGCGGGCGCGTGCTACGACAAACCTGGCTATTAGCGAGGGCGCAACCATAGCGGCTCCCATCCCACTAGTTGTCGTATAGGATTGGCGCTGGCGCCTTCACCGGGCGCGCATTACGCACAAGGACTCCCCGCCGATGCACCCTGCTCTACCCATTCTTGTGCTCGTCCGTCACGGTGAAACGGCGTGGACATTGACGGGCCAACACACGGGCCTCACCAATCTCGAATTGACCGAGGCGGGTGCTGCCAGCGCCAGGGGCCTGAACACGTTGCTCCGCGACTTTATTTTTTCCCGAGTATTCACGAGCCCGCTGAAGCGCGCTCGTCAAACCGCCGAACTCTCCGGCTTCGGCGAAGTGGCGGAGCTGGAGCCTGATCTTTGCGAATGGGATTACGGTGATTACGAAGGCCGCACCACCGCCGCGATCCGCGCTGAACGGCCCGACTGGCGGCTGTTTGAGCATGGTTGTCCGAACGGTGAAACGCCAGACGCGATCAGCATGCGTGCAGATCGCGTCGTCGCGCGGATTCACCAGGTTCATGGGGCGTCGGGCAACGCACTTGTCTTCGCGCACAGCGACCTATTGCGCGTGCTGATCGCACGATGGCTACGCCTGCCCGCCATTGAAGGTCGCCGCGTGAAGCTCGACACCAGTTCAATCACCCTCCTGGGCTACGACCATGATCTGGGTGAGCCGGTGATTCGGCGGCTGAATCAGGTGGCGTAGGGCGTTGTCGCCTCACCGCTGCCGCATCACGGTGGCGCTTGATCTCGACCGTCATGTCGGGGGCTGGCACCAGCAAGCCTGCATCGAAAGCGTCGAGAATTTCAAGCTCTTCAATATCGAGTTTTTTCAATCTCGCTCCAATGTAGCGCTCTATGCAAACGAGATGACAGTTCACCAGTCGAGGTCTTTCGCCAGCGTCCCAGGTGTTTGCGCCATGCCGCCTTTGATGAACTCGCGCATGCCCTTGATCGATAGCAGATAGAGGTTCTCGTGCATAGCGTTCCAGTCGCTCTCAGAAACCAGCACCGCGTTCGCACCCTTGCCAGTTATCGCGATAGGTTCATGCGACTCCGCCGTCTCGTCAATGAGGCGATGCAGATTTGCGCGGGCTTCGCTTGTGGTTAGAACGGTTACCATTCTGTAAGGTGCGTTTTGCGGACTTTTTGTCAAAATCAAATCATGCAGCAGAAACGGATTGCTCAATTACTTGCGTTTCCGGGACAGCAGGAAAAGTCAAGGGACAATCAGCGCATTCAAACCGAGACGCATAATGAACAAATCGCGGGTATAAACCAGCAAATCTTGGCGCAGCAGAGCCTGCCGGATGCTCGTCCAACGGCAACGGATTAAAGTAAAGCATCTGAACGTCCTTGCGCAGACGCAGCGTGTTCTCGAACATGCTATTGACGTATGCGTCGCGAAATGCGAACCCAATAACTAAAACAACATCCGCCTCCGATAGCCTCCGATGGAGACGCCCGTGAAGCGAAATGAATGGCTCTTTTTCTGGCACTCCTTTGAAACCTGGATAAAGAATCACCATTCGATCTGGGTCGTCCGGCGCGGTAACGGACATGGATCGACTACAGTTTCCTTGTGCGTCCGGATGCCAGTCGAGGGAACCGTGAATTTTTAGGTACTCGACAACGCTAGGGCTCCAACCGAAATCCTGACCTGGATCGTAGATCGGTCTTCCGAAACGATTTGAAAAACCAAAATTGAAGCTCTCTATTCCTAGACTTTTCCAATCATTCTTGGAATGTTCAATAGACGTCTCAACCGTCAAATCGTAGTTGGTCGTAATCAACGAAATTGACGCGTTCGAGTATCGTTTGCGAATCTGCGCAATCAATGATGAGTACAAGGACGCCGCCTGGTCGGGTTCGTATTTGTTCAGGCGATCAAAGAGCAGTTTTTTTATGCGTCGTAGCTCAAGACTTGCTTCGTCTTTGAAAACCCCAAGCCTTGCCTTTATATGCGGCTCGCCAGCTACGGCGTTGGCATGCCCGCCAACGAGCAGCGGAAGCATGTGTTCCGTAAACGATACCTCGCTTCGAAACGACTCTAGCGCGGAAAGTATCCATTCGATATCCTCGGACGGACCATCTCCAAGGTAGTCGATGACACTGGACGTGACAGATCTCATTCCCGAGCGGATGTCCTCAACAAATCCCGTTGAAGCAGGCAATCCGAGCGGCACACTAGCACCGGCACCGGTAAATATCAAAATTTTCTGTGGTTCACTCATCGATTCCTCTGCTTCCAATCTATCGTCACCAATCTTGTATTGCTATCGCTACCACCCCAATCCGCTTCGGCACCGCAGGAGAGGGAGCTAGGACACCCTACTCCTCCCCGCCCTTCCCCCGCATCGCCTTCTTCATCGCACTCTGCGCATCCCGTTGGCCTTCGCGCTCCTTGAGCACATCACGTTTGTCGTGCTCCTTTTTGCCTTTAGCCAGACCGATGTCAAGCTTGACGCGGCCTTTTGAGAAATGCAGGTTGATGGGGACGAGCGTGTAGCCGCGTTCTTTGACCTTGCCGATCAATTTGTTGATTTCTTCGCGATGCAGCAGGCATCGGCGCATGCGGATCGTGTCAGGGGTAATGTGCGTTGAAGCGCTGTTGAGCGGGCTAATATGCGCGCCGACCAGCCACACCTGGCTGCGGATCACGCGAACGTACGCCTCTTTGATCCCGGCGCGACCGGCGCGAATGGCCTTGACTTCCCAGCCTTGCAGCTCAAGTCCGGCCTCAAAGCGATCTTCAATGAAATAATCAAAGAATGCTTTTTTATTATCAACGATGCTCATGGTGATGATTGTAGGGATGCGGATGCCGATACCTGTGCAGATGAGTTTGAGGAAACCGGCGTGAAGCGTGTCGTGCGGACTATCCTCGTGCCGCATTCTGCGATCACCATGTATGCGCTGGTGAACGATGTGCCGTCATACCCGCAGTTTTTGCCCTGGTGCGGCGGCGCGCGCATCCTTGAGCAGTCGGACACGCAGATGCACGCCGCGGTCGATATCGCCTATCTCAAGGTGCGTCAGACATTTACCACGCGGAACACGCTGGCGGCCAATGAGCGGATTGATCTTGCGCTGGTGAGCGGCCCGTTTTCCAAGCTCTCGGGGCAATGGCGATTTACGCAGCTGGGTGACGCCGGTTGCAAGGTGGAGTTCGAGCTGAATTACGACTTTGAAGGCATCATCGGGGCGGTTATCGCGCCGGTGTTTGACCGCATCGCGGCGACGTTTGTGGACGCATTTGTGCTGCGCGCCGAGCAGTTGTATCCGTGATGCGGGTGACGCTGGTGTCTGCGTGGGCAGATCGTGTGGACGAGCGGGCGATTGAGCTGGCTCAGGGTGCGACATTGGGCGACGCGCTGATTGCTCTGGGCATCAATGACTCGTCTCTGGCCGATGTTGGCATTTGGGGCAAATCGGTGCCGCTCGATACGCCGCTCAAAGACGGCGACCGCATCGAGCAGTATCGCCCGCTGATCGCTGACCCGAAACTGGCGCGGCATCGTCGCGCCAACGAGCAAGGCTATCGCTGGCAAGGGCGAACGCGGCGGGCGGCGAAGGCAAAACAGGCGACCGAGTCATCGGCGTAGAGCACCTCGCACGTCATCAGCTTTCGTATGAAAGCACGACTGCATTGGGGCTGACGCGGATTTTTGGTTTAAGTCGATTATAAGCGTTTTGCGATTCCAGCCCCTGTGCAGCGGTCGTTTAGAGTAAAAGTCATATCGTTTTGCCAAACTGAAAGTGATACCGAAAGCCTACGGCAACGCCATTCCGCACGAGTTGTTGAGATAACCCCGAACGTCATCCCAGGTCGTTCTCGGCGAGCCCGGCGCGGTTGCTCCCGCCACCACCGCGTCACCGGTCAAACCGAGTGCTACACGAAGCAACATCAGGCCGTCGGTCGCCGCCAGTACCTTCCCGTCGCCATCAATGTCAAACGGGATCGCGCCGCTGACCAGAACGCGCTGGGCGTCGACGAAGTTGGCGACAGGGGTTCCGGTGATCCGCGTGGCGCAGGCGCGAAACGAAGTGTTTGCAGTCAAAGCTGCTCCATCGAACCCCAGCAGCCGCCGCAACACCAGTTGTGCATCCGTTCGATCAGCGATGCCATCGCCATCCGCATCTACATTGCAAGTCGCGCCAGCCACGTAGGTTCCACATCCGTACAGATTCACGCTGTAGCTGCCTGTTGCGTCGGCGCTGCTGCCCCAGGTGGTCACGTCGATGTAGTGGGTGCCGGTGGTGGTGAGGCGAAATTGTTCGATGCGCGAATCGCGAATTTTTCCGGAGACGATGTCATCGTTTTCAAACAACACTTCGCGGTTCGGGCCGAGCAAATAGACGTAGGGATCGAGAATCTGGGGCAGCGGCGTCATGCTCTTCAGGTCAATCGAGACGACGTCGCCCGCCGTCGCAGTGAAGCTGTAGCGAACGGTATTGAATTCCGGCCCGCGCACCCCGCCGTGACAGTAGTCTTCCGGGCGCGCCGCGTCGAGCGAACCGGTCTTCGTTTCGCCCATCAGAATCGGCGTGACCGTCGCGCAATCAACCTCGGTGATGCGTACGCTCACGGCATTCGGCGCAACGACAATCGCCGACGCGGAAGGGTTACTCAAGCCCAGCAAGAACGAGCGGCTGCCCTGCTCGCCAGGGCGATAGATGATGGGCACGTTGACTGTCCTGTCGGTCGCGTCATCAGCCGCCCAAGTCAGTGTGGCGGGTGACGGCGAGGAAAAATCAACGCCTAACATTGCCGTGCCGCTACCCGCAAAAACGTCAACGTTCACGGGCTGCGCGACACCGCCTACGCGGCTCACGGTGAAGCTCACCACGCCGTCGTTTTCGCGCAGTGCAGCCGATTGCTCGTTCCAGCCAATCCGGGCAACTGACCCGATAACCGCATTAAGCGAATTCGGCACGTCCAGCAATCCGGCACCGCAAATCGCCGTTGTGCAAGTGCTGCCATCGGGGAACGCACGCGCGCCTGCGCGTAACGCCAGATGTGTCTGGTTGACGGTCAGCGCAGGAGCCGCCGCCTGCAACAGCGCCGTAGCTGCAGTGACATGCGGTGCGGCCATTGAGGTGCCGCTTAGCAGGCACGTGCCGTCAGTCGGGCCGCGGGTAGAAAGGATGCTGACACCGGGTGCGGTTAGCGCAATGCCCTTTCCGTAATTGCTGAAAGATGCGCGCGCGCCAGTGATGTCAGATGCGGCAACCGCAAAGGCACCGCGACAGTTCGCCGGCGCGGATGACGACACGTCACCGTTGGAATTACCTGCTGCCACGATTGGCAGAATGCCCCTGGCGCGCAAAGTATTAAATGCGTCCTGATAAGCCCCGCCACACGCGCCAGAACCGCCAAAGCTCATATTAATCATGCGCACCGGATTCGGATTGACCGCCACGCCTGCGACGGTCTCACCGCCTAACCAGAGCATTGCATCAATCGCGTCGGCATCCGATCCCACCAATGGGCCGAGGCCTCTTGCCATGAGTATTTTTGAAGACGAAGCTCCACCGGCTCCACCGACACCGCCGCCGGTAAACGACGTTGCCGCAGCAATCGTCCCCGAAACGTGGGTGCCGTGACCGCAAATAGCAGCGGTGTCCGTGGGGTCCGAATCGCGACCATCGCCGTCCCCCGAAATCATCGGCTCGGTTACAAAGTCATAGCCACCGAACGGGAATGCGGGGTCGATTCGCAGTTGCGTCGCCAAATCCTCCTGCCCACGAGCCACTCCGCTGTCAACGATACCTATGGTTTGGCTGGCAGCACCTGTCGTAATGTCCCAGGCTGCCGTGAAATTTGCACCTTCGATTGAGCCAGGAGCATATTTGAACCCCCACTGCCCAACATCGACAAACATCGGGTCAGTCGGAATCAGTTGCGTGCGGATAATTCGATTCGGAACCGCGTACCGAACGCCCGGTGTCCGCGCAATGGCTGTCGCTATCGCTGTAGCGTCGGAGATCGACATCGGACGATCAAGCCTTAAAAGCTCTGCACCGCTCGCGAGCGTTCGTGAATAGCTCAAGGACACGCGGAACCGAGATGCCGCAGCATTAGCCACCGCAACGTGATCTTCGCGTGCCGCGACCGAAGATAATCCCGAAATCTTTGCTGGTTCAAACCGGATGATCAGCGACGACACCGCGTCAGCGCTGACGCCGAGTTTTGCAACATCAACAAGCGGCGCGGCGGCCAGCGGTACGGCTAGGGACAATGCCAGTGCATTCGCAAGCGCGCGGAAAGTTTTCAACATAAGTTTCACAAAAATGCGCGATCTAAAAACTGCCGCCGCAGGTTGCGTTTAGCCAGCTTTGAATGGCCAGCCAACCGGTGTTGGTTGCGCCTGATTCGTTTGCAAGACCGAGCCCGTTCGTGACGTCGGCATTGGTTTTTCCATTCATCGCTCGCAAAATTACCATTCCATCGGTCGCAACGCTTGTCGCGGCACCGCCCGTGACGTTGTAATTGCTGTTGGTTGCATTGAAAATTGCGGCGCTGGTCGTGTTGGCGGCGCAGGTACCTGCGAGCCCGCCAAACGCCGCAACGTTGAAACCCAGCATGCGACGAATAATCGCAACGCCGTCGGTCGCGGGTTCGATCAGGCCGTTGTTATCGACGTCGAGGTTGCAACTGCCAATCGCCTGTACCACAGGATTCTGGGCGCTCAGGCTCGCGCCAGCAGTGGTAAATACCAGTGGCTTGATGCGTAGCCCGGAGGGCCCAGCAGCATGCAGCGTGCCGCTCCAGCCGTTAGGTACGGTGCAGCTGAAAGCACCGGAGCCATTAGTCGGGGTGGGACAAACAACACCCGCCGAGGGACGCGCGCAAAACTGAACACCCGAGAGCGGGCTCGCACCGTTCATGACCGTTCCGGAGATAGTGATCGTCGCCGCGGTGCGAAACGCAGCGACGGACTGCCGCGTGAAATTGAGTGCTGCCGCAGCGTCCGCGCTCGATGCCGTCGTTGCCGCCACCACCCCGAGCACATCACCGGTCGTGGGGGTCACGTTGCAGTTGCCGCCGGAGAGACCGGAAACGGGCCCCTGACGAAAAACGTTAGGACTGGAGAAACAATTCACTGAGCGGGACGAATACGACATGATGTCACCGACACTGGGGTTGGTGCCGGGAATGATGTAACCAAACGCGTAACTGGTTGCGCCGTACGAGATATTGCCGCCATTGCCCGCAATCACGGTCGCGCGGTCATGCATGAGCCCCATGTTGTGTCCCAGTTCATGCTGAAACGCTTTATCGAGGCACAAAGAATTACTTCCACCGAGGTCGTTGCCTTCGCCGATAACTGAAAAGCCATATTGGCTTAGCAAAGCAGTCTGTTGATACCCGCCAACCCAGGCGATGCCACAACTGCTGCTATGCGCTGTCTTATCGTACGGACGCACGAGCGCGACCAGATCCGCGGCAAAGGTGTTACGCGTACCGGGAATGGAGGCGAAAACGCCAGTGGCATTCGAAATTTCGTCAAGTGCTACCGAGTTGCTGTTGGCGTTGGTATAGGTGGTTTCCTCAGTTCGAACCAGCCGCAGCGTAATCGCCACATCGCTGCGCAAATACGCATCATTGGCCTGAGCGACGAGATTATTGAGGCGCGTCGTGACACCCGAACCGGCCCCGTGCCGTGCCGTGAAAGCGGTGGTGTAGACAAGCATCAAATCGATGGTCACCTGCGGCGTCGGCAGCGCTTTCTGAGTATCCAGACCGAGCGGCAGCTCTGCAACACGTGGCCCAAGCACCGGCGGGATCACTGCGTCATCGCGCAGGTTGATTTCGATTTGCACGCCTCGGGCCGCAAGATCGCGCACGATGACGGCTTCGCCGGGGCGACCGATGACTTCGTAGGTGGTCGCCCCCGTGCTGATCGTTCCGTAAATATGGCCTTGCAGCTCGGTAATGTAGGCTGTGCCTTCGCTGAAATCACCCGAGAGCTCTCTAGCCTGCCCGACCCACGTTCGCGCGCCGTCACTTCCCGGCAACACGCGTTCGTGACTCAGCGTCAACGGGCGATCTGCCCCCATGTTTAGCTCGAATGTCGCCCGGCGCTGGTCTACGGCGAATAGCTTCGCAGCATCAAGATCAATCACCGACTCGCCGACTGTCAACTCCGGCATGCGAAGCGCAGCGAAACTGACAGTCAGGATCGATGCCAGCCAGATGGCTGCGAGGGACGTGATGCCGCGAAGCAAAGAAATTCGATAGGGTCGATTTTTATTCACAAAGCAAACTTGAAATACGGTGTTCTTAAGGAAGTAGGATCAATCTCGAATCCAGCGTTGATATGACATTGTAGTTTTTGCCTCAGCATCACGCGCCAGCCGTCGCCGTCTCCCGACAAGAGGCATGCAACCCCAGCTAAACTGTCGTCTGCACTCCGCAGACTGATCGTTTTTTTGGCACCCAGTGACCATCACCTCCCTCCTCGACACCGACCTGTACAAATTCACCATGATGCAGGCCGTGTTGCATCAGTTTCCCGGCGCGCAGGTGGAATACCGCTTCAAGTGCCGGAACGCGGGGGTCGTCTTGTCGCCATTCGCGGACGAGGTCAATGGTGAAGTCGACGCGCTATGCCAATTGCGATTTAGCAACGATGAGCTGGATTACCTGCGCAACCTTCGTTACGTAAAAAGCGACTTTGTAGATTTTCTGGCGCTGTTTCATTTCAACCGCTCGCACATCACCATTCGCCCGGTCGGAGATGATCTGGAGATTCTGATCACGGGGCCGTGGCTGCACACGATCCTGTTTGAGGTGCCGGTGCTCGCCATCGTCAACGAGGTGTATTTCCGGCGCACGCAGCCGCAACCCGATTACGCGGAGGGCCGCAAGCGGCTCAATGCGAAGCTTGATCTCTTGCATGCGTTACCGGTTGATCTGGGATTTTCATTCGCCGATTACGGCACTCGACGTCGTTTTTCACATGACTGGCAGCGCGAGGTTCTGGCCACTGTCAAGACACGCGAGCCGCACACCTTTGTCGGCACCAGCAACGCATTTTTCGCCAAAGAACTGGGCCTGCTTGCGGTCGGTACGATGGCACATGAATGGCTGCAAGCCGCACAAGCGCTGGGCCCGCGACTACGTGATTCGCAGCGCTGGGCCTTTCAGAAGTGGGCTGATGAGTATCGTGGCGACCTGGGCATCGCGCTCTCCGACGTGGCAGGACTCAAAGCGTTCATGCGCGATTTCGACATGTATTTCTGCAAACTGTTTGACGGTGCGCGGCACGACAGCGGCGAGCCGATTGCCTGGGGCGAAGCGATCATCAATCACTACCTCGCCAATCGCGTTGACCCGAAGACCAAGTCGCTGGTGTTCAGCGATGGGCTCTCGTTTCCACGCGCCATCGAGATCGCAAAACACTTTCAGGGCCGCGCGAAAACCGCGTTCGGTATCGGCACCAATTTGACCAATGATCTTGGCTACACACCCCTGCAAATCGTTCTAAAAATGGTTCGCTGTAACGGGCAACCCGTTGCGAAACTTTCCGACACACCCGCGAAGACGATGTGCGACGATGCGTCTTATCTGACTTATTTGAAGCAGGTGTTTGAGATCGAGCCGTAAATGAGTTTCACGCCTGATCATCGACGTACCGTCACCCTTCTCGCCCTCTGTCAGGGCCTACTGCTCACCAACACCGTCATCCTGATGGCGGTAAACGCGCTCACCGGTTTCATGCTGGCCGAGAACAAAATGTTCGCAACGCTTCCCGCGATGACCTATGTGATCGGCTCGGCGGTGACGGCCATGCCCGCCTCTGCCTTCATGCGTCGTCGTGGTCGCCGGCGCGGGTTCATGACTGGCAGCGTGCTCGCGATTGTCGGAGCGTTGATTTGCGGCGCGGCCGTCATGATGAAGAGCTTTGGCGGGTTGTGCCTGGGCACTTTCTTCATCGGGTGTTACAACGCGACGGGCGGTTTCTATCGCTTCGCAGCGGCGGACGCGGTAGTCGGCAGCGACAAGGCACGGGCGATCTCGCTGGTGCTTGCAGGCGGTATCGTCGGCGGATTGATTGGGCCTGAAAGCTCGAAGCTCACCAAGGATTGGCTGCCGGTGACCTACGCCGGAACCTATCTGTCGCTGGTCGCATTTGCGCTGGTGGCGATGAGCGTTCAGTCGCGCCTGAAGCTTCCGCCGCTCGCCACAGAAACGCACGATAAACCCGCGCGCCCTTTGCGCGAAATCGCACGGCAACCGAAGTTCATCGTCGCGGTGATGTCTGCCGCGCTGGGCTACGGCGTGATGAATCTATTGATGGTCGCCACGCCGCTCGCGATGAGCTTTTGCGGGCATCCGTTTAAGGAAGGCGTGTTCGTGCTGGAATGGCACGTCGTCGGCATGTTCCTGCCGAGCTTTTTCACGGGTGATCTGATCAAGCGATTCGGTGTGATGAAAGTCATCATCACTGGGACCTTACTCAATTTCGTGGCCATCGGCATCGCGCTCTCAGGCACCCAGGTTTCGCATTTCTGGTTTGCGCTCGTCACGCTTGGCATCGGCTGGAACTTCATGTTCATCGGCGGCACGGCATTGCTCACCGAAACCTACGAAGCGCATGAAAAGTCGCGGGTTCAGGGCTTTAATGACATGCTGATTTTTGCCACGATGGCGGTGTCGTCGTCAAGCGCGGGCGTGCTGGTGAACGCCAAAGGCTGGGAGACCGTGAATTACACCGCGATTCCGTTCATTGCCCTCGCGATGTTTGCGGCGCTATGGCTGGCGTTTCGGCCAGTGACGGTGGAACCGCGAATTTCGTAGCGTTCATAGAGTTTGTAGCGTTTGGCATGATATTGGCATAGATTCCGTCTGAAGGGTGGTGCCCGCAAGACGCGGGCGCTAATGCGATCAAAACTGTGTTGCTGACAGAACGATCAAGTTGCCCCAACCGACAGGAAAGCGCCTTCATGACACCCGCCGCCGCCTCAACTAAATTTTGGGCGGTTCTCGCCAGTTCGCTCTCGCTACTTTTGGCCCGTGAATGTGCCGCAAGGTCAACCGCGCCCGAAGCCATCGTGGTAACGCCCATCACACAAGAAAATTGCATGGCGGTGAGCCCCGCGCGCAGGGCGGTCAGCGGCATTGCCTGTCTACCCAAGCAACCGCTCGAAACTAAACGGCCTAAGAGCGCGAAATCAACAGCGACCGAGGCAGCCGTCGCCAATCCGATTTTGTTCGTGACGCAAGTGCCCACCGCAGGCGAGATTTTCGCAAGCCGCACATCCATTTTTGCCAATCACCGCCCCGAAATTGAGAGCGCTCCGCGCGGCGGCGATTTGATGATTCGCTACCCCGATGGCACGCTCAAAAATCTCACTTCGCTCGCCGGATTCGGACAAACTGGTCAACAGGGAGCCAATGCGATTGCAGTGCGCGACCCGTCGGTGCACTGGAGCGGGACCAAGGCCCTGTTCAGCATGGTAGTCGGCGCTCCGGTCATTCGCTACCAGCAGGTAACCACGATGTGGCAGCTCTATGAAGTCACCGGTCTGGGGAAAAACGATCCCGTCGTCATCACTAAAGTTTTAGGGCAGCCCGCGTACAACAACGTCACGCCGCTCTACGATACCCACGACAACATCTTGTTCACCTCGGATCGCCCTCGCGACGGTGCGGCGCATTTGTACCCGCAACTGGACGAATACGAAAGCACAAACACGATCACGGGACTGTGGCGACTCGATGCGACGACGCAAGCGCTGCGCATGCTTAACCACACGCCGAGCGGTCTGTTTTCACCCACCATTGACAGCTTTGGTCGCGTCATCTTCACGCGCTGGGATCATCTTCAGCGAGATCAGCAATTCGACGGCTCGCCGGGCAACGGATTTATTCCAATTACGTACGTCAACGAGACCGCAGGCGCTGTGGCCGGGTCCGATGCGGAGGTGTTCCCAGAGTCGCGTTTGGGGCAAACTTCGGCGGCTTACGGTCCAGTGCTCGGATTCACATTTAATCTGTTTCAGCCGTGGGAGATGAATCAGGACGGCACTGCCGAATTGACCATGAACCACATCGGTCGCCATGAACTTTCGTTTTCCTACTTGGGGGAAAGCTTCTCAAATGACCCGGCGCTGACCTACGCACCGGACAATTCGTTCAGCGCCAACAAGCGCTACATTCGCGGCGATGGCGGGGTATTTCAGATCAAGGAAGACCCGGTTAATGCGGGCACTTATTACGCGATCTACGGACGCGAATTCGGCAGCATGAACAGCGGCGGCATCCTTCGCTTTAACGGCGCAGCCACCCTGAACGCGGAGCAAATGGCGTTTGTCGACGTCACGCAACCTGAAGTTAACCTGTCGGTGCCTGGTGGTCGTTTGCGTGATCCCTTGCCGCTTGCATCGGGTGGGTTGGTCGCCGTTCATTCATCGTTCTTGACCGTCGGCAACGGCATTGATTTCCGCCTCACGGAAATGCTGCCAGCCGCCAACAATATGATGGTCGCGGGTGCGCCGTTAACCACTGGCATCAGCAAAAGCGTGACATGGTGGTTGCCCGACACGCTCATGAGCTACAGCGGTGTGCTGTGGGAGCTGGAGCCGGTTGAGATCGTGGCGCGCGCCCGGCCGATTCCGCGCATCGAACCTCTTGATCCCACCGAAAAGCTAGTGCTGGTCGAGGAATCGGTGGATGAAGTAGCGCTGCGCACATGGCTAAAGGCCAACGATCTTGCGCTGATCGTCACTCGCGATCAAACCGAGCGTGACCGCGCCGACACGCAGCAGCCATATAACCTGCGTGTCCCCGGCGTAGGTGGCGCGATCACCACAAACGGCAATGGCAAGGTGTACGACCTTGCTCACTACCAGATTTTTCAGGCCAATCAGATTCGGGCCTCTCAGGGCCGTAGCGGTCGGCGCTCGATTGCCCAGCCCATCGCGCAAGGAAATAATCCAACCAACACTGCGCCCAACGCGCCGCTCGGAAGCGTAAAAATCGCACTCGACGGATCAAGCGCGGCGTTTGTTCCGGCAAACCGTGCACTGACCTGGCAAACCACTGATCCAACGGGTGAACCCGTCGTGCGCGAGCGAGTCTGGGTCACGTTGCAGGCGGGCGAAATCCGCACCTGTGCAGGCTGCCACGGGCAGAACACGAAGAATCAAGCGGGCACCAATGGCGTGCCACAAAACAAGCCGCAGGCGCTGCGAGATTTGCTCGCACACTGGAAAACCATCGCAGTTGCCGCCGCACCGCTACCGTTCGACATTGACGGCGACGGCGCATGCAACGCCAGCACAGACGCGGTACTCATGATGCGCTATCTCGGTGGCTCGCGCGGCACGGCGCTAACGGCCAACCTATCGTTTGATCCCTCCGCCGCGCGGAAATCGCCACAGGCGATTTCTGACTATTTGAGCGGGCTGGGCGCCACGCTAGACGTGGACGGCGACGGCAAAATGCTGTCCGTCACCGACGGGTTGATGTTCTGGCGCTACACCAAAACGCGAACTGGATCGGCGTTGGTCACTGCGGCGCAAAACGCAAAAGTCGGCGGCGGCATGAAAACCGCCGTGGAAATCAAAGCCTATTTTGATTCGAAATGCGTCGTGACGCCGTAGCAACCCGCCGATTGAAGCCTACGCCGAAAGGCCTTGGAGTTGCAGAAAAACAGTCGTTGCAGACTTAAAAACGCCCTTTAGCTTTTTTGTTTATGCGCCACTGCGCAGGGGCTAGCAGCTCAAAAAGTCATTTATCGACTAACGATAAAAACTAGCGCTAGCCCTTATAAGAACGTCATTTCACGAAAAAGCTGCTAGCCCAACCACACTCGCGCGTTCTCAAACATCCGCAGCCACGGCGAGCGCGTCCAGCCGTCGGGATGCCATGAAAAATTCTCGACGCGATGGGTGCGCTCGGGGTGCGGCATGAGGATGTTGAAGCGCCCGTCCGCTGTGGTCAGGCCGGTAATACCGCCCGGTGAGCCGTTCGGGTTTAGCGGATAGTTTTCAGTGGCAGTGCCGTTGCTATCGACGAAGCGCATGGTGACGAGCGGTTGCGCCGCTTCGTATTGCTCATCGTTCTTGAATTGAGCGAAGCCTTCGCCGTGTGCGACCACGATCGGCAGGCGCGTTTTCTCCATCCCTTTGAAGAAAATCGACGGTGTTTCCATCACTTCAACCAGAGCCGTGCGACATTCGAACTGCTCGCTGCCGTTGCGAATAAATTTTGGCCAGTGGGCCGCACCGGGAATGATTGGGGCCATCTGCGCGAGCATCTGGCAGCCGTTGCAGATGCCAAGTGCGAAGGTGTCGTCCTCGCCGAAAAATTCCTGAAACTGGGTGCGCAATTCCGCGTTTAACAGAATGGACTTCGCCCAGCCAGCGCCCGCGCCGAGCACGTCGCCGTAGCTGAAACCGCCGCAGGCGACGAAGCCTTTGAATTCATCCAGCGTGTGACGGCCCGATTGCAAATCGGTCATGTGAACGTCGTAAGCGTCGAAGCCCGCCATCGTGAACACGTGGCCGGTTTCGATGTGCGAGTTCACGCCCTGCTCCCTCAGAATCGCGACTTTCGGGCGTGCCCCTGTTGCGATGAAAGGCGCAGCAACATTCTCTTTCGGATCGAACAACACGCGCGGCACGAGGCCCGCATCATCGTCGTCGAACACGCGGTCGAATTCCGAATCCACGCAGTCGGGGTTATCGCGCAGACGCTGGACTTCGATGCTGGTCGCACTCCACGCGGTGTGCAGCGCTTGTCGAGCTTCGTCGAAGATCGTTTTTCCGGCGTGCTCGATGGTGAATTTACCGTCGGTGCGAACCGTTGCAATCTGATGAACGGGCAGGCCGTTGAACGCGGCTTGCACTTTGGCAAGATCAGCGCTGCGGACTTGAACGACCGCGCCGAGCTCTTCGTTGAATAACGCCGCGAGAGCGTCGGTGCCCAACGCATCGATCAACACCGATAACCCCGAGCGCGACGCAATCGTCATCTCCACCAGCGCCGCGAACAATCCACCGTCCGATCGGTCATGATATGCGAGCAAGAGGCCGTCCGCATTGAGCGATTGCACGCCCGCAAAAAACGCTTTCAGATCATCAGCGGAGTCGCAATCAGGCACTTCGGTGCCCATCGCCGAATGCACTTGCGCGAGGATCGAACCACCGAGCCGTTGCCTTCCGCGAGCGATGTCGACGAGCAGCAGAACCGTATCGCATTCAGTCCGCAATAGTGGCGTCAACGTCTTTTTCACATCCGTCACATTGGCGAATGCCGTGACGACCAGCGATACCGGCGAATGAACCGACCGCTGCGTCGAATGATGCGCATCGTGGTGCTCGCCGTGATGCGCGCCACCATGCTCAGTCCACGCCGTGCGCATGCTCATCGAATCTTTGCCGACGGGGATCGACACACCAAGCGCGGGGCACAGCTCCATACCGACCGCATGCACCGCGTCAAACAGCGCGGCGTCTTCGCCAGGCGTACCGACTGCGGCCA